>Ga0265313_10001334_pt1 | contig 23230 bp, 26 predicted proteins | sample 4123metaG_FD_203122 | JGI IMG/M metagenome (GOLD analysis project Ga0265313, IMG submission 203122) | Rhizosphere microbial communities from Carex aquatilis grown in University of Washington, Seatle, WA, United States - 4-1-23 metaG | ecosystem: Host-associated > Plants > Roots > Rhizosphere >...
CCGCCAGGGCATCTGCCACATCATCGGCCCCGAGCAGGGCTTCACGCTGCCCGGCACCACCCTGGTCTGCGGCGACAGCCACACGGCGACGCACGGCGCCTTCGGCGCGCTGGCCTACGGCATCGGCACGTCCGAAGTCGAGCACGTGCTGGCGACGCAGACGCTGATCCAGACGAAGTCGAAGAACATGCGCGCGACCGTCCAGGGCACGTTGCCGCCGGGCGTGACCGCCAAGGACATCATCCTCGCCATCATCGGCGAAATCGGCACCGCTGGCGGCACCGGCTACGCGCTCGAATATGCCGGCGACGCGATCCGCGCGCTGTCGATGGAAGGCCGCATGACCGTGTGCAACATGTCGGTCGAGGCCGGCGCCAAGGCCGGCTTCATTGCGCCGGACGAGAAGGCTTTCGAATATCTCAAGGACAAGCCGAAGGCGCCCAAGGGCAAAGCCTGGGACGAGGCGATGCGCTACTGGGAAACGTTGCGCTCCGACGACGGCGCGCATTTCGATCACGAGATCAGGCTGCACGCCGCCGAGCTGCCGCCGCTGGTGACCTGGGGCACCAGCCCCGAGCAGGTCGCCTCGATCAGCGGGCGCGTTCCGATCGCCGCGGACATCCGCGACGAGAACAAGCGCCACGCCGCCGAACGCTCGCTCGGCTACATGGGGCTCAAGGGCGGCGAGAAGATCACCGACATCAAGCTCGACCGCGTCTTCATCGGCTCATGCACCAATGGGCGCATCGAAGACCTGCGCGCCGTGGCGAAGGTCGTGGACGGCAAGCACGTCAACGGCAACGTCAATGCCATGATCGTGCCGGGCTCCGGACTGGTGAAGGAGCAGGCCGAGGCCGAAGGCCTGCACAAGATCTTCATCGCCGCGGGCTTCGACTGGCGCGAGCCGGGCTGTTCGATGTGCCTCGCCATGAATCCGGACAAGCTGGCGCCGGGCGAGCGCTGCGCTTCGACCTCGAACCGCAACTTCGAAGGCCGTCAGGGCCACAAGGGCCGCACGCATCTGGTGTCGCCGGCGATGGCGGCTGCCGCCGCGATCGCCGGACACTTCGTCGATGTGCGGGAGTGGAATTAAGATAAAAATCGGCGCGCGGGCTTAACCCGCGCGTCGCCTCGTCCGTTAGCCGTCAGTAGCAGCGCCAGACGCGCCGCAGCGCCCAGTGGTCGCCCGCCCAGACACGGATGCGCCGATAGCCGCAACCCGGCCCGCCGTAATAGCCGGGTCCGTAGTAGGGCCCGCCGCCGTAATAATACGGGTAGCCCACGCCGTAACCGAGACCGAGGCCGAGCCCGAAGCCGGGACCCCAGCCCCATCCGCCACCGTGCCAACCACCATGCCAGCCGCCGTGCCCGCCGTGCCATTGCGCTTCCGCAGTGCCCGGCAACGCCGCCATGGCACCGGCGATCACGGCCACCACCGCAAACGCCTTCACAAGTTTCGACATCGATAACCTCCGCTGTCGCCCCACGTGTGTAAACGGATAACGGGACCGCTTTCCTGCGGGCTCACTGCCACCAGCAGCGCATGCGCGGCACCACGACCGGACCGCTGACGCGGTATTCCTTCGTCAACCAGGACTGGCAGTGACGTGTGACTTGGTGCCGCGGGTGGATCGTCACGCGCGGCGGCAGCGCCTGCGCGTAATGCTCGCTGGCGGGTGAGCCCGCCCGGTAGCTCGCCGGCGCGCTGGAGCTCGACGTATAGGACACATGGCGCGGGTGCTGGTCATCGCAGCCGAAGAACTCCGCCGCCGCGGGACGGCTGAAACCGGCAATCAAGGGCAGAACCAGCGCAATAAGGGCGTAGACGACCCAGTTCCTGGGCATTTTCAAAGTCCCGTGTGTCACGCCACGAGGCGAACGGTCGCCCATCCCGAGGCCGCCGTCAACGGCTTGGTTAATGCCGGGCCACCCCGTAGAACACTGGGATGATTGGCAAATTCGACGATGCTCTGGCCTGGCGCTCCGTCGCCGCTCCCTCGCTCGCCGAGCTGGAGGCGCTGGCGGCGGACGTCTATGCACGCCTGCCCGAGCATTTCCGCGCGCTGTGCGAGCAACTCGTCATCCAGGTCGCCGATTTCCCGACCGAGGACGTCCTCGACCAGATGCAATGCGAAACCGAATTCGACCTGCTCGGCTTGTTTCAGGGCGTCGGCCTGCCGTTCCAGTCGGAGGCGGTGTCCGGACAGTTGCCGAACATGATCTGGCTCTATCGCCGCCCGATCCTCGACTACTGGGCCGAGCACGAGGAGACCCTCGGCGCCATCGTCGCCCACGTGCTGGTGCACGAGATCGGCCACCATTTCGGTCTGTCGGATGACGACATCGCCGCGATCGAGGCGAGCGCCGAATGATCGCGGCCAATGATAACCTCTATTCCAAAGATGCATTTGATCGCGCGGCGCGAAGCGCGTCAGTTGCAGTCAATCACGAAAGGATTGAGCCATGATTGTCACCGTATTCCGGTCCACCTTGAAGTCCGGGCTGCGCGAGGACTACGTCAAGGAGGTCGAACGGCTGGCAGCGATCGCAAAGACGATGCCCGGCTATATTTCGCATAAGGGCTTTTTTGCCGAGGACGGCGAGCGCTGCACGATCGTCGAATTCGAAGACGAGAAGAGCTTGCAGGGCTGGCGCATGAACGCCGACCATCGCGCCGCAAAGAAAAAGGCGCGCGACGTCTACTACGCCTCGTATAGCGTGCAGATCTGCGACGTGAAACACGAGACGAAATTTGACAGCAACGCGAAGGGTGAAGCCGCCGAATAACAGGGGCGGGTCCTTGCATGGCAGCCTTCCCCATAAGCTATTGACGGAAACGGCGAAACCGCTGAGAAATGCACCAACGTCAGAACCAGGCAGCGTTCCAATGGAAAAATTCACCACCCTCGAAGGCGTCGCCGCTCCGCTGAAGATCATCAATGTCGACACCGACATGGTGATCCCCAAGCAGTACCTGAAGACAATCAAGCGCACCGGCCTCGGCAAGGGGCTGTTCGCCGAGCAACGCTACAAGGATGACGGCAGCGAGAACCCGGACTTCGTGCTCAACAAGCCGGCCTACCGCAAGTCCAAGATCCTGGTCGCCGGCGACAATTTCGGCTGCGGCTCGAGCCGCGAGCACGCGCCCTGGGCGCTGATGGACTTCGGCATCCGCTGCGTGATCTCGACCTCGTTCGGCGACATCTTCTACAACAACTGCTTCAAGAACGGCGTGCTGCCGATTCGCGTCAGCCCGGAAGAACTCGAGAAGCTGTTCGACGACGCCGACCGCGGCTCCAACGCGACGCTGAGCATCGATCTGGAGAAGCAGGAAATCCACGGGCCGGACGGCGGCACGATCAAGTTCGACATCGACCCGTTCCGCAAGCACTGCATGCTCAACGGCCTCGACGACATCGGGCTCACCAAGCAGAAGCAGACCAAAATCGCGAGCTACGAGGACAAGGCCAAGGCCGCGCGGCCGTGGGCCTGACGTCTGCCGCTTCCAGAATTGCCTGCGCCGTTGCGGCTGCCGCGATCATCCTCGGCCTGACCGGCATCGCGCCCGCGCAAAACAATTTCCCGTGCGATTCCTTCGTCAAGAACGCCGACGGGTCGTGGACTGCCCTGCACAGTACGCGTGTGCCGGGCGGTCCTAACGGGACGTTCAACATCAACGACGGCGCGGTGTTTCCGCCGAACATGTCGTTCATGGGCATGCGCCTTGCAGAAGAGCTCGACCGGCGCTGCCCCGCTGTCGCCGCAGCCGCGCCGCAGCCGGGTGCGCCCCCGCAAGTCGCTCTGTCGAAGCTCGTCGACACCAATGGCGACATCGACATGCAGAAGCTGACCTGCGGACAGCTTGCCGACACCTACCAGGAAGACGCCGAGTTTCTTCTGACCTGGTACAGCGGCTGGTCGAACGGCCTTGCCAAGCTGCACACGATGAACCTGTCGCGCGTCAAGGACGCGACCCACAACGTCATCGTCTACTGCAAGGCCAACAAGGACAGACTGATCACGCAGGCGATCGACGCCATCGTGAAAGCCGAGCGCCGCTAGGCCGCGGCGATCGCCTCAGCGATGGCGACCGTGCGCTTGGCCATGTCGGCGTGCAGGCGCTCGACCATGCGGCCATCGATCGACACCACGCCCTTGTCCTTGTTCTCGTGCTGGTCGAATGCCGCGATCATCTTGCGCGCCCACGCCACTTCCTCGGCCGTCGGCGAAAACGCCGTGTTGCAAGGTGCGATCTGGTTGGGGTGAATGAGCGTCTTGCCGTCGAAGCCCAGTTCGACGCCCTGCGTGCATTCCATCACGAAGCCGTCGGCATTGCCGATGTCGTTGTAGACGCCATCGAGAATGTCGATGCCGTAGATGCGCGCGGCCGCGACGCAGGTCGTCAGCCACGGCAGCATCGGGGCGCGGCCGGGCACCAGCCGGGCGCGCGTGTCCTTGGCAAGGTCGTTGGTGCCCATGACGAAGCCGGCAAGACGCGATTCCGAATCCCTGGCCTCGGCCGCAATCGACAGGATGTTGAAGATGGCGAGTGGGGTCTCGATCATCGCCCAAACGCGGGTCTTGAGGTCAATGTGCATATCCATCAGACGTTGCCCGATCATCTCGAGCGTGTCTGCGGTCGAGACCTTCGGCACCAGAATGGCGTCGGGCGCGGCCCTGGCGGCGGCGGTCAGATCGTCGGCATGCCAGGGCGTATCGACGCCGTTGACGCGAATGAACACCTCGCGCTCGCCGAAGCCACCGGCCTTGACGGCGTCGGTGACCTGCTTGCGCGCGGCCTCCTTGGCGTCGGGAGCGACCGAGTCTTCGAGGTCGAGGATGACGCCGTCGACCGGCAGCGTCTTCGCCTTTTCCAGCGCGCGGGCGTTGGAGCCCGGCATATAAAGCACGCTACGGCGCGGTCGGATCGACATGCCGCCGACTTTATCGGTCGTCGGCAAACTATCAAGCGGTCGCGACGCCTGAATTTTGATCAGCGCGCCGGCGAGAACTTGCGCTCGAGCTGGGCTTCGCTGCCCGGCTTGATGATTCTGTAGAGCTGGAAGCGGTCGCCATCGGCGACGAGCCTGAGCCGCGACGGATCTGGATTGGGCGCGTCGTCCTCAGTGAACAAGACGTAGAGATAATCGAACTTGGTCCAGTTCTGCCAGAACTTGGGCGTGCCGGGGCCCGGGTGATCGGCTGCGACGACGAGCTGCGCGGTCGAGGGCGGCGTGCCGTCCTTGGTGTCGACGTAGTCCGCATACTCGGGGCGCGGGTGAAGGATGTGCTTGCCTTCGACCGTGAACGCGGTCGTCACCATCGACGAGCGGTCGATCATGGCGATGCAGGCCGCATGCACCAGGCCGAGATCGCGAACGTCCTCGCCGAGCGCGCGGTCGGCGTAGGCGACGAACACCTTGGAGCCAGGCGTGATGCGCCGCACCGAGGAGCGGAATTCGCCGGTCGAATCGGAGAGCTGCGACCAGTTGAAGTCGATCTCGATGACGCGGCCGGCGATCAGCACGATGCTCACCACCATGAAGGCGCGCCGCACCAGGCGCCGGCGCAGGTTCAGATCACCGCAGGCAAACAGCATGAACACGACGCCGAGCGGCACGCGCTGGTCGGTCATGTAGGTGTCGAACATGATGCGCGGCAGCGCCAGATAGACGACGCTGCCGACGACAAGCAACGCCCACACCCACGGGTGGAAATGCAGCACGCGATGGCGCACCGCCCAAACCATGCTGGCGGCCATGACGCCGATCAGCGCCCAGGCGGCGATGTCGGAATAATTGGAGAAGACGTACATCAGCCCGTCGGTCTTGCCGCGCTGGTCCCAATAGGTGCTGCCGATGAGATCCATCGTCGGGCTGAGGTAGAGCAGCGGCGCGGCGGCGAGGAACGGCAGGCCACTGGCGACGAAGTCGATGGCGCGCCACGGCCACAGCTCGGCGCGCTTCTGCCACAGCCGCAGCAGCTCGTACGACAGCAGCCCGACGCCGTAGATGCCGAGCGCCGAGAGATGGCAGAAGAACAGCACCACGACGCAGGCCGTCGACAGCGCAAAGCGCAGCGGCCATGCGCGCTCGCGCAGCGCCACCCAACCGGCGAGCGCCCACAAGGCGACACCGACGCCGAAGATGTAGTTCATCAAGCCGACGAGGAAGTCGTAATTATAGAGCAGCGGAAAGGCGATCAGCGGGAACGCAGTCCAGCGGCCGACCAGCGCGCGGTTAAGCGCGAGGATGCCGGAAATGATCAACGCGAACATGCCGACCATGTAGACCTGGCCGGCCACATAGATGTTCATCGTCCGCGCCAGCACCGGCACGATGAAATCCATGATCAGATTGGGGATGACCGCCCAGTCGATCTCGTAGTATTTCGCCAGCAGCGGGTTGTCCTTGATCGTCGCGATCACCTGCATGCGCGCGAGGTGATTGACGTAATCGGAGAGCGGCGGCAGCGGATGCGTCCAGATCGGGATCGAGATCAGCAACGTGAAGGCCAAGAACAGCACGCCGATCTGCGGCGCCGAAAAGCCGGGCGTGCGCAGGCGCGTCTCCGGCGCCTGGGAAATCGTTGGTTTGTTCGGTGAAAGCATGCGGGGTCGATTCTCTTTGGCTATCAATGGTCGTAAACACCTGAACAAGCGATGAATACCGGCCTTAGGCGAAAGTCGGCCATGCCGGGAATGCGCGGCTGGGCTTGAATTTGGCGGCCCGGGCATGAGGCTTGCTTCGCCCGGGAGTTAGTGAAATGGAACTGGTCTGTCGGACGTTCTCATGACTTTTCCGCGACGCTTGATCGACGGCTACAGCACCTTCGCCTCGGGGCGCCTGCGCACTGAGCAGGCTCGCTTTCGCGAGCTGGCCGAGAGCGGCCAGCGCCCGGAGATCATGGTGATCGGCTGCTGCGACTCGCGGGTCTCGCCGGAGGTCATCTTCGACGCACGTCCCGGCGAATTGTTCGTGGTCCGCAACGTCGGCAACATCATTCCGCCTTACGCGCCCGACGGGCAGGCGCATGGCGTTTCGGCGGCGCTCGAGTTCGGGGTCGGCGCGCTGCGCGTCCAGCACATCGTCGTGCTCGGCCACGCGCATTGCGGCGGCGTGAAAGCCTACGCCGAGGATGCCGAGCCGCTGTCGCCCGGCGACTTCATCGGCAAGTGGATGAAGCTGATGGCGCCCGCGGCCGAAAAGGTCGGGCCGCGCGGCGATCTCCCCGTGGCCGAATATCTCAAGCGGCTGGAGCAGGCGTCGGTCGTCAACAGCCTCGACAACTTGATGACCTTCCCGCGTCTCGCCAAGCTGATCGACAAGGGCAAGATAGCAACCCACGGCGCCTATTTTGGCGTCGCCACCGGCGATCTCTCGGTGCTCGACAAGGCGACCGGAAATTTCGCGCCGGTCGAACGCGCGAGCGTGAGCATCGCGCCTCGGTTCTGAGCGCTACGCCGCCTTCTTCTTGGCGCTGATGAGCTTGCGATTGATCAGCAATTCAGCGATCTGAATGGTGTTGAGCGCAGCGCCCTTGCGCAGATTGTCGGAGACGACCCACATCTGCAGTCCGTTGTCGACGGTCGGATCGGTGCGGATGCGGCTGATATAAGTCGCATCCTCGCCGACGCACTCGTAAGGCGTCACGTAACCGCCGTCCTCGTGCTTGTCGATCACCAGACAGCCGGGCGCGCTGCGCAGAATGGCGCGCGCTTCCTCGACGCTGATCGGATTTTCGAATTCCACGTTCACCGCTTCCGAATGGCCAACGAACACCGGCACGCGCACGCAAGTGGCGGTGAGCTTGATTTTGGGATCAAGAATCTTCTTGGTCTCCATCATCATCTTCCACTCTTCCTTGGTGTAGCCGTCCTCCATGAAGACGTCGATCTGCGGAATGAGGTTGAAGGCGATGCGCTTGGGAAACTTCTTGGTCTCGACCTCGCCAAGGGTGAACACCGCCTTGGTCTGGGAGAACAGCTCGTCCATCGCGTCCTTGCCGGCGCCCGACACCGATTGATAGGTCGCAACCACGACGCGCTTGATGACGGCCTTGTCGTGCAGAGGCTTGAGCGCGACCACGAGCTGCGCGGTCGAGCAGTTCGGATTGGCGATGATGTTCTTCTTGGTGAAGCCGGCCACGGCATCGGCATTCACTTCCGGCACGATCAGCGGCACGTCCGGATCCATGCGCCAGGCCGAGGAATTATCAATCACCACCGCGCCCTGCGCGCCGATCCTCGGCGACCATTCCTTCGACACCGCACCGCCCGCCGACATCAGACAAATGTCGACGTCGGAGAAATCGTAATGGTCGAGCGCCTTGACCTTGAGCGTCCTGTCGCCGAACGAGCATTCGGTGCCCATGCTCTTGCGCGAGGCGAGCGCGACGACTTCATCGGCGGGGAAATTCCGCTCGGCCAGAATGCCGAGCATTTCGCGCCCGACATTGCCGGTGGCACCCACCACGGCGACCTTGTAACCCATTGTTAACGCTCCGGAACAATTTCACCGGCAGCACACGCGCCGGCACAACCTGATGGCAGTGCTTCTAGGCGAGAACAACGGCCAAGACAACGGCGGTCCGCTGGAGCCTGACGCTCGTGCACCCAGCCTTGCATTCCTGGCGCGAAGAACTGCCCTCCATCTTCATGCGCTCATGCGCATATCTGGGGGGCCTGGCGCTGCTTTCCATCGCCGCGGCGCAGTTTTTTCAATCATCGCCGGAGATTGATCCGATCAAGCCTTTGCATCGATCGGACTGGATCACGGTCGACAAGGCCTTCCCCGCTTTTGCGCTGGACATCCCGGAAGCCGCCGGCGCCCCTGCAAGCTATGCGATCCGCCGCCAAGTCCAAGGCAGCGGACGCAAGGACATCTTGAGTCTGGGCGACGCGCAAAGCGAGACGCCGTATCTCCAGGTCGAAATTTATCGCTCCGGCCGCGAACTAAGCGAGGTCGCCGCGCCGGGCGAAGCGCTGGCGGCGCTCGCTCTCGAAGCTGGCCCGATCGCGGATCTTGGCATGGAGACGCCGCTGCTGACAAAGTTCGGGCCCGTGTCGATCGCCGCCTTTGACGTCACCGGCCAGTCGGTGCGGCATTGCCTCGGCTTCCTGCGTCAATATGACGATCCATCGCTGCAGATTTCCGGCCGCTTCTGCCAGGGCGCCGGCTTCATCGAACGCACCACGCTGGCCTGCGCGCTCGATCGCCTGAACCTGGTCGCCGCCGGCAGCGAGCCGAAAGTTGGCGCGTTGTTCGCGCAGGCCGAACTGAACCGCCGCTTCTGCGGCGAGCACGATCCGATCCTTGCGCCGACGCCCAAGTACAAATTGCTGTGGCAGGCGCTCGCCAACCGTCCCGAGCCACGGCGCGTCGGCCGCTAGTAATTTTCTACGGCGAACTCATTCAAAGAAATTTTTACGCTGCGCCGCAGCGCTGAATTATTTCGCTTCCAACTCTATGATGATTGACCCCCGCGATATTTCAGCGGATCATTTTCAAACAAAGATATCCAAGGCCGGCGGTGATGACCGCTTTCGGCCGACGAAGACCTCGAGGGAGGAAGCGATGATTACACGACGCCATCTGCTGTCGACGGCGGGCGCGGGCGCTGCGCTCGCCGTGTCGGGACTGCCGAAATTCTCTGCCGCTCAAGCCGGCGTCGGACTCACCCCCGGCGTACCCGATGGAGTCGCGAGCTACGCGACCATGGGCACGCTGTCCGGCAAGAAGCCGCTGATCCAGCTTTCCGACCGGCCGCCGAACTACGAAGCGCCGCTCGAGTATTTGCGCACGCCGATCACGCCGAACGACCAGTTCTATGTTCGCTATCACCTCGCCGACATTCCAGAGGTGAAGGCCGAGGGCTACAAAATCTCGGTTGGCGGCGATGGCGCCAACGGCCAGGCTGAAATCACGCTCGACGATCTGAAGAAAATGTCGGCGGTCGAAGTGGTCGCCGTCAACCAGTGCTCGGGCAACCGGCGCGGGCTGTCGAAGCCGCACGTGCAGGGCGTCGAATGGGGCTATGGCGCAATGGGCTGCGCACGCTGGAAAGGCGCCAAGCTCAAGGACGTGCTCGACAAGGTTGGGCTGAAAACCGAGGCGATCGAGATTGCCTTCAACGGCGCTGACGGCCCGGCGATCAACACGACGCCTGACTTCATCAAGAGCATTCCGGTCTGGAAGGCGATCGATGCGTCGACGATCATCGCCTATGAAATGAACGGGGCGCCGTTGCCGCACTTCAACGGTTTCCCGGCGCGCATCATCGTGCCGGGCTGGACCGGCACCTACTGGATGAAGCACGTCATCTCGATCACCGCCTTGACCAAGCCGCAGGGCGGCTTCTGGATGAATCCGGCCTACCGCATTCCGGTCGGGAAATTCCCGATTCGCGACCGCTTCATCACCCAGGAAAACGCGGCCTCGACGCCGATCACCGAGATCGTCGTCAATTCGCTGATCACCAGCCATCGCGATGGCGACAAGGTGAAGGCCGGCAAGGTCGCCATCAGCGGCATGGCCTGGGACGGCGGCTACGGCATCCGCACGGTTGAAGTCTCGGCCGACGGCGGCAAGAGCTGGTCGTCGGCGACGCTGGGCCAGGAACTGGGTCCCTATGCTTTCCGGCCGTGGAGCTTCGAACTGTCCGCCAAGAAGGGAAAGAACTCGGTGATGGTCAACGCCATCAACAAGCTTGGCCAGAGCCAGACTTCCGAGTTGATCTTCAATCCGGCCGGCTATCACAACAACGTCATGCAAAACATCACGCTGACGGCGTGAAGGGGGGGCACCATGCAGAAATATGTGATTGCACTCGCTGCCACTCTCATCGCTTCGTCAGCGCTCGCCGACGAGCAAGTGATCAAGCTCAAGCCTGGGCCCGGTCTCGACAAGGTCGAGGCCAATTGCCAGGCCTGCCACTCGCTCGCCTATATCCCCATGAACTCGCCGTTTCTCAGCGCGGCGGGCTGGAGCGCGACGGTCACCAAGATGATCAAGGCGCTCGGCGCACCGATCGACGACGCCGACGCCAAGGCGATCGCCGACTATCTGGCCAAGAACTACGGCACCTGATCCAGCGCGCATAAACGCAGCATTACGGCCCCGGCGGTAACCGGGGCCGTTTTGTTAAGGCTTTCCCGTGAAACAACTCCGTGTGATTTGCCCTGTCGCGGCGAACCGAAGCCAGCTACAGTGCGTTGCACCGGGGTGATCGGGAAGGAATCCATGCGTCTTAAAGTTGTCACGGGCATTGCCATCGTTGCGGCCGTCGGGCTGCTGGCCTTGCCGGCCGGCGCCCAGACCAAGCGCAAGGTCGCGACGGTCGATTCGCATGGACAGACTGTGTTCACGTCGCGCGACGAGGACGGCAAGACGAAGACCCGCATCATCATTCAGAAGCGGTCTTATCTCGACCCTGGCACGGAATCCTATCCGGGCGAACATTCCGGCCACGACTACGCCAATCTGCCGAACCAGCACCCGATGGACGTGATGGACAAGACCGTGTTTGGCCAATACACGACGTCCCTGCCCGGCCCGTTCACGCTGCCCGGCAAGAACAATCCCTGGCTCGGTTACTGATCGCGCAGCCTCAGGCGGCGAGCGTCTCGAGTTCGGCCAAGATCGCGTCGCCCATTTCCGTCGTGCTGACGACCTTGGTGCCCTCCGACTTGATGTCGGCGGTGCGCAGGCCCTTGGCCAGCGTCGCGGCAATCGCCTGATCGATCCAGTCGGCCTGCTTGCCGAGGTTGAACGAGTAGCGCAGCGCCATGCCAAACGACGCGATCATCGCGATCGGGTTGGCGATGCCTTTGCCGGCGATGTCCGGCGCCGAGCCGTGCACCGGCTCGTACAGCGCCTTGCGCTTCTTGGTCTTCGCGTCGACTTCGCCGAGTGACGCCGACGGCAGCATGCCGAGAGAGCCGGTGAGCGTCGCGGCGACGTCGGACAGCACGTCGCCGAACAGGTTGTCGGCGACGATGACGTCGAACTGCTTCGGCGCCCGCACCAGCTGCATGCCGCCGGCATCCGCCAGCATGTGCTCAAGCTGGACGTCCTTGAACTCGCGGTTGTGCACCTGCGTCATTACCTCGTTCCAGAGCACGCCCGACTTCATGACGTTGCGCTTTTCCATCGACGTCACCTTATTGCGGCGCTTGCGCGCGAGCTCGAAGGCGACGCGGCCAATGCGCTCGATCTCGTAGGTGTCGTAGACTTGGGTGTCGATCGCGCGCTTCTGGCCGTTGCCGAGATCGGTGATGGTCTTCGGCTCGCCGAAATAGACGCCGCCGGTGAGTTCGCGCAGGATGATGATGTCGAGACCTTCGACCACCTCGCGCTTGAGCGAGGAGGAGTCGGCGAGCGCCGGATAGACGATGGCCGGCCGCAGGTTGGCGTAGAGGTCGAGATCCTTGCGCAGCCGCAGCAGTCCCGCCTCCGGCCGCACGTCATAGCCGACCTTGTCCCACTTGGGCCCGCCGACCGCGCCGAAGATCACGGCGTCGGCCGCTTTCGCCTTCGCCATGGTGGCATCGGTGATGGCGACGCCGTGGGCGTCGTAGCAACAGCCGCCGACCAAGGCTTCCTCAGTCGTGAACCTGTCCGGGCCTTTTTTGTTGAAGAACTCGATGACACGCTTTGCCTGCGTCATCACTTCCGGACCGATGCCGTCGCCGGGGAGAAGAAGGAGATTGTGGGTCGCCATGTACGCCTCGCTAATGCAGAACTGCGCGGATTGCTAAAGCCCACGGCAAGGAATAGCAAGGCGGGCGCCATGCCGATGGATCGTCCCAAAGTGGTCATTGTCGGTGCCGGGTTCGGCGGCCTATCAGCCGCCCAGGCCTTGCGGCGCTCGGATGCCGATATCACGGTGATCGACCGGCAGAACCATCACTGCTTCCAGCCGCTGCTCTACCAGGTGGCGACCGCGGCGCTGTCGCCGGCCGATGTCGCCTGGCCGATCCGCCACATCCTGCGCTCGCAGCGCAACGCCACGGTGCTGATGGCCGAAGTCACCGGGATCGATGCCGAGAAGAAGGTGCTGCACACCGGCGCCGCCGGCGACATTCCCTACGACTATCTCGTGCTGGCCACAGGCGCGATGCATTCCTATTTCGGTCATGACGCGTGGGCGCCTTTCGCGCCCGGCCTCAAGCGCATCGAGGATGCAACCCGCATTCGCCGCAGCATTCTCATCGCCTTCGAGCGGGCGGAAATCGCAACCGATCGGGACGAGCAACGGCGGCTTCTCACCTTCGTTATCGTCGGCGGCGGCGCGACCGGCGTCGAGATGGCCGGCGCCATCGCCGAGGTGGCGGGGCAGACGCTGGCCGCCGATTTCCGGCGCATCGATCCGCGCTCCTCGCACATCATCCTGATCGAAGCCGGCCCACGTCTGCTGCCGAGTTTCCCGCCGGAACTGTCGGACTACGTGCGCACGACGCTCACGCAGGCCGGTGTTGAGGTGAAGACCGACACCATGGTCACGGCGTGCGATGCGAACGGCGTCGACACCAACGCCGGCCGTATCGACGCGGCAACCGTGATCTGGGCCGCTGGCGTGACCGCATCACCCGCTGCGCAGTGGCTGCACGCCGAAGCCGACCGCGCCGGGCGGGTGAAGATCAACCCCGATCTATCGGTGCCGGGGCATCCCGACATCCACGTGATCGGCGACACCGCGGCGATCAGCGACGCGGCCGGCAAACTGGTGCCGGGCATCGCGCCGGCGGCGAAGCAGATGGGGCATTACGTCGGCAAGCTCATCGTTGCGCGCATGGCCGGGCGCCGCGTCGACACGCCGTTCCGTTACATGCACCTCGGCGAACTTGCCACCATCGGGCGGCGCGCCGCAGTGGTGAAATTCGGCCGCCTAGAATTGCGCGGCTTCATCGGCTGGCTGTTCTGGAGCCTCGCGCACATCTACTTCCTGATCGGTCTGCGCAACCGCTTCATCGTCGCCTTCACCTGGTTCTGGGATTATCTGACCTTCCAGCGCGGCGCGCGGCTGATCACCAACCCGCCGCGCGAGATGTAACGGCCGGACTTCAGGCGCGGTAGTCGGCCTCGACGGTCGCATCCGCCGCACGGCCCCGCTTCAGCGCGCCGAACACCGGCGTCAGCACGACCGCGAGCACCAGGTTGACGATGAGCGTGTAGAGCGCGGTGTAGCCCGGGAACGTGTAGCCGGCGAGAGCGAGCGGATAGGTCGGCGTCAGGTTGGTCGCCACCGCCATTGCTGTGCCAAGCGCGGTGCCGGCAAGCCAGCCGATCAGCAGCGCCCACGAATTGAACCAGCGTGTAAAGGCGCCGAGCATCACCGACGGCATGGTCTGAATGATCCAGATGCCCCCGAGCAATTGCAGGTCGATCGCGAATTTGGTCGGCACGAACAGGATAAAGACCAGCGCACCAGCCTTGATGAGGAGCGACACCCACTTCGCCATTTGCGTTTCCTGCGCGTGCGTCGGCGTGCGGTTGATGAACTCGCGGTGGATGTTGCGGGTGTAGAGGTTGGCCGCGGCAATCGACATGATCGAGGCCGGCACCAGTGCGCCGATGCCGATCGCAGCGAAGGCGATGCCGACGAACCATGATGGAAACGAGTGCAACATCAGCGCCGGGATCGCGAAGTTGTTGCCGAACTGCTTGAAGCCGGCGGCGTATTCCGGAAGGCCGGCGACACCGGCAGCGATGGCGAAGAAGCCGAGCAGCGCCAGCAATCCCAGCATGAACGAGTAGCCCGGCAGCAGCGCGGCGTTGCGGCGCACGGCATGGCTGCTCGATGCGCTCAGGATGCCCGTCATCGAGTGTGGGTAAAGGAACAGCGCGAAGGTTGAGCCCAGCACGAGCGTCGCATAGGCACCGTATGATCCGGTGGTGTTTGGATCCGGCGCCGCCAGCAGCAGTTTCTGCGCCGGGACCGCGGCGAAGATCTTGCCGAAGCCGCCGAGCTGCATCGGGATCACGATCACCGCGACGAAGGTGGTGAGGTAGATCAGGATGTCCTTGACGATCGCGATCGATGCCGGCGCGCGCAGGCCGCTGGTGTAAGTAAAGGCGGCGAGGATGATGAAGGCGATGATCAGCGGCAGGTCGGCGGCGAAGCCTGAGCCGCCGACGCCCATGGCGCCGACCACCACCTGAACGCCAACCAGTTGCAGCGCGATGTACGGCATGGTCGCGACCATGCCGGTGATCGTCACCGCCAGCGCCAGCCAGCGATTACCGAAGCGGCCGCGCACGAAGTCGGCGGCGGTGATGTAGCCGTGCTTGTGGCAGACCTGCCAGATGCGCGGAAACACCATGAACAGGATCGGAAAGATGAGCACCGTGTAAGGCACCGCAAAAAACGCCACCGCGCCGGCGCCAAACGCCAAAGCCGGCACCGCGATGAAGGTGTAGGCGGTGTAGAGATCGCCGCCGATCAGGAACCATGCGACCAGCGTGCCGAAACGGCGCCCGCCGAGGCCCCACTCATGCAATTGCTCGAGATCGCCCTTGCGCCAGTTGGCCGCGGCAAACCCGAGCCACGTGATGAGGCCGAACAGCACGACGAAAATGGTCAGCGCGACCCAATTCACTTCCTGCAACGCACAACTCCGCCGATTTTGCCAGATTGATGCGACGAACGTTCAGTCTTCGGTCGCGAAATAGACGATGCCGGTAAGCACCGCGCCCGCCAGCACCAACGCCAGCTGAAACCAATAGAAGAATGGGATGCCGATGAAGTACGGCTCGGCCCTGTTGTAGAAAGGCGGCCACAGGCAGACGACAAAAAGCACTGCAAAGAGCAGGTACCACCAGCTCCAAACGCTTTGCCGTTTCCGCGTGTCAGACATCGGAAGCACTCACCATTGGTCCCAGCGTGAGGGCTGGGAGGCAGGTGATTACATACAATTTGCGGCGACCCAATCCGGTTCCGTTGCTGGCGGGTATTCCGGAATCGCGGGGCTTAAGAGCCGCCGAACCAGTTGTAGCCCTGGTTTTCCCAATAGCCGCCGCGGTCGGTGTTGGTGACTTCCATCGCCACCACGTATTTCGGGTTCTTGTAGCCGAGCTTGGTCGGCATGCGGATCTTCATGGGGAAGCCGTAGGCGCGCGGCAAGAGCTTGTTGTCGAACTTGAAAGTCATCTGGGTCTGCGGATGCAGCGCCGTCGGCATGTCGATGGTGTTGGTATAGCCCTCGGCGCACTTGAACCAGACGTATTTGGCGCGGGTATCGGCGCCGATGCGCTTGAGAAATTCCGACAGCTGCGCGCCCTGCCAGGAGCCGATCGCGCTCCAGCCTTCGACGCAGCAGTGCCGGGTAATCTGTGACACCTCCGGCAGCGCGTGCAGCTCGTCAAGCGTCCACGGTTTCTTGCTATCGACGAGACCGGCGACCTCGAGCTTGTAGCTTGCGCCATCGACCACCGGCGCTTCGTCCTCGCTGTAGTAGGCATTGAACGGGAACGGCCGCGTGATGTCGCTTTCCTTGTAGGTCGGCGCCAGCTTGGTTTTGCTGAACAGCAGCGCCTGCGCGCCGTCGTTGAATTCGGAAACCTTGCGCAGCACGCCTTCTGCCGTATCGCCGTCGATGATGTCGCAGCCGGTGAGGAAGGCGAGCGCGCCGAGACTGGCGGCGCCGCGCAGGAAGCCGCGGCGCATCGGGTCTGGCATGACCTTGGCCGCATCCTTGATGAGCAGCTTGGGGTCGACGCCCGGGATGACGTGGCGCTTGCGCATGATCTCTACCTCCCGGTCACCATGGCGCGCAGGCTCTTCGGCACCAGCAGCGCCAGCGTGATATGCACGGCAAGAAAGCCGACGATCGACGCCATGGCGAAGAAATGCACATAGCGCGCGATGTCATAACCGCCGAACAACGCCGTCAATTCCTGGAATTGCACCGGCTTCCAGATCGACAGACCAGACAGCACGATGATGAAGCCGGCAAAGATCACGCCGGCGTAAAGCAGCTTCTGCACCGCGTTGTAATGCGACAGATCGTCGTGCGCGAGCCTGAAGGCGAGCGCGTCGCGGACATCGGCGACGACCTCGCTCGGATAGATCGGCAGCAGTTTGCGGCGAAACCGGCCGGTCACCAGCCCGAGCGTGACATAGACGATGCCGTTGACGACCAGCACCCACATCGCAGCGAAGTGCCACATGATCCCGCCGGCGAGCCAGTTGCCGAGCGCGATCTGACGCGGAAATGTGAAATTGAACAGCGGCGAGGCGTCGTAGATCTGCCAACCGGAGCCGATCATCACCAGGATCGCCAGGGCGTTGACCCAGTGGCAGACGCGCACCCAGCCGGGATGGATGACCTCAGGAGCGGCGGCCCTGCCGCCAATCGCTGCATCGGCACTCATGGCCCTGCCCTTCGTTCGCGCTAAGGCGCCTTCTGTCGCAAATACGATGCCGCCGGGCCCCTGGATGCAAGGGCCCGGCAGCAACGGCTTATTTCTTCATGTTGTCCTTGGACATGTCGTCCTTCTTCATCGAGTCCTTGGACATGCTGTCTTTCGACATCGAGTCCTTGGCCGTCGAATCCTTGGACATACTGTCCTTCGACATCGTGTCCTTCGACATCGTGTCCTTGGACATGGTGTCCTTTTTCATATCATCGGCATAGGCCGCCGGCGCCAATGGCGCCAAAGCCAGTCCACCCGCAATCAGCGCCGTCACAAAGATACTCTTCATTTGAAGCCCTCCGGAGTGTTGACGTTGCGCCTCAAGCGCTATCACGCGGGCCTCACACGTCCTCATCAGCTTCCCGTTTGATGAAGCTGGCGTTCCGCTCACGGTTTTGTGAGAATGCCGGCGCCGGGCAAATTTCGCTGTAGGAGCATCCGTGAGCGCGTCCTCCCTCAAGACCAGCGCCGGCAATTTCTTCGAGGATTTCCGGCTCGGCCAGCAGATCCGCCATGCCACGCCGCGCACCGTCACGGTCGGCGACGTTGCCGTCTACAACGGCCTGTTCGGGCCGCGCTTTGCCGTGCAGTCCGCGGACGCCTTCGCGCGTTCCATCGGCTATCCGCGCGCGCCGGTCGACGATTTGCTCGTGTTCCACGTCGTGTTCGGCAAGACCGTACCCGACGTCTCGCTCAACGCTGTCGCCAATCTCGGCTACGCCGACTGCCGTTTCCTCAAGGCCGTCTATCCCGGCGACACGCTCAACGCCGTCTCGGAAGTGATCGGGCTCAAGGAGAACTCGAACAAGAAGACCGGCATCGTCTACGTGCGCTCGCGCGGCTTCGACCAGGACGGCGGCCTGGTGCTCGACTACGCGCGCTGGGTGATGGTGCGCAAACGCGACGAGAAAGCCGAGCCGCCCGGCGACAAGGTGCCGGAGCTGCCGAAGGCGGTCGAGCCGTCGCAACTCGGTGCCGCCTGTCCGGCCATCGACGCCAAGGCCTATGACACGGTGCTATCCGGCAGCCCGCACCGCTTCGGCGACTACAAGGCCGGTGAGAAGATCGATCACCTTGTCGGCGTCACCGTCGAAGACGCCGAGCACATGATCGCGACGCGGCTCTATCAGAACACCGCGCGCATCCACTTCGACCATTTCACCGAGAGCAAAGGCCGCTTCGGCAAGCGGCTGATCTACGGGGGCCACGCCATTTCGCTGGCGCGCGCGCTGTCGTTCAACGGGCTCGGCAACGCCTTCCACGTCGCCGCGATCAACGGCGGCCGCCACGTGTCGCCGCTGTTCGCCGGCCTCACGGTGTTCGCCTGGTCGGAGGTGCTGGCGGTCGCGGACGTGCCCGGCCGCAACGACGTCGGCGCGCTGCGGCTGCGCACCATCGCGACCAAGGATAGGCCCTGCGCCGACTTCCCGCTCAAGGGCGGCGACGACTACGACGCGGCGGTGATCCTCGATCTCGATTACTGGGTGCTGATGCCGAAGTGAGCGGCCGCTGTCCTAGAGCCCGAGCAGGCGTTTGGCATTCTCGGAAAAGAATTTGGCGGCAGCCGTTTTTGTCAGCGGGAATGCCAGGCAGTCGGAACGCGTCTGAACAAGCGGGCGTAACGGATAGGCCGTCGCGAACAGAAATTGATCCTGCAACGCGCCGTTGATCGCATCGACGTAGCGCGTGCCGCCCGGGGCAAAGAAATAGATGTCCGGCGAGACGTAGACGTTGGGATGCTTGAACGCGACGCCCAGCGTTTCGTCGATCCACGGCCAGGCGCCGTGCCCGAGGACGATGCGCAATTCCGGATAGTGTGTCGCGAGCTGGTCGATGGCGATCGGGTTCGAGGCCCCGATATCGGCGCCCGCGTAGGGCCCGCTCATCACCACGACTGGAATTTTCAGCTTGATGCAGGTCTCATAGACCGGAAAAAGCCGCTCGTCGGCTGGATGACTGAGCAGTTGCCGGCCGGGCTCGACGAAGATGCCCTTCAGTCCGAGCTTTTCCACACAGCGGACCGTCTCATCGACCGCGTTGTGCCTGCTGTTCGAGGCGTCGATGCCGCCAAAACCGACGAGGCGCGTTGGGTATTTGGCCTGCAGTTCCGCCACGTGTTCATTGGGAATGAAGGCTTCCTTGAACGGCTTGCCCATGAACACCGCGGGACTGTTTCGGCCGAGGACGACGCCGATGTCGATGCCGGCTTCGTCCATTTCCTGCCAGAACAAGTCCATCGAGCCTTGCAGAAACGACGGCGCGAGGTCTTTCGCCCCGAGCCGCGCCGCCATCCACCCGACGCGCGCCGCGTCGAAATACTGCAGGAAATATTCGGTCGGCGGCCGGCAACGAAAATCGATCACCATTCGATCAGCCTTTCATCCGCATGACGCGCAGCGCATTCGTGCCCATCACTTTCTCTTTCACGCCGGGCTCGAAGCGCCACTTCTCGAAAGCCTGTACGCTTTCGATCAAAGGACGGCTTGGATAGGCAGTTCCGAACAGCAGCCGCTCGGACAGAAACGAGTTGGCGGCATGGATGTATTCTGTCGCGCCCGGCATGTTCAGGCCGACCATGTAGAGGTCGGGCGAGATGTAAACATTAAAGCAGGTGAAGGCGACGCCGATCATCTCCATGACCCAGGGCCATGCGGCATGCGAGATGATGAAGTCGCATTTCGGAAAATCTCGCGCCACGTCGTACAGCGGCAGCGGCGAACTGTATTCGACCGGAGCCCCGACCATCACGCAGAGAAAATTGCTGAGCGATATCGAAACCGGAACATCGCGCGCCTGGCAGGTTTCGTAGATCGGATAAAGCTTGCGGTCGTTGGCCCGCAACGGTGGATTCGAGGCCCCTGGTTCGATCGAGACGCCGACAAAGCCGGGCCACGCCAGACAGCGGTCGATCTCAGCCAGCATCTCGTCCGTCGATTTGCGAACGTCAATGCCCGCGAACGCGACAAAGCGGTCCGGATGCTCCGCGGCAAACTCACGAATTTCGTCGTTTGGAATCTCGCCAAGCGGTTCCGCGGACTGGCGGCCCATGGCGACGCCCCAGGTGATACCCGCAGTGTCCATTTCGGAAAACATGAGACTGACCGAGCGCTGTTCGGCGGACGGTGGCCGCGGAAATCCGACGCGGCTCGGATAGAACGATAGGCCCTGCCTGAATTGTGGTTTCGAAATCCAGCTCTTCGTCGGCGGACGAAGTCTCATGTCGACGATCATGTTTGACTCACACGGTAGAAGCGGCGGAAGGGCACAATCGCCGGTTCAGGCTCCGAAGATGGCGTCGGAACCCTCTCAGACCGTCCGCCGGTCAGTCAATGCGATTGAACGCCCGTTCCTGGCCAAGTAGGCTTTGGTCGCCTTCACCGGTCGTTCGAAATTGCGCCGGCCAAGGCAACCAAGATGTGCGGGCAGCCGAGCAATCGGCGCAAAAAAAGCGCTCGCGATGTGATCGGGAGGAAACGATGAAAGTGCGCGCAACATTTGCGCTGTCGCTTCTGCTGCTCGTCGCAACCGCGATGTCCGGACCAAGCGCGGCGCAGACCTATCCGGATCATCCGGTCCGATTTGTCGTACCGTGGGCGGCTGGAGGCGGCACCGATATCTTCGCGCGCGTCATCGGCGAAAAACTTCATCAATCGATGGGACAGCCGTTTGTCGTTGAGAACCGCGCGGGAGCCTCAGGCAATATCGGCGCCGCCTATGTCGCAAGAGCGACGCCCGACGGCTACACGATCATGCTGGCGACGATCACGCTGGCGACCAATCCGGCGCTCTACAAGAACATGGAGTTCGACGCAACGAAGGACTTCGTGCCGATCACGCTCATCGCCGGCGTGCCACATATGTTGGTGGTCAATCCTTCCGTGCCGGCCAAGAACGTCAAAGAGCTCATCGCGCTAGCCAAGCAGAAACCCGGGAAGTTGAATTATTCCTCGGCCGGCATCGGCAGTCCGTTCCACATCGCTGCCGAGCTTTTCAAGGAAACGGCGGACGTCAACATCGTTCACGTGCCTTACAAGGGCGGCGGACCCGCGATCATGGACGCGGTGGGTGGCCAGGTCGATATGTCTTTCGCCAATCTGGTCGCGGTTCTTCCGATGGTGAAGAGCGGGCAGCTTCGCGCCTTGGCCGTCACCAGCGCGAAGCGATCGGGTGCCGCGCCGGATGTCCCGACGATGGCGGAAGCAGGCCTGCCCGGCTATGACTTTTCCTCGTGGTTCGGCGTGCTCGCGCCGGCCGGCACGCCTCTCGACATCGTCGTCAAGCTGAACAAGGAAGTCATCAAGGCCCTTGAAGACCCCGACGTCAAAAAGCAGCTGACCGAGCAAGGCGCCGACCTCGTCGCCAGCACGCCCGAACAGTTCGAGGCTTATTTGAAATCCGAGACCGTGAAATGGGGCAAGGTGATCCGCGCGGCGGGTATCCAACCAAACTGAGACGCCTGGCATCCTCGATCGCGATTGCCAAATATCGACGTCGCACTGATGCGCTGCGCATCCCGCGAAAAAAGTGGCCACGCCAGGGCTGGCGCGGCCACGAGCTTCATTCTGGGTCTATAGTTGCCGCCCGATCCAGAGGGGAGACGAACGGCACACGCATCATCGCCACGGACGCGAAACGCGCCTTTTGCCGGATCATTGATTCAAATTAATGAAACGGATTACGGTCGCTGCTGTCATGACGACCGGGGCGATGACAAAAGGCAGCGGTTTGGATCAGCATCCGTTCGTGCGACGGCTCGTGCAGCAAATCAATTTGAAGGCTGCCGACGTCAAATGTCTCGACGCCATCATCGACGGCGAAATTCTGATCCGCAAACGCCGCGACATGATCGCCGACGGTTACGAATACCGCAAACTCGGCTTTGTCAAAGACGGCTACGCCGTCCGCTACAAGCTGCTGCGCAACGGCAAGCGGCAGATCATCAACGTCGTGCTGCCCGGCGACATCGTCGGCCTTCCGGGCAGCTTCTACGAACGCGCGGTCTATTCGGTCACCGCCATCACCGATTTGCGCATGCATGTCTGCGCGCTCGACGCCTACGTGCAGCTTTGCTACCGGCGCCCGCAATTCGGCCTGGCGCTCTGCTGGATCGCCGTGCAGGAGGCGACCACTTACGCCGAGCACGTCATCGACGTCGGCCGGCGGACGCCGATCGAGCGGCTGTCGCATTTCCTGCTCGAACTGCACGCCCGCCTCTTGGCGGTCGGCCGCGCCGAGACCGCGCGCTTTACCTTGCCTTTCTCGCAGGAAGTGATGTCCGACGTGCTGGGCCTCTCCGTGCCGCATCTCAACCGCATGATGCAGCGCCTGCGCGCCGAGAAGCTGATTGCCAACCGCGAGCACACGGTTGAGTTCATCGACGCCAGCGCGATGCAGGCGCTCGCGCACTACCAGCCGCAGGCGCTCGCCCCGATCCCGCAGCAGGAGCGCGCGTGAGCTTGCGTCTAGGCGGTTAAGGTCGGCATCCGCGCCAGCCGAAAGCTCGCGAGACCTGCGAGCGCAAGCGCCATCATCGCGGCGGCAAACAGCGCCGGTGCCGCCGCGCTGCCGGTCAGATCGCGCGCCAAGCCGGCAGCGCCGGGAAGCAAGGCCATGCCGGCGTAATACCAGGTGAAATAGACGCCCATGCCGGTAGCGCGGCTTTGCGCGCGCAGCGCCTGCGCCGGCAGCGCCATGATCAACCCGGCAGGTGCGCCGATCACGATGGCCACGACCGCAAACGCATAGATCGGCTGTTCAGTGAACGGCAACGCGGCCGACGCCAGGCCCGCGAGTGCGAGACCGCCGATTAAAAACAG
>Ga0265313_10001335_pt1 | contig 23228 bp, 27 predicted proteins | sample 4123metaG_FD_203122 | JGI IMG/M metagenome (GOLD analysis project Ga0265313, IMG submission 203122) | Rhizosphere microbial communities from Carex aquatilis grown in University of Washington, Seatle, WA, United States - 4-1-23 metaG | ecosystem: Host-associated > Plants > Roots > Rhizosphere >...
CGACGGCACGGCGATCGCGGGCGTCATCCACAATCCGGCAACCGACGACATGTTCATCGCCGAACGCGGCAAGGGCGCCTTCCTCAACGAGCAGCGCATCCGCGTCGCCGCGCGCACGCGCCTCGCCGAAGCCGTCATCACCTGCGGCCTGCCGCATCTCGGCCATGGCGACCTTGCGCTTGGCGCCAAGGAAACCGGCGCCATGCAGGAAAAGGTCGCAGGCCTGCGCCGGTTCGGCGCCGCCGCGCTTGACCTCGCCTGGGTCGCCGCCGGGCGATTCGACGCCTATTGGGAACGCGACATCAAGCCGTGGGACATGGCGGCCGGGATCGTGCTGGTGCGCGAGGCGGGCGGCTACGTCACCGACTGCGACGGCGGCGAGGACATGTACGCCAAGGGCCATATCGCGGCCGGCAATGACGCCATGCACAAGGCGGTTTTGCAGGTGCTCAAGTCGGCGAAAGCCTGACCCCGCGACCCCAATTTGAACTCAATCCACCGTTTTAACCGCCGCCTCCGGTTACATTTTCGCTTGTCACCGGGCTGTGGCATATTGAATGTCGATATTCGCAGCCGAGCATTGGCGCTTCTACGAGCATGGCCAACGAACTCGACCCGCTCAAACTGTCCAATCCGCGCATCTTCCTGCTGCGGATGCTGGTGTTCGTCGTCCTCGGCGGCCTCGTCGTCTTTGTTCTACATAAGCAGATCGAAGTCGCCTTCATGGCGAATCCGGGTTTGAACGCGCTGATCATCGGCGTGCTGCTGATCGGCATCGTGCTGTCGGTGCGGCAGGTGATGCGGCTCTATCCGGAGATCGCCTGGGTCAACGGCTTCCGCCTCGCCGATCCCGGCCTCGCGGTCGAGCGCGCGCCGGTGCTGCTCGCGCCGATGGCGGCGATCCTCGGCAGCCGCGTCGGCCGCATGGCGATGTCGGCGCAGCTGATGCGCGGCATCCTCGATTCGATCGCGACGCGTCTCGACGAGGCGCGCGATATCTCACGCTACATGACAGGTCTCCTGGTGTTCCTCGGACTGCTCGGCACGTTCTGGGGCCTGATCGAAACCGTCAGCTCGGTCGGCAACGTCATCCAGGGCCTCAAGGCGGGTGGCGATGCCTCGGGCATGTTCGACTCGCTGCGCGACGGGCTCGCCGCGCCGCTCTCCGGCATGGGCATTTCGTTTTCGTCGTCGCTGTTCGGTCTGGCCGGCTCGCTGGTGCTCGGCTTTCTCGACCTGCAATCGAGCCAGGCGCAGAACCGCTTCTACACCGAGCTCGAGGACTGGCTCTCGACCACCGTTTACGACCAGACCAGCGAACCGGTCGGCTCCGCCGGCATGGCCGGCGAAGTGCGCAACGCGATCGAACGACTCAAGGACGCGGTCAACGAGACCGGCGGCAGCAAGGCCGCGACCAGCGCCATGTCGAGTCTCGCCGAGGCGATCCAGGGCCTGGTGCACCACATGCGCACCGAGCAGCAGATGATCCGCGACTGGGTCGACGGCCAGGCCGAGCAGCAGCGCGAAATCAAGAAGCTGCTCGAGGCGATGGTCCGTGAGAAGGTCGGGCGGTAGTAAAGTTGGATTGAACCATGGCGCTTGCACGATCGCGCCGCGGCGAAAGCGGCATGAACTACTGGCCGGGATTCGTCGACGCGCTGTCGACGCTGATCTTGAGCATCATCTTCATTCTGACCGTGTTCGTCGTCGTGCAGTTTTATCTGCAGCAGGAGGTCGCCGGCAAAGACACTGCGTTGAGCAAGCTCACCGCGCAGATCGCCGAGCTGACCGAGCTCCTCTCGATGGAGAAGTCCGGCAAAGCGAGCCTCGAGGATCAACTGGCGCAATTGCGCGCGACGCTGGCCACCGCCCAGAGCGACCGCGACAAGAACAAGGCCCTCGCCGACAGCGCCGCGGCCGCGGCAGGCTTGGCGCAGGGCAAGGTTTCCGAGCTGTCTGGCCAGATCGAGGGCCAGAAAAAACTCTCGACCGATGCATTGGCGCAGGTCGAGATGCTCAACCAGCAGATCGCCGCGCTGCGCCGCCAGTTGGCGGCGATCCAGCAGGCGCTCGATATCTCCGAGCAGAAGGACAAGGACTCGCAGGCTCGCATCGCCGACCTCGGCCAGCGCCTCAATCTGGCGATGGCGCAGAAGGTGCAGGAGCTGTCGCAGTATCGCTCCGACTTCTTCGGCAAGCTGCGCCAGATCCTCGGCAACCGGCCGGACGTGCGCGTCGTCGGCGACCGCTTCGTGCTGCAGTCGGAGGTGTTCTTCGACACCAGCAAGGCCGATCTCAAGCCCGAAGCCGCCGCCGAACTCGACAAGGTCGCGAGCGCGCTCACCGAGCTGGAGAAGCAGATTCCCAGCGACATCCAGTGGGTGCTGCGCATCGACGGCCACACCGACGTGCGGCCGATGTCCGGGCCGAGCTTCAAGTCGAACTGGGACCTGTCGGCGGCGCGCGCCATCGCGGTGGTGAAATATCTCGTCAGCAAGGGCGTGTCGCCGCAGCGCCTGGTCGCCGCGGGCTTCGGCGAGTTCCAGCCGATCGATACCGGCACGACGGAAGACGCCTACAAGCGCAATCGCCGCATCGAGTTCAAGCTGACCGAGCGCTGAGCCGATGGCAGTTTATGTCGACGATGCGATCTGGGCTTGGCAGGGCCGCAAATGGTGCCACCTGCTCGCTGACGATGTCGACGAACTGCATCGCTTCGCCGCCGGGCTCGGCCTTCATCGGCTGTCCTATCAGGGGCCGCCGAAGACGGCATCGCCGCATTACGACCTGACCTCGTTCGAACGGCGGCGCGCGTTGGCTTACGGCGCCAAGCCTTGCGACCGCACCGCCGCCGTCCTGCTGGTGCGCCGCTTGCGCGGGCAAGTCGCGGCGAGAGGCTGACGTGGCCGCAAAGGCGATCCTGCGCCCCTACTCCGCCGCCGACGAAGACGCGGCGATCGAGCTGTGGCGGCGCACCTGGCAGAAGCACTACCCGCACATCGACTTCGGCAAGCGTGTCGCCTGGTGGCGCGAGCGCTGGCGCACCGAACTGGTGCCGAGCGCGCGCATCGTGCTGGCGGACGCGGATGGCGCGCTGGCCGGTTTCCTCACCATCGATCCAAAAGCGAAGTATCTCGACCAGATCGTGGTCGCGCCCGAGCACTGGGGATCGGACATCGCGCTGGCGCTGGTCAACGAGGCCAAGCACCTGTCGCCGGACGGCATCGAGCTGCTGGTCAACAAGGACAACGCGCGCGCCATCCGCTTCTACGAGAAGCAGGGCTTTGCCTACACGGGGGAGGACAAGAACCCGGTGTCCGGCATCGCGGTCAACCGAATGGCCTGGCGGTCGCAGTGAGCAGCCGCCAGGCCGAACTGATCGTCACTTCGCCAGGTAACTGCGATGCACCCAGCCCTCGGCGCTGGCCGTCTCGAATGACCAGGCGCTATCGCTCTCTCGCGTGATGCGGCTGACGCCGAAATTGAGCGGCGTCACCGTGCCGGGACGGTCGGCCGTCGTATCGATGAAGTCGGCCACCATCGCGATCGGCGGAGTCGTGCCCTTGGCGTCGTTTCGGTGGCTGATGGCTTCCGTGGCGCTGGCGTCGAGCAGCTTCGGCCACATCTTCCGGAACAGCGCATTCGACTGGTAGACCTCGCCGCTGTTGATCTGCCCATTCACGGCAAACACGTAGCCGACGATGTCATTGCCCTTCTCGCCGGCGCCCTTCAATGCCGCGACATAGGCCTCGCGCAGCGTCGCCAACCGCTGGTCCTCCAGCGCCAATTGCAGGCTGGATTCGGACGCCGCGGCACGAACGGTGCCGCCCAAGGCCACGCCAAGCCTGTCTTGCGCCTTGGCGACGTTGTCCCAGACCTTCTGCTGGCGCACGCTCGTATCCATGCTGCTCGGCACGGATGGCTGCGGCGCCTGCATCGCCATCTTCATCTCCTTCGACGGCACCGAGGACGTCGAGCCCGAGAACTTGGTGGGGTCTTCGGCGTTGCGCGCCGACCAGCGGCCGTGCTCGACGCAGAATGAAGCGATCGGAATCCGCCCCGACTTCGGCGGCAGCAGCAGACTGACCGTAAGAGTGCGGTCCTGGCGGCCGCCTTTCACGACGTCGCCGGCCTGAACAAAGATCGGGTTGTCGCCGAGGTTTTCGATCTCCAGCGAGTTGACGCTGCCGGTTTCGCGCACTTCGGCCGTTTTCGCAGCCAGCGCCTCGCCCAGCGTGAGCGGCGGCGGGCCCGATTTTGAAGCGCCATGGATGAAATAGACCGAGAGATTATCGTGGGTGACCGGACCGGAGATGCGGTCGGTCGACGATTGCGCGGCGTAGGCCGCGCCGATGCACGTCAGCACGAAAGCAAGCGAACTCGTAGCAAGCGCAGAAATTCGCATTGAACCCTCCCGAGGTGGACGTCACGGGAACAATGGTTCCCGCGAGTCGTGGCTGCGCGAGGGGCGAGGCGTGGCGCAATTCGGGCCGCGCTGTGGCGGACTTGGGTAAGGCGATTGAAAAGGAACGGAAAAGCTCAGACCGCCCTGACGAGAGAATCGACGGCGGCGGCGTTGAAGGAGCGGCTGTCGACCTTGAGATAGGCAAGCTTCTCCTCGGCAATGACGACCGCTTCGGCGACGCCCGGCAGTGCGCGCAATCTGGCAGCGAGGCCCTCGGCGTCGTGGCCATCCGCGATCGGAACGAGCCGGGTCGTGAGGTAACTCGGCTGCGCCATGGTCGCCGCGGCCACGAGCCACAGCAGCGCCAGCAGCGCCGTCATGGCGAACACTGCCGCGGTGCCGCCGCTCTGATTGAGCCAGCCGCCGGCCGCGCCACCGGCGAAGATGCCGAGGAACTGCAGGCTCGAGTAGAGCCCCATCGCCGTGCCCTTGGCGTCGGCCGGCGCGGTCTTGGTGATGAGCGACGGCAGGCTCGCCTCCATCACGTTGAAGCCCGAGAAGAAAATCGTGAGCGCGGCCAACAGCGCGTACAGATTTCCGGCGCCGAAGTAGAGCATCGCCTGGCTGAGAGCGAGTGCAGCGACCGCGGCGACGAACACGCCTTTCATGCGCCGGTATTTCTCGGCAACGATCAGCGCCGGCACCATCACCGCCACCGAGATCAGCAGCACCGGCAGATAAACCATCCAGTCCTTTTGCACGGAGATATCGAGCGTGGCGCGCAGCAGGCCCGGCACCACAAGGAAGCTGGCGGTGAGCATGGCGTGCAGCACGAAGATGCCGAAGTTGAGCCGCAGCAGCTCGGCGTTGCGCAGCACCGCGCCGATCATCGCCGGCACGGTTTCGGCGTCGCGATGGACGCGCAAGTTCGGCGGGTTCGGCACGACGAACTGGGTGACGGCGATGCCGACCAGCGCCAACACAACCATCAGCCAGAAGATGCCACCAACGCCCACGAAATCCGCCGCGATCGGGCCGGCGACCAGCGCGAACAGGAACGACGCGCCGATGGTGATGCCGACCGTGGCCATCGCCTTGGTGCGGTTCTCTTCCAAGGTGAGATCGGCGACCAGCGCCAGCACCACGGAGCCGATGGCGCCGGCGCCTTGCAGTGCGCGGCCGACGATGACCCCCCCAATCGAGGTCGATAAGGCCGCGACCGCGCTGCCGATGCCGAACAGGATGAGCCCGAAGACAATGACCCGCTTGCGCCCCAGCCGGTCGGACACCAGGCCGAACGGGATCTGCAGCAAGCCTTGGGTCAGGCCGTAAATGCCGAGCGCCTCGCCGATCAGGTAAGGCTTGGCGCCGGTGAGGCCGCCGGCATAGGCGGCAAACACCGGGTAGATCATGAACAGACCAAGCAGCCTGACCGAGAATACTGCCGCGAGCGACCCGGCCGCTCGAAGTTCCTGCCTGTTCATGCGTCAAAGTCCGTTTCGAGCGCCCGAAAGCCGCGTTCAGGCTGCCATCGGTGCTGGCTTGCCGCCCCCGCCCGCCTCCTGTATAGACCCGCCAAATTCAACGCAATTCCGGCGCCGAGCGCCCGATAGGCAGAGCTATGAAGCAGGACATCCATCCCGAATATCACACCATCAAGGTGGTGATGACCGACGGCACCGAATTCACCACCCGCACCACCTGGGGCAAGGAAGGCGATGTCATGAACCTCGACATCGACCCGAAGTCGCACCCGGCCTGGACCGGCGGCCAGCAGCAATTGCTCGACCGCGGTGGACGGCTGTCGCGCTTCCAGAAGAAGTTCTCGGGCTTCCTCAACGAGAAGAAGGCCGACAAGAAGTAAGCGCGGCAACGCGCTCTGACGAAAAAACCCCGGCTTGCCGGGGTTTTTTATTCGGCGCTGCAACCGGCGATCAGGCGCTTTCGGCGCCGAAAGCGGCTTTCAAAAGCCCCATCTGGCGCTCGACCGGATTGGCCGCGACCACCTGATCGACGGCGACGCGATTATGGATGGTGGCATCGAGCCGGCGCACCATGCCCTGAAGCTTGAGCGAGCGGGTGATCAGATCCTGCAAGGCGACCGGCAGCAACTCGATGTTGTTCTGGTCGTGCGTATCGGTCGGCGCGATCTTGACCTTGCTCTTTTCCTTGCTGGCCTGGGCCAGCGACATCTCGCCTTCCTTCACCGCGCGGTGCAGCAGCAGCCAAGAGGCGAGCTGCATCAGCCGTGTGGTGAGGCGCATGCTTTCCGTGGCGTAAGCGAGGGCCGCGGCGCGCTCGAGCTTCTTGGATTCCTGCCGGCCGGCGCCATCGAGATAGGTGGCGGTCTCTTCAACCAGCGCCATGCCGTCACGAAAGAGGTTGGCGAATACCTGCGAGTTGGCAAGCCGGGCGCCGAACGAAACCGGCTGCACGTCGCTCAGCACATTCTCTGACATACGCTACGCCTTACCCTTACTTCCGGAGCTGTTACGCGCCCCTTAGTGAACGAAGAGCATCGCGCGTTGCGTCGCGTTCGTCCAGCCGGAGGAAAGGCAAAGTTTGCGACATAGTTGCCGGGCAAGATTAAGCGCGCGGCCACCATGCGAAAGCGATCTGCCCCGAATTGGGACAAAAAAAGGAGCCGCCGTCGCCGGCGGCTCGAAGGTGATAACAGGGAGGCGTCAAACAGAGTGGACAGGAGCCACTCAATGTCCAAGAAGATGGACGATCACAGTAATGGTCGAGAAAGCTTAACGACAGGTTACCGGATTGCGGCCAATGCGCATTTTTGCGCAGCGGGGTCCGTCCTTAACGCTTGAAAAACTGGTCGGCCGCAGCGCGTTTGGCGCGCTTTCGCGTCATGTCAGCCTCGAGGCGGGCGATTTCCTCCTGCAGGAGCTTCACGCGTTCGGCGAGTTCCTCGACCGAAAGCAGGCTCAGGTCCTGGCCCACCTCGTGCGCGATTTTTTTCTTCGGTCGATCGTCGTCATCCATGGCCGGCATGATAGGTCTCCCGGGGAAAATTTAGCCGCCGCGGTCCGTGTTGTCACATTGTCCGGGTCTGCCTAGAAATCGCTGCGCAGTTTCGAATTCGAGGAACCGATGAGCAACGTCCCTGGCCGCATGACTGTGATCGGTATCAAGGCCCCCGGCGGCCCGGAAGTACTGGCGCCGGAAGACCGACCGGTGCCCACGCCGGGCGCCGGCGAAATCCTGGTCAAAGTCGCCGCCGCCGGCGTCAACCGGCCGGACGTCATGCAGCGACAGGGCAACTATCCGCCGCCGCCCGGCGCTCCGGATATCCCGGGCCTCGAGATCGCCGGCGAGGTCGCTGCCGTCGGGCCGAACGTCAAGCGCTGGAAGATCGGCGACCGTGTGTTCGCACTGGTGGTCGGCGGCGGCTACGCCGAATATTGCCTCGCCCACGAAAGCCACGCGCTGCCGCTTTCGGGCCTGTCGATGGTCGAGGCCGCGGCGCTGCCCGAGACCGTCTTCACCGTCTGGCACAACGTGGTCGAACGCGGCGGGCTGAAAGCCGGCGAGACCTTCTTGGTGCATGGCGGCTCATCCGGCATCGGCACCACCGTAATCCAGATCGCCAAGGCGCTCGGCGCGCGCGTCATCACGACCGCGGGCTCGGCGGAAAAATGCGAGGCTTGCATCAAGCTCGGCGCCGACCTCGCCATCAATTACAAGACGCAGGATTTCGTCGCCGAGACCAAGAGTGCGACCGCCGACAAAGGCGCCGATCTGATCCTCGACATGGTCGGCGGCGACTATATCGCCCGCAATTACGAAGCCGCCGCGGTCGAGGGTCGCATTGTGCAGATCGCGTTCCAGGGCAGCCCCAAGGCGCAGGTCAATTTCATGCGGCTGATGCTCAAGCGTCTGCACCATACCGGCTCGACGCTGCGCTCTCGCTCGGTCGCCGATAAGGGCGCAATCCGCCAGGCGGTCGAGGACAACGTGCTGCCGATGATCGCCGCGGGTAAGCTGAAACCCGTCATCTACAAGACCTTTCCGCTGCGGGAAGCCGCCGCGGCGCACGCGCTGATGGAAAGCAGCGCCCATATCGGCAAAATCGTGCTAACCCTTTGACGCCGCGGCGGAACCCAAGTGGCCTTCGCGGTCAGGCCGGGCCGCGAAATCGGCACAATGCCCGGTCTAATTTGGGTAAAGTTGCGATTGCGAATTTCCACCGCCGGCGGCGCTCGACCAGCTGGCTGCAAGACGCTGCCTTGACGCTCATTTGGCCGGGGGTTTCGGTTTGGCTTTGATCCGCTGCGTGACGGCGATTGCGCTTGCCCTCACCGCCCTCATCGCGGCGGTGTCGGGCGCGCATGCGGTTGACGCGGTCAATGTGCGGCTGGATGTCCCCGCCATCGACTTGACCGCCGCCACCCAACTGCAGCGCACCGACACCGACCGCATCCAGGTGTCCACGGCGCCCGGCCCCGACGGCATCGTGCGCCGCATCGAGGTGCGCGCGCGCGAGGGCGGCAACAACTGGGCGGTGTTCGCGCTCACCAACAATTCGGATGAGCAGGTCGACCGCCTGATCGTCGTGCCGCATTACCGGATGGTCGGCTCCGGACTGTTCTGGCCCGATCTCGGCCTATCGCGCATCGCCAACATCACGCCGTCGTCGGGCGACCGCCCGGTGCGCCAGGAGAACACCGGCTCCGACATCTTCCGCGTTACGCTCGATCCCGGCACCGTCATCACCTTCGTCGCCGAATTGCGCACCGACAAGATGCCGCAGATCTATCTGTGGGAGCCGGACGCCTACAAGGACAAGATCAACTCCTTCACGCTCTACTACGGCATTGTCCTCGGCATTGCCGGCCTGCTGGCGCTGTTCCTGACCATCCTGTTCGTGGTCAAGGGCTCGGTGATGTTTCCGGCCGCCGCCGCGCTCGGCTGGGCGGTGCTCGTCTATATCGGCATCGACTTCGGTTTCTGGGGCAAGGTGTTCGACATGTCGGCCGGCGCCGAGCGTGTCTGGCGCGCCTGCGGCGAGGCGATCCTGTCGGCGACGCTGCTCGTCTTCCTTTTCGCCTATCTCAATCTGTCGCGCTGGCACGTACGCTACGCGCACATCACCATCGCCTGGCTGGCAGCGCTCGCCGCGCTGGTCGCGGTCGCGGTGTTCGATCCGGCGATCGCCTCCGGCATCGCACGCATGTCGCTTGCCGGCATCGCCGTGGTCGGCCTGGCGCTGGTGATCTATCTCTCGACCCACGGCTTCGACCGCGCGGTGCTGCTGATCCCGACCTGGCTTTTGCTGGTGGTGTGGACCTTCGCGGCGGGGCTTGCCGTCACCGGTATCGTCACCAACGACATTATCGGGCCGGCGCTGCTCGGCGGTTTGGTGCTGATCGTCATGCTGATCGGCTTCACCGTGATGCAGCACGCTTTTGCCGGCGGCGTCACGCAGGGCATTGTCTCCGACGTCGAGCGCCGCGCGCTCGCTCTGACCGGCGCCGGCGACATGATCTGGGACTGGGATGTCTCGGCCGACAAGATCTACACCAGCCCGGAAACAGAGCATGCGCTGGGCCTCAAGCGCGGCGCGCTGGAAGGTCCGGCCGCGCAGTGGCTCGACGTTCTGCATCCGCTCGACCGCGACCGTTTCCGCGCGACGCTTGACGGCGTGATCGAGCAGCGCCGCGGGCGCCTGACGCAGGACTTCCGGCTGCGCGCCTCCGACGGCCGCTTCGTCTGGTTCACGCTCAAGGCGCGGCCGGTGGTCGGCTCCGACGGCGAAGTGGTGCGCGTGGTCGGCACGCTCACCGACGTCACCGAATTCAAGAACGCCGAAGAGCGGCTGCTGTTCGACGCGGTGCATGACAACCTCACCGGCCTGCCCAACCGCGAGCTGTTCCTCGACCGCATGGAGGCCGCTTTCGCCTTTGCCCGCACCGACACTTCGATCCGCCCGTCAGTGCTGGTGATCGACCTCGACCGTTTCAAGCAGGTCAACGACTCGGTCGGTATCGCGACCGGCGATTCGATTTTGCTCACCATCGCGCGCCGCCTGAGCCGCCTGCTCAAGCCGCACGATACTTTGGCCCGACTGTCCGGCGATCAGTTCGCCGCCATCCTGCTGTCCGAGAAGGAGCCGGCGCGGATCGTCGCCTTTGTCGAGACCATGCGCCGCGCCTTGCGCGCGCCGATCGCCTTCAACGACCGCGAAATCTTCATCACCGCCTCGGTCGGGCTGGCGCTTGCCGAAAGCCAGCCGCACCGCACCGAAGAAGTGCTCAAGGATGCCGAACTCGCGATGTATTACGCCAAGCGCATCGGCGGCGACCGCATCGAGATCTTCAAGCCGGCGATGCGCTCGCGCAAGACCGACCGCCTGACGATGGAATCCGAATTGCGCCGCGCCATCGAGCGCGAGGAGATCAAGATCCTGTATCAGCCGATCGTAAGGCTGGAAGACCGGCTGATCGCCGGATTCGAGGCGCTGGCGCGCTGGGACCATCCGAAGCTCGGCCGCCTGTCGCCGTCAGAGTTCATTTCGATCGCAGAAGAGATCGGGCTGATCGTCGACCTCGGCCTGTTCGTGCTCGAGCGCACCGCGCGGCAGCTCGCGATCTGGCAGCACGCCAACCGCAACCGCGAGCCGGTGTTCGCATCCGTCAACGTGTCGTCGCGCCAGTTGCTGCGCCACGACCTGATCCAGGACCTGCGCAGCGTGCTGGCACGCTCATCGCTCGTGCGCGGCACCCTCAAGCTCGAATTGACCGAATCGCTGGTGATGGAAAATCCCGAGCATGCCGCTCAGATGCTCACCCGCATGAAGGAGCTCGGCGCCGGCCTGGCGCTCGACGATTTCGGCACCGGCCATTCCTCGCTCGCCTATCTGCAGCGCTTCCCCTTCGACACCATCAAGATCGACCAGTCGTTCGTGCGCACCACCGCGCGCGGCACACGGCCGGTGATCCTGCGCTCGATCATCGCGCTGGCGCACGATCTCGGCATGGAGGTGGTGGCGGAAGGCGCCGAAAGCGATTCCGACGCGGTCGAGCTCTACCAGCTTGGCTGCGAATTCGCGCAGGGCTTTGCCTTCGGCGAGCCGATGACGGCGGACGCCGCGTCGGAATTGCTGACCGGGGACAAACGGCTCGAAGCCGTGCGGTAACGATCTTTAATTGCGCGTGATCTTTTCCGAAAACCGGTTCCCACTTTTCGGGATCACGCGTCAAGCGTGGCCTGACTCGCTCGACAGCATGCCGAGGTCGATGCCGATCTTGCGCAGCGCCTTTTCGTATTTGTGAGCGGTATCGGTGCCGAAGATCAATTCCGAATCCGCGGCGCAATGCAGCCAGCCGTTTTGCTGGATCTCGGTCTCGAGCTGGCCCGGCGCCCAGCCGGCATAGCCGAGCGCGAGAATTGCGCTGACCGGGCCGTTGCCGTGCGCGATCGCCTTGAGAATGTCGAGCGTCGCGGTGAGGCAAATGCCTTCGTCGATCGGCAGCGTCGAATTCTCGATGAAGAAATCGGCGGAATGAAGCACGAAGCCGCGCCCGGTCTCGACCGGCCCGCCCTTGAGCACCTTCACCGCGCCGGCCTTGTTCGGCAGCTGGATGCGCTCGGCCGCGGGGATGACCTCGAGCTGCACCAGCAGGTCCGGGAAATTGATGTTCGCCGCCGGGTGGTTGACGATGATGCCCATCGCGCCTTCGGTCGAGTGCGCGCAGACATAGATCACCGCACGCGAAAAGCGCTCGTCGCTCATCGCCGGCATGGCAATGAGCATTTGCCCGTCGAGGTAGCCTCGGGCGGAGGTCTTACCGGACGATTTGCGGGGCAGCTTCATGAAAAAAGGTTACCTGATCGGTCCATCAAAGCAAACAAATCTGGCCGCCAAAAGTTCAGCCAGCGCGCCATCGTCTGTGTCGCGTAATGAAAGCTTCAATTGTGGCAAAACGCGGCGCTGCCTAATTGATTTTCATTTCCTGCTCACAATCAATTCAGTGGCGCGCTACCGCCGTTCCGATTAAATCGGCCTTGATGAACGCTATAGGCGAATCACTCGCTGTCACATTTTTCGCGGTCGCCGCTTTTGCCGCGCCGGCGCATGCCGACGACGCTTCTCCATGGGTCGATGATCTCAATTCCTCGCTGCGCCTGATCGGCGGCCGCGGCGACAGCGCCGATGCCCTGCGCGCCGGCGTCGAAATCAAGCTCAAGCCGGGGTGGCACACCTACTGGCGATACCCCGGTGATTCGGGCGTGCCGCCACGTTTCACATTTCCCGGCTCTGACAATGTCGCGGCGGTGAAGGTTTTATATCCGGCGCCGAAAGCCATCATCGACGAGACCGGCACCACCATCGGCTACACCGACGACGTCGTCTTCCCGCTGCGGGTCGTGCCGCGGGACAAGAGTAAGCCGGTGCGTCTGCATCTCAACGTCGAATACGCGGTGTGCGAGAAGATGTGCGTGCCGGTCGAGGCCAAGGCCGAGCTGACGCTGCCATCAGGCAACGCCGAAACCGACGCCGCGCTCGCCGCCGCCGAAGCGCAAGTGCCGAAGCCGGTCAGCGCCGCCGACTTCGCTCTTAAGGCGCACCGCGTCAACGACGCGCCGAAGCCGCTGGTCGCGGTCGACCTCACCGTGCCGACCGGCGACAAGGTCGAGGTCTTTGTCGAAGGGCCGACGCCGGAGTGGGCTCTGCCCATTCCGAAGCCGGCGCCGGGCGCGCCGAACGGACACCAGTATTTCGGCTTCGAGCTTGACGGCATGCCGCCCGGCGTCGATCCGAAGGGGCCGTTCGAGCTGACTTTCACGATCGTGCACGATCACGCCCCGGTCGAGGTCAAGACCCGTCTCGACTAGGGCGGCGGCGGCGCGCTAGGGTCGGCAAAACACAAATCCATAACCCGCGAGAGGACACCCATGCCAATCAAGGTCGGCGACAAATTGCCCACTACCACGTTCCGCGTCATGACCGCGGAAGGTCCCAAACCCAAGACCACGGACGACATCTTCAAGGGCAAGAAGGTCGCGCTATTCGCGGTGCCTGGTGCGTTCACGCCGACCTGCACCAACATGCACATGCCGAGCTTCCTCAACAACGCCGCCGCCTTCAAGGCGAAGGGCGTCGACACCATCGCGGTGACCGGCGTCAACGACGTGTTCGTCATGGAAGCCTGGAAGAAGTCGACCGGCGCCGACGGCAAGGTCGACTTCCTCGCCGACGGCAACGCCGACTTCGCCAAGGCGATCGACATGACCCTTGATGCTTCCGGCAACGGCCTCGGCATTCGCTCGAAGCGCTACTCGATGCTGGTCGAGGACGGCGTCGTGAAGAAGCTCAATATCGAGGAAGCGCCGGGCAAGTGCGACGTCTCCGGCGGCCAGGCGCTGCTCGGACAGCTCTAGGCTACTTCGTCTTCATTGCGCCGGTAGCGCCGGCGCGCGCGGCAACGATGCCGTCGCGGGCCAGTGCGTCGGCGCGTTCGTTCATGGCGTGCCCAGCGTGGCCCTTCACCCAGTGCCAGCGCACCTCGTGACGGCCAAGCGCGGCGTCGAGCCGCTGCCACAGGTCGATGTTCTTGACCGGCTTCTTGTCGGCGGTGCGCCAGCCGTTCTTCTTCCAGCCGTTGATCCAGTTGGTGATGCCGTTCTTGAGATACTCGCTGTCGGTGTGCAGGTCGACCGAGCACGGGCGCTTGAGCGCTTCGAGCGCCGAGATCGCCGCCATCAGCTCCATGCGGTTGTTGGTGGTGTGCGCCTCGCCGCCCATCAATTCCTTCTCGTGATCGCCGAACGTGAGGATCGCGCCCCAGCCGCCCGGCCCCGGGTTTCCCGAACAGGCGCCGTCGGTGTAGATCGTCACGCGCTCGGTCATGAGTCGAAGCCGTATTCGGCGACGCTCTTCACCGACTGGTGGAAGCGCAGCTTACGGAAATACTCGAGCGGATCTTTCGGCTTGACCAGCGCGCCCTCCGGCACCGCCAGCCAATCGACCAGCCGCGTCAGCAGGAAGCGCAGCGCCGAGCCGCGCGACAGCACCGGCAGTGCCTCGCGCTCCTTCGCGCCGAGCGGACGCAGCTGGTTGTAGGCCTTGAGAAGCGCGCGACCCTTGGTGACGTTGAAGGAGTTGTCGGCCTCGAAGCACCAGGCGTTGAGGCAGACCGAAACGTCATAGGCGAGCGCGTCGGTGCAGGCGAAATAGAAGTCGATCAGGCCGGACAGTTTTTCGCCGAGGAAGAACACGTTGTCCGGAAACAGATCGGCGTGGATGACGCCCTGCGGCAGATCGCGCGGCCAGGCCTTGTCGAGCGCGGCGAGCTCATCGGAAATCGTGACGCACAGGCCCTCGCGCACGCTGTCGCCGCGATTTTTGGCGTGGTCGTACAGCGACCGCCAACTTGAAATGCCGAGGGCATTGACGCGCGTCATTTTGAAATCGGCGCCGGCGATGTGCAATTTGGCGAGCGCCTCCCCGACCGCGGCGCAGTGGGAGGGGGAGGGTCTGCGCATCCACATGCCTTCGAGGAAGGTCACCAGCGCGGCGGGGCGGCCGGCGATTCTGCCGAGCATGCCGCCTCGGCGGTTCTTGACCGGCTGCGGGCAGGTCAAGCCCCGCGCCGCGAGGTGCTCCATCAGCGCCAGAAAGAACGGCAGATCCTCGGCGGCGACGCGCTTCTCGTACAGCGTGAGGATGAAATTGCCGCCGGCGGTGTGGACGAGGAAGTTCGAATTCTCGACGCCCTCGGCGATGCCCTTGTAGGACATGAGCTCGCCGATGTCGTAATCAGAGAGAAAGCGCGCGAGCTCGTCAGCCGCGACGTCGGTATAGACCGCCATCGCTCACTCCGCGGCTTGCTCGCGCAAGGGGCGGGGCAGCGGGAAGAACATGCCCTCTTCGGTCGCGGTCACGGTCTCGACCTCGAGGACGAAGCGCTTGGCGAAGGCATCGAGGATCTCCTCGACCAGCACTTCGGGGGCAGAGGCGCCGGCGGTGACGCCGAGCGTGGCAATGCCCTCGAACTTGCTCCAGTCGATCTCGTCGGCGCGCTGCACCAGCGTCGCGTAGCGGCAGCCGGAGCGCTCGGCGACTTCCTTGAGACGCAGCGAGTTCGACGAGTTCGGCGCGCCGACCACGACCAGCGCGTCGACGATCGGGGCGACGCGCTTGACCGCTTCCTGCCGGTTGGTGGTGGCGTAGCAGATGTCATCCTTGTGCGGGCCGACGATGTTCGGGAAGCGCGCCTTGAGCGCGGTGACCATCGCCGCAGTGTCCTGCACCGAGAGCGTCGTCTGCGTCACGTAAGCGAGCTTGCTCTCATCGCGCGGCTCGAAATTCGCCACGGCGTCGATGCTCTCGATCAGCGTGATGCTGCCTTCCGGCAACTGCCCCATGGTGCCGATCACCTCGGGGTGGCCGGCATGGCCGATCAGCACGATCTCGCGGCCGCGGCGGAAATGAATCTCGGCCTCGCGGTGCACCTTGGTGACCAGCGGGCATGTGGCGTCGAGCGTCACCATGTTGCGGCGCGCCGCCTCCTCCGGCACCGAGCGCGGCACGCCATGCGCCGAGAAGATCACCGGCGCGTTGCCGTCCGGCACCTCGGCCAGGTCCTCGACGAAGATCGCGCCCTTCTTGCGCAGGCTGTCGACCACGTACTTGTTGTGCACGATCTCGTGGCGGACGTAGACCGGCGCGCCATACATCGCGAGCGCGCGCTCGACTGATTCGATGGCGCGCACCACGCCGGCGCAGAAGCCGCGCGGCGAGCACAGCAACACCTTGAGAACGGGTTTGTTCTGGGTCAAAGCCACAAGGTCCTTCGGAACAGCACCATAAACGGCGCTTCTTTGACCCTCGACATGTGCTGCGCCCCCCTGCCCTGTCAAGCGCCAGCGGTTGCGCCTATAGGCTCAAGCCCCTATATTCGCGGCACTTTCCGATCATCCCCGATGATCCGGCTTCGTCCGTAAGGGCGGACGAGGCTTAAGAGGAGATTTTGCCATGGCGACACCCGCGCCACTGATGCCCAAAGCCACGGCCGTCTGGCTGCTGGATAATACCGCGCTGACGTTCGACCAGGTGGCCGAGTTCTGCAAGCTGCACCCACTCGAGGTCAAAGCCATCGCCGACGGCGACGCCGCGCAGGGCATCAAGGGCCTCGACCCGATCCAGACGGGCCAACTCACGCGCGAGCAGATCTCCGAGGCGGAAGCCGACCCCGAGAAGAAGCTCGAGATCAGCGCCCCCAAGGTCGCCGTCCCCGGCGCCGAGCGCGGCAAGAAAGGCCCACGCTATACGCCGGTTTCGCGCCGCCAGGACCGCCCAAACGCCATCCTCTGGCTGGTGCGCAACCATCCGGAACTTAAGGATGCCGCGATCATGCGCTTGGTCGGCACCACCAAGGCGACCATCGCCGCGATCCGCGACCGCACGCACTGGAACGCGGCCACGCTTGCCCCGATGGACCCGGTGACGCTCGGGCTGTGCACCCAGACCGACCTCGACTTCGAGGTGAACCGCGCCAACAAGGAAAAGCCCGCGCCTGTCGCCACCGGCGCGACTTTGTTGCCAGCCGCCGAGACCACCGCCCGGAAAGAGGCCGAAGTTGCGGCCGCGAGCGGCGATTCGGCGAAGAAGGAAAGCGATATCGACGTCGGCGCCGTGTTCGCCAAGCTCAAGCAGCTCGGCGGCAAGCAGGACGACGACAAGGCCGAGTGAGTGGCCCACCCGCTCACGTGTGACAGTTGGATCGGGTGCGGCGCAGCACCGAATTCCCACTAAAGCTGTGACTTTCTCGGGTCTGGATGGTTGTCGAATCGGAACTTGGAACCTAAGTTCCATCCCGCGAAGGTAGCCCTTTGCTCCCCTCGCCACATAGGGCTCGGTCCGGCTACCCCGCTGGGCCGGGCCCGCCTCTTTTTGAGGGGCGTTTTGTGCCGACGAACCGGGCGCTTTTGCGACTTTTCGTATTCGCCGCGGCGATCGCCGGCACGCTCTTCTCCATCGGCGTCGTCATCGACTGGTGGCTGATCCCGAACGATCACCGCGACGGCCTGGAGTTGATTGGGCTGTGGCTGGTCGTCGCCTTCTTCCTCGTGCTGGTGCTGCCGGCGCTGATGCTCGGCTATTTCAACCGTTGGCTGCCGTTCGCCGCCGCGCTCGGCGTCGTCAACCTGGCGCTCGTCTCCGACACGCTGTGGCCGTGGCTGCCATGGTGATGTGCGGGCGTGAGTGATCGGCCGCAGCCTTGGCGGCCATCGCTCGTCTCGATTACTTTGCGGATGTCAGATCAGTTGCAGACCGACCAGCAGCGGCCAAAGCCGTTGCAGACACGGTGCATGCCGCGGCCGCCACACGGCCCGACTGGACCGTAATAGCCGCCCGGACCGCCATAAACCGGCGCAACGACCACCGGACCCGGCGCGCCGTAATAGACGCCGCCGTAATAGCCGTTGGCGCGGCAACCACCATAAGGCCCGCGATGAAATCCGAGGCCGCAGCCGCCCGCGATGGTCGTGACCATGCTCGCCGGCGCCTGATCACGCGCAACCGGCATCGCCTGTGTCGCATTCGCAAACAGGCCAAGTCCGAGCGCAATCGCTAAGGCCATAAACAGTTTCATGTGTTTCCTCCTGATGGAACGCGGGAACTATGGAGCAAATGGCGAGAGCCCGTAAGGCCCCTGTCTCGCACCGCGGTCGAACTGCGCGGGCATGCTTTGGCGCCCGTATTCTTTGCGGCGTCCGCCTTCGCCCTACGGGCTTCGGCGGGACAGCCAGTGCCACGCACTCGCGTAACGCCATCAAGGCATGCTTTAGCGCCCGTATTCTTTGCGGCGCCGGGTACGCCGTCGTCTCGTTCGTCCCCCGCAAAAATGAGCGAGGGGATGGAGCGCCGAAAGGCGCGTCCGTCTTGTCGTGCCGCGCTCCGGACAGGAGCGCGGGCGCCTCTCGGCGCTCCACTTGCGGCGTTCGTTCGGCGCCGGGCCGCGCTTCTGAAGCAGACTCTTGGCGTGCCGCGGATGTCTCCGGGCCGGCCGAGCCTCACCCCATCAGCGAGCTCCTCGCGGCGGGTCGTAGTGCCCGCGGGCGGGGCCCCGGTGCCGCCCGGGTGCGTGGTTTTGCGAAAGCACGCGCGCGGGCGCCGCGCAACCGAGGCCGGTTTCCCGGTTCGGTCCGGCGAGGGCTCATCTGGCGCGTATCTCCACGCCCACCCTCACCGCTGCTCCACCTCAGGATCGCCTCTAGAAGCGCCCCTCATGAGCAGACGATAGGAATATAAGCATAGGGACTGGAGTCCTGTCAACACCCAGTATTGATCCCCATAACGTTATGCGTTATATTTGCCTATGATCGTCAGTTTTGGCGATGGCGAGACGGAGAAAATCTAGAACGGCGAGCGCAGCCGCCGGCTTCCATCCGATATTCAGGCCGTCGCTCTGCGAAAGCTGCGTCTGATTTACGCGGCGAGCAGAGTGGACGATCTGCGGGTGCCGCCGGGAAACCGGCTTGAGAAGTTAAGCGGCAACTGCGCCGGACAATGGAGCATCCGTATCAACGACCAGTGGCGCATCGCTTTCCGCTGGAGCGAAGGAGGAGCCGAAGATGTCACGATCGTCGACTACCACTGACCTGCTGCCGAACCCACATCCCGGCGAAATCCTGTTGGCCGAATTCCTGCAGCCGATGAGCTTGTCGCAGACGGCGCTGGCGCGCGCCATCGGCGTTTCACCGCGGCGCATCAACGAGATCGTGCTCGGTAAGCGCGCGATTACCGCCGACACCGACTTGCGCATGGGACGCTATTTCGGATTGAGCGAAGGATTTTTCCTGCGGCTGCAGACCGCCTACGACCTGATGGCGCGGCGGCGGCAGATTGGCGAGAAGCTGAAGGCGATCAAGCCGCGGGCAGCGTGATGTGCGCGAGGCGCGCGCCTTACGTCACCGTCTGCCGGCGCGCGCGGCGCTTCGCGATTCCATACGCCAGGAAAAATCCGAGCGGCGCGCCGACCGGAATCGATAGCCCGGTGATGGCGAGCTGGCGCAGCACGCAGTCGAGGCTGCCCTCGGCGCCTTCGCAATCGAGATAGAGCGTGTTGATCGCGCCGACGATGAGGAACACCGCGAGCGGCACCAGCACCGCGCCGCCGATAATTCCCAACGCGATAACGCGGCCGCTGAGTTTCGGCGCGGCCGGCGCCGCTGAGGGTTCGAGGTTCGACATCGCGCGAGATGCTACGCGAAATAAAGCAGCGATGGAACTCAACGTCGCCGTGACGCGACAGCGGCCTTGTTATCGCGCCGCGAATGCGTAGGTGTAAGATGTTCGCTTATCTGTATTTACGTTTCTTTTCAAAAAGGATTCATAACATGACCAACACCCCGAACCAGAACGCGTCTTCCGATCAGCAGAAGCCGCAGGTTTCGCCGGCGCAGTCACCGCAGCAGAACCAGAGCAATCCCAAGCCGGGCACCGACAAGCCGGCCACCCAACAGCCGCAGCAGAAGTAAGCCAGCGCGGCTCACGACGATTAAGAGGCCCGGCCAAGCGCCGGGCCTCTTTTATGTGAGCAAGACGGACAAGCCGGCTTTGCGCCGGCAGCGCTAGTACTGCTTGGCCTGGATGAAGCGGCCGAGGGCTTCCTTGCCCTCCAGGCGCGCGGTGGTCATCAGCTCGAAGTATTCTTCGGAGTGCGCGACCGGGCTGGTGCGGCCGGCTCGGTAGATTTCCCAGCGCCACGGCTTGGGCATGCGGGCGCGGTTCTTCACCACCACCGAGTAATCGTCCGGATCGAACTGGCTCATGGCGCGGTCTGCCCGGCGGGCGCGGCCGCGGTGGTGGCCAGATCGCGCGCCTGCGCGGCGGCAAGATCGGTGGGATCGACGTTGACCATCTCAACCGACGACGGATCGTTCGGCTCGAACGGCAGGAAAATCAGCGTCGAGACGCGGCGGTAGACCGGGAACATCTGCTCGCCGATCAGCTCCTCGTCGGTCACCACCTCGTAGCGGCCGGCCGCCAGCCGGCGGTCGACGCCCTTGAGCGAAAACGGATGCGCGAAGGTCATGGTCACGCGCTTGGTGCGCATCGACATTCCGGATTTCCTCAAGCGGGGGAGCGACGACGGAGATGCATTTGCAGGGCGGGCCGCGTGCGGCTCACCAGACCATGACCGCCAAAACGACTCCGCAAGTAATCAGCAGGCCCAGGCCGAAGAAAGAATAGGTCATCGCCCTGTCCATCACGGCATTATGCGCGCTTTGGGCGGCAATTGATACAACAATAAGGCGGGGATGGTCGGGACAAGCCCGGCCATGACGGCATTAGGTTACTGCCCCACGCCCTTGTCCTTGATCGCCTCGCCGATCTCGTCGAGCACCTTGGGGTCCTCGATGGTCGCGGGCATGGTCCACGGTTCGTGATCGGCGATCTTCTTGATGGTGCCGCGCAGGATTTTCCCGGAGCGCGTCTTCGGCAGCCGCGCTACGGTGATGGCGAGCTTGAACGCGGCGACCGGACCGATCTTGTCGCGCACCAGCTGCACGATCTCCTTCTCGATCTCGGCATGCGGGCGGTCAACGCCGGCCTTGAGCACGATGAAGCCGCACGGCACCTCGCCCTTGAGGTCGTCCTTGATGCCGAGCACGGCGCATTCGGCGACGTCGGGATGCGCGGCCAGCACCTCCTCCATGCCGCCGGTCGAGAGGCGGTGGCCGGCAACGTTGATGATGTCGTCGGTGCGGCCCATCACCCAGACATAGCCGTCATCGTCGATGAAGCCGGCGTCGGCGGTTTTGTAGTAGCCGGGGAATTCGGCGAAGTAGCTTTCGCGGCAGCGCTCGTCCTGCTGCCACAGCGTCGGCAGCGCGCCGGGCGGCAGCGGCAGCTTCACCACCAGCGAGCCGACCTTGTTGCGCGGCAATTCGTGCGAGGCCTCATCGACGACGTGCATCGCGTAGCCCGGCATCGGCACGGTGGCCGAGCCGTGCTTGACCGGCAGTTGGCCCAGGCCGACCGGATTGCCGCAGATGCACCAGCCGGTTTCGGTCTGCCACCAGTGGTCGATCACCGGCCTTTTCAGTTTCTCCTCGGCCCATTCGACCGTCGGCGGATCGGCGCGCTCGCCGGCGAGAAACAGCGTGCGGAATTTCGGCAGGTCGTATTGCTTCAGGAGCTTGGCGTCCGGGTCTTCCTTCTTGATGGCGCGGAAGGCGGTCGGCGCGGTGAACAGCGCAACGGCGCCGTGCTGCGCGATGACGCGCCAGAACGCGCCGGCATCCGGCGTGCCGATGGGCTTGCCCTCGTACATGATCGAGGTCGCACCGTGGATCAGCGGCGCGTAGACGATGTAGGAGTGTCCGACCACCCAGCCGATGTCGGAGGCGCACCAGAAGATTTCGCCGGGCTTTACGCCGTAAAGATTCTGCATCGACCATTTCAGCGCGACGAGGTGGCCGCCATTGTCGCGCACCACCCCTTTCGGGATGCCGGTGGTGCCGGAGGTGTAGAGAATGTAGAGCGGATCGGTGGCGGCGACCGGCACGCATTCGCTGGTCTTGGCGTATTCGACGGCGTGCTCCCAGACTTTCCGCCAGTCGTGATCGCGGCCTTCCACCAGCGTCGCCTCACATTGCGGACGCCGCAGGATGAGACAGGTCTGCGGCTTGTGCTTGGCCAGCTTGATGGCTTCATCGAGCAGCGGCTTGTAGGGGACGACGCGGGCACCCTCGATGCCGCATGAGGCCGACAGGATCAGCTTCGGCTTGGCGTCGTCGATGCGGGTGGCGAGCTCCTTGGGCGCGAAGCCGCCGAACACCACCGAATGCACGGCGCCGATGCGGGCGCAGGCCAGCATGCCGAACACCGCTTCGGGCACCATCGGCATGTAGAGGATGACGGTGTCGCCTTTTTTGACGCCGAAGTCGCGCAGCATGGCGCCGAGCAACTGCACCTCGGACAGCATGCGGCCGTAGGTGAAGGTCTTGACCGCGTTGGTGACGGGGGAATCGTAGATCAGCGCCACCTGGTTATTGCGGGTGGCGACGTGGCGGTCGAGCGCGTTGTAGCAGGTGTTGACCACGCCGCCGCTGAACCAGCGGCCGTAGAGGCCGGCTTTGGCGTCGAAGATCGTCTTCGGCCTCTCGTACCAGTCGATCGCTTCCGCCGCCTCCGCCCAGAAGCCTTCCGGGTCGCGTTGCCAGCGCGCGTAGACGTCGTGATAGCGGCTCGTGCGGGCGTCCATGGATGCCCTCCCTTTATCGTCGGCGGATTGTGGAACGACCGCCTGATGCAAACAAGGCTCGCGCAAGACAGGCTTGCGCAATAAAGGCTGGCGCAGGAGCATCGCCTCAGCTTTGATCCGGCGCAAATTTCCTGCCGTTCGTCCGGGGCGCGGCCCGCGAGGCCGCGAAACAAGCCGCGTGTCGCTGTTCGCCAATCCCGTGTTTCTCGCCGCCGCGCTGATCGCGGTCACGCTGCTCGGCCTGTCCAAGGGCGGCTTCGTCGGCCTCGGCGTCGCCGCGGTGCCGCTGTTGTCGCTGGTCGTGCCGGTGCCGCAGGCCGCCGCGATCCTGGTGCCGATCCTGATCACACAGGACGCCATCTCGATCTGGGTCTATCACCGCGACTTCAGCGGCTGGAATCTGGCGGTGCTCATTCCCGGCTCGATCGCCGGCGCGGTGCTGGCGACGCTGACCGCAGCGTCGGTGCCGAACGAGGCGGTTAAGCTCGCGGTCGGCATCATCGCGGTGCTCTTCGTCGCGAGCCGCCTCGCCGCGCCGTGGCTGGAGCGGCATCTGCCAAAGCCGGGCGTGGTCAGCGGGCTGATCTGGG
>Ga0265313_10001336_pt1 | contig 23225 bp, 14 predicted proteins | sample 4123metaG_FD_203122 | JGI IMG/M metagenome (GOLD analysis project Ga0265313, IMG submission 203122) | Rhizosphere microbial communities from Carex aquatilis grown in University of Washington, Seatle, WA, United States - 4-1-23 metaG | ecosystem: Host-associated > Plants > Roots > Rhizosphere >...
GGATCTGGCGCGCTATTACGAGGCGGTCGGGGCCTGGATGATTCCGCATATCAAGGGCCGGCCCTGCTCGATCCTGCGCGCGCCCGACAGTATCGCGGGCGAGCAGTTCCTTCAGCGCCATGCCATGCCGGGCAGGTTCGGAAGGGAGAACTGGACCTATCGATCGAACGCCGGCTATTTCGGTCCCGACAGCTTCCAGTTCAGCATATGGCTCAAGGCGAAGGTGTTCGTAGTCACCGTCAACGCGACGGCGACCAGGTAGCGTGGCGCCATGAACGGCGCGGCGACTTTTCCGGGCTCGAGCCGCGCAGAGTCACTTCGGTCGAAAATCATAGATCCCGATGGCACGCATGAACTGCAGCGCGCGGTCCGCAGTCCCGCCGTCCATGTGCAGGACGAGCCACATCTCCTGATCTCTTTGGCCTGCCATGAATCTGGCGATCGAGGCATTGACCTGTGCCGCTTTCTGGACGGCGGTCTCTCCCAAACCGATTTGCTGAACGATCAGCAGCCCGCCCAGCAGCAAGGCGCCCACCTGGACGGCGGCGCGCCTATTCGCCTCATCCCACGATCGGCGGAGCCAGGGCAGGGCGGCTGCGACGAGGGCGGCATGAGCGACACTGAGAAAAATCGTGTACTTGACCGGCACGTGGGCTGTCGCGTTCGGGCTCTCGAAGTGCGCCCGCCCGAAGGCTGCGAGCACCGCGGTCCCCAGCACGAAAGCGAGCAGCCCCACCTCGACGCGCTCGCGCAGCCCGCCCGGCGGGTCGATCACGCCGCGGCGGATGCACAGGGCGACAATGACTGCGCTCAAGACCACGCCGATGGCGGCACCTTCCAGGCGCAAGCCGGCGTCGTGCGACCAGGGCAGGCCGGCGTAGCCGAAGAAGTATGCGGCGATGGTGCCCAGATTGCCGACCGACAGCAGCGGGCCGGCGCGGGCAACCTCGAAAACATGTCCCAGCAGCGGATTGCCTTGCAGGTACAGGGCCACATAGCCGCAGCCGCAGATCGCGGTCGCCGCGATCCATCGGCCGGAGAGGCGCCCGCGCCAGGCCGCCCAGACGAGGATCGGCCAGATGAGCAGGCCGGACGCGCTGGCGAGACCGGCGCCGATGCCGGCGAGCAGCGCCAGCAAGCGACGGAAAAACGCTGCCCTGCCGGCGCGGCCATTGTCATCGAAAAAATGCAGGGCCAGAGCTGCCAGGGCGAGCACATGCGGGTAGTTGTCATAGGCCGGAAGGCCGCAGGTGATTCCCACCGCCGGATTGAGCAGAAGCATGACGACGAGGAATGACGCGATGGCCGAGGGAATGCCGAACGGGCCGTCTGACCGTATGGCATTCACAAGCACGGCCGCGACGAGGCAAACGCAGGCCAATGAAATGACGACGAAGGGATAGAACACGCCGCCGAACAGCCTGATGTCGGCAAGCAGCACGAGCCGCGTCGTCGCAACCCGATCTTCGTAGTGCGGGGACCACAGGAACCCGAGGAGATCGCCGTCCGACAGGTAGCGGGCATATTGCAGCAGCCAGTCGGCCATGTCGAAAAACAGACCGAAGACCAGGGATCGCTTCAGATAGTAGAGGAACAGCAGCAGCTGGACGGTCGTCACAGCTGCGAACGCAAATAGGAATGCGCGATAGCCTCGCGATATCTGCAATCCGCCCCCCGTCAGCGCAGCTCGTCGGGTCGGCAACGAGCGCGAAATCTCTGCCAAATCGGCCAGGCCCAGCGATTGGCGATCCTACCAATTGGCCACAGCCCTGCCACGGACAACCGCCCGGACCGCCGGATGTTCACAATAAGTTGTGGCGTGGTTGCGCTGGTCATGATTCGATCTCGCGGTCGTCCGAGGAGGGTGACCGCGCCATGATGCCCAAGACCACCAAACCCAGCGTCGCCGCCACGGTGATGGGTGTCGTGATCTCGAAACCCGACAAGGCGCTGTGGCCTGACGCCGGCGATGGCAAGCCCGTCACCAAGCTGGCTCTGGCACGCTACTACGAGGCGGTCGGGGCCTGGATGATTCCGCATATCAAGGGCCGGCCCTGTTCGATCTTGCGCGCGCCCGACGGTATCGCGGGCGAGCAGTTCCTTCAGCGCCATGCCATGCCGGGCATGTCGAAGTTCTGGGCACTGACCAAGGTCGCCGGCGACAAGAAGCCGTATCTCAGGATCGATCGGGTGGAGGGCCTGGCGGCGGCGGCCCAGATCGGCGCGCTGGAACTTCATCCGTGGAACTCGGCGCCGGGGACGCCGGACATTCCCGGCCGGTTGATCTTCGATCTCGACCCGGCCCCCGACCTGGCGTTCGCCGCGGTCATCGAGGCGGCCCTGGAATTGCGCGAGCGCATCGAGGGGCTCGGCCTCGTCGCGTTCTGCAAGACGACGGGCGGGAAGGGACTCCACGTCGTGACGCCGCTGGCCGCCAGCGCAAAGGCGCGGGCGACATGGCCCGAGGCGAAGGCCTTTGCCCTGGAGGTCTGCCGCCGGATGGCCGCCGACAATCCCGGCCGCTATCTGCTCGCCATGGCCAAGGACAAGTGCGACGGCCGAATCTTCCTCGACTATCTGCGTAACGACCGGACGGCGACGGCGGTGGCGCCGCTGTCGCCCCGGGCCCGCGCCGGCGCGACGGTGTCCATGCCGCTCGCCTGGACGCAGGTCGGTCCGGACCTCGATCCCAGGCGGTTCACCATCCGCACGGCGCAAGAGCAATTGGCGAAGCACAAGCCCTGGGCGGACTATGACGGAGCGGCGCGTCCGCTCCGCGCCCTTGCTTCCGGCGGGCGAGGCGATCAACTTGTCCGCTAGCAACGAGAGGCACGCAATGACCGACCATCCTGGATCCACGCGCGAGACCGACACTCCCTTCCGCCCGCACACGTCCCATTGGGGCGTATTCCAGGCGCGCTTGCGCGACGGCGAGCTGGAAGTCCGCCCCCATGCGGGCGATCCCGATCCCAACCGCATTATCGAGAATTTCCCGGGGGCCTTGCGTCATCGCGCGCGGATCGCGGAGCCCATGGTCCGCCGCGGCTGGCTGGAGCGTGGGCCGGGCCCGGACGAACGCCGCGGGCGCGAGGAGTTCGTCCCGCTGCCGTGGAAGACGGTGCTCGATCTGCTCGGCGCCGAGCTCGCCCGCGTGCGGGATAGGCACGGTCCCGGCGCGGTGTTCGGCGGCTCCTACGGCTGGGCGAGCGCCGGCCGCTTCCACCACGCCCAGAGCCAGCTTCACCGGTTCCTGAATACGGCGCTGGGCGGCTATGTGAAATCCGTCAACAGCTACAGCTCCGGCGCGTCGTCCGTGCTCGTGCCCCACATCCTCGGGGACTACGTGGACCTGACGATGCAAAACGTCTCCTGGGAGCAGGTCGCCAACCGGAGCGAGATCGTGCTCGCCTTCGGGGGAATGGCCCTCAAGAACAGCATGGTCGCGGGCGGCAGCATCAGCCGGCATGTCGAGCGTGGCGCCATGGCGCAGGCGCGGGCGCGCGGTTGCGAGTTCGTCCTCGTGGGCCCGCTCCGCGACGACCTGCCGGAGGAAGCCGGGGCCGAGTGGATCAGCAGCCGGCCTGGCACCGACACGGCCCTGATGCTGGCGCTGGTCCACACCCTGGTCACCGAAGGGCTGCACGACCAGGCCTTTCTCGATCGCTACACCGTCGGCTGGCCGGTCTTTCAGCGCTATCTCCTGGGCGAGACCGACGGGCAGCCGAAGGACGCCGCCTGGGCCGCCGAAATCACCGGCGTCGGGGCCGAGGTCATCAAGGCGTTGGCACGCCGGCTGCACGGACGGCGCGCGCTCATCGTGGTGTCCCATTCGCTGCAGCGCGCCGAGCATGGCGAGCAGCCGGTGTGGATGGGCTGTGTTCTCGCGGCGGCGCTGGGGCAGATCGGCCTGCCGGGCGGCGGCTACGGCTACGCGCTGGGTGCGATCGCCTATTACGGCCGGCGCGCCAACGCCGTGCCGATCGCCTCCCTGGCGCAGGAGACCAACGCAGTCACGGACTTCATCCCGGTCGCCCGCATCGCCGACATGCTGCTCAACCCCGGCACTCCCTATCGCTACAACGGCCAGACCCGCACTTATCCCGACATCCGCCTCGTCTATTGGGCGGGGGGGAATCCGTTTCATCACCATCAAGACCTCAACCGATTGCGCAAGGCCTTCGCGCGGGTCGACACCTTCGTGGTGCATGATCTTGGCTGGACGGCGACGGCGCGCCACGCCGACTTCGTGCTCCCCTGCACCATGACCCTGGAGCGCGAGGACATCGGCGGGAACCAGCACGACCCGCTGCTGGTGCCGATGCATGCGATCGCGGCCCCGCACGGGCAGGCGCGGGACGACTACGCGATCTTCTCGGAGCTTGCCGAGCGCCTGGGCGCGCGGCAGGCCTTCACCAACGGCCGCAGCGTGCGCCAATGGCTGGAGTTCCTCTATGAGCCGACGCGCGTCGGGCTGGAGAAGCTCGGCCGGCCGGCTCCGAGCTTCGAAGAATTCTGGGCGGGCAACGGCATCGAGCTTCCGCAAGCGGCGCACGACGGCGGGCGCCTGCGCGCCTTCCGCGACGATCCGGTCGGCGCGCCGCTGCGCACGCCGAGCGGCCGGATCGAGATTTATTCCGAGACGATCGCGAGCTTCGCGGAGGCGGATTGCCCGGGCCATCCCACCTGGCTGGCGCCGACGGATGCGCCGTCGGCGCAAACGCCGCTGACCCTCATCGCCAATCAGCCCGCCACGCGCCTGCACAGCCAGCTCGATTTCGGCGGCTATAGCGGCGCGTCCAAGCATCGCGGACGCGAGGTCGCCCGCATGCACCCGGAGGACGCGGCCGAGCGCGGCATTTCGGAGGGGGATGTCATCCGCCTGTTCAACGCTCGCGGCGCCTGCCTCGCGGGCGTGCGGTTGACGCCGGCGATCCGCCGCGGCGTGGTTCAGCTGTCGACGGGCGCCTGGTACGATCCCGAGGATCCCGAGGAAGACACGCCGCTCTGCGTGCACGGCAACCCGAACGTGCTCACCCGCGACCGCGGGACCTCCGCGCTCGCGCAAGGCTGCACCGGTCAGCTGACCACCATCGAGGTCGAACGGTTCAAGGGCAACCTGCCGCCGATCCAGGCTTTCGATCAGCCCCGTACAGCGTCGCCTGCCGAAGCGGGAACTTGATCTAACGCCATCCGTCCCACGCAATCCGTCACTCCCGCGAACGCGGGAATCCAGGGCAACAAACCTGGCCAGGCGACGGCGGGCCATGGCTGATGATGCGATTGACTTGCATTCTTAATTGTGAGAGGAAGCCGGCCGCGGAGTTTCGGGGAAAGCAACCACGGGAAGGCGGGGCCACGACCCTCGAGCCCGGGGCGGCGATGACGGCTGCCGCAGGAGGGTTCCAGAGGCCATGATCGATCCGTGGGCCATGATCCGGCGCACCAGGAAGACGTTGCTCTGCCTGGTCGCGATCCTCGCCATCCTCGGCGTGTGGGCCTATCTCGAGGCGCCCAAGAGCATTTTCCCCCAAGTTTCGTTTTCGCGGATCGAGATCTTCGCCTGGGCGGGGGATCTCCCGCCCGAGGAAATGCGGGCGATGGTGACGCGCCCGCTGGAGGTCGCCCTCGAGACGCTGCCGGTGCGCCAAACGCGCTCCTTCTCGAATCAGGGCACGGTCGAAATCGAGCTCGATTTCGATCCCGACAGCGATCCGCAGGCGGACCTGCAGAAGGTTCAGGCCGTGATCGCGGCCGTGCGCCCGAGCCTCACCGCGGCGACCCGCATCGAGACGGTCATCCAGCATCCGAACATGGAGCCGCTGGTCACTTACGGGCTCACCAGCACGTCCCTGACCCAGGCTGAGCTCCGGCATCTGGTCGAGCAGAGGGTGGTGCCGGTATTCACCGGCACCACGGGCCTCGGCCGCGTCACCGTGTTCGGCGGGCCGGAAGTCGAGTATCGCGTCACCCTCGACCCGGACGCGCTCGCCAAGGCCGAGGTCACGGAGGGCGAGGTGGCCGAGGCCATCGCCGAAGCCAATGCGGCCCGCGCCGCCGGCACCATCGACCTGCAGGACCAGAGCAAGGTGGTCTTCGTCGGGGGGGCGCTTACCGACGCCGCATCGCTCGGCAATGTCCCGATCGTCGACCGGAGCAAGAACGCTCCCGTGCCGCTCGGCAGCCTGGGACGGGTCGAACTCGGCGAGGGCCCCACCCTGCAGCAGGCCTCTTTCGATGCCACCCATGCGGTGCTGGTCAGCGCCTATCCGGTCATCGGCGCGGATTCGCTCAGCCTCCAGCGCGATCTCGAAGCGCGCGTCCCGGGCCTGCTGGACGGGATGCCGCCGGACGTGCGGATCGCCAAATACTGGGACCAGACCCGGCTGATCGAGACTTCGCAGCAATCGTTGCGCGACGCGATCCTGCTCGGCGCGCTGATCGCGCTCGTCGTCATCTACGTGTTCCTGCGCAGCCTGGGAATGACCCTGGTGGCCGCGGCGGTGATTCCGGTCGCGATGGCGATTACGATCCTCATCATCGAGCAGGCGGGAATGTTCCTCAGCCTGATGAGCCTCGGCGGGCTCGCCGTCGCCGTGGGCCTGATCATCGACGAGGTCATCGTCGTCATCGAGTCCATCGCCCGCGCGCTAGCGGAGTTCCCTGACCTGCCGCGCGGCAGGGCAATATCCCGGGCGACGGGGCGGATCGCGCGAGCGCTCATCGCCTCAACCGCCGCCAACGTCGTCGTGTTCCTGCCGCTCGGGCTCCTGACGGGGATTCCCGGCTTCTTCTTCCGGGCGCTCGCCATCACCCTCGGCGTGGCGCTCGTGGTCTCGATCGTCCTTTCGCTCGTCGTGGCGCCGATGCTGACCGAGCTGTTCCTTAAGGCCGCCCAGCCGCACCGGCGGGGCCTGTTCGCCGTCGAGCCGATCTACGCGAAATTGCTCGGCTGGGCCCTGCGCCATCGCCTGACGGTCTATCTCGCGGCGGTCGCCATACTCGGCGCCACGGCGGCCCTCTACCCGCGGCTGGAGAGCGATTTCCTTCCCCAGCTCGAGGAAGGCGAGTTCGAGATCGCCTACACGCTCCCGCCGGGGACCTCGCTCGGCGCCGCCGACCGGGTGCTGACCCAGATCGAGAAGATCATCATCGCCGATCCGGCCGTGGCCCATGAGGGCCGCCTCACGGGCGTGGATACCGATGGCTATGAGCCTACGCCGCGGAATGCCGGGACGATCCGCGTGTCCTTGCGCGAGTCGAGCAAGGAGAAATTCGACCAGGTGGCCGACCGCCTGCGCGATGCCTTCGACAAATCGGTGCCGGGCGCCGACCTCGAGTTCCATCAGCTTCTGGAAGACCAGCTGAACGACCTGTCGGGGGCGCCGGAGCCGATTCAGATCGAAATCACCGGACCCGACCAGGCGAGGCTGATCTCCATCTCCCACGTCCTGATGCATGGGCTGGCGCGGATCGACGGGCTAGTCGACACCTTCGACGGCGTCGTGGTCGACAACCAGACCATCCGCGTGGCGCCGAAACCGGACGGCAAGATGTCGATGGACGAGCTGTCCGACGCGCTCAGCGCCCGCATCGCCGGAGTCGTGGCGGCCAGGATCAGGGACGGTGACACGACGATCCCCGTTCGCGTCGGCGTCGGCGCGGCGTCGGGCGACACCCTGGAAGCGCTCGGCATCGCGACCAGGAGCGGGACGATGAGCCTGGGCAGCATGGCATCGATCGACCCGCCCACATGGTCGACCGAGATATTCGAGCGCAACGGCGCCAGAAGGCTGTTGCTTACATCCGACGTCGAGGACGTCACGCTCTCGGCCGTGATTCCGAAAATCCAGGCCGTGGTCGCGAAGCTGCGCCTGCCGGAGGGATACAGGGTCTCGATCGGCGGCGCCTACCAGGAACAGCAGGCCTCGTTCCGCGAATTCTCCCGCGTCCTGGGGATCGCGGTGCTGCTGGTCTTCCTGGTGCTGCTGGCGGCGTTCAACTCGTTCCGCATCCCGTTCATTATCCTGGCGACGATACCGCTCTCGCCCATCGGCGTGCTGCTGGCGCTCTGGCTCACCGGCACGCCGATCAACGTGTCGTCCTTCATGGGACTGCTGCTGCTCGTGGGCATCGTGGTGCGCAACGGCATCCTCTTGATCGACGCGGCCAACCGGCGCCGGCGCGAGGGCGCACCGCTGACCGAGGCGCTGCTCGGCGCCGGCAGCGAGCGGCTGCGGCCGATCCTGATGACGACTTTCGCCGCCATCGGCGCGCTTCTGCCGCTGGCGGTAGGTTTCGGATCGGGCTCCGAAATGCTGGTTCCGCTTGCGATCGCGGTCATCGGCGGCCTCGCCACCGCGACCGCGTTCACCCTGGTCCTGATCCCGGTGCTCTACGCGGCGTACGCCGGCAACCTCAAGCCATAGGCGGCGCGCACGGCGTACGGCTCAAGCACGCAGCGCCACTTAGTTCGTCGCCCTCGCGCAGGCGCGGGTCCAGGGAGCTGACGGCTTCCTTGCTGCCCCGGATTCCCGCATGCGCGGACAATGACGAAGGGTGCGTGCGAGCGGGCGAGACCGTCTGGAGCCGGACGAATCCTCGCTCGCTAAAGCATTTTCCGCCGAAGTGGGCACCGGTTCGGCGCAGAAAATGCGACCAAACCAAGGAATCTAGAGCGTGTTTCGATTCAATCTGAACGAAACATGCTCTAGTCAATATCCTTGTACGTCGGCGCGATCCAACCGAAGGCGACCGCGGCTTCGGCCAGCTTTCCCGCCAGCGCGTAGGATTCCTGCTGCACCAACGGCGTATCGAGATCCTTCATGTCGGTGACGTCGACAAGGGCATAAAGCCCCGCCATCCGGGTGAATATCTCGTCGGCAAGAGGCTTGTGGTTGACCGCAAGGGCGCTCGCGAAGACGGTTTTCCAGAGGTACTGGAGGGCCTCGATGTTGTGGCGCATGTCGTCGAGCGAGGTTCCGCTGACGGCCGACTCGCTGCCGTCGGCTTCATCGGCGCCGATGGCGTAGGTCATGGTGGCCGCGCCGGCTATCAAAAAGTAGCCGTTCAGCTCCGATTGCGCGAACAGGCGCTTGAAGCGGTCGAGCTGATCCAACAGGTCGTCGACCGCCCATTTGGGCACCAGGGTGGTGGGGCCGAACAGCCAGGCTTCGATGGCATGGTACCCGGATTTCGGCTTGGGCCAGCCGTCGATCCCATCCTGCTGGTCGGGAAACAGATCGACGGTGATGACCTCCAGACGCTCCCAGCCGGCGTGGGATTCGATCCAGTACTTCCGCGCGCCCGCCAGATCGCCTTGTGCCATGGCCGCTTCCATGCGCTGGGCGGCGGCGATGGTGGCGTCGATCTCCCCATTCAGGACCTGCCTGTAGGCCGCGGTCGCGTCGACGAACGCGCTGGTGTCGTTTTCGGCCAGTGCCGTCATCGGCGACCCCGCCAAGCCGATGATCGCGAGCGCGATCCCGAACCGCCAGCCGATACCCACGCCTATCCTGCTCATCTGCCCCGACTCTTTCCCGCCGATCAAAAACTGGGAGGAAACCTATCATCCGCGGACAGCGGCGTGAAACCAAAAGACTGCCTCGCCGGCACTCCTGGACAGGTTCGGTTGCCTCGCCGATCATGGCATCGGATCGCCAAGCGACAAGGGGGTGTGGGCCATGACCTTGCGGCGCCAGAAGAAATTCTATGCCTGGGGCTATGCCGACGAGGACTTGACGCCCGAGGAGATCAATCCCTGGGAAGCCGGGATCGCCCGGCGTTATGGCCTCTCGGGCTTCGAGGTCACACCCCCGCCCAAGGCCGATGAGATCGCCCTCAGGCCGCCCCGGGTCGCCGTGCCGGCGGCCCTTCAGCCGATCGTCCGCCTGGACCATCTGACCCGCCTGGAGCACAGCTACGGCAAGGCCTGGTTCGATGCCTGCCGAATGTTCATGCGCCAGGTGCCCGATCCGCCCGACGCGGTGGCCTTCCCCGAGAACGATGAGGACGTCGTCCGCCTGCTCGACTGGTGCGATGGGATCGGCGCCAAGGCGATCCCCTATGGCGGCGGCTCCTCCGTGGTGAAGGGGATCGAGCCGGCGGCCGGGTTCGAGAAGGTGGTGACGATCTCCATGCGCCACATGGACAGGGTGCTGGAGATCGATCCGGTGAGCCAGGCCGCGCGCATCCAGGGCGGCGTCTACGGACCCCATATCGAGGACCAGCTCCGCGACACGCCCTTCACCATGCGCCACTACATGCAGGCCTACCGCTGCTCCAGTCTGGGCGGCTGGATCGCCACGCGCTCGGGCGGCCACTACGCCACGCTCTACACCCACATCGACGATTTCGTGGAGAGCCTCAAGGTCGTGACGCCGGTGGGCACGCTTGCGACGCGGCGCCTGCCGGGCTCGGGCGCGGGGCCGAGCCCGGACCGGATGTTCATCGGCTCCGAAGGCATCCTCGGCATCATCACCGAGGCCTGGCTGCGCCTGCGCAAGAAGCCAAGCTTCCGGGCGGCGGCGAGTGTCCGCTTCAAGGACTTTCATGCGGGCGCCGAGGCGGTCCGCGGCATCACCCAAGCCGGTCTCTATCCCGCCAATTGCCGGCTCATCGAGGCGCGCGAGGCCTTGCCCGACATCCCGTGGGAGAACGAAGAAGCGGTGCTCGTGCTCGCCTTCGAATCGGCCGACCATCCGCTCGATGCCTGGATGGCCCGGGCGCTGGAAATCTGCCGCGACGGGGGCGGGGTGGCGGACGAAAGCGCGCCCGGAGAGGAGAACGCCCACCGGTCGGGCGCTGCCGGCGCCTGGCGCAACAAGTTTATCCGCGCGCCCTATTACACCGAGCACGCCGCGGCGCGGGGCATTCTCGCCTCCACCTTCGAGACGTCCATGACCTGGGAACGACTGTCCGACTTCCATGGCAAGATCACCAGGATCGCCATGGACGCGATCCGGCAGGTGACTGGCCGCGAGGGCACGGTCACCTGCCGCTTTACCCATGTCTATCCCGACGGCCCCTGCCTCTATTTCACCATCGGCGGGCTTCTCGACAGGCGGGTCATGCTCGACCAGTTCATGGCGGTGCTGACGACCTGCACGGCGGCCACAGTGGAGCATGGCGGCACCACCACCCACCATCACGCCGTCGGCCGCTTCCACCGGCCGTTCTACGACCGGCAACGGCCCGAGCTGTTCGCCCGGGCCCTGCGCGCCGCCAAGCGCGAACTCGACCCGAAGGGGATGCTGAATCCGGGGGTGCTGATCGATCCGTGAGAGCCATCGCGCCCTGAGCCGCCGCTCCGGGCAAGTTTCCCCCGGCGGCTTCGCCGACCAGATTTCAATGTAAGGACGCAAAAGCGTCATCGTCGTTCCCGCAGTCTCTATACTGACCCGGAGCTGGGGTATTTTCTCGAGGGCGCGAAGGGCAGGAGGATGGAGCGAAGCATGGCGGAGCAGTCGATGCGGCCGGCCGGGATCTCTCCGCTGGCGGGAAAACCGGCCCCGAAGGAGCTGCTGGTGGACATCGCCAGGCTCGAACGGGACTACGAAGAGCGGAAGCCGGATGTGGCGGACCCGAACCAGCTGGTGAGCTTCGGCACCAGCGGCCATCGCGGCTCGCCGCTCACGGGTTCCTTCACCGACGCCCACGTCGCGGCCATCACCCAGGCCATTTGCGACTATCGCCGCGGCCAGCACATCGCGGGGCCGCTCTACATGGGCAAGGACACCCACGGCGCCTCCGTCTTCGCTCAGCGCACGGCCATCGAGGTCCTCGCCGCCAATGAGGTGGAGACGGTTCTCCAGCGCGACGATGGCGTGACCCCGACCCCGGTCATCTCGCGGGCCATCCTGGTGCATAACCGGGACCGCGCGGGGCAGCGGGCGGACGGCATCGTCGTCACGCCGTCCCACAACCCGCCGGAGGACGGGGGCTTCAAATACAATCCGCCCAACGGCGGCCCGGCCGACACCGACGTGACGGACTGGATTCAGACGCGCGCCAACGAGCTCTTGAAGCAGGGCAATGCCGAGGTGAAGCGCGTGCCGCTTGACAGCGCCATGCGGGCGACGACGACGCACCAGGAAGACTTCGTGCTGCCCTACGTCAAGGACCTGGCGAATGTGCTCGACATGGATGCGATTCGCGGCGCCGGCCTGAAGCTCGGCGTCGATCCCCTGGGCGGTGCCGGCGAACCTTATTGGGAGGTCGTCAATTCCGTCTATGGGCTGGACATCGCCGTTGCCAACCCGACGATCGATCCGACCTTTTCCTTCATGACCGTCGACCATGACGGAAAGATCCGCATGGACCCGTCCAGCCCCTACGCCATGGCCCGCCTGCTCCAGATCAAGGACAGCTATCGCCTCGCCTTTGCCAATGATCCCGATGCCGACCGCCATGGCATCGTGACGCCTTCGGCGGGCCTGATGAATCCCAACCACTACCTGGCCGTCGCGATCCGCTACCTGCTCACCCATCGCGCCGGCTGGCGTTCCGATGCCGCGGTGGGCAAGACGCTGGTCACCAGCAGCCTGATCGACCGGGTGGCGGATCGGGCGGGCCGGCGGCTCTACGAGGTGCCGGTGGGATTCAAATGGTTCGTCCCGGGGCTGCTCGACGGTTCCTGCTGCTTTGGCGGCGAGGAAAGTGCTGGCGCCAGTTTCCTGCGTCACGACGGCACGGTCTGGACCACCGACAAGGACGGCCTGATCCTGGTCCTGCTTGCGGCCGAAATCACCGCCCGCACGGGCCGGGACCCGGGCGAGCATTACCGGGACTTGGCTGCCGAGCTGGGCGCGTCCTGCTACACGCGCATCGACGCGCCGGCGTCGCCCGAGATGAAGAACAGGCTGAAGAGGCTGTCGCCCGAGGCGGTGAAGGCCTCGACCCTGGCCGGCGAGCCGATCACCCAGAAGCTGACCAAGGCGCCCGGCAACGGCGCCCCGATCGGCGGCCTGAAGGTCGTCGCCGGCAGCGGCTGGTTCGCGGCCCGGCCATCGGGCACCGAGAACATCTACAAGCTCTACGGGGAAAGCTTCCGGGACCAGGCGCATCTGGATGCCATCATCGCGGAGGCGCAGGAGATCCTGCGCCATGCGCTGCAATCTTCCTAAGGGCGGCGGCGGCAAGTTGGGGCCGAGGCCATAGGCCCGGCCTGGTTCGAGGTTTCGAAACAGAGGGATGAACGCAGTGACAAAGCTTCCACCCGGCGTCGGTCCAAAACATCCGCAGGTCCTGGTCCTCGTGGGCGGCACGGGCGATCTATCCCGGCGCAAGCTGCTGCCGGGCCTGTTCCATCTCTGCCGGTCCGGCTTCGTCCCCGGTTGCCGGATCATCGGCCTGTCTCTGGACGACATCGACGCCGACGGATTCCGCAAGATCGCGCGTGGCGCGCTCGATGAATTCTCCACGCACAAGGGCAGCGAGGCGGACTGGACGGCCTTCGCGGAGAGCCTGGACTACGTGCCGCTCGCCGCCGGCGCCGCCCCCTTGAAGGCAGCCGTGGAGCGGGCGGAACAAGCCCTGGGCGCGGACAGCCGGCGCATCCATTACCTGAGCGTGCCGCCCAGCGCGGCGCTCTCCGCGGTGCAGCTCCTGCGCGAGGCCGGCCTCGTAGAGGGCTCCCGGATCATCATGGAGAAGCCCTTCGGCACCGATCTCGCGAGCGCGGTGTCGCTCAACGCGAAGCTTCACGAGGTGTTCTCCGAAAGCCAGATTTTCCGGATCGATCATTTCCTCGGCAAGGAGCCGGCGCAGAACATCCTGGCCTTCCGCTTCGGCAACGGATTGTTCGAGCCGATCTGGAACCGGAATTTCATCGACCATGTGCAGATCGACGTGCCGGAGACGCTGGGGCTGGGCAACCGTTCGGGGTTCTATGAGGCGACCGGCGCGTTCCGCGACATGGTCGTGACCCACCTGTTCCAGATCCTCGCCTTCATGGCCATGGAGCCGCCGACGGCACTCGAGCCGGCGCCGATCAGCGAGGAGAAGAACAAGGTCTTTCGCAGCATGCTGCCGCTGGACCCCAGGCATGTCGTGCGCGGACAATATATCGGCTATCGATCCGAGCACGGCGTCGATCCGGAATCCGACACCGAGACTTTCATCGCGCTCAGATGCGCCATCGACAACTGGCGCTGGGCGGGCGTGCCGTTCTTCCTGCGCACGGGCAAGCGCCTGGCCGAAGGCCGCCGGATCATTTCCATCGCCTTCCGCGAGCCGCCCAAGAGCATGTTTCCCGCAGGCTCCGGAATCGGCGCCCAGGGCCCCGACCACCTCACCTTCGACCTGGCGGACGCGGCCAAGATGTCGCTCTCCTTCTACGGCAAGCGCCCGGGGCCGGGCATGCGGCTGGACAAGCTCAGCATGCAATTCGCCATGCATGACACGGGCCTCGCCGGCGACGTGCTGGAAGCCTATGAGCGCCTGATCCTGGACGTGATGCGCGGCGACCACACCCTGTTCACGACCGCCGAGGGCATCGAGCGGCTATGGGAGGTGTCGGTCCCATTGCTGGAAGCCCCGCCGCCCGTCCGGCTCTACGCGCCCACCTCCTGGGGACCGAATTCGATGCATCAGCTCGTGGCGCCCCATGCTTGGCGGCTGCCCTTCGAGCGGGCTTGGCGGGATCCGAACAGCACGGGGGCGTGAGGGTTCTGGCTGCGCGAGAGGGCGCTCGGCCGCTCCGGAACCGGGCGGCCAGCAACGCCCTTTCAGCCTCGATCACGTTGGCGACGCGCTTCTCGCTGCCCCGGACCCTTGGGCGCGACTATTCCTCGTCATCACGCACCAGCCGATCTAAGTCCTCCGCTTTCAGACGTCCCACGATTCTCTTAACTTTGGTGTCTATCTGGCGGTCGTTGGGTTCGCCGCGCTTTGGGGCTTTTCTGCCATAGACTTTCATGAAGCGGTCAACCTGGGCATGCATCAGGGCGCGCCGCTCGTCGGCGTTTCGCCGCCGGCGTTGTGGCCTGGACTGGTCTGACGAGGTCGGCTTCATGGCTGCCGGGAAGCATGGCAGCACGGCGACGGTCGTCAATACCGATCAGTTCATGGGCTGAGGTAGTGCGGCATGCCGGAGGCCGTTCCGCCGACCCCCAGCGCCGCTGCTGCTACGAACTCAGTCCACCTGACAAGGCTGCACTCGCCAGATATGGGTGGCGTATTCCTGGATGGTGCGGTCGCTGGAGAACTTGCCTGAGCCGGCGATGTTGAGGATCGCCATTCGCGCCCAACTGCGCGTGTCCCTGTAGAGGTCGCAGGCGCGCCTGTCGGCATCGAGATAGGCGTAGAGGTCGGCCAGATGCATGAAGCGGTCGCCGTTCTTCAGCAGGGTATCCAGGATCGGCGCGAAGATCTCGGGCTCATAGCGGCTGAAATGGCCGCTCGCGATAAGGTCGAGCGCCGCGCGCGTCTCGGGCTCGTGGTCGTAGTGCCAATAGGGGCTGTACCAGCCGTGGCTCTTGACGACCTCGTCGGCGGTGAGGCCGAACAGGAAAAAGTTCTCTTCCCCGGCCTCCTCGGCCATCTCGATGGTGGCGCCGTCGCGGGTGCCCACCGTCAGCGCCCCGTTCATCATGAACTTCATGTTGGAGGTGCCGCTCGCCTCATAGCCCGCGGTCGAGATCTGGTTGGAGATGTCGCTGGCGGGAATCAGCTTTTCCGCCAGGGATACGCAATAGTCGGGCAGGAAGACCACCTTGATCCGCCCGCGCACCGCCGGGTCGCCGTCGATCGTCGCGGCCAGGTTGTTGATCAGCTTGATGATCAGCTTGGCCAGCCGATAGGCCGGCGCAGCCTTGCCGGCGAAGAAGAACGTGCGCGGCACCATTTCGAGCTCGGGCCGCTCGCGTAGCCGGTTATAGAGCACGATGATGCGCAGCACGTTCAGCAGCTGGCGCTTGTATTCATGGATGCGCTTGACCTGGCTGTCGAACATCGAGTCGGGATCGACTATCTGGCCCGAGGTCATCTTCAGCCAATCGGCGAAGCGAGCCTTGGCCTCGCGTTTGGCTGCGAGCACCTCGGCCTGAAAGCCGCTGTCGTCGGCGAGCGGCGTCAAGGCGCGAAGCTGGCCGAGATTGGTGATCCAGCCTTCGCCGATCGTCTCCGTGATGGTGCGGGAGAGGTGGGGGTTGGCCATCAACAGCCAGCGCCGCGGTGTCACGCCATTGGTCTTGTTGTTGAAGCGCTCGGGAAACATGGCCGCGAGGTCGGGGACGGTCACCCGGCGCAGCAGGTCCGAATGGATCGCCGCCACCCCGTTCGTGCTGTGGGAGCCGACGATGGCGAGGTTCGCCATGCGAATCTTGCGCACCGGGCCTTCCTCGACCAGGCTGATCCGCTCCACGCGGCCCTCGTCGCCCGGGAAGCGATGGCGGACCTGCTCCAAGAGGCGCGCGTTGATCTCATAGATGATCGCGAGATGGCGCGGCAGCATCATCTCGAACCAGGCCACCGGCCAATTTTCCAGCGCCTCGGGGAGCAGGGTGTGGTTGGTGTAGGAGAGCGTCCTCTGGGTGATATCCCAGGCCTGATCCCAGCCGAGGCTCTTCTCGTCGAGCAGGATGCGCATCAGCTCCGGCACCGCGATCGCCGGATGGGTGTCGTTGAGCTGGATGGCCACCTTGTCGGGCAAGGTGGCGATGTCGGCGTTGAAGCGCCCGAACCGGCGCAGGAGATCGGCCAGCGAACATGCGACGAGGAAATATTCCTGGATGAAGCGCAGGCCCTGGCCCATGGCCGTGGAATCGTCGGGGTACAGCACCCGGGTCAGGGATTCGGCCGTCAGCGTCTCGGCGACCGCGCCCACGAACTCGCCGTGGCTGAATTCCTCGAAGTTGAAATAGTCCGGCGTCGAGGCGGCCCAGAGCCGGAGCGTATTGATCGTGTGCCCGCCGAAGCCGACTACTGGGCGGTCATAGGGCAGGCCGATCAGAATCGAGGGCCGACCGAAGGTCGCCTGCAGGCCGCCGCCGCGCAGCTCGAACGAGCAGTTGAGGCCGACCTGCACCGCGTCGTCCAGCCGCTCGACCTCCCACGGGTCGCGACGCTGCAGCCAGTTGTCCGGCCGTTCCTGCTGCCAGCCGTCGCTGATCGCCTGACGGAAGATGCCGTACTCGTAGCGCAGGCCATAGCCCATGGCGGGCAGCTGCATGGTGGCCATGGAATCGAGGAAGCAGGCCGCGAGCCGGCCGAGGCCACCGTTGCCGAGGCCCGCGTCGGGCTCCTGGTTCACCAGCTCGCGCCAGTCCAGGGCATCCTGCTGCACGGCCTGGTCGACCATGGGGTCGAGCATGAGATTCGTGATGTTGTTGGCGAGCGACCGGCCGATCAGGAACTCCATGGACAGGTAGTAGACCCGCTTCGGGTTTTCCTTTTCATAGGTCTGCTTGGTATGGAGCCAGCGGTAGGAGAGGATGTCCCGGACGGCGCTGGCGAAGGCCTCGAAGCGCTCGCGCGCGCCGATTTCCGGCAGGCCCACTGCATTGTCGAAGGTGAGGTGGCGCTCATAGAGAGCGTCCGCGTTGCCGGCGAGCAACGTCTCGTGGAGGCCATACTTCGCCAGGGTCTTGATGATCGCCATGTGGTCCGGCAAGGCCGACGCCACGGCGGGAACATCCTGGTCGCTCTCGTCCATCTCGCCCCCCAAAGCCTGAGTGTGCCGAGCGGTGCCTGCCCGCTCCAAGGCGCAACACTAGGCCATCAGCGTTGCACCGCGGTTACAAGACACTCGATCCGCCGCCGACGCAGCAGCGGACATTCTTCCCGAGGCGGAACAGCTCAGGAAAGGTGATGCACGGGCCCCATGCCATAGACGGGCGTGGCGATGCCTTCCATGCGCGCCTTCAGCTGCAGGGACAGGAACTGTGAATAGTGGCGCGACTGGTGGAGATTGCCGCCATGGAACCAGAGCGCCTCCTGATGGGTCGGCTTCCACATGTTGCGCAGCTCGCCTTCCCAAGGCCCGGGGTCCTTGCGCGTGTCGGAGCCAAGGCCCCAGCATTTCCCAACCTTGTCGGCCACCTCCTTGCTGATGAGTTGGGCGGCCCAGCCGTTCATCGAGCCATAGCCGGTGGCGAAAACGATCAGGTCCGCCGGCAATTCGCTGCCGTCGCTGAAGGCGATCGAATGCTCGCCGATGCGTTCGACGGCGACGCGGCTCTTCAGCTTGATCTTGCCTTCGGCGACGAGGTCGCTGGCGCCGACATCGATGTAGTAGCCCGAGCCCCGGCGCAGGTATTTGAGGAACAGGCCGGAATCGTCATCGCCGAAGTCGAGCATGAAGCCCGCTTTTTCCAGGCGGGCGTAGAATCCGGCGTCGCGCTTCTTCATCTCGGCGTAGACCGGGACCTGAAGCCCGGGCAGAACCTTGTAGGGCAGGGAGGCGAAGATGAGATCGGCCTTGTCGGTGGTGATGCCCGCTTTCACTGCCGCCTCCGAATAGAGGCCGCCAAGCGCCAGGTCCATGAGGGTGTCGCTGCGCGCCACATGGGTCGAGCTGCGCTGCACCATGGTCACGTCCGCGCCTTGTTCCCACAGGGCGGCCGCGATGTCATGGGCCGAATTGTTGGAGCCGACCACGACCGCATTCTTGCCTTTGTAGGCATCGGGCCCTGGGTGCCGGCTGCTGTGATGCAGGTCGCCCTTGAAGCTCTCCATTCCCGGGACGTTGGGCATGTTGGCAACCGCAGACATGCCGGTGGCGAGAACGAGATGCCGGGGCCTGAGGGTCATCGGCTTGCCGTTGCGCAGGACCTCGACGATCCATTCCTTCTTCGCTTCGTCGTAGCGGGCGCTCTTGCACTCGGTGCTGCCCCAGTAATCGAGTTCCATGACCTTGGTGTACATCTCCAGCCAGTCGGCGATCTTGTCCTTGGGGCTGAACACCGGCCAATGGTCGGGGAAGGGCAGGTAGGGCAGGTGGTCGTACCAGACCGGGTCATGGAGGCAGAGGCTCTTGTAGCGCTTGCGCCAGGAATCGCCGGGCCTTTCGTTCTTCTCGATGATGATCGCGGGCACATTGAGGCGCCTGAGGCGGGCGCCCAGCGCAATTCCGCCTTGGCCGCCGCCGACGATCACGACATAGGGTTGGGTGGTCACGCCGAGCTCGGCCTCCTCCTGGCGGCGGCGTTCGAGCCAGGTCTTGCGGCCCTGACGGACGCCATGCTCGACCCCCTTGTCGCGCGTCGCGCCCTTTGCCTCCTCGAAGCCCTTCAGCTCGGTCATGGTGGTCAGCAGGGTCCAAGCCTTGCCACCGACGAGACGCAGGTGGCCGTAGCCGCGCGCCACGCCGGTCTCGAACCGGATCCAGCCCTCAATGACGCCGCCGGATTCGCTGGCCTCGCCCTCCAGCCGCCAGCCGGAGGGCTTGGCCGGGATCACCGCGCCCTCGATCATCTCGCGCACCTTGGCATTGCCCTCGGCGGTTGCGATGTTCCAGGTGAACGACACCAGGTCGCGCCAATAAGAGTCGTCGTTGAACAAGGCCGCGGCGGCATGCGCGTCGGCGCGCGCGAGCGCGCCGTCGAGGGCGGCTAGCCATTGCGACATTTGCGCGGTCGGCGTGGTCTCGCTCATCGCGGCTCCCCTGCTTCGGTTGGCGGCCACGGCGCTCATGGCCTGCGGCTGGGGCCAGTTTCGCACCCGGTCCCGCAGATGTGAAGGGCGGCCGGTCTCGCCCGCTTGCGGCCCCGATAGCCGCATTCGCGGGCCAGGGCGGATGCGGTCTACCTTGCGTCAGCCCGCGTATCCGGGGCGACGGATGGATCGCGGACCGAGGCCGGCAATCCCTGGCGGGACGGCCGGCCTCGGTTCGTCGTGCTCGGATGGGCTTAAGGCCTCACATCGAGCAAGCCTTACTTCTGATGCGGCGTGCCGATGTAGGGAAACTCCTTGAGGGTGTCGGTGTGGGGTTTCAAGCCGCTGGGCGGGCATTCGCCCTTGGTGAGGAACGCGAGGCGGTAATCGATCACGTCGTCGGTGAAGACGCGCCCGTTGGGATATTTCGCCGGCTTCGAGGGATCGAAACTCAGCACGTCCGGCAGGGTGCGCTCCTTGCCGATGGCGGCAATCGCTTCTTCGCGGGAGTAGTTTCCCGTGTGCCCCATCAGATGCACGAACTGCTCCAGCCAGCGGTTGCGATCGTTGACCGGCTCGCTGGCATTGTATTCCAGCTTCGTGTCGTCGGTGTTGAAGAAGCTGCTGACGCTCGGATGGCCGGCGCGGTCGACGTGGACCAGTTTGCCGTCCTGGCGCAGGCTGCACCGCCCCCAGATATGCACTTCGGGCTTCGGGGCCAGCTCAGCCGTCGGCAGTTCGACCACCGTCGAGAAGACGTTGGCCTGGGTGTTGGAATCCACCCCGCTCCACGGCGACTTGCCGGTGAGATGGGGCTCGGTGAAATTCCGCTTGCCCCTGATGTCGAACAGATTCTTGATGCCGTCAAAATCGAAAAAGAACGCATCGCTGCGGCTGCCGGCGAAGAATTTGTAGTCGCCCGCCGTGACGATGTTCGGCTTGGGGCCGAATGAGACCTCCGCATCGGCGACGATTTTCTTTCCGACGGCCTCGGGCGAGCGCGATTCCGCGCCTTTGGCCAGGAACACGTTGAACGTCTGCTTGCCGTTCTGCGGCTTCGAGAACACGTAGCTGATCGCGATGTCGGTCAGCAGATCGCCATCGTTGTCGATGTTGAGGCGGTAGATGGCGTCGGGATGAAGCGCGTCGGCATTCGGGTTCGCATTGAGAATGATCACCGTTCTCGTCGGGTCGGCGGGCGACTGGAATGCATAGAGATCGCACAAGTCGAGCCTTTGGTCACCGAGCGGCGGGCCCAGGCTGAGGCCGGTAAAATGATTCGACATTTGGTTTTCCTTTTTGGGGGAGACGTCGCTCGCCAAGATAGCAATGAACCGGAGATCAGCCAACATTCGCCCGATGATCTCAGGCCGGTGTGGATCGTGACTTTTTTTGGGGAGCGCGATGAAGCGCGAGGTTCCAAGGTCTGCGCTTCATTCGCTGGACGGGCGACGATGGTCCTCGATCCGAGAACATCGGTTCGTGTTGCCTAGGTCTGAGCCGGCTTGCCGAACCCCGCAGCCCGGGCGCTCGTCCCGCGGAGGCGGGTCGACAGGTCCAGCCGGAAGCGGGCGGAGCGCCTTGCCCGGAATCGGTCAACCCATGGCGACAGTGACGCGCAGGTAAGTGGCCGGGATGGAGGTGGCATCCTTGCTCGGGTTCTTGTTCTGGCTGTTGAACAAGGCCTCCAGCTCCGTCTGGAGATCGCCGGCGCGGCCGTTCTTTTCCGCGGCCTCGAAGGCATTCATGGTCGGCCCGTAGTATTTACGGAAGGCGCCGACGAGCTCGGACGGCGGGCCCGGATAGTTGAAGATGTAACTGTCCTTGGCGAAGGATATCCGGTCGTTGGGCGCGCCCGCGCCGGCAAACCGCTCTATCACGTTGTTCTCGATCCCCCAGGTCATGGGGCTGATGAAGCCCTCCGGCGGCGGCGGCGAGTAGGCGGCGCTGATCTTCAGGATCTGGGCCACCAACGTCGGGTCATTGGGAATCCAGTTCCCCATCACGATCCGACCGCCGGGCCGGGTCACGCGCGCCATCTGCTTGGCCACATCGAACGGCTTGGGTGCGAACATGGCGCCGAAAATGCTGACGACCAGGTCGAAGCTGCGATCCTCCAGATCCTTGAGGTCGGTCGCATCGCCTTCCTGGAAGCGGCAATTGGCAAGGCCCTGCTCCCGTGCGCGCGTGTTGCCGGCCGTCACCAGGTTGCTCGCGATGTCGACGCCCAGCACGTCGGCGCCGAGACGTGCCGCCGGCAATGCCGTCGTGCCGTCGCCGCATCCGAGGTCCAGTACCTTGAGGCCCTTCGTGATCCCGAGCCCTTTGACCAGCGCCTCGCCGCTTTCCCGCATGCTCTGCGCGATGCGCGTGAAGTCGCCTTTTTCCCACAACGCCTTGTTCGGATTCATTGGAGTTCCCTCGTGATGGCTGATGGAGCATGCCGGACGCATCGTTTCGCGCGAGCGCTAGAAACCGACAAACTGGCGTTGCGAGCCCGTCCGCTCAATGACCGGGTCGCTGCTTTCGTTTGCAGATACGCCTCAAGTCGATCGGAGCGATGGCAGGCGCGGCGGACGTCCGGATCGGCGAAGCGGACCTCGGAAAAATCCCTGTACAATGCGGCGATGTCAGCTTCGGCGTGGTCGAATCGCCTCCTTCGGCACTGTCATTTGAAAAACCAATTGGACAGTGCCATGCTCAAAGTCGCGGCGGCAATGAAGGTTTCCCCTTGCGGCAAATGCAAACCAGCTCCAGGCATTAGAAGAAGCGCGCCATTCTGGCACTCTCGAGCGCGATGATCCCCAAGCTCATACATCAGATTTTCGTCCCGGACGGGCCGGATTCGTCCGATTTGAATGCAGAAATTATTGCCAATGCGAAAAGCTGGACAAGTTTTCATCCCGACTATGAATACAAACGTTGGAATTTACAAGAGATACGGACCCTGGCGCAGGAATTCGATCCGAGAATTCTGTCGGCAATCGATGTCTGCGCCTTTCCCGCTATGAAAGCCGATATAGCGCGGCTGATGATCATATATCTACACGGCGGCGTATACGTCGACCTCAAGCTCAGGTGCTTGGCGCCCCTTATCGACGGGTTCCGTGATTGCAAGCTTGTGTTGGTTGAACATTTCAAGATGGATGTGCCTTATAGACGAGACAAATATTTGAGTAACGGTTTTATTATCGCAGAAAGGCGACACGAGTTCATTCGGCGTGCCTTGGGGGATTGCGTGCGCAACGTCGAGGCCCGCATCGGCACCGGCGTCTGGAATACGACGGGCGCCATGGTCTTGATGCGTCTTCAGGATGAGTTCTTGCCGGGAGAGTATGGTCGCCTCGAAAACGGCGTCGGCGTCATGCGCGAGAGCGATGCATATGGGAAGCTCTTCGCGGCTCGCGGCGAAGGATACAACAAACCCGGGCGGCATTGGCACGAGAGGGAAAAGGTCGAGTCCATATATACGGATTGCGATGTCCGCTATGTCTGGTCTTTCCCTGGGTGTACAGAGAGGGTAATCGGCTGACAGTGCCGCCTCGGTGAGCGGGGTTCAGGCGGCTTTCTTTGTTGGCTTTGGGGTTTCCTCCTTTCTGATTCCATCGATGAAGGCCTTGGTGGGCGTGCGGCCG
>Ga0265313_10001337_pt1 | contig 23225 bp, 23 predicted proteins | sample 4123metaG_FD_203122 | JGI IMG/M metagenome (GOLD analysis project Ga0265313, IMG submission 203122) | Rhizosphere microbial communities from Carex aquatilis grown in University of Washington, Seatle, WA, United States - 4-1-23 metaG | ecosystem: Host-associated > Plants > Roots > Rhizosphere >...
TCGCCCGACGATGTCGCCGCCCACAAGGACGGCTCGATCTGGTTCACCGATCCGCTCTATGGCGCGCAATTGCAGGAAGGCCATCCCGACCCGGGCGGCGGGCCGATGAACCCGGGCGGCTTCGCCAATCCCAATCTCGGCAATGGCAGCGCCGGCATCATCGGCTCGCAGCACCAGGTGCGCCCGCCGTCGATCTACCGCGTCGATCCGAGCGGCAGGATCGATGTGATCCTGGAAGGCCGTCCCGGCCTGGTGCCCAATGGCATCGCCTTCTCGCCGGACTACGCCAAGGTCTATTTCGTCTGGGGCGCCAATATCGACGTCGCCGATGTGCAGGGCGGCAAGATCGCCAATCAGCGGACCTTCAGCGACGGCATGGTCGACGGGGTCAAGTGCGGCTTTGACGGCCACCGTGTCGATGTGCGCGGCAATGTGTGGTCGGGCTCGACCTCGGTGCCCGGTTACATGGGCGTGACGGTGTGGAACCCGGCCGGAAAATGCATCGGCCGCATCCGCTTGCCGGAGACCTGCGCCAATATCTGCTTCTGCGGTCCCAAGCGCGACTGGCTGTGGATGTGCGCTTCCCAGTCGGTCTATCTGGTGCGGCTGGGGGTCCAGGGCGCCGGACCGGCCTGATCGGGGCCATATCGGTACAATTTGGCGACAAACGCGGTGTCGCATGATGCGGCGCGGGGTGGACCGCGCTGCGGCGCCGATTTATGCTGGCGGTAGAAAACCAACAAAAGCGTTCAGGGGATATCCATGCCGAATTCGCATCTTCGCCTCGCGGCGCTTGCCGTGCTTCTGTCCGCCGCACCGGCCGTGGCGGCCGAGCAATATGACGCCAGCCTGGGGCCTGCCCCGCTCAATGACGCGATGCGGGTGGACATGGCCGGTCACGGCCGCATCACCGTCACCCTGGACGGCAGCACCCTCAGTTTCGAGGGCTCGTTCGACGGGCTGCACGCCGCGCCCACCAACGCCAAGCTGATCCAGGGCCTGGGCATCGGCGTGCCCGACGCCAAGGCCAAGGTCGCCGACCTGACCGTCAGCGGCGACGCCAGCAAAGGCACCCTGTCCGGCAAGGTGACGCTGTCGGGCGCCCAGCGCACCGCGCTGCGCACCGGCAAGCTCTACATCACCGTCGGCAGCGCCAAATATCCCGACGGCAACGGCATGCTGTGGGGCTGGGTGCTGCCCGCCCATGAGCGCGCCGCCGATGACGAGCCGCAGCAAGGCCACTGGTTCCTGCCCAATATCGACGTGCCGAAGAAATAAGAACTCGCGATACGGGACAAACCCGGGGAGATTTCCATGATGTCACGCAAACACCTTGCGCTGGCCGGCGTGATGCTGGCCGGCGGATCGATGCTCGCCCTGGCGCAGACTCTCGTGCCCGCGCCCTATAGCGAGGCCCAGGCCACAGCGGGCCGCGCCGCCTATGCCGCCAACTGCGCCTCCTGCCATACCGCCACCCTGGCCGGGGCCGGCGAGGCCCCGGCGCTGGCGGGTGCGAACTTCATGAATGCCTGGCGCGGCCGCACCACCAAGGACCTGCATGACCTCATCCATGCCTCCATGCCACTGGGCCAGGGCGGCTCGCTGAGCGACCAGACCTATGCCGACGTCACCGCCTTCATCCTGAAGGCCAACGGCGCCAAGGCCGGCACCACGGCCTTCTCCGCCGCCACTGCGCCGGTGCGGATCGGCGCCATCGCCGACGGCACCAAGCCCGCCGACCTCGCCGCCGCGCCGCGCTCCCCCGCCCGTCCGGCGGAGCCGGGAGCGCCGACCCGCTACGGCATGATGCTGGAGGGTCATATCGGCGCCTACGAGAATGTCACCGACGACATGCTGGCCCATCCCAAGGACGGCGACTGGCTTATGTACCGCCGCAACTACCAGGGCTGGAGCTATTCCCCGCTCAGCCAGATCAATGCCGACAATGTCGATGGCCTGACCCTCAAATGGTCCTGGGCGATGAATGACGGCGGCGCCAGCCAGATCACCCCCATCGTCCATAATGGCATCATGTTCCTCTCCAACACCCACAACACCATCCAGGCGCTGAACGCCGTCACCGGCGAGCTGTTGTGGGAGAACCGCATCGGCCCCGCCTCGCCGCGCGGCTATGCCGGCACGCGCAGCCTGGCGCTCTATCAGGACAAGGTCTATGTCGCCACCACCGACGCGCGGCTTTATGCGCTGGACGTGCACAGCGGCAAAATTGTCTGGAAGACAGACATCGCCGATCCTGCCGCTGGCTTTTCCGAGACCGGCGGGGTGATGACCATTCATGGCAAGGTGGTGGTCGGGCTGACCCTGTGCCGGGGCCAGGCGCCGCACTGCTATATCAGCGCCTATGACGCCCTGACCGGCAAGCAGGCCTGGAAATTCACCGTCATCGCGCTGACCGGCACGCCCGGCGGCGACACCTGGAACGGCATTCCCGACAACCGCCGCGCCGGGGGCGAGACCTGGATCGCCGGCACCTATGATCCCGATTTGAACCTCACCTATTGGGGCGTGGCGCAGGCCAAGCCCTGGATGCGCTCTTCGCGCGGCACCAAGGCGGCGGCTGCCCTCTATACCAGCGCCACGGTCGCGCTCAATCCCGACGACGGCAAGCTCAAATGGTATTACAGCCACGCGCCGGGCGAGAATTTCGACCTGGACGAAGTGTTCGAGCGCACACTTATCGATGAAAATGGTGAGAAGGACCTGGTCACCATCGGCAAGGTCGGCATCCTGTGGAAGCTCAACCGCGAGACCGGCAAGTTCCTCGACTACAAGGAGACGGTGTTCCAGAACGTCTTCAAGAGCGTCGATGCCAAGACCGGCTATCCCACCTATCGCGACGATGTGGTCAATTCCAAGGTCGAGGACTGGCTGGCCGCCTGCCCCAGCCCGGCGGGTGGGCGCGACTGGCCGGCGACGTCTTATGACCAGCCGAACGATTTGATCATCCTGCCGCTCAGCCAGAGCTGCAACATGATGCAGGGCCATGCCGTCGATCCCAACAGCCAGGAGATCGGCACCGCCGGCTCGGAGCAGGTGTTCGAGATGCCCGGCACCGATGGCAATATGGGCCGCCTGTCAGCCTATTCGGTGAAGGACTTCAAGCCGGTCTGGTCGTTCCAGCAGAAATCCCCGTTCCTGACCGCGGTGCTGTCCACCGGCGGCGGGCTGGCGTTCGTGGGCGATTACGACCGCCGCTTCCGCGCCGTGGACGTGAAGACCGGCAAGACACTGTGGGTGACGCGGCTTTCGACCGTGGTGCAGGGCCATCCCGTGGCCTTCGCGGTGGACGGCAAGGAATATATCGCCGTACCCACGGGCCTGGGCGGCGGCAGCCCCCTGGGCAAGCCGACGACGATGCTGCCGCAGCTGCATCATCCCGATCACGGCAACGCGCTGTTCGTGTTCGCCCTGCCGGAGAAGATGCACTGACTTAGAGTCACGTCCTGGACATGCACGCCGGGCAGAAGCACGTTTCTGTTCGCGACCTGTGATGCACAAGACCGTGAATGACGCCACCCTCTTGGTCGAAGATTGGCACGAGATCATCGAAAAAACGTCCGTCCCTGTGTTCGTACTTCCGCCACATAGAATAAGCGATCAGGTCCGCGACTTGTATTAAGCGTGATGCGCGCGAATCTACAAAAAGAGGAACTTCGGCCATATTCCGTAACTGACCCCACCGAGTTCCATCTGTACGAAATTGGCGGGCAAGCGCTTGCAATGGCAATTCGTGGCGAGTGTCGTCCATAACTACCAAGCCACGTTGGCTGTCCTCTGGACGACCTCTATTATTTCTACGAGTTAGATATAGATTGAACCGATTACATATTTCTTCGAACGCCATCTGTACCGGATCGCGTGGAGAAACCGCTGCTTTGTCGATGACGACCCCAAATAGGCGAACACTGGCATTTCCAGGGCCAAGTTTAGACAGTGCGGATTTCATCATGATTTCGCGTTGTGGGCGAGCCACGGATCGCCAAGGGGCAATACTGCCTTGGTACATGGGGCTACCGTGCAACTCGATTTCGCCGGGATCACCCAGTCCGAATTCTCTTACGATAGTATCGAGTGCTTCTATCAGGTGATAGACCCCACGCTCGAACACCGATACGCCGGCGAGAATGAAGTATTTTTCTTTTGGATTATCTACTGATCCAGATTCATCGACATATAGAATATGCACGGGAATCCCAAAAAAGAAAAAGCAGCTGAGTGAGACGTTTGTCCCGACGAACCGCGAACCGCAGCTCTCTCAACCGCAAACCAAATATGGTGGAACTTATTACTTATTTCAACCTATACGGTAAGTGATTGTAATTAGCTATATTTTTTATAGCCCCAACCGCTCCGCCAGATAGACGAAGCTAAGCCCCCACATCTCGGCGGCCTGCTTGTGGTCGGCGGCGGCGGCGTGGCCACCATCGGTGTTCTCGTAGAACAGAACATCATGACCCTGCGCCTCCATCTTCGCCGCCATCTTGCGGGCATGCACCGGCGTGACACGGTCGTCGCTGGTGGCGGTGACGAAGAGCACCGGCGGAGTGCTAACCCCGGCTTTCACATTCTGGTAGGGCGAATATTGCAAAATGTAGTCGCGCTCGGCTGGAATCGCCGGATCGCCATATTCGCCGATCCAGCTCGCGCCCGCGCCGATATGGCTATAGGCAAGCATGTCGACCAGCGGCACCTGGCACACCACGGCGCCGAACAGTTCCGGCCGCTGCACCATCGCCGTCGAAACCAGCAGCCCGCCATTCGAGCCGCCCATGATGCCGAGCTGCTTCGGCGTCGTCAGCCCGCGCCGCTCCAGGTCCTTGGCCACCGCGGCGAAATCGTCGAAGGCGCGCTGGCGGTGTTCCTTCAGCGCCGCCTGGTGCCAGGCCGGCCCGAACTCTCCGCCGCCCCTTATATTGGCCACCACGTAAAGCCCGCCCTTCGACACCCACAGCCGCCCGAAATTGGCCGAATAGCCGGGCGTCAGCGACACTTCGAACCCACCATAGCCGTAGAGGATCGTGGGCGCGGGGCCGTGCAGCGTCCTTGGCCTTGTCACGAAATAGGGAATCTTGGTGCCGTCCTTGCTGATTGCTTCGAACTGTTCGGTGACCATGCCGGAAGCATCGAACCGCGCCGGCAGCGACTTGATCGCGCGCTGCTTGTCGTTGCCGTCATCGAAATAAAGTGTGGGCGGGGTCAGGTAGTTCTGGAAGCCCAGCATCGCCTGGGGCCCGAAATCATTGACATCGACAATGTCCGCCGCGCCCTTACCCGGCAGATCGAGCGCGACGTTGCCCCAGGCCCCATCCCGGAAGCGGAATACATGCACGCTGCCCACGACATTGTCGGTGATCGCGGCATAGACCGCGTCATGGCCGACCCCAACCGACTCGACGCTCTGGCGCGGGCCTGGCACGAACAGCACCGCCAGCCGGGAAAGGTCCAGCACTTTGCTTGACCCGATCGGCACCGCGATCAGCGCGCCCTTCGCAATCTCCTTGCCGCCGGGCGGAGTCCAGCTTTCTCGCAAGGTAGCGATCAATTGATGCTCGAAGACGCCTTTTGTCTGCGTCACCACCGCGCCTTTGACATCGGCGCCCAGCGGCAGGGGCAGTTTCTGCGTCTCGACCTCCGGCCCGACGCCATAATATTCGGTCTCGAAGAAGCTGACCGCCCGCACGATCAGCGTCACCTGTCCCAACGCCGGATCGCCGAAGGAGGACGGCGCGACCGCCACATCCTCCGGCTTGCCTTCATAGACCGTATGGCCTACCGCCGGATCGCCGCGCTTCCAGAATTTGACGATGCGCGGATAGCCGGATTTGGTCAGCGAGCCGGGCCCGAAATCGCTGGCATAGAGGATGCTGCCGTCGCCATTGACATAAGACACATCGCTCTTGGCTTCCGGCAGGGTGAATCCGTCCTTCAGAAAGCTTTTGCTGCCCAAGTCGAATTCGCGGATCACCTTGGCGTCGCCCCCGCCGCGCGACAGCTTGATGAGGCAATAGGGTTTGCCGGCGGGCGCGCACTCGCTGCCCTCCCATACCCAGTTCTCCTTTTCTGCCCTGGCCAGGGCATCGACATCCAGAAGGATCTCCCAATGCGGACTGGCGGTCTGGTAATCGGCGATGGTGGTGCGGCGCCACAGCCCTTTGGGGTTCTTCGCGTCCTGCCAGAAATTGTAGATGAAGCCGTCGCGGCGGAACGCGCCATAGGGGATGCGGTCGGTGGCGTCCATCACCGACAGGATGGAATCATAGTTCGCCTGGTAGCGCGGATCGGCCTTCAGCAGGCCCAGCGATTTGGCGTTCTGCTCCGCCACCCAGGCCAGCGGCTTTGCGCCATGCACATCTTCCAGCCAGGCATAGGGATCGTCTGTGGTCACGGCTCGGGCTCCCAGAATGAAAAAGGCGCCTAGCAGCAGGACAAGGCTGATTTTCGCGCGCATCGCGGTTCCGCTTTCGGGCCCGTGAGAGTGGAAATTTTCGCCCCACGAAGCAATGGCAAATCCGCCGCCGACGCCATATAAGGCGGGCCATGACGCCGTTCCGCAAAATGCACGGGCTGGGCAATGATTTCGTGGTGTTCGATGCCCGCGAAAAGCCCATTCCGCTGACCTCCGCACAGGTCCGGCGGCTGGCCGACCGGCATTTCGGCATCGGCTGCGACACCGTGGTGGTGATCGGCCAGGGCGGCGCCAGCGCCGATGCCAGCCTCTTGTTCTACAATGCCGATGGCGGCGAGATCGAAGCGTGCGGCAATGCCACGCGCTGCGTCGCGGGGCTGCTGATGGACGAGCGCGGCCTGGCGCGGGTCAAGCTGTCCAGCCGCGGCGGCCTGCTGGTCTGCAGCGATGCCGGCAACGGCCTGGTTATCGCCGACATGGGTGCGCCCCGGCTGGAGTGGACGGAAATTCCCCTGGCCGAAGCGGTGGACACGAAGAACTTCGCCCTCACGGTGGAAGGCGCGCGGCTGGACGCCAGCGCGGTATCGATGGGCAATCCCCACTGCGTGCTGTTCGTGCCCGACGCCGAGGCGGCGCCGGTCACCATGCTGGGGCCGCGCATCGAGAAGCTGCCGCTGTTTCCCAACCGGGTGAATGTGGAGTTCGCCCAGGTGCTGGATCAGGGCCGCATCCGCATGCGGGTGTGGGAGCGCGGCATCGGCGTCACCCTGGCCTGCGGCACCGGCGCCTGCGCCACGGCGGTGGCGGCGATCCGGCGAGGGCTGGTGGACCGCAAGGTGGAGGTGCTGCTGGATGGCGGCGCCCTGACCTTGGAATGGCGCGATGACAACCATGTCTGGATGACCGGGCCCGTCGCCATGCCGTTCCGCGGCGAAGTCGATCTGGCGGCGCTGGCATGACGGTCGAGGTCGTGACATTCGGTTGCCGGCTGAACGCCTATGAGAGCGAGGCGATCCGCGCCCGCGCCCGCGAGGCGCAATTGACCAATGCTGTGGTGGTCAACACCTGCGCCGTCACCGCCGAGGCGGTGCGCCAGTCGCGCCAGGCGATCCGCAAGCTGAAGCGCGAACGGCCCGGGACGCGCATCATCGTCACCGGCTGCGCCGCCCAGACCGAGCCGCAAACCTATGCCGCGATGGCCGAGGTTGATGCGGTGATCGGCAACCAGGAGAAGCTGACGGCCCAGGCCTATGCCGATTTCGGCGTCGGGTCCGCGGAAAGGCTGCGGGTCAACGACATCATGAGCGTGCGGGAGACCGCCTCGCAGATGGTGGATTATTTCGACGGCCGCACCCGCGCCTTCCTGCAGGTGCAGAATGGCTGTGACCATCGCTGCACCTTCTGCATCATCCCGTTCGGGCGGGGCAATTCGCGCAGTGTGCCGATGGGCGCGGTGGTGGCGGAGGCGCGGCGGCTGGTGGAGAACGGCTTTCCGGAGATCGTGCTGACCGGCGTCGATCTCACGTCCTATGGCAACGACTTGCCGGGCACGCCGACCCTGGGCCAGCTGGTGGGGAAAATCCTTGCCCTGGTGCCGGAGCTGAAACGACTGCGGCTGTCCTCGATCGATTCCATCGAGGCCGACAAGCATCTGATGCACGCCATCGCCGAGGAAGAGCGGCTGATGCCGCATTTCCATCTTTCCGCCCAGTCGGGTGATGACATGATCCTCAAGCGCATGAAGCGCCGCCATGCGCGGGCCGACACCATCGCCTTCTGTGACGAAGTGCGCCGCCGCCGGCCCGAGGCCGCGTTCGGCGCCGATCTCATCGCCGGTTTTCCCACCGAAACCGAGGCGATGTTCGAAAACAGCCTCAAGCTGGTGGACGATGCGGGTCTCTCGACCCTGCATGTGTTTCCCTTCAGCCCGCGCAAGGGCACGCCTGCCGCCCGGATGCCGCAACTGCCCCGCGCCCTGGTGAAGGAACGCGCAGCGCGGCTGCGGGCCCGGGGCGCCGAGGCGCTGGCGGCGCGCCAGGACGCAATGCGCGGCCAGCGGCATAGCCTGTTGGTTGAGAAGCCGGGCCTCGGTCGCACAAAATGTTTCTTCCCCGTCGAATTCACCGGCAACGCAGCGCCGGGGTCGTTTGTTTCCGTGCACGTGAGCGGCAGACATAACGATCACCTGGTCGGCGATCTCTTGAACGAGCCCGCCGGATGAGGACATTCGGCGAAGCGCCGCCGCCGCCGACCCTGTTCGAGCGGTTGCAGCAAGGCCTGTCGCGGTCCAGCGCCGGGCTGTCCGACAATCTGATCGGACTTTTTACAAAGAAAAGACTGGATGCGGGCACCGTCGCGGAATTGGAGGAGGCCCTCATCCGCGCCGACATGGGCGGCGCCCAGGCCAAGACCCTGGCGGCGGCGGTGGCCAGGGGACGCTATGACGCGGAAATCTCCGACCGGGAAATCCGCCAAATCCTCGCCGGCGAGATTGCCGCCGTGCTGGCCAGGATCGAAAGGCCGCTGGTCATCGACAGCGGCCACAAGCCGTTCGTCATCCTGGTCGCGGGCGTCAACGGCACCGGCAAGACCACCACCATCGGCAAGCTGGCCAGGCGCCTTGGCCAAGATGGACATAAAGTCATGCTTGCCGCGGGCGACACATTTCGCGCCGCCGCGATCGAACAGTTGCGGATATGGGCTGATCGGGCCAGGGCCGGCTTTGTCGCCACCAAGCCCGGCGGGGATGCGGCGGGCCTGGCCTTCGAGGCGCTGGAGAAGGCGCGCGCCGCCGACAGCGACGTACTCTTGATCGATACCGCCGGCCGGCTGCAGAACAAGGCCGGGTTGATGGCCGAACTGGAAAAGATCGCCCGGGTGATCAAGAAGCTCGATCCGACCGCGCCCCATGCCGTGCTGCTGGTGCTGGACGCGACCACGGGCCAGAATGCGCTCTCACAGGTTGAGGCGTTCGGCACCGCGGTGCCGCTGACAGGGCTGGTGATGACCAAGCTGGACGGGACCGCCAAGGGCGGCATACTGGTGGCGCTGGCGGCGAAGTCCGCCCTGCCGGTGCATTACATCGGCGTCGGCGAAGGCGAGGACGATTTGCAGCCGTTCCAGGCCAAAGCCTTCGCCAGGGCGCTGACCGGCGCGGAAGGGACGCCGCGATGAATCCGCAACTGCGCCGCCTCGCGCTCGATCTCGGGCCGCTGCTGGTCTTCTTCGGGGGCTTCAAATTCCTGGGGATTTTCGGCGCCACCGCCGCCTTCATGGTGGCGGTGCTGGTGGCGCTCGGCATCGGCTGGTTGCTGGAGCGGCGGCTGTCGCCGATGCCGCTGTTCACCGCCGTGCTGGTGCTGATCTTCGGCGGCCTGACGCTTTATCTGAAGAACGACATCTTCATCAAGATGAAGCCGACCGTGCTCTATGGCTGTTTCGGCCTGATTTTGCTGGGCGGGCTGGCCAATGGCCGCCTCTTCATCAAATATGTCTTTGGCACCGCCTTCGAGCTCGACGAAACCGGCTGGAAAAAACTCACCTGGCGCTGGGGCCTGTTCTTCCTTGCGCTCGCCATTCTCAACGAAGCGGTGTGGCGCTCTACCAGCACCGCGACCTGGGTCACCTTCAAGGTGTGGGGCTTGTTGTCGCTGGTGTTCCTGTTCGCCATGGCGCAGACCCCGCTGCTGATGAAACATCAACTGGCCACCGACAAGGACCCGCCCGGTTGACGCATCCGGTGTGATGCACGGGACACACAAAACCGCCCGGACCGCGACGCTTGCCGCAAGGGATATGGCCGGATGCCGCGCTTGCACCCATCATTGGTATTGTGCAGGACGATACGCAACAAAGACATGCCGCACGCTGCCGCTACGGCGCCGCGCGCGCACAATGCAAGAAGATTTTCAAAAATTTTGCGCATGGACATCTTCGCGTAAACCAAGTTTAAGATGGCCCCGGAGCGCATGCGCGAAACCTCGCGTTCTCCCGAACACGGACTTCCGGCCAAGGGACAGGCCAAGGATAAAGTCCGGTTCATGCGCAAGGCGAAATGGTCAGGGGTCTTGGATGATGAAGGGGCAGAGGCGGGCAAATGGCGGCTTTGAGCTATCCGAGGCCCCGTCCTATCTGATCCGCCGCTGCCAGCAATTCTATGGCGACCTTTATGCGCGCGAGGCGGGCGCCAAGGAATTGACCAAGCAGCAATTCACCCTGCTCTGCGCCCTGGAGCAGAATGACGGCGCCAGCCAGACCGCGCTGGTGGAAATCACCGGCATCGACCGCTCCACCTTGGCGGAGATGGTGCGCCGCATGCTGGAAAAGGGCCTGTTGTCGCGCGAACGCACCGAGGAGGATCAGCGCGCCAATGCGGTGGCGATCTCCCAGTCCGGGCGCAAGGCGCTGCGCGCCGCGCGCAATGCCGCCGACCGCGCCGAGCGGCTGCTGCTGGAGGCGCTGCCGACGCCTGAGCGGCAGAAATTCATCAAGGCGCTGGTGCAGATCGCCGCCGCTGCGGACAATCTCACTCTCAATGGCCACGCCCCGCCCCGCAAGGTCTTCCGCCGCAAGCGGCCGGGCTAGGGTCGAGAGCGGATTTCTTCTTTGAATCAATCCGGTTGTCATCCCGGCCAAGCGATGCGTGCGCATCGCGCAGGGCCGGGACCCATTTCACAGGCGGCCGGATGGGTCCCGGACCGGCGCTATCGCGCCGTCCGGGATGACATGTTTGGATAAAATCGATCAGAACCGAGTCTAAACCTTCAGATCGATATGCATGCCGAGCCGCATTGCCGCGGCAGGCTTTGGCTCACTTGGCGCCGCGGCAACTTGCGCAGGCGCATTCAAGTCCCGCGGCGTGAAACCGGCGGCCTTTTGCAGCAGCGGGGCAAAGCCGGGCGCGGCAGGCTTGGCTGCCGGTGTGGCCTGCTGCGAGGCAAGAAGATTGGCGCCGCTGATTTGCATTGACCAACCCTGGCAGAACAGGGTTAGCAATCTGTTATGATCCGCTGCGGGCCTTCTCGACCGCGGGCAGAAGCTGGTTGGCGACAATCTCCGGCGTCAGCGGCCCCGCGGCATATTTGAAGCGGATGATGCCGCGGCCGTCCACCACATAGGTCTCCGGCCAGCCATAGACGCCCCATTCCAGGCCGGCGCCGCCTTCGGTGTCCAGGCCGATGCGGCGGAAGGGATTGCCCACCTCGTTGAGGAACTGCCGCGCCGCCTCGGGCTTGTCCTTCCAGACAAAGCCGAAAAGGATGATACCCGGCTGGCGCGCCAGCGCGTCCAGCACCGGCGCCTCGATGCGGCAGGGTATGCAGGTCGAGGAGAACACATTGACGATGACGACCTTGCCGGTGGTGAAATCCTTCGGCCCGAAACCTTGCGTGGCAGGGTCCAGTGGCGGCAGCGTGCGCTGGGGCACCGGCTTGTCGATCAGGGCGGAAGGCAGCACGTCGGGCGGGACATCCCGCGCATGGTGCAGGCCATAGAACAGGAAGCCCGCGACCACCGCGAAGCCCAGCACCGGCAGGGCGTAGACCAGACGGTTCATTTTTTCTCCAGGGCCGAGAGCCTGGCCTTGGCGCGCCGCCAGGCGGCGAGGGTCCACAGCGTTGCGCCCGCCAGCGCCAGCAACGAGATGCCATAGGCCGGCCAGATGAAGGCGCCATAGCCGCCCATGTCCCAGAAGCCGTTCATGGCGCGGCCTGCATCAGACTGCGGGCGCGGCGTTCCAGGATCGCGGTGCGGATGCGGATGAACCACAGGGTCAGGAAAAGAAGCTGATAACCCAGGATCATCGCCAGCAGCGGCTTCAGGAAGATCGGCGCGATCTGGCCGCTCATGATGCTTTCGCCCTGGTGCAGCGTTGTCCACCAGTCGACCGAGAACTTCACCACCGGAATATCCGCCGCGCCGACCAGCGCCAGGATCGCGGCGGCGCGCGCCGCCTTTGTCTCGTCCTCGATCGCGTTCCACAACGCCATGTAGCCGAGATAAAGGAACAGCAGCAGCAGGAACGAGGTGAGCCGCCCGTCCCATTGCCAATAGGTGCCCCACATCGGCCGGCCCCACAGCGCGCCGGTGATGAGGCCCAGGGCCGTGAACAGCGCCCCCAGCGGCGCGGCGGTGCGGGCCGCGACATCGGCCAGCGGATGGCGGTTGACCAGGGAAAAGATCGAAGCCACCGCGATGGCGCCATAGGCAAGTTCGGCGGCGATCACGGCGGGCACATGGATGAACATGATCGTCACCGTCATGCCCTGCTGGTAATCGGGCGGCGCGGTGAAGCCGAGACAGAGTCCCAGCGCCACGCACAGGGCCGCGCCCGCCGCCAGGAAGGGCAGCAGCATCCCGCTGAGGGAGAAGAACTTCGCTGGGTTGGCGTAGCGCAGCATGGAGCGGTTCCAGGAAAAGTGTGTAGCGGTTTTCCGTCCGGAACCGCGACCAAAAAAAGAGTTTTCAAGCCTAATTAAGATGCAGCCGCAAGCCCGCCGCGGCGACAAAGGGCGACAACAGGGTTGCGGCGAGGGAAAATGCCGCCAGCAGGCCCAGCGCGCCGCTGGACAAGCCGTCCAGCGCCGTCGCCACGGAACCCGCGCCGAAAATGACCGCAGGCGACAACAGTGGTAGGATGAGGATGGGCAGGATCAGGCCGCCCCGCCGCAGCGACAGGGTCAGCGAGGCGCCGATGGCGCCCACCGCGCTGACCGCCGGGGTGCCGATCAGCAAGGACAGGAACAGGGTCTGGATCGCAGCGCCCGGCAGGCCGAACATGACGCCCAGCAGCGGCGACAACAAAGTGAGCGGCAGGCCGGTCGAGAGCCAGTGGGCCGCGATCTTGGCGGCGGCGCCCAGTTCCAGCGGCAGGGGAGACAGCGCGATGATGTCCAGGCTGCCGTCCTCATAGTCGCCCTGGAATAGCCGGTCGAGCGACAGCAGCGCCGCCAGCACCGCCGCCACCCACAGGATGCCGCCCGCCACCCGCGCCAGTAGTTTCAGATCGGGGCCGATGCCCAGCGGGATGAGGCTCGCCACCAGGGCGAAGAAGCCCAGCGCCAGCGCCGCGCCGCCGCCCTCGCGCACCGACAGGCGCAGGTCGCGCGCCAGCAATGTTGAAAACGGACTCACAATCTGATGCTCTGGTTGGAAAGGCCGAGCGGCTCATGGGTCGCGGCCAGCACCATGCCGCCTCCGCCGCAATGCTCGATCATCAGCCGCGCGATCAATCCCTTGCCTGCCGCGTCCAGCGCCGCGAAGGGCTCGTCCAGCAGCCAGAGCGGGCGGGCCGACACGATCAGCCGCGCCAGCGCCAGCCGCCGCCGCTGGCCCGCCGACAGATAACGGCAGGGCAGGTCCCGCTGGCGGGTGAGGCCGACCTGTTCGAGCGCGGTGTCGATATTTTCCTCCCCCGCACTTGCGGGGGAGGTGCCCTGCGCAGCAGGGCGGAGGGGGCTCTTGTATAGCCGCGCGAAAAACAGCAACTGCTCCGCCACAGTGAGCGGCCCCTTCAGCGCGTCCTGATGCCCCAGCCAGCCGGCGAATTTGCCGCGCTCTTCCGCATCGCCGATGTCCTTGCCGCCGTCGGTCAGCCGGATGGTGCCGGAGACAGGCGCGAGAAATCCCGCCACCATGCGCAGCAGCGAAGTCTTGCCCGCGCCATTGGCCCCCTCCACTGCCAGCGCCTGCCCGGCGCGCAGGCTGAACGACAGGCCCTCGAACAGCCGTCGTTCGCCACGCACACAGGCGAGCTTTTCAGCGGTGAGGGAAGAAATCATCTAGTCATTCACCATGGGCGGCCTCGAGCCGCCCATCCAAGGCCACAAACTCTTTATTGAAGTGCTGGATGGCCGGGTCAAGCCCAGCCATGGTGAGGTGAGGAAGGCGGTGAATCCTCACCCTGGCCTTGTCAAAGGATGGGGTTAGCAGAACTCAATACATATGCTGCCCGCCGTTAATCGACATCGTCGATCCCGTGACAAACCCCGCCTCATCCGCGACCAGAAACAGCACCCCCCGCGCGATCTCGCTGGCGTGGCCCAGCCGCCCCACCGGAATGCGCGCCACGATCTTGGCCAGCACGTCGGGCGGCACCGCCGCCACCATGTCGGTGTCGATATAGCCCGGCGCGATGGCGTTGACGGTGATGCCCTTGGAGGCGCCTTCCTGCGCCAGCGCCTTGGTGAAGCCATGGATGCCCGATTTGGCGGCGGCGTAATTGACCTGGCCATACTGCCCGGCCTGGCCGTTGATCGAGCCGATATTGACGATGCGCCCGAAGCCGCGCCCCAGCATGCCGTCCCAGGCCGCCTTGCACATGTTGAAGCAGCCGCCGAGATTGGTGTCCATCACCTCGTCCCACTGGCTGCGGTTCATCCGCTTCATGGTGCCGTCGCGGGTGATGCCGGCATTGTTGACGATCACCTCGACCGGGCCCAGCTCGGCCTCGACCGCCTTGATCCCCGTCACACAATCGTCGAACGAGGCTACGTCCCATTTGTAGGCGGCGATGCCGGTGCGGGCGGTGAAGGCCTTGGCGCGCTCGTCATTGCCGGCGTAATTGGCCGCCACCTTGAAGCCGGCCTTGCCGAGCGCGACCGAGATCGCCTCGCCAATGCCGCGCGTGCCGCCTGTGACCACCGCTACCCGTGCCATGTCATCCCTCGCCTCTTCTTACAAAGCCAATTAGAGGCGGATGGCGGCGCGATTCAACTAAAGAACGATGCTGCGGTGCACTAGCGCTCGACACACATCGCGATACCCATGCCGCCGCCGATGCAGAGCGTGGCGAGGCCCTTCTTGGCGTCCCGCTTGCCCATCTCGTAGAGCAGAGTGGTCAGCACCCGCGCGCCCGAGGCGCCGATGGGATGGCCGATGGCGATGGCGCCGCCATTGACGTTCACCTTGGACGTATCCCAGCCCATGTCCTTGTTGACGGCGCAGGCCTGGGCGGCAAACGCCTCATTGGCTTCCACCAGGTCGAGGTCGGCGGCTTTCCAGCCCGCTTTCGCAAGCGCCGCGCGCGAGGCCGGGATGGGCCCGGAGCCCATGATCTTGGCGTCCACGCCGGCCTGGCCCCAGCTGACGATGCGGGCCAGCGGCTTGAGGCCACGGGCAGCGGCGTCCTTGGCGCTCATCAGCACCAGGGCGGCGGCGCCGTCATTGATGCCGCTGGCGTTGCCCGCCGTCACCGTGCCGTCCTTGTTGAAGGCGGGGCGCAGGCCCGACAGCGCCTCATAGGTGGCGCCGTCGCGGATATATTCGTCGGTGTCCACCACGGTGTCGCCCTTGCGGCCCTTGATGGTGACGGGAACGATCTCGTCCTTGAAGCGCCCGGCTTTCTTGGCCGCCTCGGCCTTGTTCTGCGAGGCGACGGCAAAACGGTCCTGCTCCTCGCGGGTGATCTGCCATTGCTGGGCCACATTCTCGGCGGTGACGCCCATGTGATAGCCGTTGAAGGCGTCCCACAGCCCGTCGCGGATCATGGTGTCGATGAATTGCAGGTCGCCCATCTTCTGGCCGGCCCGCAGATAGGCGGCATGGGGCGCCTGGCTCATGGATTCCTGGCCACCCGCCACCACGATGCGGCTGTCGCCCTGGGCAATCGCCTGGGCGCCCAGCGCCACGGTCCGGAGGCCCGAGCCGCACAGCATGTTCACGCCCCAGGCAGGCACGCCCATGGGGATGCCGGCATTGACCGAGGCCTGGCGGGCGGGGTTCTGGCCCTGGGCCGCTGTGAGGATCTGGCCCATGATCACTTCCGTCACTTCGTCATTGGCCACCTTGGCGCGCTCCAGCGCCGCCTTGATCGCCACCTCGCCCAGCTTGTGGGCCGGCAGGGTTCCGAATGCGCCATTGAAGGCGCCAACCGGCGTGCGCGCCGCCGCCACGATCACCACATCTTCCATGAGAACCTCCGCAGGCTGATTTTCTTTTTCCTTACAGGCAAAATGCCGCGAACGCGAGCAACCTTAAACACCGAGAAATTTACCATATAAAACAATACTTTAATTGGGTTTTTCCACAAATCCTCATATTGCGCCTGCTAAAATGGGCTGGACAGGCGGCCCGCCGGGGTGTTGTCCTAGCGACAAGGCACCCGCCTTCGGGGAGGGCGCGGCAAAGGAAAAGTTGGGGAACTCGTGTCCGAAGACAAGGCAAAATCCGAAGGTCCGGTGGTCATCAAGAAATACGCCAACCGGCGGCTCTACAACACCCAGACCTCCAGCTATGTGACCCTCGACCATCTTGCCCATATGGTGAAGGAGGGCACGGAATTCGAGGTCCAGGATGCGCGCACCGGCGAGGATATCACCCGCTCGGTCCTCACCCAGATCATTTTCGAGGAAGAGGCCAAGGGCCAGTCGCTGCTGCCGATCAAGTTCCTGCGCCAGCTCATCCGCTTCTATGGCGACAGTCTGCAGACCTTCGTCCCCGGCTATCTCGACATGAGCATGGAAAGCTTCACCAAGAACCAGGGCGCCATGCGCGACCGCATCGCCGAGGCGCTGGGCGGTGGCAACCAGATGATCGAGAACATGACCCGCCAGAACCTGGCGCTGTTCGAGAATGCGATGGCGATGTTCTCGCCCTTCGTCGCCGGCCGGGCCAAGGCAAGCGAGGAAGGCGGCGCCGCCTCCAAGCCCGAGGACATCAGCGATCTCAAGAGCGAGATCGAGGCGATGCGCCGGCAGATTTCCGAATTGAGCCAGCGCAAGTGAGCACCCCCAAGCGGGGGCTTTTTCTCATCGCTCTTGCTGGAATCGCCGGACTTGGCGCCTGCGCCGGGCCGATGGCGGCGCGCGAGGCGCAGGGCATCGCCCAGGACCGCATGACGCGCTACTGCCAGAACCGCTGCGGGCCGCTGCAATTGACCAAAGCGCAGAAGATCAAGGACCGTTGGCTGGTGGATTTCGATTCCCCTGGGCGCCGCTTCACCGTCACTGTCGACAATGGCGGCAACGCCAAGGTCGATGTCTGGGACAAGAATTCCTGAAATTCAGGCCCTCGCGAAATCCGGCGTCAGGCTGGGCTCGCCGAAATGGTAGCCCTGGAAGTAATCGACGCCGAAGCTCTGCAGCAGCGCCGCGTCCTGGTCCGAGCCGACCCATTCGGCCACCGTCTTGATGTTGAAATTCTTGGCCAGGCCCACCAGGGTGCGGACGAACACCTGGTTCTCCGGCGACTGGCTCAGATTCTGCACATAGGAGCCGTCGATTTTGACGGTATCGACATGCAGCATCTGCAGATTGCGGAATGAGGTGTAGCCGGCGCCGAAATCGTCGATCGCCACCCGCGCGCCCAGCTCGCGCAGTTGCGACACGAAATTGGCGTTCTCCTCGAAATGATGCAGCGCCGCCGTCTCGGTGAGTTCGACGATCAGCCGCCGGGCGGCATCGGGCTCGGCCCGCACCGTGTCGACAAAGCCCTGCAGCCAGTTGGGATCGCCCGAGGCGGTGCCCGAGACATTGACCGCCAGGGTCACATGCGGATGGGCCTTCAACTGCGCCAGGGCCTCGTCCAGCGCGAAACGGTCGATCAGGTGCACGATGCCCATCTGCTCGGCGGCGGGCACGAAATAGCCGGCGGTGAGCACCTCGCCATCCGGCTTGATCATGCGCAGCAGGCATTCGTAATGCGAGATCTTGCGGCTCTTGGCCTTGACGATGGGCTGATAGGCCAGCTTCAGGCGCTTTTCCTTCCACGCCGCCATCACCTCGTCGGCGACGCTCATCTGGCGCAGCCGCAGGGTCTCGCGCTGGGCGGAAAGTTCATAGATGGCAAAACCGTCGCGGCCGGAGGCGCGTGCCTTCTCCAGCGCCTTCTCGGCGCGCAGCATCGCTTCCTGGCTGGAGGCGGCTGCCCCCGGCAGCCACACCGCGCCCACCGAGGTGGTCGCCGCCACCTGGCCGCTGCGGGTATCGATGACGGCCTCGCGCACCGCGGCGCGCAGCCGGTTCGCCACCACTTCGATCTCGCGCTCCTTGCAGTGCTTCAGGATGACGCCGAACTTGTTGCCGGCGGTGCGGCCGATGATGTCGCTCGAACGCAGCGATCGCGACAGCCGCTCGCCCACCCCGACGATCACTTCGTCGCCGGCATCGAAGCCGAAGCCGTCATTGATCATCGCCAGGCGGTCGATCGAGGCGACCAGGAAGGCGCAGTGGCGGTTCTCGTCCTTGGCGTCGGTGATCGCCTGGGTCAGTTCGGCGCGCAGCGAGTTGCGGTTGAGATGGCCGGTCAGTTCGTCGCGGGTGGCCAGATAGGACAGGCGCTGGCGCTCGCGCTGCTGTTCGGTGGTGTCGCGCGCCACCCCGATCAGCCGCTCGCTGCGTCCGCCGGCGCCCGGCACGCGGGTGCCGACAAAGGTGAACCCGACCGCGCCCATCGCCGAGGCGAATTCCAGGTCGAGCTCGAAGCGGGTGGGCTGGGGCGCATGGCTTTCGATCAGGACGGCGAGCGCCTCGCGCCGTTCCGCCGGCAGCATGTCGAGAAAGCCCTGGCCGCGCTTGGCGCCCTTGTCGAGGCGGAAGGGCAGGATATCGACCGCGCCGTCGAAGCGGATCAGGTCGGCGCCAAGGTCCCAGTCGAAGGTCACGACCGCCGCGCCCTGGGCGGCAAGACGGAAGCGCAGTCCCTCGTCCAGGGCCGCGACCTCTGCAATTCCTTCCCGCTTGTGAAGCACGCTACTGGACACATCCACCATCCCGGGGCCGGTTTCCGGCCAGACTGTTTCAGTATGCGGGGACCGGCTTAAGAAAGCGGAAAACAATGCCAGAGCGCGGGCCGCGGCGCGGCCCTTGCGTTGTGCGGTGTTATGCGTATCGCCGCATCTTCGCACGGGTCGGCCCTGGGCGCCTTCAAGGCGTTGCCGGAGCGCGTGCAGCCATGCGGAAAATCCAGCGCTTCCAGCGATTTGGGCAGGGAGTCCAGCGCGTTTACCAGTTCCGGCAAGCAATCGCCGCCGCATCTGACGGTGGAGCTTGTGTCTCAGCGCGAAACGGTGAGGCCTGATCCATTCTGGGACGGACCGCGCCTGAGACCTGTGTTCGTTGCCCAGGTCATCGGCCAGGCCATGCCCGAGCGGGCGCGGCCTTTAGCGCATGCGGCCTATGGCGCCCTCGAACCGCGACGGGCGCGGCTGCTGGACCGCAAAAGCTGAACGCAGAAGACCGAGCAGCGCCGCGGCAGCGAACAGCAACAGGGCGACATCGGCGCCCCGCGCCAGGAATGCGAACAGCGCAGCCAGCAGCAGCGCGCCGGACAGCGCGCCGATCCAGGCCAAGTCCTGCAATGCCACCACGATGATGACGAAAGCCGCCAGCGCCACGGCAATCGCCGCCAGCATCGGCGCGGCCAGGATCACGGCGCCGAGCCCCGCGATCACGGACAGGACGGGCGCAATGCCGGCAAAGGCCGGCGCATGGCGGGTGAACGATGCCAGCGCCGCCAGCGCCAGCGCGGCGGCGGCGGGCGGCAGCGCCACCAGCACGGCGACATCGCCGATGCGCGGCAACGGCGCGGCGATGGCGATGGCCGCCAGCAGCATGGCGGCGAACCGCAGATTGACCCGGGCGCCGGGCCTCAGCGGCGCGGCAAGCGGCCAGACCGCGATGGCGATCGCCAGCAGCAGCGCGGCGCTCAGGAGCAGAAAGGGAGAATCAACATTCATGCCGGGAAATCATGCGGCGGGCGCAGCATCATTTCCAGCCGCCTTGCATTACTCCGGATTCCAGTAAGGCTCCGGCGCGGCAAAGAACTCCACCGGCACTTCCGCAATGAACTCCTTCATCCAGCCGGCGCAGTATCTCATTCCCGCCGACACCGAGGCGTTCTGGCCCAGCAGCACCAGGCCCTTTTTGCCGCCCGCCGCGATCATGTCCTGAGCATATTCCACCACTTCCCATTCATGGGTGTAGCCGCAGACCAGCACATCGGCGGGGCCGCCCAGCAGCGCGATGCCGGGCATCTGGGCGGCGTTGCCGAAGCTGGTGGCTATCGTCGCCACCGGCAGCTTGGGGTCGCCCACCACCCGCAGCGTCCTGTCGCCGAGCTTGGCGCTCAATTCCTGCGCCAGCGCCAGCAGGGTCATGGGCGGAAGGTGGAACAGGTTGGGATTGGCGGCCTCGGCCTGCCAGCCCAGCGCCTGCGCCATGCCCGCGGCGATGCCGTCGGGCATGCGGCCCTGCCAATGGTCGTGCAGGTTGAACAGCACCATGCCATGGGCGCGCAGCAGATCGCGCTTCTCGGCGAACAGCGCGTTGCGCTCCAGATGATCGAAATTGTCGTCACCCGACCAGAAACCGGGATCGTAAGTGACCGCCAGATTGCGTCCCGCCGCCGCCGCGGCCTTCAGCGTCGCCAGGTCCGCCATCGCCATCACTGCGATACCGCTCACCGCCTGGGTCGGATCGCCGGCGGCGACGTGATCCACCGTCTGCGGCCGGCCGCCGGCGCCGGTCTTGGCGAGGATGCGCTGGATCAGTTGCAGGGCGGTGACGTCAGCCATGTTCAGAGCTTCGTGTCGATCTCGAAGACCGGCTGTTTGAGATTCCAGTAGGGCTCGATCAGCGGCAGCCAGGTCACCTTCACCTCCGGCACGAAGCCCTTCAGCCACTCGGCGCAGGTCTTCATGCCCCACTGCTCCGACAGCACATGGCCCAAGAGGATGAGGCCCTTCCTGCGCCCCGCCGCCACCAGGTCCTGGGCATAGGCGATGAGGTCCCAGTCCTGCGCCTCCCCGATCACCAGCACATCGACGTCATTGTCGAGAAAATCGATGCCGGGAAAGGCGCTGCAATAGCCCCAGCTTTCCCACACCTTGCTCACCTTCAGGGCGGGATCGCCCACCACGCGCAGGGTGCGGTCGCCCAATTTATGCTGAAACTCGCGCGCCAGCGCCGCCAGCGTGGTGGGCGGCAGGATGTAGCGGCGCTGGGCGGCGGGATCGCGGTAGCGGGTCCAGCCCATCTGCTGCGCCATGCCGTCATTGATGCCATCCACCGGCAGGCGGGCGTGCCAATGGTCGTGCAGATGATACGAGACCAGGCCATGGGCCTGCATATAGGCGAGCTTGGTCCTGTAGAGCGGATCGTCCCGAAGCTGGCTCACCGTGTCGGGATGCGACCAGAAGGTCGGCTCATGGGTGACGACCAGATTGGCGCGCTTGGCCACCGCCGCCTTCAGGGCGTCGAAAGTCGCCATCATGGTGGTGGCGATGCCGGTGACCTCTGTGTCGGCAGAACCGGCGATGATGCGGTCCACCCCGCCCGGAAACCATTCCGTGCCGATGCGGCTGCGCATGCGAGTGAGCACGTCTCCCACGGTCAGGCTCGCGGCACGCGCGGGTGTGGCGCCGGCAATCGCCAGCCCGGCACCTGACGCAATCACATCGCGGCGGTCCAGCATCCGACGTTTCGCTCCGCGGGAACGCTATCACGGCGCCGGGCAGCGGCAAAAGCTTAGGCGGCGAGCAGGTTGCGAAGCACGTAGGGCAATATCCCGCCATTCTTGAAGTACGCCACCTCGTCCGCCGTCAGGATCATCAGGAACAGCGGCACCTTGAAGGTCGAGCCGTCGGGATGGCGCACATGGGCCTCCATCCTCTGGCGCGGCTTGATGTCGCCCGACAGGCCGGGGATGTCGACCACCTCGCGTCCCGTGAAGCCGTAATCCTTGCGCGTCCTGCCCGCCTCGAAGCAGAAGGGCGCCACCCCCATGCCGATCAGGTTGGAGCGGTGGATGCGCTCGAAGCTTTCGGTGATGACGGCGCGCACCCCCAGGAGCTTGGGGCCCTTGGCGGCCCAGTCGCGCGACGAGCCGGTGCCATATTCCTTGCCGCCGATCACCACCGTGCCATGGCCGTCCTTCTTATAGGCTTGCGCGGCGTCGAAGATCGACATGGTCTGCCCCGCCGCATTGGGATCGGAATAATAGATGGTGTTGCCGCCTTCCTTGCCGCCCATCATCTCGTTGCGGATGCGGATATTGGCGAAGGTGCCGCGCTCCATCACTTCATGGTTGCCGCGCCGCGAGCCATAGGAATTGAAATCCTTCTGCGCCACCTGATGTTCGGAGAGATAGACGCCGCCCGGCGCCGTCGCCTTGATGTTGCCGGCGGGCGAGATGTGGTCGGTGGTGATGGAATCGCCGAACACCGCCAGCACGCGGGCGTCCTTGATCTCTTCCACCGGCGCCGGCTTGATCTTCATGCCGTCGAAATAGGGCGGGTTCTGCACATAGGTCGAGCCCATCTGCCACTGATAGGTCTGGCCCTTGACCAGCTTGACCTTCCTCCAGTTGGCGTCGCCCTTGAACACGTCGCCGTAACGCTTCTTGAAGCTGGAGGCCTTCACCGCCTTGCGGATCGCGGCGGCGATCTCCTTGGAGCTGGGCCAGATTTCCTTGAGGTAGACCGGCTTGTTCTTCTTGTCATAGCCGACCGGCACCTTGGTAAGGTCGAGGTTGACCGAGCCCGCCAGGGCATAGGCCACCACCAGCATCGGCGAGGCGAGATAGTTGGCCCGCACCTGGGGATGCACCCGGCCTTCGAAATTGCGGTTGCCGGAAATCACCGCCGCGGCGACAAGATCGGACTCGGTGACCGCCTTGGCCACCGCGTCGGGCAGCGGCCCGGAATTGCCGATGCAGGTGGTGCAGCCATAGCCGACCAGTTCGAAGCCCAGCTTGTTGAGGTCCTTGTCGACGCCCGCCTTCTTCAGATAGTCGGTCACGACCTGCGAACCCGGCGCCAGCGAGGTCTTCACCCAGGGCTTCACCGTGAGACCGCGCTTGACCG
>Ga0265313_10001338_pt1 | contig 23213 bp, 18 predicted proteins | sample 4123metaG_FD_203122 | JGI IMG/M metagenome (GOLD analysis project Ga0265313, IMG submission 203122) | Rhizosphere microbial communities from Carex aquatilis grown in University of Washington, Seatle, WA, United States - 4-1-23 metaG | ecosystem: Host-associated > Plants > Roots > Rhizosphere >...
CAGGAAACGACAGAACGTTCGTGGGGTAATCCTTGCCGCGATACTGGCGATTGAGGGCGCGAACGTGAGCGTCGTCGGTGAAAACGACGCTGAGCTCGCAGTCGTCCGCCAGCGCGGGATGCGCCAAGTCGATGGTCGTGTCGACCGCGCGCGCCACAAGGCCACGCAGACCGGATTCGTCGGGCCAGGCGTCGGTTTCGACCGTCAGGTCGAACGACAGGGACTTCGCGCGTTCGGCGGCCGTGTTCATTTCCGCGGTTTGGCGAGGCGAGCGCTGTCAGCGGCGTCGTAAGCCTCGACGATGCGACCGACGAGCGGATGACGCACCACGTCCGCGGCCGTGAAACGTACCTGCGCGATGGCGCTGATGCCTTCCAGCAGACGGACGGCTTCGACCAGCCCCGACATCTGGCCCGCCGGCAGGTCGACCTGGCTGGGGTCCCCGGTGATGATCATGCGCGAGTTCTCGCCAAGTCGCGTCAGGAACATCTTCATCTGCATCGACGTCGTATTCTGTGCCTCATCGAGGATAATAACCGCGTTGGACAGGGTCCGCCCGCGCATGAAGGCGAGCGGCGCGACCTCGATCATGCCGGAGGACAGGCCGCGCTCGACCTTCTCCGGCAGCATCATGTCGTAAAGGGCGTCATAGAGCGGACGCAGATACGGATCGACCTTCTCGCGCATGTCACCCGGGAGGAAGCCCAGACGCTCACCCGCTTCCACGGCCGGGCGCGAGAGGATCAACCTGTCGACGGCGCCGCGCTCGATCATCTGGGCGGCATAGGCAACCGCAAGGTAGGTCTTGCCAGTGCCGGCGGGACCGACGCCGAAGACGAGTTCGGCCCGGTCGAACGCACGAATGTACGCGTCCTGGGTGGGCGTGCGGGCGACGACGGTGCGGCGACGCGTACCAACCTGCGCCATGGACAGGCGGCCGCGCGGTTCGAGGCTGGGCAGGTGCATCTGCTCTTCGCTGGCGATCGCCATGCGGATGGCGCCGTCGACGTCGCCCGGACCGATATTATGCCCGGATTGCAGGCGGACGTAGAGCATGTCCAGCGCGAGCCGGGCGCGGGCGAGCGCCTCGTTGTCGCCGCGCAGCGTGACCTGGTTGCCGCGGGCAACCGCTTCGACGCCCAGGCGCTGCTCGATCGCCGCCAGGTTCTGATCGAACTCGCCAAACAGTTCCTGGATGAGCCGATTGTCATCGAACGCCACGACGATGTGGTCACGGTCGTCAGTCGTCGGGCGGGGCGTAATATCCTCGCGTACGGTCACGGGGCTACCTCCACAATGGCGGCCTGGTCACCGCGCGACGTACCCCGGCGCGCGGTCGAACGGGCGAGAACTCCGAAAAGACTGTTCCCAGCCACCCCGGTGAGCGCCACCGGCGCGATTTCTCCGATGAGCGACGGCGGCGCCTCGACGTGCACGGGCATCAACCACGGCGCTCGTCCAACGATCTGACCGGCGCGGCGCCCGGCCCGCTCAAACAGCACATCGACGGTCAGTCCAACCCGCGAATGCAGGAACGCGGCCGCGCGCGCATCGATCTTCTCCTGCAGGCGGTAGAGCCTCTCGTCCTTGACCGGTTCAGCGACCTGATCATCCGCGGTAGCTGCCGGCGTGCCCGGGCGAGGACTGTACTTGAAGGTGAATGCCGCCATGTAGCCAGCCTCGTCCACCAGCGACAGCGTATCGGCGAAATCGGCGTCGCTCTCGCCGGGAAAGCCGACGATGAAATCGCCGGCGAGCGCGATATCGGGCCGAGCACGGCGAACGCGTTCGATCAACGTCAGATACTCGTGGCGCGTGTGACGGCGATTCATTGCTGCAAGCACGCGGTCGGAGCCCGACTGCACCGGCAGATGGAGATAGGGCATCAGGGCGTCGAGATCGCGGTGGGCCGCAATCAGATCGTCGCTCATGTCGCGCGGATGGCTGGTGGTGTAGCGCAGGCGCTCGACACCCGGAATCTCCGCCAGCTGGAAGAGCAGACTGCCGAGCCCCGCCCGGCCGTCATGCCAGGCGTTGACGTTCTGGCCGAGCAGGGTGAGCTCGCGCACGCCATCTTCGGCAAGCCGCCGCGCCTCGGCGACGATGGCGGCGGCAGGACGCGATACCTCCGCACCGCGGGTATAGGGGACGACACAAAACGTGCAGAACTTATCGCAGCCCTCCTGCACGGTAAGGAACGCGGAGACGCGTCGGTCGCGCCTGCCTTGTCCCGAGCGTCCGTGCACGCGGTCCAGAACACCGAACTTCCGGGCAACGTCGAATTCCGTTTCAACGACGGCCGCGCCGGTGCGGGCGGCGGTCGCGATCAATTCCGGCAGGCGATGGTACGACTGCGGCCCGACTACCAGGTCGACGCCGCGGGCCCGGCGGGCGATCTCGCTGCCCTCGGCCTGCGCAACGCAGCCGGTGACGCCCAGCAACATCTCGCGACCGGAAGCGGCACGCTCCTCCTTCAGCTCGCGCAGGCGGCCGAGCTCGGAATAGACCTTCTCGGCGGCCTTTTCGCGAATGTGGCAGGTATTGACGAGGACGAGATCGGCCGCTTCGACCGCCGCGGCGGGCTCATAGCCGGCGCGCGCAAGGACGTCTGACATCCTCTCGGAGTCGTAGACGTTCATCTGGCAGCCGTAGGTCTTGATGAAGACTTTCTTCAGATCCTCGCCCTTGCCGGTCATCTCAAAAGCTTGGCTGGCCGTAGGCGATAGAACCGGCGGCCCGAACGTTTCTCGATTGAACGCTTCAAATACCCGCTTTCAGGCGGCCTGAGAATAGGCGGCCCGGACGGCCGCCGTGTGACACCCCTGAAAGCCAGGGAAAGCGCTTATTTCTTGCCCCCCTCCGGCGACTTCAAGGGGACGCCGTAAAGCTCCAGGCGGTGGTCGACCAGCCGGAATCCAAGCCGCTCGGCCATCGCCTGCTGCAGGCGCTCGATCTCCTCATCGCGAAATTCGATAACGTTCCCGGTTCGCAGGTCAATGAGATGATCGTGGTGCTCGTCGGGCACCGGCTCGTAGCGAGAACGCCCGGCGCCAAAATCGTGCCGGGCTATGACCCCGGCATCCTCGAACAGCTTGACGGTTCGGTAGACGGTGGCAATCGAAATCCGCGGATCGACGGCGGAGGCGCGGCGGTAGAGCTCCTCCACATCGGGGTGATCGGTGGCGCCCTCGAGAACGCGCGCGATGACGCGACGCTGCTCGGTCATGCGCATGCCCTTGGCCACGCACATTTCTTCGAGGCTCTGTGCCCTGGTTTCGGCCACCGGAATCCTCACACGCCGCTCCCTCAATCCGCTAACGGACTTGCAGGCGCATGACAAGCGCTGTCCCATCGCCCTCACGCGGGGCTGAGTAGTAATTCCTGCGCTCGCCCGCAACGGCAAAGCCCAGCCGGCGGTACAGGCCGACGGCGGCGGAATTGGCGCGATCCACCTCGAGAAAAAGCGCCGCGATGCGTTCGCGGTACAGGCGGCGCAAGACATCTTCCATCAGAAGCCGCCCGTAGCCGCGGCGGCGGTCACGGCGCCGAACCGCGATGGACAGGATCTCGGCCTCGCCAGCGGCAAAGCGGACAAGCACGAAGGCAACAAGCGGACCGCGGCCCAACAAGGAGGGCCGGCGCACACCGAGGGCGAAAACTGTCGCTTCCCCGAGCAGCGAGACAAAATCGTCGGCGCTCCAGTTATGCTGGAAGGCGTCGCGGTGGATGGCGGCGAGGAGGTGGGCGTCGCCCGCGGAAAGTTCGACCACCGTGGAGGATCGGAACAGGCGCGCGATCATGGACGATGCGCAATGGCAGCCGCGCCCTGCGGCTTGGCATCGGGCGCACGCAGGTACAGCGGACGCGGAGAAGCCGATGGTGCCGGCGCGGCGAGCGCCAGGCGACAGAGCGAGGCAACGTCAGGGATGGCATGGCGGTGCGCCACCGGCAACGACTTCCCCTCCCCCAATGCGGCCAGAACGGAATCGGCGCCGGAGCCGGCCAGCGTCAACGCCGCGCCACGTACCGGGCGATCACGCAGCCACGCGGCAAAAATCTCCGGCACCGCGGCCTGCGGGGCGAGCATTTCGCCGCCATCGGCAGCATAAGCGGCGCCGTAGATTTCGCCGCGACCGGCGGCGAGGAGCGCCATCACCGGCACGCTGCCTGCGAGGGAGCGCGCTTCTTCGCCATGCACGGCGAGCGTACCGATGCCGACAGCCTTCTGGCCGAGCGCCAGCGCCAGCCCGCGCGCGGCGGCGACACCGACGCGGACGCCCGTGAACGAGCCCGGACCGATGGTGACGGCCACGCTGTCAAGATCGCCGACGCCAAGACCGGCGTCGGCGAGTGCGTTCTCGATCATGCCAAAAAGAATTTCGGCGTGGCCGCGACCGATGATCTCGGAACGACAGATAACGCGATCGCCTGCGGCGACGCCGACCGAACAAGCTTCCGACGAGGTATCGATGGCAAGCAGGCGCATGACAATCGGGCGCAGCGCCCGGCCCCTATCGCCTCTCGCCGCGGATCAGGCGGCCACTTCCTGAATTTCGCGCACTTCCGGCACAAAGTGGCGGAGCAGCTTCTCGATGCCGTTCTTCAGGGTGGCGGTGGACGACGGGCAGCCCGCGCAGGAGCCGCGCATGTTGAGATAGACGACGCCATCGCGGAAGCCTTGAAAAGTGATATCGCCGCCATCGTTGGCGACGGCCGGCCGCACCCGCGTCTCGATCAGTTCCTTGATGACGGCGACCGTCTCGGCATCCTCGGGCGCGAAATTCTCGGCGCTGGCGGACTGGGCCTCGCGGGTGACCGGCAGGCCCGACATGAAGTGCTCCATGATGGCGCCGAGGACGGCGGGCTTCAGGTGCGACCACTCAACGTCAGTCCTGGTCACGGTGATGAAATCTGAGCCCAGGAAGACGCCGCCGACACCGGCGACGGCGAACAGGCGCTCTGCCAGCGGAGAGGCACTGGCCTCGTCCGGACTGCGATACTCTGCCGTACCTTCACCCAGGACCGCGCGGCCGGGAAGGAACTTCAGACTGGCGGGATTGGGCGTGGCTTCGGTCTGGATAAACATGGTCGGCCCCGGAAAACGGCGCGTTGGTGTCAAAATTCTCGTCTGCACAACGATTTAGGCCCCGACACCGCCGACATCAAGGTCACCCTATGAAGCCGACGATCTCGCGCACCCCCTTTATGACCGGTGCCGCAATCTTGCGGGCGCGGGCGGAACCGTCCGCGAGGATGCCATCGAGATGGCCGGGATCGGCGAGCAGGCGGCGCATCTCGCCGGCGATCGGCGAGAGCCTCTCCACGGCAAGTTCGGCAAGCCGCGGCTTGAACTGCGAGAACTGGGCCCCGGCGTTATCGCGCAGCACCTCCTCGCGCGTCATGTTGGCGAGGCCGGCATAGATGCCGACCAGGTTGTCGGCCTCGGGGCGGGTCTTCAGCCCCTCGATGTCCATCGGCAGCGGCTCGGGATCGGTCTTCGCCTTGCGCAGCTTGGTGGCGATGGTGTCGGCATCGTCGGTGAGGTTGATGCGCGAATAGTCCGACGGATCGGACTTCGACATCTTCTTCAAGCCGTCACGCAGCGACATGATGCGGGTGGCCGGCCCCATGATGACCGGCTCGGTGACCGGGAAGAAGCCATCGCCGAAGCCGTGTGCGGCGATCGATTCGGCAAAGTCGTTGTTGAACTTCACCGCAATGTCGCGGCAGAGCTCGAGGTGCTGCTTCTGGTCCTCGCCGACGGGCACATGCGTGGCGAGATACGCCAGAATATCGGCGGCCATCAGCACCGGATAATCGTAGAGACCGATGGAGGCGTTCTCGCGATCCTTGCCGGCCTTTTCCTTGAACTGGGTCATGCGGTTCAGCCAGCCGAGGCGGGCGACGCAGTTCAGCACCCAGGCGAGCTCGGCATGGGCCGACACCTGGCTCTGATTGAAGACGATGTGCTTCGTCGCGTCGATGCCGGCGGCGATGTAGGCGGCAGCGACCGTGCGCGTGGCGTGGGCAAGTTCCTCCGGGCCACCCCACACCGAAATCGGCACCGTGATGGCGTGGAGATCGACCACGCAGTAGAGGCACTCGAAGCTCTCCTGCATCTCGACGAAGCGCTTGATGGCGCCGAGGTAATTGCCGAGATGGAGGTTGCCCGTCGGCTGGACGCCCGAAAAGACGCGCTGGGTGAATTTGGTCATCGGCGGTTCCCGGAAAATGCGAGGCGGTTCAATAGGACCGCGGACATCGGCGCGCAAGGGCGGAGCGGCGCGGCGTTTCAGGCCTGACGGAAGACAACCGCCCTGATGACGCGGCGAAAATCGATGACGCCGGCAACCTGGCAGAAGGCCGCGAAGATCGCTACGCCGAGCCCGACCAGCCCGCACAGCGCCAGGCCGCGGACCAGGATGTGGCGATCGACCAGCCAGGGCGCGGCCGCGGCGGCGGCGAACCAGACGACCACCCCCATGATCAGCGAGGCAACCAGCATCAGCGGCAGACGGTGGCGGAGCGCGGCATCCATGTTGAGATGGCCGTCGCGATAGAGGGCGAGGGCGAGATAGACGGTGTTGACCCAGGCGGCGATGGATGTCGCCGAGGCGATGCCGACGTGGCCGAAGAAATGAAACAGCGCGATGGCGCCGACGACATTGACGATCATCGACACAAACCCCGACCACATCGGCGTCGAGGTATCCTCACGGGCGAAGAAACTCGGCTGCAGCACCTTGATCGCGACGAAGGCAGGGAGCCCCAGTGCATAGGCGGCGAGCGCGGGCGCGGTGGCGGCGGTGTCGACTGCGGTGAAGGCACCGCGCTGGAAGAGGACAGCGATGATCTGATGGGGAATGATAAACAGCGCGATGGTCGCCGGCAGCGTAAGCGCAGCGGCAAATTCGATCGACCGGTTCTGAGCGTGATCGACGAGATCCTGTCGTCCGGCACTCAGCGCCCGCGACAGATCGGGCAGGAGCACCACTGAAATGGCGATGCCGACGATGCCGAGCGGCAGCTGATAAAGCCGGTCGGCATAGTAGAGCCAGGACACCGCGCCGGCCTCGAGCGAAGCGACGATCGTGCCGACGACGATGTTGATCTGGGTGACGCCGCCGGCGACGACGCTCGGCAACGCCAGCCGCGTCAGCCGCTTGACGCCGTCGGTCCAGCGCGGCCAGACGAAGCGCAGATGGATGCCGGCGCGACGGCAGGCGACGTAGAGGAAGAGAAGCTGGACCAGGCCGCCGGCGGTGACCGAGGCGGTGAGCAGCATACCGGCGCGCACCGTGCCGACTTCGCCTTTCAGATAGAGGAAGACGAGTGCCGCGATCAGGACCGCATTCAGAAGCGTCTGCGAGAAGGCGGCAGCGGCAAAGCGCCCGATGCCGTTCAGCGCGCCGGCCTGGAGCGTGGTGATCGAGATAAGCAGCAGATAGGGGAAGGCGATCCGGCTGAGGAGGACAGTCAGATCGAACTTCGCGGGATCGGCCGTGAAGCCTGGCGCGAGCGCCAGCGTCAACCAGACCATTGCCAGTTCGGCGACGACCGAGACGACGACAAGCGCCGCGGTCAGCGCGGCGAGCGCCTCCTCGGCAAAGCGCCTGCCGGCTTCGGCTCCTTCGATGCCGTGCGACTTGGTAAAGAGCGGCACGAAGGCAGAGGCGAACGCACCTTCGGCGAACAGGCGCCGGAAAAGATTGGGCAGGCGCTGCGCGACAAAATAGGCGTCGGCCACCGCGCCGGTGCCAAGCGCCGCCGCAATGAAGATGTCGCGGATGAAGCCGAGGAGACGGCTGGAGGCCGTGCCGGCGCCGACGGTAGCGAAGTTTCTCAGCAGCGACATGACTTACCTGCCGCCGCGATCGGCGATGAGCGGCCGGCCGGCGACGCGGCCATCGCGAGCAACCCCGGGCGTGGCGGGAACGCTCACGCCAGCTCCCGCTTCCGGGTGCGGACCGGTTCGCTCACGGCAGCGTCGAACGCGGCCTGAAGGCGGCGCCGGATGGCAGCCTCCCGCGCCGGATTGGCAATCTTTTGCCCGACGAGGTCGGTCACATAGAAGACGTCAACCGCGCGTTCGCCGAAGGTAACGATGTGGGCCGAGGCAATGTTGAGGCTGAGATCGGAGATCGCGCGCGTGAGATCATAGAGCAGGCCAGAGCGATCGAGGCCCGACGCTTCGATGACCGTGAACCGGTTCGACCACGAATTATCGACGAGGATGCTGGTTTCCAGCGTAAAGGCCTTTTGACGCGAACGCGGTGCCTTGGCGGCGATGATTTCCGGCAGCTTCACCGTGCCCGACAGCGCCTGCTCGATGAGGTTGCCGATGCGGCGGGCGCGGCGATTTTCGTCTTCCTCGTCGGTGAACTCGCGGCTGATCGAAATCGAATCGAGCGCCTGGCCGTCAGCCGTGGTGAAGACCTGCGCGTCGACGATATTGCCGCCCGCCACAGTGCAGGCGCCGGCAATGATCGACAACAGGCGCGGATGGTCAGGAGCGAGCACCGTGATCTCGGTGATGCCCTGGAAGGCATTGGTCGAGACGGCGGTCGCCAGCCTGCGACCCTCGTGCTTCGCCTGCCGCCAGAGGGCGGCGTGGGCGACCTTGTGGGTAAGGTCGACACGCAGGAAGTAGGCCGGATAGTGCAGGTCGATGTATGCCTTGCGCTCGTCGGAAGGCCAGGCGGCAAGCGCGCTGGTCAGCTCCTGGCGCGCTTCGGCGACGCGGCGGTCGCGCGAAATCTGGCTGTGGCCGCCGGTAAGAACCGGCTCGGTCTCGTAATAAAGCGTGCGCAGCAACTGACCCTTCCACCCGTTCCAGACGCCCGGACCGACCGCCTTGATGTCGGCGACGGTGAGCACCAGCAGCATGCGCATGCGATCCATGGTCTGCACGACCCCGGCAAAGTCGAGAATGGTCTTGCGGTCGTTGAGGTCGCGCGACTGGGCGGTGATCGACATGGTGAGGTGCTGCCTCACCAGCCATGCGACCGTTTCGGTCTCGGCCGGCGAGAGGCCAAAGCGGGGTCCGAGCCGGCGGGCGATGCGCTCGCCGGCGAGCGAATGGTCTTCGGGACGACCCTTGGCGATGTCATGAAGGAAAAGCGCGACGTAAAGAACGACGCGATCCTTGATCTGCGGCATGATTTCGTTGGCGAGCGGATGGCTGTCGGCGAGGTCGCCGCGCTCGATCTCGGCCAGCACGCCGATGGCGCGGATGAGATGCTCATCGACCGTGTAGTGGTGGTACATGTTGAACTGCATCATCGCCACCACCTTGCCGAACTCGGTGACGAAGCGTCCAAGAACTCCAGCCTCGTTCATGCGGCGCAGAATGAGTTCGGGATTGTGGCGCGACGACAGAATTTCGACGAACAGGCGGTTGGCCTCGACATCTTCGCGCAGCCTGGCATCGATCAGCTTCAGCGAACGCGCGATCTGGTGCATGGCTTCGGGATGAAAGGCGAGATCGTAGCGATCAGCCGCGTGGAAGATGCGGATCAGATTGACGGGGTCGCGCTCGAAAGCCTCCGGTTCGGAAATATTGATGCGGCCGTTCTCGACGACAAAATCGCCGGCGATTTTGCGCGGGCGGCGCGACGGCAGCCGGAAGAACCGGTTCAACCGCGGGGTCGTCTTGGCGTGACGCTCCTCGAGCGCAGAGCACAGGATGTTGGTCAGATCGCCGACATCTTTTGCGATCAGAAAATAGTGCTTCATGAAGCGCTCGACCTCACGCAGGCCCGGATGCGCCGTGTAACCGAGGCGGCGGGCCATTTCGCGCTGAACGTCAAAGGACAGCCGCTCTTCGGCGCGGCCGGTCATGAAGTGGAGGTGACAGCGCACCGCCCAGAGAAAATTCGCGGCCTTGCGGACGACCGCCATCTCTTCCTTCGAAAAGACGCCGATCTTGACCAGATCGTCGCCGCTCGAAACGCGGTAATAGTACTTGGCGATCCAGAACAGGGTGTTGAGGTCGCGCAGACCGCCCTTGCCCTCCTTGACGTTCGGCTCGACGAGATAGCGCGAAGCGCCCTGCTGGCGGTGGCGCTGGTCGCGTTCGGCAAGCTTGGCGGCGATGAATTCCGGGCCAGTGCCTTTGACCACTTCGCTGTCGAAGCGGCGGATCAACTCGTCGGTGAGATCGCGATCGCCGACGACATGGCGGGCTTCAAGGATCGCCGTGCGGATGGTCATGTCGGAACGCGACAGGGCAAGCGATTCGGAAACGGTGCGGGTGGCGTGACCGACTTTCAGGCCGAGATCCCAAAGGAAATAGAGGATGAACTCGACGGCCTTCTCGCCTTCCAGCGTCTGGCGGCCCGGACGCAGGAACAGGAGGTCGACGTCGGAGCCCGGCGCCAGCGTGCCGCGCCCGTAGCCGCCCACGGCAACCACCGCCATGCGCTCGACGCCGCCGCCGTAGAATTGATCGAGCGTGAGATCGTAGATGGCGCGGATGACCGTATCCTGCAGATCGGACAGACGGCGCGCACAGGCGGCGCCCTTGCCGTCAGCGATCAGCTGCTTCTCGGCGGCGGCGCGACCCTCCGACAGCATCTGTTTGACGCGCGTCAGAACAGCGGCGCGCGGCTTGCCACTGAGCTCGCCCGTCTTGCCGGCGAGCGCAATCAGCTCGGCGCGCAGGGCGTCGGCGTCGAGTTCAAAAGGCGCAGGCGTGGTTCGGTTCATAGCGGACGGCTGCACAAAGCAATTCGGGCGCGGACCCTAACGGTTTCGCGTGCGTGCGAATAGATAGCTACAATTCTTACTTTTCCATGCGTTTTCGCGCCGCCTTCAGCCGATAGACGGCCTCCAGCGCCGCACGGGGAGCGAGATCGTCGACGTCGATGGCATCCAGGATATCGGCAACCGGATCGGTCTCGGCAGCCACTTCCTGCCGGCGATCCGCGGAGAACAGCGGCAGATCGTCGATCAGTGCGTGGGCGGCTGCGCTGCGATCGGTCTGTTCGAGCTGGCGCAGGATGACGCGGGCCCGCTCCACAACCGATGCAGGCAGGCCCGCCAGGCGCGCCACCTGAATGCCGTAGGAGCGGTCCGCAACACCCGGCGCGATCTCGTGCAGGAAGATGACCTCGCCCTTCCATTCCTTGACGCGAACGGTGACGTTGACCAGGCGCGGCAGGCGTGCCGAGAGCGCGGTCAATTCCTGATAGTGGGTGGCAAACAGGGCGCGGCTCCGGTTCACTTCATGGAGGTGCTCGATGGTCGCCCACGCAATCGACAGACCGTCGAAGGTGGCAGTGCCGCGGCCGATCTCGTCCAGAATAACCAGCGAGCGCGGACCCGCCTGGTTGAGTATCGCGGCGGTCTCAATCATCTCGACCATGAATGTGGAGCGTCCGCGCGCCAGATCGTCGGCAGCGCCGACGCGGCTGAACAGGCGGTCGACGACACCGATGTGTGCTGCGCTGGCGGGCACGTAGAAGCCGACCTGAGCCAGGATCGCGACCAGCGCGTTCTGGCGAAGATAGGTCGACTTGCCGGCCATGTTGGGGCCGGTGACCAGCCAGATACTGCCAGCGGCAGCGCCGTTCGTCGCGCCGAGGTGGGCGTCGTTGGCAACGAACGGCGATTTGCGCTCGCGGCGCAGGGCCTGTTCCACCACCGGGTGGCGGCCGCCCGTAATGTCGAAGGCAAACGAAGCATCGACCGACGGCCGGACGTAGCCTTCGGCTGCCGCCAGCACTGCGGCCGAGGCGGCAACGTCGATAACGGCCAGCGCATCGGCAACGCCGCGGATGGCGGCTGCGGCGGCCGCGACCTCGCCGCAGAGAACGTCGAAGACCTCGAGTTCGATGGCCAGCGCGCGATCGCCCGCGCCAGCCACCTTCGCCTCCAGATCGGTCAGTTCGACGGTGGTGAAGCGAACCGCGGAGGCGAGCGTCTGGCGATGGATGAAACGCGCGTTCAGTGGCGGCTGGAAAAGCCGCTCGGCAGCGTTGGCGCCAACCTCGATAAAATAGCCGAGCACGTTGTTGTGCTTGATGCGGAGCGTGCGGATTTCGCTGTCGGCGGCATAGCCCGCCTGCAGCGAAGCAATGATGCGGCGGCTATCGTCGCGAAGCCGCAGCGCGTCATCGAGATCGGCGCGGTAGCCGGGGCGCACGAAACCCCCGTCGCGCTTCAGATGCGGAAGGTCGTCGCGCAACGCGGCGGCGATGTGGGCGGTGAGCGCAGCCGGCGCGGCAGCAAGCACCGCCGTGGCCTCGGCCAGTTCGGAAGGCAGGCCGCCGGCTTCATACAGGCGAACTGCGACCTGCCCGGCGCAGGCAAGGCCGTCGCGAACAGCGGCCAGATCCCGCGGCCCGCCCCGATCGAGAAGCAGGCGGGAGAGCGCGCGCCCGAGATCAGGCGCGGCGGCAAGATCAGCCCGCACGCTTTCGCGGAGGGTTTGATCGGCAAGCAGCCAGTCGACAGCGTCGAGCCGGCGTCCGATGACGGCGGGATCGGTGGAAGGACCGGCCAGGCGGCGGGCAAGCAGCCGCGCCCCCGCGCCGGTCACGGTGCGATCGACGGCGGCAATCAGCCCGCCCTGACGCGAACCGGACAATGCCTGCGTCAACTCAAGATTGGCGCGGGTGGCGGCATCGATCAGCATGGTGCCGCCGGCTGCTTCCGCAATGGGCGGGGCAAGCGGCGGGCGCTCACGCAGTTGCGTCTTCTCGATGTAGGCGAGAATGGCCGCCGCGGCGGCCAGATCGAGCCGGGAGAATTGACCGAAGCCTTCAAGCGTCGCGACGCCGAAATGGGACGCCAGGCGCGTCTCGGCGGTGGTCGAATCGAAGAAGGCGCTGGACAACGGCGTGACGGCAGCGGGGAGGCCGCGCCAGAAGTGGGAGAGAGCCTCGTCGCCGAAGAGGGCATCCGGGACGATGATTTCGCTCGGCTCGATGCGAGCGAGGTCCGCGGCAAGCCGCTCGCGATCGCTGGCCGCAACCCGGAACTCGCCGGTCGAGATGTCGACCCAGGCGACGGCGAAACGGTCGCCGTCATCGCCGCCACGCTGACGGGCAACCGCGGCGAGGTAGTTGTTGCGACCGGAATTGAGCAAGGCGTCCTCGGTCAGCGTCCCGGGCGTGACCAGGCGGGTGACATCGCGACGAACGACCGCCTTCGAGCCACGCTTGCGGGCTTCGGCCGGGTCTTCGAGCTGTTCACAGACCGCGACGCGATGACCAAGCGCGATGAGCTTCTGCAGGTACTGATCGGCAGCGTGGATCGGGACCCCGCACATCGGGATGTCGACACCCTGGTGCTTGCCGCGGCGGGTCAGCGTGATGCCAAGCGCCCGCGAGGCGACCTCGGCGTCGGCAAAGAACAGCTCGTAGAAATCCCCCATGCGGTAGAAAAGCAGGCAGTCGGGATTGGCCGCCTTTATTTCCGTGTATTGCGCCATCATCGGCGTGATTGCCGACGCCTCTGCGCCGGGCTCGCCAGTTTCTGGGGTGCGGGTATCCATAAGCCAAGGCTAGCAGAGGCCAGGGCCGGCTTCGACACCGTTAACGCGCAGGCGCGACGCTGCGGCCGGGACGCTTTGGTTGTCTCTGCGGGCGATGGTGGCTATGGTCGCGGTCCCAATTCGATTATCAGGCGCGCGCCCTGCCGCCATCGGGGATCACAAACGACATGGCTGATGGAAAGACGCCGGCGAAATCCGGCCTTTCGCTTACCGACCAGGAAGCGCTCAAATTTCACTCCGAGGGCCGGCCGGGCAAGCTTGAGGTCGTCGCCACCAAGCCGATGGCGACGCAACGGGACCTGTCGCTCGCCTACTCGCCGGGCGTGGCCGTGCCGGTGCTGGCCATCGCGCAGGATCCGGCGACGGCCTTCGACTACACAGCCAAAGGCAACATGGTCGCCGTGATCTCCAACGGCACAGCCATCCTCGGGCTCGGCAACCTCGGCGCGCTCGCCTCCAAGCCGGTGATGGAAGGCAAGGCGGTGCTGTTCAAGCGCTTCGCGGACGTCGATTCGATCGACCTCGAGATCGACACCGAGGACGTCGACGCGTTCGTCAACGCGGTGCGCTACCTCGGCCCGTCCTTCGGCGGCATCAACCTCGAGGACATCAAGGCGCCGGACTGCTTCATCATCGAATCGCGGCTGCGCGAACTCATGGACATTCCGGTGTTCCACGACGACCAGCACGGCACGGCGATCATCGCGGCGGCCGGCCTGATCAACGCGCTCCACCTCACCGGCCGGGATATCGCGACGACGAAACTGGTGTGCAACGGCGCGGGCGCGGCGGGCATCGCCTGCATCGAGCTGGTCAAGGCGCTCGGCATGAAGGCCGAGAACGTCATCCTCTGTGACACCAAGGGCGTGATCTACCAGGGTCGCTCGGAAGGCATGAACCAGTGGAAGGCAGCGCACGCGGTGGCCACCGACAAGCGGACGCTCGCCGACGCGATGGCCGGCGCCGACGTGGTGCTCGGCCTTTCGGCCAAGGGCGCGCTCAGCGAAGACATGATCCGCTCGATGGCGGACAAGCCGATCATCTTCGCGATGGCAAATCCCGACCCGGAAATCACACCGGAAGAGGTGGCGGCTATCCGGGACGATGCAATCGTTGCGACCGGCCGTTCGGATTATCCGAACCAGGTGAACAACGTGCTCGGATTTCCCTACATTTTCCGCGGCGCGCTCGACGTGCGCGCGACGATGATCAACGAAGCGATGAAAACGGCGGCGGCACAGGCACTGGCGGCGCTGGCGCGCGAGGACGTGCCGGACGAAGTCGCTGCGGCCTACCAGGGGGTGCGGCCGAAGTTCGGGCCGCAGTACATCATTCCGGTCCCCTTCGACCCGCGCCTGCTCTCCGAGATTCCGGCAGCGGTGGCGCAGGCGGCGATGGATTCAGGCGTCGCGCGCAAGCCAATCGCGGATATGGCGCAGTACAAGATGCAGCTCTCCGCGCGTCGCGATCCGATCATCGGGACGCTGCAGCGCATCTTCCAGCGCGTGCGGCGGACGCCGAAGCGCGTGGTCTTCGCCGAGGGCGAGGAAGAGCAGATGATCCGCGCGGCGGTGTCGTTCGCGCACAATAAACTCGGCACCGCCATTCTCATCGGCCGTGAGGAGACCGTGCGCGGCGCAGCCGAACGCGCCGGCATCGACCTGCGAGAGGGGATCGAGATCCACAACGCCCGGCTGTCCCGCCGCAATGGCGACTATGCCGATTTTCTGTACGCGCGGCTGCAGCGCAACGGCTACCTGCAGCGCGACGTGCAGCGCCTGATCAACAACGACCGCAACCATTTCGCCGCCTGCATGGTGGCGCTGGGCGATGCCGACGCGATGGTGTCGGGCGTCACGCGCAATTATTCCACCGTGCTCGACGACGTGCGCCGGGTGATCGATCCGAAGCCGGGCCACCGGGTGATCGGGGTTTCGCTGGTCCTGTCGCGGGGGCGACTGGTGCTGGTCGCCGATACTGCGGTGCACGACCTGCCGGCACCGGCGGAGCTTGCCGACATCGCCGAGGAAGCCGCTGGCGTGGCTCGGCGCATGGGTTACGTGCCGCGCGTGGCGCTGCTCGCCTACTCCACGTTCGGGCAGCCGGAGGGCGAGCGAGCGGCCAAGGTGCGCGAGGCGGTCGAGATTCTCGACCAGCGCAAGGTCGACTTCGAGTACGACGGCGAAATGGCCGCGGATGTCGCCCTCAACCCCAAGGCAATGGCCGCCTATCCGTTCTGCCGGCTGTCCGGGCCAGCGAACGTCCTCGTGATGCCGGCCTACCATTCGGCGGCAATCTCGACCAAGATGCTGCAGGAGCTTGGCGGCGCGACCGTTATCGGGCCACTGCTGGTCGGGCTCGACAAGCCGGTCCAGATCGTCTCGCTTGGTTCGCGCGATTCCGACATTGTCAACATGGCGGCGCTGGCGGCCTTCAATCTCGGCGGCTGAGGGCCCTCGCAAGTCGGGAAACTGCCAAAATTGCCGTGCCCGACCGTGATCGGCGGCTTGCGGCGGTTTTGGCTGCTTCTTATATAGCCTCACGAACGCTTTGCTTTGCCGGGATGCCGGCGCATTCAAAGAGTGGGGATCGGCCGGGGGCCCCGCAGGGACCTGCCCGATCCGCCGCCAGGAGAAAAAAGACATGGCTAAAGTTATTGGCATCGACCTCGGCACGACCAATTCCTGCGTCGCCGTCATGGACGGCAAGAACGCCAAGGTCCTGGAGAACGCCGAAGGCGCGAACACCACGCCGTCTATCGTCGCCTTTACCGACGACGGCGAGCGGCTGGTCGGCCAGCCGGCCAAGCGGCAGGCGGTGACCAATCCGGAGCGCACCTTCTTCGCGGTCAAGCGGCTGATCGGCCGCCGCTACGACGACCCGATGGTGTCGAAGGACAAGGAGCTCGTCCCCTATAAAATCGTCAAGGCGCCGAATGGCGACGCCTGGGTCGAGGCAGACGGCAAGAAGTACTCGCCCTCGCAGATTTCGGCCTTCATCCTGCAGAAGATGAAGGAGACCGCCGAGGCCAAGCTCGGCGAGAAGATCACCCAGGCGGTGATCACGGTTCCCGCGTACTTCAACGACGCACAGCGCCAGGCGACCAAGGACGCCGGCCAGATCGCGGGACTTGAGGTGCTGCGCATCATCAACGAGCCGACGGCGGCGGCGCTCGCCTACGGGCTCGACAAGAAGGAAGGCAAGACGATCGCGGTCTACGACCTCGGCGGCGGCACCTTCGACATTTCCATTCTCGAGATCGGCGACGGCGTGTTCGAGGTGAAGTCGACCAACGGCGACACTTTCCTCGGCGGCGAAGACTTCGATATGCGGCTGGTCAACTACCTGGCCGACGAGTTCAAGAAGGACCAGGGCATCGACCTGCGCGGCGACAAGCTCGCGCTGCAGCGGCTGAAGGAAGCGGCTGAAAAGGCGAAGATCGAGCTGTCTTCGGCGACACAGACCGAAATCAACCTGCCGTTCATCACGGCCGATGCTTCGGGCCCGAAACACCTCACCATGAAGCTTACCCGCGCCAAGTTCGAGGCGCTGGTCGACGACCTCGTCCAGAAGACGGTCGGCCCGTGCCGCGCCGCGCTCAAGGATGCCGGCCTGACGGCGGCGGAAATCCAGGAAGTGGTGCTGGTCGGCGGCATGACGCGCATGCCGAAGGTCCAGGAAGTGGTGAAGAGCTTCTTCGGCAAGGAGCCGCACAAGGGCGTGAACCCGGACGAAGTGGTCGCCATCGGCGCCGCCATACAGGCGGGCGTGCTGCAGGGCGACGTCAAGGACGTGCTGCTCCTCGACGTGACGCCGCTGTCGCTCGGCATCGAGACGCTGGGCGGCGTGTTCACCCGCCTCATCGACCGCAACACCACCATCCCGACCAAGAAGGGCCAGGTGTTCTCGACCGCGGAAGATTCGCAGAACGCGGTGACCATCCGCGTGTTCCAGGGCGAGCGCGAGATGGCGGCGGACAACAAGATGCTCGGCCAGTTCGATCTCGTCGGCATTCCACCGGCGCCGCGCGGCGTGCCGCAGATCGAAGTGACCTTCGACATCGACGCCAACGGCATCGTCAACGTGAGCGCCAAGGACAAGGGCACCGGCAAGGAACAGCAGATCCGCATCCAGGCTTCCGGCGGGCTCAGCGAGGCCGACATCGAGAAGATGGTGAAGGACGCCGAAGCGCACTCGGCCGAGGACAAGCAGCGGCGCGCCGTTGTGGAAGCCAAGAACCAGGGCGAGGCGCTGGTGCATTCGACCGAGAGGTCGCTCAAGGACTACGGCGACAAGGTCACGGCGGCCGACAAGTCGGCGATCGAGAGCGCGCTTGCCGACCTCAAGAGCGCGATCGAGGGCGACAGTGCGGACGCAATCCGCGAGAAGACCGCGGCGCTGGCGCAGGCTTCGATGAAGCTCGGTGAGGCGATGTACGCGGCCAGCCAGGCTGCCGGCGGTGCGCCCGGCGCCGAAGGCGAAGGCACGCCGAACACCGAAGACGTGGTCGACGCCGACTTCGAGGAAGTCGACGACGACAAGAAGAAATCGGCTTAAGGGCCGGAACGAGACAGGGGGCCGGCGTTCTTCAAGGGCGCCGGCCCTGTTGCATCGCAAAGGGCCGCCCGCCAGATCATGGCAACAGCGAAAGCCGACTATTATGAACTGCTCGGCGTCGCGCGTGATGCCGACGAGAAGACGCTTAAGGCTGCCTTCCGCAAGCTCGCCATGCAGTATCATCCGGATCGTAATCCGGGCGACAAGTCTGCCGAGGTGAAGTTCAAGGAAGTGGCGGCCGCTTACGAGTGCCTGAAGGATCCGCAGAGCCGGGCGGCGTACGACCGCTATGGTCACGCCGCCTTCGAGAACGGCGGCGGCGCCGCCGGCTTCCCGAACGACTTCGGCGCCACGATGTCGGACATCTTCGACAACATCTTCGGCGACATGATGGGCGCGCGCCGCGGCACTTCGACCAGCCGTGGCGGGCGCGAGCGCGGCGGCGATCTGCGCTACAACATGGAGATCACCCTCGAGGAGGCTTACGCCGGAAAGACCGCCGAGATCGAGGTGCCCACAAAGATCGTGTGCACGACCTGCTCGGGGTCGGGCTCGCGTCCCGGCTCGCAGCCGAAGACCTGTCCGTCGTGCGACGGCGCGGGCCGCGTGCGCGCGGCGCAGGGCTTCTTCTCGATCGAGCGGACGTGCCCAACCTGTCAGGGGCGCGGCCAGGTGATTTCAGATCCCTGCCCCGAATGCCACGGCGGCGGGCGCGTGACCGAGAACCGCAAGCTCTCGGTGAATATCCCGGCCGGCATTGAAGACGGCACCCGCATCCGTCTTGCCGGCGAGGGCGAGGCCGGTCTGCGCGGTGGGCCGGCGGGAGATCTCTACATCTTCCTTTCCGTGAGGCCGCACGAGTTTTTCCAGCGCGAGGGCGCCGACATCTTCTGCCGCGTACCGATATCGCTGACGACGGCGGCGCTCGGCGGCGACTTCCAGGTGCCGACCGTCGACGGCGGCAAGACGCGGGTCAAGATTCCGGAAAGCACGCAGACCGGCAAGCAATTCAGGCTGAAGAACAAGGGGATGCCCGTACTGCGTTCGCAGCGCATCGGCGACATGTACATCCAGGTCGTCGTCGAGACACCACAGAACCTCACGCGCCGGCAGCGGGAGCTGCTGGAGGAATTTGAGCAGGTGTCGTCGGCGGAAAACAATCCTGAGTCGACCGGGTTTTTCGCGCGGGTCAGGGATTTCCTCGATGGTCTCGGCGGCTAGATCGGATCAGGCGTGAGCGACCAGCTTCGCTTTCTCACCGGCCTCTTCACTCGACCGAAGATCACCGGGGCGGTGAGCCCTTCCAGCCGGGGACTGGCCCGGGCGATGGCGCGCGAGGTGCCGGCCAGCGGGGACGGTCTTGTGCTCGAGCTCGGACCAGGGACGGGGCCGGTGACCCGGGCACTGATCGAGCGCGGTGTGCCGGCCGCCCGCATCGTCGCGGTCGAATTCAATCCGGATTTCTGCACCCTGCTCAGCCAGCGCTTTCCGGAACTCGAACTGATCGAGGGCGACGCCTACGATCTCGACAAGACCCTGCCGGCGAAGTTGTCAGGACCGTTCGCGGCGATCGTGTCGAGCCTGCCGCTGCTCAATCGTGAGCCGGCGGCGCGGATCGCCCTCGTCCAGTCGCTGATCGGGCGGCTCGCACCCGGCGGCGGATTGATCCAGTTTTCCTACGGGCCGAAGCCGCCGGTTGCGGCAAGCCAAGGCTTCACGGTCAAGCGCACGGCGTTCGTGCCCTTCAATCTGCCGCCGGCGCAGGTCTGGCTCTACCGCGCCGCCTGACATCGGGGTTCAGCCGGAGCGTTCTATCCGGGCAAGCGCCCTCGCCCTATCTTGCGAACAGAAATCGAGGAAAGCACCATGCCCTCTGCCCGCATTCTCGTGTTTGCCGGATCGGTCCGTACCGGCGCGCTCTCCGGCAAGCTTGCCGCAGCCGCCGCCAAGGAACTGGCCATCGCCGACGCGGATGTGACGAAGATCTCGCTCGCCGACTACCCTCTGCCGATTTACGACGGAGACCTCGAAGCGGCGAAAGGCGTGCCCGAAAATGCAACCAAGCTGGCGCAACTCATCGCCGCCAACCAGGGCATTTTCATCTCGACGCCGGAGTACAACCACTCGCTGCCGCCGGTGCTCGTCAACGCAATCGCCTGGGTGAGCCGGCTGCAAAGCACCGGCACCCTGCCCTATCGCCACAAGGCATACTGCCTCGGCGGCTCGTCGAACGGACGCTATGGCGGGGCGCGCGCCATCATCGACCTGCGCAAGGTGGCGGCGGTCGCGCTGCAGGGCTTTGTCATTCCGCTGCGCGTCGAACTGCCTATGGCGCAGCACGCGTTCAACGAGGCAGGCGACCTCGTCGACGAGAGCGCGGCCCACTCGCTGAAATCGGCGGCGCTCCAGCTTGTCGATTACGCGCGGCGCATCTCCGACTAGAGCAATTCCTGATTTGACTGAATCGGGAATTGCTCTTGATTCCTTTGTCTTGCGCAATTCCGGACGGAAAAGTGGAATCCACTTTTCCTGGAATTGCTCTAGGACGGAACCGTTTCAGTCAACGCGAGGCTCATTGCGGGCGGCGTGGCGGAGCAGGTAGAGGCCGTAGAGAAAATTGGGCAGCACACCCAGAACCGGGAGAACGAGCATGCTGCCGGTCACGCCGTCAGCAAGAGCGCCGCCAGACGCGGCCGCCTGATCGATGACCCTGGACATCGTCGTCAGCAGCGCGAAATCCCACAGGCCGTGTAACAGCATGCCAGGATACAGCGAGCCCGTCCGGATGCGGATGGCCATGAACACGATGCCCGTCATAAAGGCGGCAAGCGATTGAACTCCCGCCAGCATGAAGCTGCCGTACGCGGGGCCGTTGACGAGATGACCGGCGGCGAAGAGCGCGGTACTGACGAGAATGGCCGGCCACACCGCGAGCCGGCTGCGCAGTCCCTCGAACAGGATGCCGCGACAAGCGAGCTCTTCGGAGATTCCCGCGAGGAAGGCGTTGACCAAGATTGTCAGCGTCTGAGCGGGGGCCGGCAGGCCGACGAACGCCAGCAGAACGAAAAAGGCCGCGACGTAAAGGCCCGGGAACCACAGGAGCCGCAGCGAGCTGGCCGATTGCGGCGGGTTCAGGCCGACATCCCGCCAACCCGATATCCCGAGGGCAGCGACGAGAAAGACGATCGCGGCGACGAAGCTCGGCTCGACGCCGTGGTTCAGCGATTGCAGGCCGGGCGCGCTCTGCCACAGCTTGCCGAAAAGGCTGGTGATCGCCAGCCAGACGGCGAAGACGAGCAGCGCCTGAAGCGCGCGACGGTAACTTCCTGTCATGCGCACACCTCCGGTCCCTGCCGGGCAGGATAGCGGCGAGCCACGAACCATCCCTTAAGAGAGGCAATTTCATCTGGCGCGGAATCGCGACGGAGAGCATATGTGGCCGCCCCGGAACCCAGGCCAGCCATGTCAGCGGCGGTATTTTCCATCATCCTGTTCGCGGCGGTGCTGCACGCGACCTGGAATGCGATCGTAAAAATCGCTCCCGACAAGGCGATGACGGCGACGCTGGTTTCCGCCTGCGGCGCGCTGATTTCGCTTGCCGCGCTGCCGTTCCTGCAACAGCCGGCGGCGGCAAGCTGGCCGTTCCTTGCCCTCTCCACCGTGCTGCAGGTGACCTACTACCGGCTGCTCGGCGGCGCCTATCGCGCGGCCGACATGAGTCAGGTCTATCCGCTGATGCGCGGCACGGCACCGCTCATCGTGGCCCTGTTCACCGCACTCTTCCTTGGCGAGCGCCTCTCACCGTTTGCCTGGGCCGGCGTCCTGCTGGTCTCCGGCGGTGTGGTTGGCGGGGCGCTGGCGGCGCGGGGTGCCGGCAACGGACGCGGCGCGGCGATTGCGCTCACCAACGCAGTTTTCATCGCCGGCTACACGATCAGCGACGGCATCGGCGTGCGCGCTTCGGGATCGCCGGCCGCCTACACGATGTGGCTGTTCGTGCTGACGGCCATCCCGCTGGTGACCTGGTCGGCGGTGACGCGGCCTGAGTTCCCGCGCTACGCGCTCAGAAACGCGTGGCTCGGACTGGCCGGTGGTGCCGGGACGCTCGCCTCCTACGGGCTCGCGCTCTGGGGAATGACGGTCGCGCCGGTGGCCGTGGTTGCGGCGCTCCGCGAGACCTCGATCCTGTTCGCGATGGCGATCGCCGGGCTCATCTTGAAGGAGCGCGTCGGGGTCGCCAAGCTGGCGGGCGCGTTGGCAATCGCGGCGGGCGCCATCGCCCTTCGCCTGGCCTGACTTGACGGACGCGGCCGCAATCCGCGACAAGGGCGGCAATGCAGATATCGCCCCGCGACCGACTGATCGTTGCACTCGACGTAGCGAGCGTTGCCGAAGCCGAAGCGATGATCGCGCGGCTCGGCGACAGCGTAACCTTCTACAAGATCGGGCTACAGCTCATCTTTGCCGGTGGCCTGCCACTGGCCGAAAAGCTGGCGCGGGCTGACAAGAAAATATTCCTCGATGCAAAGCTGCTCGACATCGACAATACGGTCGCCGGCGCGGTCGGGAGCATTGCTGCGATGGGCGCAACCTTCCTCACCATTCACGCGTATCCGCAGGCGATGCGCGCGGCGGTGGCGGCGCGTGGAAGCTTCCCGCTCAAGCTGCTCGCCGTGACGGTGCTGACCTCGATGGACGAGAAAGACATTGCGGCGGCGGGTTACGCCGGTAGCGTCAGCGACCTCGTCTCGCGGCGTGCCGCTGACGCGCGCGCGGCGGGGGTGGATGGCATCGTCGCCTCACCAGCCGAGGCGGCAGCGATCCGCGGGATCGTCGGACCTAACGTCGCCATCGTGACGCCCGGCATTCGGCCCGCAGGAACGGCGGCAGGCGACCAGAAGCGTGTCGCCGGAGCCGCCGAGGCGATCAGGGCCGGCGCCGACTATCTCGTGGTCGGACGGCCGATTACTGGCGCGGCCGATCCGAAAGCCGCCGCCGAGGCGATCGTCGCCGAGATCGCGGCGGCGCTCTGAACACCCAAAGACAACGGGAGCGTGCGTATGGCCAAGGGATACTGGATCGTCCGGATCACTGTGAAGGACGAGGCGAAGTATGATGCTTATCGGGCTATCAATGGCGAGGCGTTCCGCAAGTATGG
>Ga0265313_10001341_pt1 | contig 23197 bp, 22 predicted proteins | sample 4123metaG_FD_203122 | JGI IMG/M metagenome (GOLD analysis project Ga0265313, IMG submission 203122) | Rhizosphere microbial communities from Carex aquatilis grown in University of Washington, Seatle, WA, United States - 4-1-23 metaG | ecosystem: Host-associated > Plants > Roots > Rhizosphere >...
GGTCGTCACCTTCCCGCCCGAGCGGGTGGTCGCCGCCATGGCGCCGATCTCGGAGCAGGCGCCCTCGATCGCGCCCGCGCCTGGCGAGCCGGTGCTCACGCCAGAGGAAAGACAGCGGCTGCAGCGACGCCCTCTTTTCCGTGCCGGCACCTGAACACTTTGTAATAACAGCCAGCGATTGCCTTCCCGGACACGGTGACTATGTTCGTTATCGATTCCACTTCCGAGACCGGCCATGATCGAGAGCCCCTGCGTCAAAATCTGCACGCTCGATGCGCGCTCCGGTCTGTGCCTCGGCTGCGGCCGCACGATCAACGAAATCGCGCGGTGGACGGCCATGAGTGCCGAGGAGCGAAGCCGTGTGATGGCGGAATTGCCGGCGCGCCTTGCCGCGTCAGCGGCCCCGCGGAACGCCGCAGGATGACGCCATGAGCCGCCGTCTCAGTTGGTCGCTACTGATTGTCGTCGTACTTGCAGGCGCTGCGCTGATCGCCACCGCAGGACAGGACGGCATCACGGCCTTCCTGCGCCACGACAACAGCTCGCTGGTGATCAAGATCATCTTCGCGGTCGTGCTCGGCGGGATCGCCTTCTCGCTCTATCGCGAGCGGCTGTCGAAGGCGATCGAAGCGCTGCTGTTCTGGGCGGTGCTCGGGTTGTTGCTGGTGGTCGGCTACAGCTACCGCTTCGAGCTGCGCGACGTCGCCGAACGCGTGATCGCGGAGCTCGTTCCCGGCTACGTTGCGGGTCACGGACGCGACGTCGAGGTCGTCCGCGGCCGCGGCGGCGACTTCGCGGTTTCGGCGCGGATCAACGGATCGCGCGTGCCGATGGTGCTGGATACCGGCGCAAGCTCCGTGGTGCTGACGCAGGAAGCGGCGAAAGCCGCCGGGCTGCCGCTTGAGGTGCTGACCTATACGGTCACGGTTGACACAGCCAACGGACGCACGCGTGCGGCGCCGGTGACACTCGACCGCATCGAGGTCGGCAGCCTGATCGAGCGTTCGGTGCCGGCCCTTGTCGCGCAGGCGGGCGAGCTCAAGCACAACCTGCTCGGCATGAGCTTCATGAACCGGCTGGAAAGCTGGGAGGTGCGCGGCGATCAGCTGCGCATGCGCGGCTCGCCCTGACTAGAACAGCGCGGCGATGAACCGCGTTGCCACCACCAGCAGGAAAATGCCGAAGGCAATTTCCAGTTTGCGCCGCGGCAACCAGTGTGCAAGCCGCACGCCATAGCGGGTCGTCAGGCTCGAGACCGGCGCCATCAGCACAAATCCGATCAGCGACACGAAGCCGATCGACAGCGGCGGCAGCTCCGCCATATGCGGCCACCCCGCCAACATGTAGCCGATGGTGCCGGCAATCGTGATCGGGACGCCGATGCCGGCGGAGGTTGCGACCGCGCGCTGCATCGGCTGGCCGTAGAGCGTGAGCACCGCGTTCGACACCGCGCCGCCGCTGACGCCGACCAGCGAGGAAAAAAGCCCCGTGACGAAGCCATAGAACGCCAGCAGGCCGCGCCCCGGCAATTGTTGGCCGAGATTCCAGCGTTCGCTGCCGAACAGCATGCGCGTGGAGATGAAGAGCGCGAAGATAACGAATGCGATCTTGAAAACTGCCGCGGGCGCAAACGACGCGGTCACCGAGCCGATGGCGACGCCGACGATCGCCGGCACAGCCCACAGCTGCACGACATCGGCGATCACCGCGCCCTTCGTCTTGTGTCCGAGATACGAGGTGATGGTGGTTGGCACGATGATGGCGAGCGAGGTGCCGATGCAAAGCTGCAAGCGGATATCGTCCGGCACGCCGAGCACGCGGAAGACTTCATAGAGCACCGGGACGATCAGCGCGCCGCCGCCGATGCCGAACAGTCCGGCGAGGATGCCGACCAGAACGCCGGCGCCCGCGATCCAGAGCGCGAGCAGAACGATCTCGCCGATCGGATAGCCCAGCAGCATAAAAGACCCGGCAGAGGAATACGTCAGGCGGCGATGTGCGCCAAATCCTGTGCCCTGTCCAGCACCAGCACCAGCGCCAGCGCATCAGCCATGACGGCGGCACCGGCGCCGGGCTTGACCGCTTCGGTTGCGAGATGACGGCGGAATGCACGAGCTCCCGGCACGGCATGGAACAGGCCGAGCACGTGCCGCGTAATGGCATGCAGACGCACGCCCCTGGCAGTTTCGCGGTCGATAAAAGGAAGCAGCGCAAGTCCGGCATCTTTTCCGTTGGCGAAAGGCGCGGCTTCACCGAACAGCAACGGATCGACTGCCAGCAGCCGCCACGGCTCCTGATAGGCGGCGCGGCCCATCATCACGCCGTCGACATGCTGGAGCTGCTCGGCCGCCTGCTCGACGGTCGCTATGCCGCCGTTGATGATGATCTCAAAATCGGAATGCGCGCGTTTGAGACGGTGAACGATCACGTAATCCAGCGGCGGCACTTCGCGGTTCTCTCGCGGCGACAGTCCCTTCAGCCAGGCCTTGCGCGCATGCACGATCAAGGCGTCCGCGCCGGCTGCTTTCATCGCCGCGGCAAAGCCGAACAGCGACTGTTCGGGATCCTGGTCATCGATGCCGATGCGGCATTTGACGGTGACCGGCACCGCAACGGCGGCTTTCATCGCGGCAACGCTGTCGCCGACCAGCGCCGGCTCAGCCATCAAGCAAGCGCCGAAGCGGCCCTCCTGCACCCGGTCCGAGGGGCAGCCAACATTGAGATTGATCTCGTCGTAGCCGAAATCCGCGCCGATCTGCGCCGCCTGCGCCAACGCCTTCGGCTCGCTGCCGCCGAGTTGCAGCGCCACCGGGTGCTCGAAGTCATCGAAGCCGAGCAGTTGCTCGCGCTTGCCGCGCAGAACGGCAGCCGCGGTCAGCATCTCGGTGTAGATGAGCGCGCGCCGCGTCAACAGGCGGTGGAAGAACCGGCAGTGCCGGTCGGTCCACTCCATCATAGGCGCAATAGAAAAGCGTCTTTGCAGCACTTTTGGCGTGTTCACTTGTGTATTGCTCGGGGCCAAATCGGGTCTGATTCCGACTTAATCTCACTCATTGCCGGCTTATAGCCGCCAATTTTATTACGCGCAAAAGTCAGGATTTAACCCAAGCCAACCATTGCCGGCTTCACCCTTTGATGACGTAGGCGCCGCCCTTCTGCAAAAAGTCGGATACCAGATTGCCGTAACGCAGCGGCTGGGTTTCCGCGACGTTTTCACCCGCCTCGTAAACAAATGCGAGGTGCGATCTCTGAAATGACGACTTGAGCCCGATGGCCGTCTTGTGGGCCTCCTCACTGCATTGCGAACCAATCACGGTCAGCATCCGGGCGCCGTTGTCGAAAAGCGGTTCGGCAACGAGTTTTTGGAGGGCGTCCGATTGGCTCGCCAGCGACGGTGTTTCAAGCACTAACTTGTCGACTTTGCCTGGAAGCAGAGCCGCCAACTGAAGGCCCGTCGATGCTGCGGCGCCAAAAGCGATGACGTCGCAGGTCCCGTCGCCAAGTCCGTCAATGATGCCGACAATCCGTTCGGCCCCCACCGTTTCGGCCGGGACAACGACGCGCCTTGTCGCGGAGAACCGCCCAATTGCCGCCGGAATATCCTTGCTGGGCGACTCCGACAGGTAGAAAACAACTTTGCCATCGCCCGCGACGAGGTATTCCAATGTCCCGTTGTTTCCTTCGACGCTGGCGCGGCTGAACATGACGGACGCCTAAAGATCGCAGACCTGCGGGAGGACGCGCTCCTTGAACAGGCGCATTCCCCGAAGGACCGAAGTATCCGGCAAGTCGCCAACCTTCATCATGAGGTTAAAGACGCCATTGCCGAGTTCGCCGTGGACGCGTTTCATTTGTCGAACGACGCTCTCGGGACTTCCGCAAAAGATGCCTCCACCATCTATGAGCTTGTCAATCGAAAGCGCGCTCTGCGCCGCAAGCCTGTTGGCGAAACCCTTCCCCACTTCTTCCCGCTCAAAGTAACGGGTTCGTTCGATGACAATTTTTTGCGCCTCGCGCTGCGGCCCCATCAAAACCCGATTTAGGTAGCCCAGACCGGACTCCATTTCCGCCCGCGCCTCGTCATCGCTCTCCGCGATGCAGATCGCCTGCCCGACCAAAACATCCTCCGGCCGGGGTTCCCAGCCTGCGGACCGGGCAGCCTTCCGGTAGGTCTCGATGTTGCGGCGTGGCACGGACAGATCGCTGATAAACGCCATTCCCATGATGGCGCGATGTTCCGCCGCAACCAGTGCGGAGTCTTCATTCGTGGCCGAAATCAAAATTCGCGGATACGGCTTCTGCATCGGCTTCGGCCATATGGAAACCGCTCTGAACTGGAAGTGCTCGCCTTCCCAGGCAAAGGGCTCAGTCTCTGTCCATGCTTTGAGGATGAGGGCAATCGCTTCCTGCTGCCGGCTGCGCGATTCGCTGGGGGCGATATTGTAGGCAAGGTATTCGTGCGGGACGCCGCGCATGAATCCGGCGATTAGCCGCCCCCCGCTCATGACATCCAGCATCGCGTACTCTTCGGCGACGCGGATCGGATTGAGCATAGGAACCAGATTGCCAACCATGGCAAGCTTGGCGTTTTTGGTCCTGTTGATGAGAGCGGCGCCGATCAAATTGCAATTCGCCATCAGGCCGTAAGGGCTGAAGTGATGCTCGTTGCAGCCTAACCAATCAAATCCGCACTCTTCGGCGTAGGCCAGGCAATTGATGTAGGCTTCGTACAGCTCTTTGCCATGCTGCGGATCGAAGTTGTCGTTGCGGACCGGCCACGACCCCGGTGAACGCAGGCCGTCATATGGCATCGTGTGGAAATAACTGAACTTCATCCGATTTCCGGGGATTGGCGCCTCAGCGGGCAAGACCAGCTTGCTTGAGAGCTATTGTCCGTTCGCGGAACGCACTCAGCATCGTCTTAAGGATCTCCGCTGTTTCGGTATCTTTTAGCGTGCCGTCCGCATCAAATTTGGTGTGAGCGGCGGTCACGAATACTTCCGGCCGATTCAGGACGAACGCGTCGAAATAGACGAAGATCTGACGGAGGTGGTTCTGCGCCCGGGCCGTGCCGATCGCACCCATGCTGGCGCCGATGAGCGCAATCGATTTACGTTCGAGCGGGATGTCGGGCCTCCGCGAACCCCAATCGATTGCGTTTTTCAGCACGCCAGAAATCGAATAATTGAATTCCGGCGTCGCGATCAGCAATGCGTCTGCCTTGCGCAACATTGTTCGAAAGGCCTCTACAACCGGAGGAAATGTCTCAGGCTGACCGGTATTGACGTAGTGCGGCAGTTCGCCAATGCCGTTGAATATGTTGATCGTCATGTCGGCAGGCGCCAACATCTTGCACGCGTTAAGGAGCGCCTGGTTGTAGGAGCCTTTCCGCAGGCTTCCGCTGAACGCCAATATTTCGAATTTATCCGGCATCGAATGCAAACCTCGATTGATGATGGTTGTGCAACTTTGACAGCTGCCACCGGCGCGGCGGAGCGAAATTCCTTCGCAAGGCGAAAGACTTGATAAGGCGCAAATACTGCGTCAGTCTGCTTCGCGTTGAAATATACAATTCTGCACTTTTGAAATGCGCATGCGAAAAAGCGACTATTTCACGGACTGGGACGACCTGCGCGTCTTCTTGGCGGTTGCACGGACGGGCTCTTTCACCGATGCGGCAAAGTACCTGGGCAACGTCCAATCGACGATAGGGCGCCGCATTTTCGAACTCGAAAGACGCGTCGGCTCCAAACTGTTCGACCGACATGGCAAGGGCGTGCGCCTGACGCCGCTCGGAACAGAACTGATGGATCGCGCCGAGGCCGTCGATGACACGATCACGAAGATTGAGCGGCGTCTCGTCGGCGGCGACCGCGCCTTGGAAGGTACCGTGCGGATGACCACCACCGACGGCTTTGCCTCCTTCTGGGTAATGCCGAGAGTGCTCAAGTTTCATCGCGAATATCCCAAGATCCGCCTCGAAGTGATGGCGTCGCAAGTCTGGTTCAATCTCGGCACGCGGGAAGCCGATGTCGCAATCCGTTTTGCGAAACAGACGGATCGCCGCATTGCCGCCACGCGAATTGGTCCCATGAGCTTTTCGCTTTTTTCGTCGCGAAAATATTTGGACAAAGCCGGAACGCCGAAGAACCTGTCGGAAATCGACGATCACGTCGTGATTGACAATCTCAACCTGCATTCGAATCCGTCGTTTGCTGACTGGACATCGATTGTTGCAAATCACCCGAAACTGGCGTTGTCGTCGAATTCAGCGACCTGCATCGTTTCGGCGATCCACGCCGGCACGGGCATCGCGATACTGCCAACGTTCTATGGCGCGGTATTGCCCGATCTTGTTCCGCTCAATATCAAGATCAACGCCACCTCGGAAATTTGGCTTCTGTCGCACACAGAAACGAACAAAAACGCGCGCGTTCGCGCCGTCCTAAATTTCTTCGGCAACGAACTTAAGGCAGGGCACAAAATGTTTGCCCCTCGTTTTCAAGGCTAAGTTTAAGTTAACCGCTCCTTATTTATCGGCCTCAGTTGGGAAGTTCCGAAGCAACCTTAGGCTCGTTGAGGTGGCGGAGCTTGGGGGCAACTTCACTCGCAAAAAGCCGCAAGCTCTTTTCCGTCAGATCGGCCGGCAGCGTGCCGAAATGGAAGACGCCGATATGAGTGTCAAAACCCCACTCACGGGCGTTGCTTTCGAGCTGCTGGCGGACGGTTTCCGCGCTTCCACACAAAACAACACCGTGTTTCATGAGATTTTCGATTGTTTGCTGGCCGAATATCGGAAGCTTATCAACGGCAATACGGCGCATCGATTCCGTCGACGTATATCCAGGCGGAAAGAACCTATGGCCCGGCATGCGAAAGAACGTGTTGTATAAACTTTCGATGTGGGGGCGCATCTCGCGAACCGCGATCTCGTCAGTTTCGGCAACATAGACCGGGCAGCCCCATCCAAGGTTCTCAGGCCCGGCTTCCCATCCATTCCTCGCCGCAACCTCTCTGTAGAGGTCCATGTATTTCTTACATGCCGCAGCCGCGCTCAGATTTTGAACATACTTGTAGCGGTGGTCCGATCGCGCGGCCCATTCGACCGTTTCCGAACTTCCGTTGGTTGGCGTCCAAATTGGCGGGTGCGGCTTTTGGAATGGACGTGGCCAAATGTTGACCCACGGCACATGATAATGCTTCCCCTCAAAACTGAACGGCTCTGTCGCCGTCCAGGCCCGCACAATGAGTTCCTGCGACTCATATGTCCGCTCGTGCGAAAATGTTGGGTTGACGCCCCAGACCAGATATTCAATTCCGATGCCCCGAACAAAGCCACTAATGAGCCGCCCGCCCATAATATTGTCGAGCATCGCCAATTCTTCCGCAACCATGAGCGGATGATCGCGAAGAGGCGTCGCATTGCCCAAGATTGCAATTTTTACGTTTTTTGTGCGACGTGCCAGCGCTGCACAAATGAGATTCGGCGAAGGCATCAAGCCGTACGCGGTTGAATGATGTTCGTTCAGCACAAGGCCGTCGAAACCCAGCTGATCGCCAAGCTCGAGCTCATCGAGGTAACGGTTGTATAGGGCGTGTCCCTTCACCGGATCATACGCGGAATTCGGCAGGACCATCCAAGCCGAATCGTATTTCGCGCGAACTTCAGGATCGAGATCAAGATACGGCATCAAATGGAAGAAAAAGAACTTCATTTCGGCAAGCCCCCAATGAAGGAGGTTATCGATTTGACGAGCGCGTGCGGTTGTTCGATGTGCGCAAGGTGACCGCAGGCCGGAATAATGTCGATCGTCGAATCCGGCAGTAATCGATGAAACGCGTGCGCATATTCTATCGGGAAGATACGGTCACAGTCGCCCCAGATAATTCGCACCGGCAAGCGAACCCGCTCGAGCCACTTCGCTAAATGCGGATTGAACATCGGCGGATGCCATCCCGCTCGCGCGGTCGCGAAACGGTTCTTGATGAAAGTGTCCTCGTTATTTTTGCTTTGGCCTTCCTTCATGATCGCCACGGCAATATTTTCGTCGGCAAACATGCTTTTAAAGACGACCTCCGGGGCCCTCACGAACAGGTCTCCTTTAGGGACCCCCTTTACATGAATCCCGGCGGAACTGATCAGGGTCAGCGACCGAAAACGCCGCGGGTCGCGGATCGCCGCTTCAAGAGCGATCCAGCCACCGAGCGAATGGCCTGCCAAATGAACGTGTTCAAGGCCGAGCGCATCGAGAAAGTCGAGATAATAATAGGCGAGGTCATGAATGCTCTCGAACCACTCCGGCATGTCGGATGAATCAAATCCGGGATGCTCGGGCAGATAAACATCGTAATATCTCGCAAGGCTCTCCATCACACGAAACGAGGAAGCGGCACCGTGAATTCCATGCAGGTAGAGAAGCGGCTCACCCGCTCCTGCACGATGCAGCGTAAAATTCGCCTGCTTGATTTTAATAACGGTATCGACGCGCTTGCTCATCGCGACATTTTCCGACAGGCGAACCGCCCTTTCAACGCGAGGGCCGCTTTGCAGGCGCACGGAACGTGTAAGGGCCTAACAGCGAGATCAATACAATTGCAAGAAACGTTGTTGTTGCAATTCCCCACAGCCCCGCACTGTACGATCCACTATTGGTTCGTATTATTCCGAGCGCAGCCGCCCCGATGGCGCCGCCGATCTGGAAGGCAGAGAGTACGACGCCGTACAAGAGCGCGTACGCTTTGCGGCCAAAATACCGGGGAATGAGATAACCCAGGACATCAATTTCCGCTCCGACGCCAAGGCCAATGAGGGCAGCCCATGCGAACGGGCTTCCGCCGCTGCCGACGCCGAGCGCGAACAACGAAAGGCCCATCACGGGACCCAACAAAAACGCGGCGAGGACACGCGGAGCGAAGAACCGGTCAAGCAAGTACCCGGCGGCAATTCGGCCCACGATCAAAGACAATCCAAATGCGGTGGCGACGAAAGCCGCCTTTTCAGGCGGCACATGCCTGTCGACCAACATGGGCACCTGATGGGCCACGATTGCAGTGCTCATGGTGCCGAGCAGAAAAAACGTTCCGATTATGATCCAGAAAGACCCGTGGCGTGCCGACTCCTTAAACGAGTATGACTCCGCGCCGCTGTCAGAAATTATGGCGGGCGCCCTTTCGCGGTCGCCGTCCGGAAATTGATTTTTATCCGAAGGCTTGTCGTAGAGAAAAAGAATGCTGAATGTCAGCGAGAATATCAAAGTGATAAGCGCAAGGCCGACATATCCGATGCGCCAGCCGTAGTTCGTTATCAGAGCCTGGCAAATGGCCGGAACAAGAGCGGCGCCGACGCCCTGCCCAGCCCCGATCAGTCCCACAGCCAAACCAAGCTTGCGGTCGTACCAAGCCGCCATGAGCTTGTTGTACGAACCGTTCCACAACGCCATGCCGCAAAACGTGATGAGGACCCAGGACGCGTAAAAAAGGCGAATGTCGCCGTTGAGAAAATAGAGCAGCGCGAGCGCTCCGGTAAACACCGGTATCGATGGCAAGACCACTCGACGTACGCCAAAGCGGTCGACGAGCATGCCTTGCAACGGCTGCGTCAGAACCGAGACAAGTACGATGATGCTGGCACCGATCGATATTTGAGCACGTGACCACCCGAAATCGTGCTCTAGCGGTCCAGTGAAGACACCAAAACTATAGAGAAGAACCGACGCTGGGCCGAATACCATTCCGACGAAACTCGCGCCGAGCACGAACCAGCCAAAGAACACCCCCCCGCGACTTTCAACGCGTTGCGACTGCACCCCCGTTGACATGAAATCCTCCCCGCCCCGCCGGCTTCTGATGGCCGTGTCAACAATATTGGTCCGAATTCGGCCTTCCGGAAATCCAAAGATTCGCATTCTTGGAGTGCAAAATTCAACGACCCCGAAAAGTGGCACGATCCGCCCACTCTTACATGCGGCGCCGCGAGAATGTTAAAGAGACCGCGCCTTCCAACGGACTGAGCCGCAGACGGCAGCGAATAAAAAAGGCGGCCTATCCCGCAAAATTCGTCGCAAAATAAAACGCCGCCACGGAAGTGGTGGTCGTCACGCCATCCAACGTGGGTGCGCAGAAAATACTTTAGTAACGTACGACATAAAGAGTGTTCGGCCCGCCAAGTTTCAACAGGCATTTGTGTCGACGTCAACTTTTGCGCGCTGTGGGGGCCGCACGTCTACCGCCGTAGCCGCGCAAAAGACTCATCGCCCTCAAAGACGCTTTCGAAGTGCGCGAGCGAGCCCTTCGTCCGCAGCTCCGGGTCTTGCGGCCTGGCAGGAGTCCACGCTGCCCCCGGCAGGCACTGCGTCGCCGCAAACCACTCGGCCGGCGAGGTCCCGATCGCGGCCCTGAAATCGCACGGCCTGGGCGGCCTCGCCAGCAGTCCAAGCCACAGAATCATGAAGTCGCGGGCAGACTGCTCCGGCGTGCGAGCTTCCATGACGAACTTCGAGGCATTCCCCGAGACGCGCTCGCGGACCTGCGGAGACACAAGCAGCATCTGCAACAGAGATGCCGCGTTTTCGACCGAATCCGCAATGAAGCCGGTTTCGCCATGGCGAACAATCGCCATCTCGGCTGGATTGTTCAGGACGACCGGGATCAGCCCGAGAGACATTGCCTCAATCAACGCATTTTCCGCAGTGCCATAGTGGTCGGGTTGCAGCGGATAGAAAAAGATATCCGCACGGGCGAGCGCGGTCGTTGGCTCCGATGTCTCGCCGCGAAACGTGATGCGTTCCGGATGCCGCATGGCGCGCGCACGGGCAGCGACCGGGCCCGATGGATCGCTCGCGCCCCACACCGAGGCATGAACATCATCGGTCAGCCTGTCGATCGCGTCGAAAAATCCCGGATGCATCTTCACGAAGTTGACGGTGCCGAGATAGGCAATCGCGGGCCTTTCGCCGCGTCTGGCGGCGCGCGGTTGCGGACTCGCAAAGCCAAATCCGCTGTTGATCGCCGCGATCTTTGCAGGCTCTGCAAACCGCGTGACCGCGGCACTCTCGAGAGATGCTGTCGTCGTAAAGACAAACCGCGCTGCTTTCTCCATCAAGCCGGACGGGATGAGCGGCTTGCTGATGCCGGAAATATGCGACCAGAACACGCTGCGCATCGCCGGAAACGGGCAACAAGCGAGGCAGGCGAACATGCGCGGATGATTCCAGAATTCGAACTGGACGATATCCGCCTCGCCGGCCAGATGCGCGACCTGATCGAGATCACCGGCGACGATGACGCGGCCGCCGCTGGCTTCAATCTGCTCGAGGTAACGGCGTTCGCGAGGTTGCTCCAGCAGCACGAAAGTCTGCTCGACCTCGCCCGGCAGCACGCTCCGCAGGGCCGCGTGAGCCTTGCCAACGCCGCCGCCGAGATGCGGCGTGACGTGGAGAAGCTTCATTCGGCAGCGACAGCCGTGAAGCTGCGATTGGCGCCGCCGGGCGGCTGCACGTTGGGGTCGACGGCAACAAGAGACTTGAATTTGTCCAGCAATGCCACCCGGTGGGCGTCGATATTGTCAGGCAGGCAGTGGCTGAGCTGCCCGCAATTGCCGCACACGCCGTTCTGCCGGCGGCGCCCCTCGAGGTGCTGCAGGCGCAGCGCGTTCATCCGTTCGGAATTCCAGATGTCCTTCATCGATTGGACGCGCACGTCGCCGATGATGAGCTTGCGGCCCCAGTCCAAAAAGCAGGAGCTGACCAGGCCGTCGGCGTTCACCGAATAGCCGTAGAAGATGTAAGGGCAGGTATCGGTGTCGCCGATGTCCTGCTGATAGATGCCCTTGCTGATCTTGACGCCGGTATGCGCCTCGATGTCGAACTCGGGCCAGCACGGCGCAAAGTTTTCGACGAAGATGCGGTCGCAGTGATCGCCGAACGTGTCGAAGAATTCCTGGCGCTGCGCGTCGGTGATGAGCTCGCCGGGAACCTTGACGACGATTTCGCAGCTGCCTCTGTTGTCGTAGAGCCATTTGACGTTGGCGACGAATTTCCGGAAGTCGAACTTGAAGCCGGTGAACTTCAGATAGGTTTCCTCTGTCATGCCGTCGACCGAGATGTTGATCTTGTCAATGCCCGCCTCGAGGATCGGCCCCATACGATCGGGTGAAATCAGCGTGCCGTTTGTGGTGGTGTCGATATATTCGATCCGTCCCGACTGCTTCGCGTAGGCGACCATGTCGGCAAAGCGCTTGTTCAACAGCGGCTCGCCGTCCTTGTACATGCGCAGCACCTTGAGCGGCTTGTCGAACTCGGCGAGGTCGTCGACGATCTTCCGGAAGACGTCGAATTTCATCACGCCCTGAAAGCGGCCGGTCTCGGCGATCATGTCGCGGTGACCGGTGGGGCAGAACGTGCACTGGAAATTGCAGGAGCTTGCGGGGTCGGCGAAGATGATGAACGGTGTGGACAACGGGATGACTGTTTCCAGCGGCGTGCGCCCTGCCAAATTGATTCGCGGTTCGAGACGAGCTTTCATGCGGATTCCCTGCGGGCGAACGGCGCGCCTGCCGGATGTCCTACAGGATAATGGTTAACAGGGATTAACCACGCTGACGGCCGCAGAGCGGCCTATTTTGCCGCGCGCACGCCGACGACGACCGGAGGATCGGTGAGATTGTCCGCCCGCGCGCCGAACCTGAGCAGGTCGCGGCGGCCGTAGTCAGCGGCAACACGCTCGGCGAGTTCGCGCACCGTCATGGGCGTGCCTGAACAGACATTGATCGCGCCCTGAGCGGTGCCGCGCGCCGCCTCGACGATCATGCGGGCGGCGTCGCGCACGTCGAGGTAGTCGCGGATCTGCGTGCCGCTGCTCAGCTCCGCCGGAGCGCCGACCATCAACCGACTGCGCAGATACGGCACCAGGCGCTCCGCGGCCTCGCCCTCACCGAAGAGATAAAACAACCGGCACCAGGCGAACGAGACGCCCTGCTGCGGCAAATATTGCGAGAGCGCCATGAAGGCAGCGGCCTTGGCGCCGGCATAAGGGGTAGCCGGCCGCAGCGGCGTATCGACCGTCAGGCGGCCGGCGCTGAGGTCGTATTCAAAGCAGGTTCCGGTGCCGACAAAGCGCCTGACCTTGGCGCGGCTCGCCGCCTGCGCCAGCCGCAGCGTGCCCATCAGACAGTCGAGATTCTTCGGCGATTGAAGATAGCGGCCCGGCTCGGCGTACCAGGCGATGTGGATCACCGCATCAACTCCGCGGCAGGCATCCTCCAACCAGGCCGCCGGTTCGGCCCAGAGGTCCGGCGTCGTTAACACCGTTTCGATCCTGGCCGCGCGGGGCACCTGGGCCTGCTTGCCGTCCCTGACGATGAGCCGCAAGCGGCAATCTGTCGCGGCCAGCGCATTGAGCACGTGCCCGCCGACGAAGCCGGTCGCCCCGGTCACCAATATCACAGGGGCAGCAGCGGCCATCTGGCGTCCTTGTCCGACAGGCCGGATACGGTACGAGGCCACGTAATGGCTAATTTCGGATCGTCGGCGCGCAGGCCGCCTTCGGATGAGGGCTCGTAATATGCGCTCACCATATAGAACGCCGTAGCGCCGTTGGTCATCGCCTGGTAGCCGTGCGCAAATCCCTTGGGCACGTACATTGCCAAGCCATTGTCGTCCGAGAGTTCGGCGCCGAACCAGCGAAGGAAAGTCTCAGACGCTTTGCGCATGTCGACGATAACGTCATAGATCGCGCCCTTGACGCAGCGAACGAGCTTCGTCTCCGCGTGGGGCTCGCGCTGAAAATGCATGCCGCGCACGGTGCCGGCGCGCGCATTGGTGCTGATGTTTGCCTGGACGAATGCAGTCTCGAGGCCCTCGGCGCCGAACTCCCGCGCGCAAAAGGCGCGTGCAAACATGCCCCGCTCGTCGACGCGAGGATCGAGATGCACGAGATATGAACCGTCTAACGGGGTCGGAGCAAATCGCATGCAATCGCCGCCGGTGACCAATTCATATTGCCGACGCCAGGTCCAAGGCGGCAGGTTGCTTAAGTCGCGCTTCAAAATCGTCAATATTGGCGAGGCAGAGTTGCCGGGCGTTTGCGCCCTGCGCGTGCGCGCGATACCAGGCCATCGTCCAACTCACCGCCTGCGTCAGCCCCAGCGTTGGGACGACCCCGAGCATCGCCTTCGCCTTGGCGATATCCAGGGTGAGCGACGCAGATTCGTGCGGCCCTTCGTTACCGTCGCCGTAGCGAACCCGGCCTTCGCCGAAGGCGGCGCGCGCGCCTTCAACCACGTCGCGGACCGCCACGGCATCGGCCACGTCCGGCCCAAAATTATACACGCCGGCCAGAGCCGGCCGCTGCCACAGGCTGCGCGCCAACGCGAGGTAGCCGGCCAAAGGCTCGAGGACGTGTTGCCAGGGACGAATGGCATCCGGCCGGCGGACCTCGAGCGTCCGACCCGCTTGCCATGCGCGAACCGCGTCGGGGATCAACCGGTCTTCCGACCAGTCGCCGCCGCCGATCACGTTCCCGGCACGGGCGCTTGCAACGGCCACACCCTGGCTGGACAGGAAGGCATCGCGATAGCTTGCGATCACGATCTCGGACGCAGCCTTGCTGGCGCTGTAGGGGTCGAAGCCGCCGAGCGCATCGTCCTCGCGATAGGGCCGAGGGCGCCCGTCGTCGCGATAGACCTTGTCGGTCGTGACCATCACCGCAATACGTATCCCATCGAGCCCGCGCAGCGCCTCGAGCACGTGGACGGTCCCCATGACGTTGGTTTCGAACGTCGCATGCGGCTCGCGGTAACCTGCACGCACCAGCGGCTGCGCCGCCATGTGAAAGACGATGTCCGGCCGCGCCGCGCGGATGAGTTCGGCGAGCGCAGCGCAATCGCGGATATCGCAAAAACGGCTTTTGCACAGCGCGTCAACGCCTGCTTCGGTGTAAAGGTTTGGCTCGGTCAGGGGCGGAAGGCTGATGCCGGTGACATCGGCGCCGAGCCGGTGCAACCATTGCGTCAGCCAGGCCCCCTTGAACCCGGTATGGCCGGTAAGCACCACACGCTTGCCGCCCCAGAACGCGCGATCGATGGCGCCGGTCAATGCCAGACCTTCCATGGCGCCTTCCCCGATGCCCAGAGCTCTTCCAGCATGGTCTTGTCGCGCAGCGTATCCATCGGCTGCCAAAACCCGCGGTGCTCGAACGCCATCATCTCGCCCATGGCCGCAAGGCGAATGATGGGCGAGCCTTCCCAACTGCTGTCATCACCTTCGATGAGTTCAAGGCACCGCGGCGACAGAACAAAAAAGCCGCCATTGATTGTGCCGCCGTCGCCACGCGGCTTTTCCGTAAACGCGGTAACCTGATCGCCCTCGCGGACCAAGGCGCCGTAGCGCCCGGGCGGGCGCACCGCCGTGACTGTCGCGAGCTTGCCGTGGCTGCGGTGGAATTCAATGGACGAGCGAATGTTCAGGTTGCTGACGCCGTCACCGTAGGTGAGGCAGAACTCCGGTTCATTCTCAATATAGCCGGCAACGCGTTTGAGCCGGCCTCCGGTCAGCGTCTGTTCGCCGGTATCGACCAGGGTGACGCGCCACGGCTCCGCCTTTCTCTGGTGCACGACCATACTGTTGTCCGACATGTCGACGGTGATGTCGGACATGTGCAGGAAATAATTGGCGAAATATTCCTTGATGACATACCCCTTGTAACCGCAGCAGATCACGAAATCATTGGCGCCATGCGCCGAATAGATCTTCATGATGTGCCAGAGAATGGGCTTGCCGCCGATCTCGATCATCGGCTTTGGCCTGAGATTGCTCTCCTCGGAGATGCGCGTGCCGAGCCCTCCCGCAAGGATGACGACTTTCATGAGTTTTCCCGGCGCATTGACTGCCAAGATCGCTTACGCGACCCGGGTCTCTGCCAGATACTCGGCATGGCCCGGAGCCGAATTGCGCTTGTTGACCACGGCGTCCCAGAACTCAAAATAAGTCTGCGCCTTCTCCTTGGAAAACAGCGCGATCAAACTGCAGATGTCGGCCAGCATGGTGTCGAAGGTCTGCGGCTCCTTGATGTCCCTCAACTTCGCGCAAATTTTTTCGGCCGCCTCCGCGAAAGGCGATCCGAAAGTCAGCCGCGTCTGTCGCGTGAACCGGATGAACATCAACGAGGACCAGAGGTCCGCAACAGCCTGTCGGCGTGCGATCGGCAAGTCGGGAAACAGGCCCGAATTGCGTGCCAGCACGGCGCCCTCGAAACCGCACAAAAACCAGTGCAGCTTGTTGATCGCCGGATCCAGTCCGGCGGCCTTGTAGAAATCGAGATCCCGCTTCTGGCCGGACTCAGGTTGCTCCCAGAGCCCGAGATCGTAGAGGTAGATCAGCCGCTTGATCGGAACGAATTTTCCATTCATCAAATAAAGCAGGCACATGATCTGGTCGTGAAACGAGAAAATGTCCGGCATCGCGCGCATGAAGGCAAAGACACGTAACACCATGTCCCGTCGCTGTGCCGAGTAGTTCAAAACATTTGGGCCCGAAAAATTCAGGTATCCCTTGATGCGCGTAACGGCGTCATCGGAGTCCACGTTTTGATAGTTCACGACCGCGGACGCATTCGATGTCTCGATCCCATAGTGGCCGGTCACGCCGGCGAGCGACGCATCCTTTCCGAGCCGCTTGATCGTGTCGGCGATCGCTCCAACCGCGCGGTCCACGCAGTAGTCGTCGTCAGCCAGGCAAAAAATAAACTCGCCTCGCGCAGCGCGGAGAAGCTCGGAAATATTCGTGAGCGCGTCGCATTCGTCGGCAAAAATGAGACTGCAGTTGTCGCGCTGGATATTGGCCAACATGTCGCGCTTTTGCGCGTTGCAGGAATTGTCGCGAATGATGACCTCGACGTCCGCCGACGCCCACGAGCAGGCCTGAACGATTCGCGAGCAAGCCAGCAGGTCGTGCCGGTGCGTCGGGAGCAAAACGGAAAGCTGCATGCGCTTCACTTCTGGCCGGCGGCGCAACTTTAGGAGCGTCACACCCGGTCCGCGTGAGGACGCCGGAAAGTCGGGCTTGCCAATGCGGTGTACCTGATTCGTCGCCCCGTAAAAATGCCGCGAGGCTATCCAAGCGCCGACCGAGGTGGCAAAAAGATTGCCAATCGATTCGCCGCAGCGCAGAGAGCCGCTATTGCCGCACATGGCCCGATCGTTCGCCGCCCTGCCCGACCCTGATCAGGCGCCGGCGTTGCTGGCCGAGATGGCCACCGTACCTTGTAGCTTCGCGCCGGCGACGGTGGGCGCGCCACTCGCACTCTACGGCGCCGGCAATCTCGGCCACCTCGCGCGAGACTTCCTTAAGGCCGTGGGACACGACTTCGCCTTTGTCGTCGACCGCAACGCCCGCAAAATAGAGGCGAACGCGGGCTGGTCCGGCGTCATTTTGCGGCAGCCCGAGGAGGTCCCGGAACAGGCCAAACGCGACGCCCGCCTTGCCGTCTGCGTCGTCACCGCACCATACGTGCCGCTCGAACAAGCATTATCGGCGCAAGGTTTCAAAGACATCGTGCCGTTCTTCGACCTCGCCGAAGGTTTCCGTCAGCGGCACCCGTTGTCGAATGGATGGTTCGCCCCGCCTTTGACCGCGCAGGACCGAGACAATACCGCAGGCGCGCTCGTGCGCTGGGACGACGACATCTCGCGCGCGCATCATCTACAGTTTCTGGCCTGGCGGCGGCTACGCGAGGAATGGACCTTCGATGCGGCACCGGTCGAGGGCGGCAACCGCTTCTTCATTCCGCAGGTGACTGACGTCCTGGGTGACTCCGAAGTCTTCATCGACGCCGGCGCCCACTACGGCAGCGTGATCGAGACCTTCGTCACGCTGACCAAGGGTGCGTTCAAGCAGATCGTCGCCATCGAGCCGGATCCGGCTAACCGGGTGATCCTTGAGCAGAACCTGCGGCATTGGCTGCCAGACGACCAGCGAGTGTCAATTTGCAACTGGGTCCTTGCCGACGGTCGGCGCGAAGCCACGTTCCACGACGGGCTCGGCTACGCGTCGCAACTTTCCGGCACCGGCTTAACGCGCGTCACAACGAACTCGCTTGACGCGCTGGGTCTGTCGCCCACATTCATGAAGCTGCATCTCGAAGGCGGCGAACTCGCCGCCTTGAAGGGCGCACGGCAGACGCTGCTGGCGCACAGGCCGATCGTCGTCGCCACCGTCTATCACAACGCCGATGGCATCTGGGCAACGCCGCGCTGGCTGATGGACACCCTGCCCGATTACCGTTTTCTGTTCCGCGTCCATGCCTGGTGCGGCAACGGTGCCGTCGTCTACGCCATACCCCGTGAACGGTCCGCGCTATGACACAGACGAAGCCGACCGATCCGGTCGAGGACTTCCGCAATCGCTGCGCCGAAAATATCCGTATGGCCGGGCAAGACCGCGCCTTCGTCGACCTGTCGAACGTCTGGAACCAGGCGGCAATCCGTCACGGTTATTTCCAGAATTTCACATGGCTCGGGCGGCCGGTGATTCAGGGCCCGCCGGACCTCTACGCCATACAGGAGTTGATCTGGAACTGCCGTCCCGACCTGATCATCGAAACGGGCATTGCCCACGGTGGTTCGCTGGTGATGAGCGCGTCGATGCTGGCGCTGCTCGACTATTGCGACGCCGCCGAGACCGGCCGCGCACTCGATCCGCGAGCAAGCCGGCGCAAGGTGGTCGGCGTCGAAATCGACATCCGCGCGCACAATCGCACGGCGATCGATGCCCATCCACTGCGCCACAAGATTCACACCGTCTCCGGATCCTCGGTCGCCTCGGACACTGTGGAAACGATTGCCGCTCTCGCGAAGGGCTACGAGCGCACCATGGTGTTCCTCGATTCCAATCACACCCATGCTCATGTGCTGGAAGAGCTCGAGCTCTATGCGCCCTTTGTCAGCAAGGGCAGCTATTGCGTGGTCTGGGATACCGGCGTCGAAGACCTGCCGGGCGAGATGTCGGCCGACCGCCCGTGGGGCAAGGGCAACAATCCGAAGACTGCCGTGTGGGAATATATGCGGCGGCTGAAGGATGAGGGCCGCACGGCGCACGACGGCGAACCGCTGCGCTTCGACTACGATCACATGATTGAATACAAGCTGATGATCACCGCCGCGCCTGACGGATTTCTCAAGCGCGTGTGACGGGAAGCCGCGCTAGCGCGCGCCGGCCGAGGCCACGTTACAATGGCTAAGGTCCGCGGCGGCGGGCGCGATGAAGCCAGGACGACCGGTCAGCCCGAAGTAATCGGCGTGGTCTTGCCAGACCGGGTCCCTCGCCACGATGGCTTCGTAAAGCGCCATGTTGGCTTCGACCTTGTCATCGTTGCCACCGATTTTTTCATAGGCCCTGGCCAAAAAGTAGTGCGCGAAGGCATGCTCGCGATAGCGCTCGATGACGTCCTCGAAGCAGCGCGCGGCCACCTTGTAGTCGCCGATCCGCATGCGCCGGTTGTTGACGAAATTGACGTCGAGATTCATCCGGTAGGCTTTCTGCGGCAGGGTTTCGGGATCGAGGCCCGGGGCGCGGATGATGTAGGTGCCGAGCTCGTAGGCGCCGATTTTCATGTCATCGGGGATGTACTTGTTCTTGACGCAGATATCGTAGAGTTCGGAGCCGCGGATGGGCGACGCGAGGCTGAAGCTGCCCCAGTCCAGCCCGACGTCCTTGATGAATTGCGTGGTCTCGATGCGGTCCTGCTCGCGCTCTCCCGGGATGCCCATCACGAAGAAGCCCTGGACGAACAAGCCGTTCTTGTGCAGTAGCTCGACGACCGGCGCGACCTTGTTCAGCCGCAGCGGCTTCTTGATCACGTTGCGCAGCATGTGCTCGGTGCCGGATTCAATCGCCAGCTGAACGGTGTCCATCCCCGCAGCCCTCATGAGCGCGGCCATTTCGTCATCGATGTAGGCGGCGGTGAGCCCGTTCGGCGTCTCGACGCGGAGATTGTATTTGGCCAGGATCCGGAAAAATTCCTTGGCCCGCTTGTGATTGAGCAGAAGTTGGTCGTCGTAGATCGTGAGGACGTTCATTCCGTAGTTGTCGACCAGATCCTTGACGTGATCCTCGATGACCTCGAGGCTTGAATAGCGCATCGAACCGCCGTGCAAGGTCGGTTCGGCGCAGAACACGCACTTGAAGGGGCAGCCGCGCGAGGTAACGATGAAGAACTGCTTGACGTCCTCGTCCTTGGCTTTGCGAAACGGCGAGAACGCTTCGATCATGCCATATTGATTGGTATCGATCAGGCTGTAATCGATCGCGATGACGTCATCCAGATTTTCCATGTGCTGCGTCTTTGGCCTTACGCCCTTGGCCATCGATTGCCGCGTGACCCATGGATCCTTGAGCAGCTCCTGGTCGGGATCCTCTGAATTGAGAAGCCGCACGAAGGCAAGCTCGCCTTCCGAATAGCAAAGCGCGTCGACGGACGGCTGATCGTCCAGCACGAGATTCCATGCCGTCGTGACGGCGGCGCCGCCCAGCAGCACCTTGACGTCCGGATTGGCGGCCTTGCAGGCGGACGCCAGGCCGTCGACATGTTTGTAGGACACGTCGAACATCACGGAGATGCCGACAATGTCGGGCTTGAAGTCGGCAAGCGTCTTGGCGAATTCAGCGCGGCCTTCAGCGATGTTGAATTGATTGAGATCGATGATCTTTATGTCGTGCGCGCCGGCGGTCGCCTTCTTGATGTAGGTGGCGAGGCAGAGAACCCCGTAGGGGAAGGCGAAGAAGCTTCGCAATTTGCCAGGGCGGATCGCCTCAATCTTGTCGCCAAGGTACGGAGGAATGGCAAAAAGGATTTTCTTGGCGCACATGGCGGAGTTTGATGCTCGCGATCCGGGTCAATACGTAGGCAATTACCTATGATCACCATTGTTTAACGTCGCGTTAACCCTATTGCTTCGCTTGGCGCAGCACGACGATCGGAAAGTCGGCTAGAGATCCACTCTAAGCGATGAGTACCCCCTGATGCTCGAGCGCATCGCCCTGGCGCTGCTCCAAAGCCTTCGCTCAAGGAATGGCGGTCACGCTCAGTCCCCAAAAAGCAAAAGCCCCGGGGCAGGCCCGGGGCTTTCGTAATACGTCTCGTCCGAGATCAGACGGTGCGGGCCTTGCGCTTGCGGCGCCAGCCGACGATGCCCAGCGCGCCGAGACCGGTGGCGAACAATGGCAGCGCGCCCGGCAGGGGCGTTGTCGCAACCGCCGGCGCGTCCGTCACGCGCATCTGGTACGGCTCGCCGGCCCCGACGAGATCATCATTTGAAAACGGACCGCCGAGCGCGTTGGCGTAATACTCGCCCGCAACTCCCGTCCCGCCGTTACCGATCGTCCAGGCCCACGCGACCGAACTGAGGCTATCGCCGATCAGCCCGATCCAATAACGATTGCTCGCCGAGAGGACCACGGGCGCGAATGAGAAATTAACATCGGTAACCGCGGTTGAAAGGATGTTGTCGCTGATGGCGCCGCTGGTGTAGAGCGACGTGCTGCCGGGCCCCGAGCCGGGGTTGTCAGTAACAATCTGAACCTGGAACGTACCGCCGTCGCGTGCGGTGCCGCTCAGCAGAAGGTCGAATTGGCTGATGGTCGGCGCGGTCGCGCCGGTGGAAAACGAATTATACAGCGGACCGGATGACGCCGCAGCGTCACTGGCTGCGGTCACGGCTCCGATGTTGTCGTAGAGCACCTCGGCATTGGCAACCGCAGGCGCAATCGCAGTGGCGGCAAGAACCGCACTGGCGAAAAAGAGTTTAAGCCTCATTGTTCTCACTCACCCCTCGAGGCCACGCAACAACCCTAGCCCAGTTCTCGTCAAACGACAATATCGAACTTGTGCAGCGACAGGTCGTTTTCGGTGACCCCGACAATCGTGATCTGATCGGTTCCAACCGGGGCGTGAATGACGGCATTCGTAGTCCCGCTGGTATGGGCCAGCACATCGTCCACGCTGGTGAAACCGAGCCCGCGCAAGTCCAATGTGTCGTGGTTTGCGGCCGTTCCTACAGTAAAATCGTTGGTTCCCGTGGCCGACTGAATGGTGTCCTGACCGAAGCCGGAACGGAACACGAACGTGTCGTTGCCTAATCCGCCGGTCAGCGTGTCGTTACCGGCCCCGCCAATGATGATGTCATTGCCGGCGCCGCCGGTGATCTTGTCGACGCCGCCGCCGCCGTTAAGGATATCGCCAAGATTATTGCCGGTGATCGTGTCGCTGCCGCTGCCGCCGACAACGTTATGCGTCACACCGATTGTCTGCGAAGTGTGAGTGTTTCCGGTGACCGACACCGATCCGACATTGTCACTCAGCCTCACCGTCATGTTCGTCGAACTCGTCGAGAAATCGAAGGTATCGGCATTCTCGGTAACGCCAATGTGGTCGGTGACAGTGTTGCTGGAAAGCGTTCCATCGCTCGCCTGGTAGTCGAACGACGTCGAGCCAGGGAAGAACGGCTTGAAGTCGAACGAGCCGTCGTCGTGGAACGTCAGCAAGCCGTCGTTCGAGCCGCTCACCAGCGAGGCCGACAGCGACGGGCCATCGACGTCGGAGTCATTGGCGAGCACGCCAGGCGCGGCAACGTGCAGCGTCTGACCGAGCACCACGCTGTAGCTGTCGCTGTTGGCGACCGGCGCATCGTCGACTGCCGTGACGTTGATGGCGACCGAGGCATCGGCCGTGAGCGGGCCGCCGGCGCCGGTGTTGCCCTGGTCGTTGACGTGGATGGCGAGCGCGTCGGCGCCGTTGTAGTTGACGTTGCCGAGGTAGCTCACGCTCGCGAGCGCCGCGTCGATGTCGGCCAGCGTGCCGGTGAAGCTCATCGCGGCATCGGCACTGCCGTCGCCCGTGATGAACGTCAGCCCGGTGGTCTGCGCCAGCGTCAGGCTGCCGTGGGCAACCGACAGGTTGACCTGCTCGGCGGCGCCATTGGCGTCGACATCCGAGATCGAGATGCCGTTGATGAGGAGGTTCGTATCCTCCGCCACCGTCTGCGGCCCGGGCGCGGTGATCACCGGCGCGTCGTCGACCGCCGTGACGTTGATGGCGACCGAGGCATCGGCCGTGAGCGGGCCGCCGGCGCCGGTGTTGCCCTGGTCGTTGACGTGGATGGCGAGCGCGTCGGCGCCGTTGTAGTTGACGTTGCCGAGGTAGCTCA
>Ga0265313_10001342_pt1 | contig 23180 bp, 16 predicted proteins | sample 4123metaG_FD_203122 | JGI IMG/M metagenome (GOLD analysis project Ga0265313, IMG submission 203122) | Rhizosphere microbial communities from Carex aquatilis grown in University of Washington, Seatle, WA, United States - 4-1-23 metaG | ecosystem: Host-associated > Plants > Roots > Rhizosphere >...
TCGCCACAGGGGGAAACCATGGCCATTGCCTGGGACAGCAATCTGAAGGTCGGCAATATCGAGATCGATTCCGACCACCGCGAACTCATTGCCTTGATCAATGATTTCGAGACCGCCGCCAAGTCTGGGGAGGGCCTGGACAAGCGCGCCATCCAGGTCACTCTGGAGCGCCTGCAGCTCTATGCCCACGACCATTTCGCCCGCGAGGAATACATCCAGGCGGTGGCCAAGTACGAGGGACTGGAGGAAAACAAGCGGCAGCACGACGCCCTGCGCAAGACCCTCGGCGAGTACATCAAGAAATTCAATGCCGGCGAGTTGGGCGACGACAAGAAGGCCGGCGGCGAGATCAGCGCCTTCCTGAACCACTGGCTCATGAACCACATCCTTGAGGTCGACCTCAAGATGAAGGGCAGCCTGAAGGAAGAGGCCTGGCGCTAAGGTCGTAGGACCACCGGGGGAACTTCACCTCCGCCAGTGACGCCCCCATGTGACGGTGGAACCAGCCAAGGAGACCCCTCCATGATCGATCTCTATTATTGGACCACGCCCAACGGCCACAAGATAACCATCTTCCTGGAAGAAGCCGGGATCGACTATCGCATCGTCCCGGTCAATATCGGTAAGGGCGAGCAGTTCCAGCCCGATTTCCTCAAGATTTCGCCCAATAACCGCATGCCGGCCATCGTCGACCACGACCCGGCCGAGGCCGGGCCGCCCATCAGCGTGTTCGAGTCCGGTGCCATTCTGCTCTATCTGGCGGAAAAGACCGGCCGCTTTCTAGCGCCGGGCCTGCGTGGCCGGGTCGAGACCCTGCAGTGGCTGTTCTGGCAGATGGGCGGGCTGGGTCCCATGGCCGGCCAGAACCACCATTTCGCCCTCTACGCCCCGGAGAAAATTCCCTACGCCATCGAGCGCTATGTCAAGGAGACCGGCCGCCTCTACGCCGTGCTGAACAAGCGTCTGGCCGACCGGGACTTCGTCGCCGGCCCTTATTCCATCGCCGACATGGCCGCTTATCCCTGGATCGTGCCGTGGGAGCGTCAGGGCCAGAAGCTGGACGATTTCCCCCACTTGAAACGCTGGTTCGAGGCCATCGCCCAGCGGCCGGCGGTGATCCGGGCCTATGAGCGGGCCAAGGAGATCAACACCGCCAGCACCGTCGACGAAAAGTCCCGCGCCGTGCTGTTCGGACAGGATGCCACCACCGTTGGCAAGTGAGACGGCGGCCGGGAGCAGCCGCCAATCAGCCATCACCGATGGCGGCGCGGCATCACGTTGCTTTGACAAGGTATTGACAGCCGATTTTAGTCCTTTTGGTTGCTCCCGTCGGATGGGGTGAGATGCAGATGTCATGGCTCGATAACCGGAAAATTGCCGTCAAGGTCGGACTGATCGTGATGGCCGCGTTGATCGGAATGGGGCTCATCTTCATTGGGGCGTTGCGGGTGTTGGACGATGAGGTGCTCTCGGGCCGCATGGCCAAGGTCAAGGACCTGACCGACAGCGTCGCCGGCATCCTCGCCACCTATGAGACCGAGGCCAAGGCCGGACGGCTGGGCGAGGCCGACGCCAAGGCTGCCGCGCTGCGTGATATAAAAATGCTGCGCTACGGCAATGATGACTATTTCTGGGTCCACGACCTGACTGGTCGGATGGTGATGCATCCGCTCAAGCCCGAGATGGACGGCAAGGATGCCAGCGACGTCAAGGATGCCGCCGGCCAGCCACTGTTCCTGCGGATGAACGAAGTGGTCAAGGCCGCCGGCGCCGGATTCCACACCTATGAGTGGCCCAAGCCGGGCTTCCAGAAGCCGGTGCGCAAGGTCTCCTACGTCAAGGGCTTCACTCCCTGGGGCTGGGTGGTGGGCACCGGCATCTATCTCGATGACGTGGATGCCGCCTTCTGGTCGCGCGCGCTCGCCTTCGGCGGTGGAGTCCTGGTGCTGTCCCTGGTCGTGCTGTCGCTGTCCCTGGTAGTAGCGCGACGGATCACCACCCCCCTGATCGGACTGGCGACCACTATGGGCCAGTTGTCCAACAGCCGGTTGGAGATCGAAGTCCCGGCGACCTCCCGTGCCGACGAAGTGGGCGAGATGGCCCGCGCCGTCGAAATCTTCAAGCACGGGCTGATTCGCGCCGAAGCCCTGGCGGAGGAACAACGTCAGGCGGAATGGACCAAGGACAAGCGGGCCCGCGTCATCGACAACCTGCTGCTGGCTTTCAACGAGGAAGTCACCGAGGCGCTGGAGGGCATGGCCCGCACCGCCGGCCAGCTCGAGACCACCTCGCGCACCCTGTCCTCCACCGCCGAGGGGGCGTCGGCCCAGGCCACCGCTGTTGCGTCAGCCATCGAGGAAACCGCCGTCAATATGCGCACCGCCGCCGGATCGGCCGAGCAACTGGCACAATCGGGGGAGCAGATCAGCCATCGGGTGAGCGAATCCACCCGGATTTCCGACGAAGCCTCGGCCGAAGCCCTGCGCACTACCGAACTGGTCAACACCCTCGCCCAGGCGGTGGGCAAGATCGGCGCCGTGGTCAGCCTGATCAACGACATCGCCTCCCAGACCAACCTCCTGGCGCTCAACGCCACCATTGAGGCTGCGCGGGCCGGCGAGGCCGGAAAAGGCTTTGCCGTGGTCGCCAACGAGGTCAAGACCCTGGCCAACCAGACCGCCAAGGCCACCGAAGAGATCGCTGGCCAGATCGCCACCGTCCAGCGGGTCACCGGCGATGCGGTCGGGGCCATCACCTCCATCACCGGGGTGATCGAGCGTATCCGCGAGGCCTCCTCCAGCATCGCCGACGCGGTCCACCGGCAGGACGCCGCCACCGGCGAAATCGCCGGCAATGTCCAGCAGGTGGCACAGGCTACCGCCGAGGTCAGCTCCAATATCGTGGGGGTCAATCAGGCGGCGGAGCAGACCGAGCAGGTAGCCGGCGAAGTGCTCCACACCGCTCAGGACGTGGCCGGCCGGGCCAATCGCCTGCGCGAACGGGTCGATACCTTCCTCACCAGCATCCGCGCGTCCTAGAATCGGAACCAGCCATCATGAATTATGCCATCACGGACAGCGGCGGCGTTACCGAGATCTCCCTGAGCGGACGCCTGACCTTCTCGGAAGCGCCGCAATTTCCGAAAATCCTCGCCGAGTTGGACAAGGCGGGCAAAACCCGGTGGGATGTCCGGCTCGACCAGTTAGACTTCATCGATTCCACCGGCATGAGTCTGTTCATCCACATCTACGACGCCGCCAACAAAGAAGGGGCTAAGGTGGTCATCCACGGCTGTCGCGGAGCGGTACGCGATGCCCTCGGCCGGGCTGCCTTCGAGACGTTGTTCGAATTCCAGTGACCCTCCCCGGCCCCGCCTTCACCATCGCCGTCAAAAACGGAGGAGCCGTGCTGGCCGCCCAGGTGGGCAAAAGGCTGGAACGGGCGCGGCTGCGCCTGGAGGGCGACAGCGACGCCACCGTCTGGCTGTTCGACGGCGGTAAGGCACGGTCCATCGCGCCGCTGCTGCGCTTTCCAGCCGTGGCCGCCATCGACCTCGGCTGCGATGACCCCGTCGGCGGCCTGTCCTCCCTGCCCGCCCGGTTGCTGCTACGGGTCGCCACCGTCCATGCTCTTCGCCACGATGTGGCCGGCCCGATGGTCGACGAGCTGAAGCGCCGCCTGCCCCGCATCGCTCCCATCCGGGCCACCATCCATTCCGCGCTCCAGGAGGCGGTGGGCAACGCCGTCATGCACGGCAACCTCGCCTTGGCCAGTGCCCTGCGGCAGAACCGCGACGGCCTTACCGCCATGGCCCAACTCATGGAACACCGGACAGCCGATCCCCATTACAGCCGCCGGCCGGTTACGGTGGCGGCCCGCTGGGATCTGTCCTATCTGGTGCTGACGGTGGAGGATCGCGGCCATGGCTTCCAGCATCCGCCCGCTCCCGCCGCCCCACTCCCTCACGCCGCCAGCGGCCGAGGGCTGGCCCATATCCGATCTGTCTGCTCCCGGGTCACCTTCTCCGCCCAGGGCCGCCGCATCGCCATGCGCTTCCGCCTGCCCTAGGTTTTGACCCAGACAAAGGTAATGTCGTCCCGGGGCTCGACCGGGGATAGCCCGGCGAAGCCGGACATCACCCGGGCCAAGGTCTCCTCGGGAGTCTCTGCGATATTCTCGGCCAGAAGCCGGTGAATGCCGGCCTCGCCCAGGACCTGCCCGTGATGATCCAGTGCCTCGCTCAGCCCGTCGCTGTACAGCGCCAGATGGCTGCCTTGCGGGAAGGGAACCACCGTGTTGCGATAGGCAACATCCGGGAGAATGCCCAGCGGCGGGAAGTGCTCGTCGAGTCCGCCCAGGAGATGTGCCCCGCATCCGAGGATGGGAGTGGGACCACCACCATTGGCGATGGTCAGGGTCCGCGCCGCCACGTCGATGACCGCCACCGTCATGGTGGCGAACTGGCCGCGCGGCAACAGGGCCACCAGCTGGGCATTGAGGGCGGCAAGCAATCCCGCCGGATCGCCGGCATTCAGCCCCGCCCCCCGCATCATCTGGTTCAGCCGGAAGGTGTTGATGGCGGCGGCGACGCCATGACCGGAAAAATCGACGGTGAAGACCATCACGCGATGATCGTCGAGGGCGATAACGCCCCACAGATCGCCTCCCAGCTCCGAGGACGGGGTGAAGGCAGCCGCGATGCCGATACCGGTGCGGGCCTTGGCCTCCGCGATCAGGGCCGGATCGGGCAGCAGGCTATCCTGCATCGCCCGCGCCGTGGCCAAATCCTGGGCCAGCCGGTCACGGTAACGGCGGAGATCCTGTAGCATCAGATATTGGTGCAGGTGGACCCGCACCCGCGCCACCAGTTCCTGGCGGTCGATGGGCTTGCTGACGTAATCGCTGGCACCCTGCTCAAACAGGGCGTTGCGCGTGGCCTGGGAATCCGCCGCCGTGGTTACCAGCACCGGAATTTCGGCATGGACCGGATCGGCGCGCAGCCGCCGCAGGAATTCCTTTCCGTCCATACCGGGCATCATCAGGTCGAGCAGAATCAGATCGGGGGCGAAGCGTTCCACCTTGGCCAGCCCCTCGGTCCCGTCACTGGCGGTTTCCACGCGGATGATGCCCATGGCTTCCAGCAGCGCACAGGCGAAATGCCGGTTCATGAGGTTGTCCTCAACCACAAGAACACGGGCTTGCTTCAGATCCATACCGAAACTTTGTCCCAAACGCCCATCCCCTGCACAGCCCCCCTGTCCGCCCATCTCACCCCAGCACAAGCCGAAGCGCCAGAGAATTGCTCAAGACAGAGCCTAGCCGGCGAGGTCCTCCAGAGATCGCACCGCCCGGCCCGTGTCACTGCAACACGGATGACGGCTACACCGGCTCGCACATGAATACGGATAAGAGCATTCAGCCATGACGATGAAATGACCGAACTGGAAATCTGGATTCCAAGTCCCACGCGCGGCAAGAACGCCCTTGACCAAATCGGTATTCGTTTGCCAATTTAATAGTTCGAGGACGCGGCAGATCAAAACGACAAGCGTTCCGACCTAGGGTGGCGAGCAGTGGTAGCGAGAACGGGGCAAGTCCCCGCCCCACGCCATCTCCACCACCAAACCGGGAGATTTCTCCGTGCTCGCACGTATCGCCAATTTGCCGATCGTCATCAAGCTGTTCATCGCCCCTTTGCTGCTGGTGGCCTGCATCGCCGTCCTGGGCGTGGTCTTTCACTTCGCCATGGCCCGCCAAGGCGGCGCCATGGAGCGCATGGCGACAGTCTCCTTCGCCACCTCGCGCGCAGCAGCTGAGTTGGGAGCCACCGCCTCGGCCGCCCAGTCCAACGTCTACCGGCTGCTGGGCTGGCAGGCGGCCAGGGAGGACAAGGACAAGATCAAGGCCCTGGACACCCAGGTCCGCGCAGACCTCAAGTCCCTGGCCGAGCGCAGCGCCGGAGTGCTGTCGGCGCTGGGGGCCGATGCCGCCGCCGCCAAGCAGGTCAAGGATTACACCCTGGCCGCCGGTGACGTGCTGGACATGTATGCCGCCGACAACCTCACCGCCCTGTCCATGATGGGGGCCACCGAAATCGAGTACGACGCCCTGCACAAGCTGCTGGAAGGCCTATCCGAGCAGGCCGCCGCCAGGGCCGCCGCTGATTACCGCGATACCACCGAGCTGGCCGCCACCGCCGAGGTGCAGTATTTCGTGGTGCTTCTGGCCTTCCTGACGGTGGGTGGCGTCGTCACATTGGCTCTGGCCCGCCTGATCGCCGGCCCCATCGTCTCCATGACCGGCTCCATGCGCGAACTGGCCCAGGGAAACACCGACATCCATGTCAGCTCCCTGGAACGCGCCGACGAAGTGGGGTCGCTGGCCCGGTCGCTTCAGGCGTTCCAGGTGGCGGCCCTGGAACGGCGCAAGCTGGAGGAGACCCATGAGGCCGAGGCCGCAACCAAGGAGCGACGGCGCCTGTTCCTGGAGCAGCATGCCGCCACCTTCCAGGCCTCGGTCAGCACCACCCTGGATGCCGTCACCAACGCCGCCGGCCAGATGAAGGACACGGCCGAGACCATGTCGGCCACCGCCGCCGAGACCAGCCGCCAGTCCTCTCTGGTCACCGAAGCGGCCGCCCAGGCTTCGGTCAATGTCGGCACCGTGGCGGCGGCGGCGGAGCAGCTTTCCGCCTCCATCCGCGAAATCGCCAGCCAGGCGGCCCAGTCCAGTTCCGTCGCCAACGACGCCGTGCGCGAATCCGCCGAGACCGACGAGATCATCCGCAGTCTGGCCGAAGCCGCCCAGCGCATCGGCGAGGTGGTGGAGATGATCTCAGGCATTGCCGCCCAGACCAACCTGCTGGCGCTGAACGCCACCATCGAGGCGGCCAGGGCGGGGGAAGCGGGGAAAGGCTTCGCGGTAGTGGCGGGCGAGGTCAAGACCCTGGCCACCCAGACCAGCAAGGCCACAGCCGAGATCGCCCAGCATATCGAGCAGGTGCAGCAGCGCACCGGTGCCGCCGTCACGGCCATCAACCACGTAAGCAGCACCATCGGTGAGATCGACCGCATTGCCGCCGCCATCGCCGCCGCGGTGGAGGAACAGGAGGCCTCGACCCGCGAAATCGCCCGCAACGTCCAGCAGGCGGCCAATGGGACGCAGGATGTCACCGACAATATTCAGGGCGTGGCTTCCGCCGCAGAATCGGCGGGGCGCATCGCCGGCGACGTCCTGACCTCGGCCCAGAACCTCACCGACCAGGCCACCACGCTCCGTGCGGAAGTGGAGCGCTTCCTGTCCGATATCCGCGAGGAGGACAGCACCGCCACCCAGCGCGACGCGGTGTTTCTCGACTTCGTCACCAGCCGGGCCGGTGAAATCTCCGCCCTGTTCGAACAGGCGGTGGACCGGGGCGAGGTCTCCCTGGACGATCTGTTCGACGAGAGCTACCAGCCGATCCCCGGCACCAATCCCCAACAGCACACGGCTCGCTTCACCACCTTCACCGATCGCGTCCTGCCGCCGATCGTGGAAGCGGCACTGGGAATCGACGAGCGCGCCGTCTTTTGCGTCGGCGTCGACCGCAACGGCTATCTGCCCACCCACAATGCCCGGTTCTCCGAGCCGCAGGGACGCGATCCGCAATGGAATGACGCCCACTGCCGCAACCGCCGTAAGTTCACCGACGAGACCGGACTGGCCGCCGCCCGTAACCGCAAGCCCTGCCTGATCCAGACCTATCGCCGCCACATGGGCGGTGACGATTATATGATGATGGTGGACGCCTCATCGCCGATCACGGTCAAGGGCCGCCACTGGGGCGGCCTGCGACTGGGCTACAGGGTGTAGGCGGAAGCGGTTCCTCAGACCTCACGCGGGACGGGCTTGCGCACCACGCCAAACCAATAGTCCTGGATGCCGTGGATAGCCCGGAACAGCTGTTCGATATCCACCGGCTTGGTGACGAATCCTGAGGCACCGAGGTCATAGGCCTGGGACACGTCACGTTCCACGTCGGAGGTGGTCAGAACAACCACCGGCATCCGGGCGAGCCGGGTATCATCCCGCATGGCCTTGAGCACGTCGCGCCCGGTCACCCGTGGCATGTTAAGGTCGAGCAGCACCAGATCGGGGGTAACGACGTCTGTGAAATTGGGGGCTTCCTTGCGCAGGAAGGCCAAGGCCTCGACACCATCGCGGGCAACGTGAGTCCGGCAGATGAAACGCCCCTCGACAATGGCGGAGCGAATCAGTTCCACGTCCCCCGGCTCATCATCGACGATGAGAATCTCGAAGGGCGCGACTGAATTATTCTGCATTCATCTCGACTCCCGACCATCGCCGAAGCCCGGCAATGGTTTAAACTTCCAGGCACAAACGCCCCTGCCGCCACTATAACTGCCTGCAACCCATCCGTGGAGCCCTATTCGGAGGCCTTTGCCATGCCAATGGTATGTGCTATTTGGGTAGGGCGACCACGAAGGTACTTCCCTCCCCCGGCGCGGACTCCACCCAGATTCGTCCGCCATGATGCTCGACGATCTTGCGACACGATGCCAGACCGATACCGGTTCCTTCGTATTCGGTCTGTGCTACCAGCCGTTGGAAGACCTGGAACAGACGTTCCCGGTGGCGGGGATCGATGCCGATTCCGTTATCGGTGATGGAAATCACCCACTCCCGCCCTGCGTCGGCGCAATTGATCTCGACCCGGGGCCGGATGCCCGCAGCCACGAACTTGACGGCATTGGCGATCAGGTTCTGGAACAACCGTTCCAATTCCACCGCATTGCCGGTTACCGTCGGCAAGAAGGACGGCGCCAGCACTTCGGCATCGGTATCGCGCAGCACACCGGACAGGGATTCCAGCGCCCGGGCCAGACACTCGGACAGGCTGGCGGGTTCGGCCGCGGTGCCGCCGCGGCCGATGCGGGAATAGGCCAGCAGATCGGTGATCATTTGGTCCATGCGCCTAGCCCCATCGGTGGCGAAGGCGATATAGCTCTGCTCCTCCTCGTCCAGACGGTCGCCGAGGCGCCTCTGCAGCAGAGTCACGTAGCTGGCGACCATGCGCAATGGCTGCCGCAGGTCATGGGACGCCACATAGGCGAAGTGCTCCAGCTCGGCATTGGAACGCTTCAGCTCGCGTTCCATGGCCAGACGTTCGGAAATGTCCTGGGCCACGCCGAGGAACCCACTCAACTCGCCAGCATCATCGTAAAGGGCACTGATGCTGAGCAGCACCCGAAAATGGCTGCCATCCTTGCGGATATAGGTCCACTCGTTGGTGTCGGGCTGGCCGGAGATCAGGGGCTTGGCCACGAAGGTCTCGAACCCGACCGGCACCGGATCCTCGAGATCGGCGGAAAACTGCTCCGCGCGCGAGGCCATCTCCTTGGGATCGTGGAATACCTGCGGCGTCATCAGCCCCACCACCTCCTCGGCGGCATAGCCCAGCCAGCGCTCGGCGGTATGATTGAACAGCAAGATGGTGCCGTCGATATCGGTGGCGATGATCATGCTCCCCGCCCCGTCGAGAACGGCGTGGCGAAAGGCAAGCAGCCGCCGGACCTCCTGTTCGGAGCGGCGACGGTCGGTGACGTCGATGACCAGGGAATAGATCAGCGCTTGCCCCGCGACTTCGATGGGCCCGCTTCGGACCTCGACGTCGCGCACCTCGCCCGAAGCCAGGCGATGCCGGAAGTGGAAATGATCCCGCTCCCCCGCTCCGACCTTGCGCATCTCCTCGGCGGCAGCCTCGGGACTCAGGGTGTTGATATCCGAAATCCGCATGGTGGTGAGGATATCGCGGGGCCAACCATAATAGGCTTCTGCCGCGTCATTAGCGTCGATGATCCGGCCGCTGACGGGATCGACCAGCATTTCCACCGCCTTGCAGCCCCGAAACAGGGTGTGATAGATCGCCTCGCGTCGCCGAAGTTCGATCTCAGCAAAGGCCAGCTTGCCCTGCAAGGCATTGAAGGCGGTGATCAGTTCGCCGATTTCGGCCGCCTCCTGCCCCAGGGCCGCAGGCAACGGCGCCAGCTCCGCCCTGCCCGACACCATGTCGCGAATGGCCGCCGCCACCCTCAGCATCGGCCGCAGGGACTGCCGCAACGCCACCCAAAGCACGGTCAGAAGGGCCAATGACAGCCCCACCATGGTAAAGACCAGCTTTTTCTGGATGTCGGCAATGGGCTGAAACGCCTCGGCGGTCGGTAGCCGGGCCACCAGGACCCATCCGGTGGAGGCGACGCGCTTGGCCGAGGTCAACTCCTCGATCCCCTTGGAACTGGAGGTGATGCCCGATCCTTCGAAGCCGGCGCGGTAGCGATCCAGCATCACGTTTACACCGATCACCGGCATCGGAGTGAATACCCGACGTTTGTCGGATGACACCACGATCATGTCCGACCGGGGCGAGATCAGATACATGCCGCCAGTCCGGCCAACCTGATGCTCGGTCAACTGCCCTAGAAAGTTGGGCTCGGTCAGGATCATGGTGCCGACCAGCATTCCGACCACGCCGATCTTGCCGTCGACGATGGGAGCGATGATGGACACCACCGGCTGGCCGAGCACAGGGTCGGAATAGGGCTCGGAAACCACCGGCCGGGCCGTAACCTTGGCTGCGGCAAAAGCAGGACGCTCCGCCAAGGACCGGCCTTCGTGGCCCAGGTCCGGGTATTCCGCCAACACCGTCCCATCATGGTCCAGGGCCAGCAGGCCGCCGGTGAAAACGCCGTGCACGCCGCCCCGCGTCGCCAGATAACGGCGAAGGTCATCGGGGCGCCGCAACAGCGGTCCATCCATCAGCCGGGCCAGCCGGTCGAGGGAATCCGTATGCGTCCGAACTTTCTGATCGAGTTCGCCGGCCAGACTCTCGACGAAGGAAAGCTGCTGCTTTCCGACCAGATCCTCGATATCCCGTTGCAGCGATTGAGCGAAGACAAAGGCACCAACCAGCGCTACCGCCAGGAACGACAGCAGGAACAAGGCAAAGGTACGAACCGCAAGCGACTTCCGTTTCAGCATCAGGTCGCCGAATTTTCTCTCATCAAACCCCGCCTTCATCCTCGCACGACACCGGGCGATCAGTCCATCGCCCCAAGCCGCGACCTTTGTGAGGCGCGGCCAATCCCATCATGGTAAGGTTTCGCTCTTCATGCCTGAATCGGAACGCCGCCGCCATGACCATCCCGCTACCTTCAGCGCCCGGGACTCTTTCCACACGAATGGCCGTTCAGGTTCTTCTGCTCGGCGAGCGCCTGGATACCCGCCGCCTTGAGGAAGGAGTGGTCCTGGCCACCGCGCCCCTGACCATCCGGGCCGGGCAGGAGGGATTCGCCGTCCTGTTCCGCTATGGCGTGGTCGCGCTGTTCGGTCTCGATCCGCTGGAAGAGGCGGTGTTCCTGTCCTCGCTGGGCAAGCTGGTCGCCGATCCCTTGCCGGTCCAGGGCCGTGAATCGGTGGAACTGGTCATCGAGGCAGGGTCCGAGGATCGCGTGGACAAGTCGGGCACAGTCTTCCTCGCCGATACCTGCCCCGAGCGGCTCCAACTGGTGGGCGAGGTTCTGGCCCGCGATCTGGTCCTCGACCACTACGCCAAGCGCATCGCCAAGGTCTTTGATTCCATCGAACCGCTGGCCGCTGCGCTGAGCCGGGGCAGCCTGCGCCGGCTCAAGACCAAGGACCTGCTGTCCCAGATCGGTCAGGTGCTGCTGACCGAACATCGCATGGTCGGCCGCGTCGAGTTGCTGGAAAGCCCGGAAGTGCTCTGGGTCAAGCCCGAGTTGGAACGCCTGTTCATCCGGCTCGAGCGAGAGTACGACCTGTCGGCGCGCAACCGGGCGCTGGACCGCAAGCTGGAGGTGATCTCCGATACCGCGGAGACCCTGCTCGACCTGATTCAGACCCGCTCCAGCATGAAGGTGGAGTGGTACATCGTCGCCCTCATCCTGTTCGAGATCATCCTGTCCATCTATCAGCTCGCCCGGGTCTGACAATACCCATACAGCCCCCGGTGTTGCCAATCGCTGGCCGGCGGGAGTAGGGTTCGATCCCCATAGACCTGGATCGCCCCCATGCGCCCCGACCTTGCGGCCAAGTACGACTTGCGGCTTCCCCGCTATACCTCCTATCCCACCGCGCCGCATTTCCATCCCGGCGTCACCGCCGAGACCTATGGCGGCTGGCTGGGGGCCATTGATCCCGAGCTGGAACTGTCGCTCTATCTGCATATCGCCTTCTGCGCGGAGATGTGCTGGTTCTGCGGCTGCCACACCAAGATCACCAAACGCTACGCCCCGGTCGCCACCTATATGAAGGCCCTCTGGCGCGAGATCGAACTGGTGGCCGAGGCTCTGCCCGGCCGCATGACCGCGCGCCACATCCATTTCGGCGGCGGCAGCCCCACCATCCTCACGCCCGAGGATTTCGTCCGCACCATCGACCTGCTGAAAAGCCGTTTCCTTCTCAAGGACGGTGCCGAGGTGGCGGTGGAGTTGGACCCACGCACCGCCGACGAGGGCTATGTCAAGGCCATGGCCGGCGCCGGAGTGACCCGGGCCTCCATCGGCGTCCAGGACCTGGACGCCAAGGTCCAGCAAGCCATCAACCGCATTCAGCCCTACGAGGTCACCGAGCGGGTGGTGGGTTGGTTGCGCCAATATGGCGTGCCCGAGGTCAATATCGATCTCATCTATGGCCTGCCCCATCAGACCGTGGATGGGCTGCTGGCCACCATCGACACCTCGATCAAGGGCTTCGCGCCGCGCCGGGTGGCCCTGTTCGGCTATGCACACGTGCCTTGGATGAAGAAGCACATGCGCCTGATCCCCGACGAGACCCTGCCCGACACCAATACCCGCTGGCAGCAATACGAGCAGGGCTGCAAGCTGCTGACCGAGACCCACGGCTATGTTCAGATCGGCCTCGACCACTTCGCCGCCCCCGACGACGCCATGGCCATCGCCCTCAAGGCCAAGCGGCTGCACCGCAACTTCCAGGGCTACACCACCGATTCCGCCACCACTCTGATCGGCTTCGGCGCCTCGGGCATCGGCTCGCTGCCCCAGGGCTACGTCGCCAACGAAGGCGAGGTCCACGCCTATGAGCGCAATATCGCCGAAGGCCGCCTCTGCGTCACCCGGGGCGTGGCGGTCAGCGATGACGACCGCCTGCGCCGCGAGATCATCGAGCGGCTGATGTGCGACCTGGAGGTCGATCTCGACGCGGTAGCGGCCCGCCACGGCACCGATGGTGGCCAGTTTGAAGCCGAACTGGCCAGCCTGGCACCGCTGGTGGCCGACGGACTGGCAACGGTCCATGGCCGCCGCATCGCGGTGACCCATGACGGTCGGACCCTGGTCCGGGCCATCTGCGCCGCTTTCGACCGCTACCTCAAGGCCGGGGAGCAGCGCCACTCCAAGGCGGTGTGACCCACCCCTTCGCGACACTTCCGGGTGGCATTCCCACCACCCATCTAATTTTCCGAACTCCCCCTCCGGGTGTTTGCCGACGCTCGTGAACCGGGCAAAGTGGACAGCGTCGCCATAGGGCGGCCAAGACGGCCCTCAATCGGCCGCCGCCTGTCCAAGGGAGAAGGACAACCATGGATCAGTCCAAGCGCTATGCCAATCTCGCCCTCAAGGAGGAGGCGCTGATCGAGGGTGGGCGCCATGTGCTGTGCGCCTATCGCATGAAGCCCAAGACCGGGTTCGGCTATCTGGCCACCGCCGCTCATTTCGCTGCGGAATCCTCCACCGGTACCAATGTGGAGGTCTGCACCACCGACGACTTCACCCGTGGCGTCGATGCCCTGGTCTATGCCATCGACGAGCAGCGCGAGGTGATGAAGATCGCCTTCCCCGTCGATCTGTTCGACCGCAACATCATCGACGGTCGCGCCATGATCGCGTCATTCCTAACGCTGACCATCGGCAACAACCAGGGTATGTCGGACGTTGACTACGCCAAGATGGTGGACTTCTACGTGCCGCCCAAATTCCTTCAGCTGTTCGACGGCCCGGCCTGCAACATCGCCGAGATGTGGCGGGTGCTGGGGCGGCCGCAGACCAATGGCGGCATGGTGGCGGGCACCATCATCAAGCCGAAGCTGGGCCTGCGCCCCAAGCCCTTCGCCGATGCCTGCCACCAGTTCTGGCTGGGCGGCGACTTCATCAAGAACGACGAGCCCCAGGGCAATCAGGTCTTCGCCCCGCTGAAGGAGACCATCGCCCTGGTGGCCGACGCCATGAGGCGCGCCCAGGACGCCACCGGCCAGGCCAAGCTGTTCTCGGCCAACATCACCGCCGACGATCCCGCCGAGATGATCGCGCGCGGCCATTACATCCTGGAGACCTTCGCTGAGAATGCCGGCCATGTGGCCTTCCTGGTGGATGGCTTCGTCGCCGGGCCGACGGCGGTCACCACCTGCCGGCGCAACTTCCCCGCCCAGTTTCTGCACTATCATCGGGCCGGGCATGGCGCCGTCACCTCGTCGCAGTCCAAGCGCGGCTATACCGTTCTGGTGCATATGAAGATGGCCCGGCTGATGGGGGCCAGCGGCATCCATACCGGGACCATGGGCTTCGGCAAGATGGAGGGCACCCCCGACGAAAAGGCGGTGGCCTATATGCTGGAGCGCGACGTGGCCGACGGCCCTTTCTATCGCCAGGACTGGTGTGGCATGAAGGCCTGTACCCCGATCATCTCGGGCGGCATGAATGCGCTCCGCCTGCCTGGATTCTTCACAAATCTCGGCCACTCCAACATCATCCAGACCTCCGGCGGCGGCGCCTTCGGCCACAAGGACGGCGCCATCGCCGGAGCCCTGTCGCTGCGTCAGGCGCATCAGGCCTGGACCGAAGGGGTGGACCTGATCGACTATGCCAAGGATCATCCGGAGCTGAAGGGGGCCTTTGAATCCTTCCCCGGTGATGCCGACCGCTTCCATCCGGGATGGCGGGAAAAGCTGCGCATCGGCTGACCCATGACCAGTTGCGGTGGAGGCGAGCACTCAGAAGCCCGCCCCGCCGAGAGAGGAGTAGGCCCATCGTGTCCAGGAAACATCCGATCATCGCCGTCACCGGATCGTCCGGCGCAGGCACCAGCACGGTCAAGGAATCCTTCGAGCACATGTTCCGGCGAGAAGGGATCAAGCCGGCCATTCTGGAGGGAGACAGCTTTCACCGCTATAACCGCGCCGACATGAAGAAGGCCATGGCCGAATCCGAAAAGAAGAGCTCGCGCACCTTCTCGCATTTCGGGGCCGAGGCCAATCTGTTCAAGGACCTTGAAGAGACCTTCGCCACCTATGCCGAATCCGGGCGCGGCAAGCGGCGGCGCTATATCCACAACGAGGATGAGGCAGCCGAGGTCGCCCATCTCGGCATCAATTCCGGCGAATTCACCCCCTGGGATAATCTGCCGGAGGACACCGACTGCCTGTTTTACGAGGGATTGCACGGCTGCATCGTCACCAAGGACGCCAATGCCGCCCAGCATGTGGATCTCAAGATCGGCGTGGTACCGGTGATCAACCTGGAGTGGATACAGAAGATTCACCGAGACACCCACGAGCGCGGCTATTCGGAGGAAGCGGTGATGGAAACCATCCTTCGCCGCATGCACGACTACGTCCACTACATCGTGCCGCAGTTCAAGCTGACCGATATCAATTTCCAGCGCGTGCCCATCGTCGATACCTCGGACCCCATCATCGCCCGCGACATCCCCACCGCCGACGAGAGCCTGGTGGTGATCCGCTTCCGCAAGCCGGACCGCTTCCGCGTCGACTTCCCCTTCCTGCTCCAGATGCTCAAGGATTCATGGATGAGCCGGCGCAACACCATCGTGGTGCCCGGCGGCAAGATGGGCCTGGCCATGGAACTGATCTTGACCCCGATCCTTCGCCGGATCCTGGAGGACCGCAGGTCCGTCCTGGGCTGACGGGGGATTACCCCTGGCCCGGCGGATTCCCCTTCGCCGGGCCATTTTTCAATCCGCCATCTCCCCCATGAGATGGTCGAGATGGGCAAGCAGCACCCCGATCTTAGCCAGGATTAGCCGGGCATCGGCAATCTCGCGGTCAAGGAAGGCGTGCCCACCGCCCTCCAGCGTACCCGAAACCACCCGCGCACCGGCAGAGAGGCGAAGGCCGCACAATCCGTCCGCTTCCGAACCGGAAATCAGCACCGGCTGACCGATATGGGCGCACAGGCCGGCGAGCCGCCGCTCCCCGTCACTGGCCCCTTCCGGCAGGAAGGCCGCCACGTCGCGGTTGAGCCAGCCATAAATCCGCCGGGTGGTGCCGAAATCCAGCGGGGTGGCGGTCCCCGGCCGGAGCAGCGCGAAGGTGTGAATGGTGGCCAGCCCGTCCCAGCCCCGGCCATCGCTCAGCGGCCGGCGATCAGGCTGCCGCCCCGGCAGCGGACGTAGCCAGGGCGAGGCGGCAATGGCCTCGGCGACGGCAGCAAGGAAGGTCGAAAGGATATGGCGGGCCTCGGGAGCCGGAACTCGGGCAAAGGCCGCCATCTCCCACAATGCCGCCCACCAGCGCATGATCAGACCCAGATTGGGCCGCTGGCCGAGGACACGGCAAAAGCCGTCCCAGGAGTCCGGCCAGCAATCCCGGTCGGTATAGGCGTCATAGCCGGCGGGCAGCCCCGCTCCTCCCTCCACACGCCGGGCCAGGGCTGCGGGGACCAGCAGGGCGCCGGCGAAAGGCGGTCCGGTGAAGAATTTGGAGCCGGTGACGATAAGCATGAAGCCCTGGTCGAGATAGGCCGCCACCATCTCGGACCCCAGCCGCAACTGTGCCGCGTCGACCACTACGTCGAGGCTGCCGGCGAAGCGCCGCGCCAGGGCGCAGACGCAATCGAGCCCGGGGGCGATCAGGCCGGTCTTGGACGTGTCGAGCAAATGCAGCAGGACCCGCCGGCCGGCGCCGATGGCGCCTTCCACCAGGGCGGTGGCCGCCGCGTCCACCTGCTCGGGCGGCAGCAGAGCGCCGTCATCATCGCGCATGGACAGGGCCACCAGTTCGACCCGGTCGGCACTGGGCCCATCCACCGGATCGCCCACCGCCACCGCCTCGCCATGGGCGGTGGTGGCATTGTGATGGCGGCCCATGGCGGCGGGAACCACGGTACTGCCAGTCTCGCGGGGGGCGATGACGATGGTGGTCAGCGGACGATGATCAGCGGCCAGGGCCAATTGAAGAGCATGAAGTTCCCCATCGGTCCCCGACGGTGCCAGTACCGCCTCCGTTCCCGCTGGTGCTCCCATCACGGCGAGCATGTCGGCTCGGATCACCGTCTTGGCCTCGGCACAGGCGGCAGCCAACCCTCCGGCCATGGCGGCGGAGGCCAGCCGTCGGCGCAGAGCCTCCACATGAGCGAAGGCTTCATCGGAAATGGAGGTTGCGGTAGTGGAGGCGAAGGTCAGGGCCTGGGGGCGCGGCCGGGGACTGCAGCCATAGCGGTTCAGCCCGGTCTCGGGATCGAGGCGCAAACGGCTGTCGCCATCGGCGGTCAGCAGAACCTCCACCGGCAGGGCCAGCTCCCACGACTGGCAAAACCAATCCCGCGCCATTACCCCCGCCAGCTCGGCCTCGGTCACCGGAGCCACGATACAGCCCTGGGCCACCAGCAGCCGGTCCGTCAGTTCTGCCAAGGCAAGTGCGGGAACCGGCGGGGGGCCTTCCGCCAGCAGCACCGCCAGGGCCGGATCGAAGGTGGTGTGACAGGCCAGTCTTTCCGCCGCGCTCTGATGGGCCAGGGCGACGGCGAGGCAATGCCCGGCCAGCAGCGCCACCGCGATCCGCCGTTCCCGGTCGGGATCAGGACCGGCCAGACCGAGCCATAAGGCTGTCTCGGCGGCGTGGCGCAACACCATGGCCAGGGAAGCCTCTTCGCTTCCGGCAGGGGGACCGATGGTCACCGAGCGCCCATCGGCTCCAAGGCTGAACGCCAGCGCCAACGTGGCGTCTGTGCTCAGGCCGAGACCGGCCACCAGCGGGCGGATCTCCGGCCTGGCCGCAAGGCGTCGAAGCGTGGCGGACGCCTTCTCCGGAATCGCCGTCAAGCCTTGCCCGCCCTCACCCGCAGCATCTCCTGGAAGGCCCGGAAGATGCGGCGCATCTGCGGCGGCTTGTAGGGGAACAGGTCGGGCGAATCCATGGCGTGAACGATCATCGCCGTATCGACCTCGAACAGCAGCAGGCGGCCGTCGCGGGTCTCGGCGCAATCGATGGCGAAATAGTCCAGGCCGACCCGCGCGGCCAGGGTCTGGAACGCCCCCTCATGCCGGCTGGCAAAGTCCTGGTCGAAACTGGCGAAGGCCTGGGCTTCCTCGTCGCGCTTGGCCTGACTGTCTTTCATGTCGGCGTTGAGGTAATGAACCATCCAACGGCCCGACACCGCCATATGGCAGACGAAGGGCCGCCCCTCGATCAGGGCGATGCGGTATTTACGAAACAGCCCGTCGGCACCGGAATAATCGACAAAGCTCGACAGGTAATAGTGATCGCTCCGTTGCTCGGCGAGGTATCCGGCGATGGCGGCGGCCTCGTCCAGCTTGGCCAGCCCCTTGCCGGCATGGGAGTCCCGCGGCCGGAGAATTATCGGGAAAGCGCCGTCGGCCACCAGCGACGTCAGGGGGACCTCGCCGCGGGACAGCCGCTCCAGAGAGGCGTGATCGACGCAGGCGGTGGCGGGAATACAGATGCCCTCCGCACCGGCCAGCAGGGCGCTGACTCCATCGCGCGACAATCCCAGTACCCGGCGCGGATCGTTGAGCACCGGCCGGGGCCATTGCCCGACGAAGCCGGCGATGCGTTCGAGGATGGGCCGGTTCTCGTCGCTTTCGCCCACAATGACCATGGCGAGATCGTGATCGGGCACCGTCGCCGGCAGTTCCTGGCCCGGAACCACATACATCACGTCGAGACGGATGTCGGAATTCTCCACCAGGAAGGGGATCGGCACATTGGCCATCAGGTCTCCCGGCGCGGCGAAGGCCAGCAGGCGAACGCCGCCGTCACCCTGGCCGGCGGTACCGTCGCTATAGAGACGCTGCTTGGACAGGGCCATGGCCTGATAGGTCAGGCCAGCCTGACCTTGCCCCATGAGCATGTGAAGGGTACCGAGATCGAGCATGGCGGCGGCATCATCGGGATCGGTGTTGATCCGCTCCAGCAGAGTGAGAGCCGGCCGGGTCAGGGGCTCACCCCGAAATGCCATGGCGGTCAGCCGGGCCATGCCGAGGGAAGTGGGCGGCGGGGCGGAGCCCGGATTGGCAATTTTGCTCACGACCTCTCCTTACGAATACGGACGGTACAACCTGTCAACGCTAGGTCACAAAGGTTAATTAATGACCCCGTGCATCGGCCAGGGCAAGGGTGGCGGTCACCAGACGCTCGATGTCGCGCTCGCCGGTGCGGTGGTTGACGATGGCTGCGCGGATGGCCAGTTTTCCGTCGATAGTGGTGGTGGACGGCGCGGCCAGACCGGAGTCCTGAAGGTCGACGACCAGGGCGGCGTTGACGGCATCGGCATCCGGGCCGCGCAACCGGAAGCAGACGATGTTCAGCCGTGCCGGCGCCAGCAGTTCCAGCCGGGGCTCCGCCTCGATACGGCTTTGCAGCAGCCGGGCCAGGGCGCAGGTGCGGGCGATGGTGGCTCCCAGACGGTCGGTGCCGTAGACCTTGAGGGTGAACCAAGTCTTTAACGCCCGGAAGCCGCGTGACAGGTCGGGGCCGTAATCACAGGGCCACGGCGTCCCCGCTGCCATCCCCCGGCTGTCCCGCCGCAGATAGGATGCCGGCGCGGCAAAGGTGGCGCGGTGCATTGCGCCATCACGCACCAGGACATAGCCGGCGTCGTAGGGAACCTGCCCCCATTTATGAAAGTCAAAGGCCAGGGAATCCGAGCGCTCGATCCCGACCAGCCGGGGCGCCAGCTCCGGCGCCAGGATGCCCAGGGCTCCGAAGGCGCCATCGATATGGAACCACACGTCTTCGGCGACAGCGATGTCGGCCAGGGCGTCGAGATCGTCGATGGCGCCGGTATCGACGGTCCCGGCGGTGCCGATCAGCAGAAACGGCCGTAGGCCGGCGCCCCGGTCGGCGGCGATGGCCCGCCGCAACACTGCCGGATCGAGCCGCCCTTCAGCATCGGTAGCGATCAGCCGCAGAGCGTCACTGCCAAGACCCGCCATCTCCATGGCCTGACGGACACAGCCATGGGCGGCGGTGGAGGTGTAGGCCACCAGAGAGGTGATTCCCCCCAGCCCCGTGCGGCGGATGTCCGGCCCCAGCACCTTGGTCCGGGCCACCAGCACCGCGATGAAATTGGCCAAGGAGGTGCCGGTGACGAACAGACCGCTGGCGGAGTCGGGATAGCCGAAAAGCTGGCGCACCCAGCACAGAATCTGGCGCTCCACCTCCATGGGGGCATGGTCACGACCGCCGAGATTGGCGTTGAGCCCACCGGCCAGCATCTCGGCCAGCATACCGACCACGGTGCCGCCACCATGGACCCAGCCCATGAAGCCGGGATGCTGGTTGCCCAGAGCATAGGGCAGAACCCGGTCGCGGAACTCGGCATTGACCTCGCCGAGGTCGCCTTGCCCCCTGGGCAGTTCGGCGCGGAACTGCTCCCGCACCGAATCCGGCATCGGCCGCCAGATCGGCCCCTCGCCGAGACGGGCGAGATGGTCGAGCATCTGATCGAGCATGCTATGGGCCTCCGCGCGCATGGCCGGCCAGTCGGAAGGGTCGAGATCCGGCGGGCGATTGCTGGTCATGGCTGGAGTCCATCCTGATTGACGAAGGCTCACTATCGCACAAGCCCTCGCCCGATCCTACCCGGCAGCCCCCGGACTCTCTTATGGGGCATCGGGACGGAGCGTGCCCATGACAACGATATCGACGAAGCGCCCGTTGACATAGCCGGCCTGACGCATGCGGCCCTCTTCGATAAAACCGACCTTGGCGTAAGCGTGAATGGCGACGGGATTCTCCCCGTGCACATGGAGGGTGACGCGATGAAGATTCAGATCGTTCCAGCAATGCCCCAGCGCCAGCCGCAACGCCTCCTGGCCCAAACCCTTGCCACGATCACCGGCTTCGCCGATGAGGATCCCCATTTCTGCGGTCCGGCAAACAGGGTTGATGTTGACGATCTGGACATAGCCCAGCAGACGGAGATCGCCCTGATTGCGGATGGCGAAAACCACCTTGGAGCGATCGGAGGACAACGACGAGAGCCACCCGTCGAATCCGGCCTGATCCTGCGGCCGGTAGGACCCGTTCAGATGGGCCAGGGACAGGGTGTTGAGCCAATTGAACATGGCTGGCCCATCCACATGCAAGAGCGGGCCGAGACAGACCTTCTCACCGATGATCATTGACCCTCCCCACCTCCGCCTCGGGCGCATGGCCCGCAAGGTCCTTTCCTATAGCGGCATGGGGTGACGGGAAGATGACGCCCCGGCGGGGAAATGGTAACAGAGGGTAACAGCCCTCCTTACCCTTCCCGAGGCAAGGCGAAACAGACGGAAATGCCGCCGTCGATTCCGTCTTCGATCCAGATTCGGCCGCCTTGGGCCTCCACGATCTTGCGGCAGACAGCCAGGCCGAGGCCGGTGCCCTCATAGGCATCCGGCATCACCAGCCGCTGGAAGATAACGAAGGCCCGCTCGCGGTCTTCGGCGGGGACGCCGATACCGTTGTCGGAGACGCTGACGATCCAGTCCGGACCGGCGGAGCGGCCGTCCACCGAGACCTGGATCGGCCGCTCGGCGGAGCGGTATTTGATGGCATTGCCGATCAGGTTCTGGAACAGCCGCACCAGTTCCGTCCGGTGGCCCAGGACAGTGGGCAGACCGGAGCCGACGGTCACCGTCGCCCCCGCCTCGGCCACCGGCACATGGAGATTGGCCAGGGCATCGGCCAGGGCATCAGCCAGGGCCACCGCCTCGAATGGCGTCTTGTCACGGCCGGTGCGGGAATAATCGAGCAGGTCGAGGATCATCCTGTCCATGCGCTTGGCGCCATCGACGGCAAAGCCGAAAAAGTCCTCCAGCTCTCCCTCCAGGCCGCTCCCCAGCCGGCGTTGGATCAGGCTGAGATAGCTGCTGATCATTCGTAGCGGCTGCCGAAGATCATGGGAGGCGACATAGGCGAACTGCTCCAATTCCACGTTGGAGCGCTCCAAGTCCTGCCGGGCCGTGGCGATCTCGGCATCCGAGAGCTGGCGCTCGATCACCGTGCCGATCCAGCGGGTGAGCAAGCGCATGAATTCCTTGTCGCCTTCGTCGAACTCCCGCGTCTGAGGCTCCAACGAGCTGAAACTCACCGTCCCGAAGCGACGGTTTCGCACATAGAGCGGCGCCCCGATATAGGCCTCCAACCCGAATTCCGCATAGCAGGGGTGGTGGGCATGGTCCGAAAGCTTCATATGGGCGATAGCCATTACCCCGTCCATCTCCAGGGTCAGGGCGCAATAGGTCTGCCCCAGGCTGAATTGCCGGCCGTCTTCCAGGTCTGCCCCTTCGGGGGCGCAATGATGGAGAACGGTGTAGATGTCGTCCTCGATCCGGCTGATGATACCCAGGGGCAGGCCGAAATGCCCCGCTCCCAGTCGCAGCGATTCCACCAGTTGCCAATCGGTATTAGCCCCAGGAAGGGCGGCGATGTCGTTCAGCGCCCGCAGCGTCCGGTGCTGCAGTTGAATCTCGATCTCGCCGATCCGCGCCAGATCGCGCTCGACGGTCCGCTTCTCGATCAGGGCGGCGGCGGCGGCCAGGGCGCGCCGCACTTCTTCCGCCTCCAGCAGTTCGAGGGGCTCCGCCGGAAGCGGGGCGCCGTGCCCGATCGCCTCGGCCGAGGCGATCAGGGTTTGAACCGGGCGGGTGATTCCCCGGCTGATCCGGTGCGCCAGGAACAGCCCCACCAGCAACAAGGCGGCGCCGGCCGACAGGCTGATCCAGAATGACCGCCGCAGTTCCGCTTCAAGAACCACCTTGGGCACCGCCACCGACATGGTCCAGCCGTAACGCTCCGAACGGGCAAAGGCGGCCAGGATGGGAATCCCCTCCAGGGTGGTGGCCTCGACCATCCCCCGCGAACTGGCCCGGAACGCCGCCTGGAACGCGACACCGGCCTTTTGCCC
>Ga0265313_10001343_pt1 | contig 23171 bp, 16 predicted proteins | sample 4123metaG_FD_203122 | JGI IMG/M metagenome (GOLD analysis project Ga0265313, IMG submission 203122) | Rhizosphere microbial communities from Carex aquatilis grown in University of Washington, Seatle, WA, United States - 4-1-23 metaG | ecosystem: Host-associated > Plants > Roots > Rhizosphere >...
ATATTGCTCCTGTATCAAACGCTCATTTCTTCGCCACGCGCGTCTGGGATCGGATTGGTGGTTATTGTTCTAGGCGTACCCTTCTTCTTTTATTGGAAACGGCACCGGACCGCTCCGGAATGAGTTAAGTATGTAAAGTTTGCGAGCCCGAATTGAAAGTTACGGAAACGATTCGGTACACTTTAAGGTTAAACGGACATGGGAACACAGCGTCGTGTGTTTCCCGAAGCACCGCGGCCGACCGATGCCGAACCTGCTTGGCCGTCGCGCTGAGGTTCATTGATCGGATGGGGTCGCAGACGACCCAGAGAGATTTGGAGAACTAAATGGACGTGATTAAGATGCTGGCGGAACTACGCCAGGAACGTGACCAGTTGGAGGAAGCCATTCTGACGTTGGAGCGTCTGGCGCGGGGCCGTGGACGCCGGCGTGGCCGGCCACCGGCCTGGATGACGGAACTGAAGCGTAGAGGGCGGCCGCCCGGCAGCAAGAACAAGACCAAGGAATCCGCGGCAGCGTAGCTGCCGGAGAATCGTATTGCCTGCACCCGGCTCCCACCGCTTCGCCGATCGCTTAATTATCGCGCTCGACATCGAAACGGCAGTTGAAGCCAGGGCGCTGGTCGCTTCGCTCGGCGACGCTGCCGGTTTCTACAAAGTCGGCCTGGAGATGTTCGCCGCCGCGGGGATGGACTTCGTCCGCGAGCTGAAGGCCCAGGGCCACCGTGTATTCGTCGATCTGAAGCTGTACGATATCGGCGAGACGGTCAAGCGGGCGGTGGCGCAGGTGGCCAAAGTCGGCGCCGATTTTCTCACCGTGCACGGAAGCCGCGCGGTCATGGCTGCGGCCGTGGCGGGACGCGGCGACTCCTCTCTTAAACTGCTGGCGGTGACCGTCCTCACTAGCTTCGATGAGAACGATCTGCGCCAGATGGGATATTCCTGCGATGTGACCAGCCTGGTGGAGTTGCGCGTCCGCAATGCCATGGACGCGGGCATCGACGGCGTGGTCTGCTCGCCTCTCGAAGTCGCGCGAGTGCGCGCGATCACTGGGCCGCGCGCGATACTGGTGACTCCCGGCGTGCGGTCAGCGGGCGCATCGGCCGGCGATCAGAAACGCGTCGCAACGCCCGCCGAGGCGATCGCCAATGGAGCGGATTACCTGGTGATCGGCCGGCAAGTCACCCGGTCCAGCGATCCGCGGGCGGAGCTCCTGAAGATCCGCGAGGAGATCAGCCGCTAGGGCAGGGCGAACACCAGAAGAAACAGGTTGAGGTTGCTTTCGGGCGGCGGTTTCGGCTCTCCCGCACCGGCGAAGACATCCCCCAAAACGGTGCCTGTGACGTAGATATTGTTTTGCGCGTCGACATCGACGCCGTACGCCACCTGATATCCCGGCCCGGTGATGTAGCTGGAGTAGACCAGCGCCTCAAGCGGCGAAGCCGCGGGATCGATCACGGCCACGAATGCGTCGACCGAACCCAAATCGGAGGCCGGCGAAATCGCGTTTTGGATGGGTAGATCCAAGGACAGGGTGTAGCCGCACAGGTAATACTTGCCCGCGGCATCGAAGCGCATGTCGTAGGCGACGTCGACGTCACTCCCGCCAAAGTAAGTTGAATAGACCAGGGCTTTCGTGAAGTCCTGCGCAGTGGGATCTATGATGGTCAGAAATGCGTCGCCGCCGCCGGCTTGCTTGCTCTGCAACGCACTCGGAGTGACCGGGAAGTCATTGGACAAGGTGAATCCGGTGACGGCTACGTGGCCGGATGGCTCAACCAGCACCCTGGTGGCCTGATCCTGTTGCGACCCTCCCAGGAATGTGGAATAGGTAAGGGCCATGGCGTTCAGGTCCAGCCTGGAAAGGAAGGCATCTCCGGCGCCGGAATAAAACGGACGGAAGGAGTTTGGAGTGGAGGGGAAGTCGCTCGATCGCGTGTAGCCCGTAATCCACGCCTGGCCGTCCGCGGCGACGGCGATGGATCGCGGAGTGTCCGTGCCGGCGCCGCCCAGATAGGTGCTCGCGACCAGGCTCGCGGTGCCGCTTTGCGAGGTATCGAATTCGGCCACGAATCCATCAAACGATCCGCCCGGTAGCGTGCTCTGGTAGGCGCCCGCGGTGACCGGATAATCCGCGGAATTTGTATACCCGGTGAGGTAGATCTTGCCTCCCCCGACCGCGATTCCGGTGGGTATATCCATGGTGGTCCCGCCGAAATAGGTGCAATAGGTCAGGCCGGCCGCGGCGGGCAGGTTGCTATCGAGGACGGCCATGAAATCACGGCGCACGCCGCCATTTGTGGTGAGATAGGCGTTGGGCGTAACAGGAAAGGTGGCGTCGTCGGTGTAGCCGGTGAGATAGAAAACCCCGTTGGCGTCAACGGCCATGGCCGTGAGGTAATCCCCGAAAGCGCCGGAGAAGAATCCCGAGTAGGTGATGTAATTGCCGTTCTTGTCCAGCGGCGTCATCACCGTGGTGAAGGCCTGCTGGGCGGTGGTGAGAAAGTTCGGAGTATACGCCGTGCCCACCAGCGGAAAGTCGGGCGAGAAGGTGTAACCGGCGAGGTAGATCAATCCATTCTTATCGTGGGCGATGCCGATCGGTACGTCAGCGCTGGTTCCCGCCAGGTAGCCGGTAAACAGGATGGTGGGATCGACCACCAGCGCCCGGCTCGGGTCGTAGGAACCGAGAGTAATGCCGATGGACCCATCTGCTTCCATCACGTAGGAGGAAGGCACGCCGGCGATTTGGTGCTCAGCTTGACGCTGATAAACCACGGGAGGGTTCTGCGTAATCTGGCGGTCGCCCAACTGGAGAATAACTTGGCCGTGCGCGCCCAGGCGGATGCTGTCGACGCCCTCGAAACGCATGCGGATCTGCGACGGATCGGCGCCGGGAGCCAGTTCGAAATCGTACTCCAGGGTCTGGCCTTTTCCGTAGTAGACGATGTCGATTCCGGGATAGACGCCGGTCTGGCGTAACCGGCCAAACGCGTCCACGGCGCGAAATTTCCGGCCGAAGTAGTTGGTCTGGACGGGCGACTTGTCGAGGCCTTCAAAACGCGCGCCCTTGTTTCCGTGCGCCTCGCGGCCTTCGAGGCTCAGCTTCAGGCCCCGGTTCCCAAACTGAATGAAAGTCCCGTCCTGGCGGAACCCGACCCCAAAGCCCGGGCCGTGAGCGACCCATTTATTAACGTCCATCGCCTCGAAACGCAAGGGGATCCGCGAATATACGTCGGAGGCCTCCTGGGATGGACCGGCCAGGCCGGACACGCTGACGAGACACAGTCCGCTGGCCAAGCCTATTAGTGACAGACGCATGAAGGTAAGACGTACTCCCTGAACCGTTAGGTTGCGATGATTCTGAGATATTAGGATAAACCAATTCGCCAGTTCGTGGTGAACCGGCCTGAAGATTGCGGTGACACAACTGTAGGGTAGGTGGCACTTCTCCGGTTTGCGAGCTCATCGGTGCTCACGGTTTCCAGCTACGATAGAATCGATCAGATTCGTTTACGCGATCTATCCTGAATACGGAAAGGTAGAGATCATGGCGAAACCACACAAGACTTCCGTTGGCCGTCGCGGCTTCCTTAAGAACGCAGCGGCGGGAGCAGCAGCCGGAGCAGCCGCGCTGGTAACACCCACGCTGGTGGAAGCTCAGGGACAAGGCACGGCTACGGGCACTGGAACCGGCGCCCGTTCGCCGGGAGCCGCCGGCGTACCGGCTCCCACGCAGGCGCAGATTGACCGCGAGACAGGAAATGTCCGTCCCCCGGTGGCCGTGCGCACGATCACGCGGCCGGGCTCGGATCTGATGGTCCAGACGATCCGCGATCTCGGCATCGAATACGTTGCGGCTAATCCGGGATCGAGCTTCGAAGGCTTGCAGGAGTCTTTCATCAACTACGGCAATCCACCAAATCGGATGCCGGAGTTCATCACCGCGCTGCACGAAGAGTCGGCGGTGACCATGGCTCATGGCTACGCCAAGGCCGAAGGCAAACCCATGCTGGCGTTGCTGCACGGCACGATTGGAATTCAGCACGGGGCCATGTCGGTCTACCAGGCCTACTATGACCGCGTTCCGGTCCTGATGATCGCCGGCAATGACCCGGATTTTATTGCCGCACACACCGCACACGATATGGCCGGTATGGTCCGGAGCTACACGAAATGGGATGCTGAGCCGAAGACCATCGATGAGGCGCTGGTCGCCATTCAGCGGGCGTACAACGAGGCCATTACGCCGCCGATGGGACCGACGCTGGTAGTGCTGGGGAGCGAGATCCAGAAGGACAACGCCCCGAACGCCAAGATTCCTGCGTACAAGCCGCCGGTATTTGTGACCATCGACGCCACGCGCGCGAGAGAGATCGCAAAAGGTCTGCTGGACGCTCAGAACCCCAGAATCGCGGTCGGACGGTTGCGAACACCCGAAGGCGTTCAGCGATCGGTGGAGCTCGCAGAACTGGTGGGAGCATCGACCAGCACCGCGGCGACCGGCGGACCCATGAGTTTTCCGCAGCGTCATCCGCTTTGCGGTCCGGGCGCGGACACGACTTACGACTACACCTTGGGTCTTGAAACGGCGGGAGCACAGGTGTCCATCATCGGTCCAGCGCTGGCCGAAACGGCTGCAACGCGAGACACCGTCCACATCGGCTTCGGTGGCACGGTGCCTGGGGCCGGCGGCAGAGGCGGAGGCGGCGGTCGAGGTGGCAGAGGCGGTGCGCCAACTGCGCCTCCCATCGAGGCGGATGCCGAAGCGAGCCTTCCCCTCATCATCGAAGAAGTGAAGCGCCAACTGACCGCCGACCAGAAGACGCGCATTCAGGCGCGCATCGCCAAGCACGCGAGCGCGAACCACGAAGCTCGCGTGACGGCCATAACGCAGGCGGTCGAGAGCAAGCGGGCAGGCTGGAACGGCACGCCGATCAGCACGGCAAGGGTCTATGCGGAGCTGTGGCCGCTGATCATGAATGAAGACTGGTGCCTGTCGTCTCCCAGTAATTTCTCGGGCGGCCACCACGTGCAGCTTTGGGATCACAACAAGCCGTATAGCTACCTGGGAGGCCAAGGGGCCGGCGGTATGGGTTACGGCGCACCAGCGTCGGTGGGTGCGGCGCTCGCGGCGAAGGCCCGCAATCGAATCGTGATCAATGTCCAGACCGATGGCGATCTCAACTACTCTCCCGGTGTCCTGTGGACGGCTGTGCATCACAAGCTGCCGATGCTCACGGTGATGCACAACAATCGCGCATGGCATCAGGAATATATGTTCGTCGAATATATGGCCGGTGTCCGCGGACGCGGCGATGACCGCGCACACATCGGCAGCACGCTGCGGGATCCGTACCTCGACTATGCAAAGATGGCGGCGGGTTACGGGATGGCTGGAGAGGGACCCATTACCGATCCGGCGAAGTTATCGGCGGCATTGAAGCGGGGAGTGGCCGCTGCGAAACGCGGCGAGCCCTATCTGATAGACGTGATCACCCAGCCTCGTTAAGGAACGTGCCAAGGAATTAGCCATGAAGAAATACTATGTGGTGGTGACGATCGTCGCGCTGGCTGCGCCGATCATAACTCTGAACGCTCAAGAGGGACGCGGCGGTCGTGGCGGCGCGCCGATCACCAATGTCCCAGCCCCGACCAGCCCGGTGACCGGAAACGCGGCCTCTGGGAAGGCGCTGTACTCCACTTACGGCTGCTATGCCTGCCACGGCTACAACGGGGAGACTGGAGCACGGGCCTTCGTAGGACGCTGGGGAAACCTCGCGACCGAGCAGAGCTTTCTCACATTCCTCCGAGGACGTGCGAACGTAGCGCCGCTGGCTCCATCGACATCCATGCCGAGTTTCAGCGATAGCGCTCTGTCCGACAAGCAGGCGAAGGATATCTATGCCTACATTCGGACCTTCAAAAGCTCCGCACCCGAATTGAAGGACATTCCAACGCTGAACACCATCGTGGACGCAGCGAAGCAGGAAAAGAAATAATTACTTGATCGCCGGTAGTTCGGGCTTGCCTTCGGCCGGGTGCTCGTCGACGGCGATGGCAAAGAAGCCGCTGACCGCGTAGGTGCTCATGGCCGCCACCATGTCCATGGCGCCGCGCTTACCCCACAACTCGACGACCTTCGCGAAGGTGGCGGAATCGACTTTCTTGTCGTTGAGCAGTTGACGGCCGAAGCGGATGACGGCTGCGTCTTTTTCATTCAAGCCGGTGAGCGGGCGGTTGAAGCGAACGACATCGATCACCTGGGGGTCGATGCCGGCCTTAAGACCGCTGGCCGCGTGTCCGTTCCACTCAAGGTTGTAATTGGTGGCGCGGCAGGCGACCAGAATGGCGAGCTCGCGCGTGTGTGGATCGAGCGTTCCGCCCGTCACGGCGGCGTCGTGGAGATCCAGCAAGACTTGTCCCACAGCCGGGTTATAGGTGGCGAACGCGAGCGGCCCGGTCACGGTGCCGCCCTTGCCAAACATGTCGACGACTTTCTTTCCCTTGGCGTCCACCTCGGAACTCTTCAGATAAGGCAGGCGGGCGCGCGACTGGGGATCGAGGTCGGCTGGGAGCTTCGATTGCGCATAAGCGATGAAGGACACCGAGGCTGCGAACAGAATCGCGGCCCATTTCTGCGAGGATGGAGAAAGGGTCATATGTGTTTTTTGTTCCTCCGTTGATTCTACACAACGCGAGCGGACGTATAAGCGTGGCCTTGCTCTTCGTGGGGCGCGCGCCGTACAATCGCGTGAGGGGGTTCCCTGTGGCCCGAAACCTTCGATTGGCACTCGTGGTTTTGCTGACAGCCGCGGCTGGTCGTGCTCAGCTTCCAAGTCCCTATCCGCCCAGCCCCTCTTCGACACCATACCCGGGCGGGCAATATCCGCAGCAGGGTCCCTATCCAAGTCAATATCCACAAGGTCAATACCCGCCCGGCCAATACCCACCGGGTCAATACCCGACGGGCACGATCGGGCTACCCGGAGGTGTCGGGCTTCCGGTGCCGAGGCTTCCCGGCAAAAAAACCAAGGATACATCTCCGCCGAATAGCAGTAGCGTGAAAGTGGCGCTCCGCGCCGCCGATGGTACCCTGCGCGAACTGGGCGAGAAAAACCTATTTCTGGAAACTACCAACCACAAGATTCTGAAATTTCGGCTGCTCGCGAAAACGCTATTTCGCGATAAGGAAGGCGAATCGGTTCGCGATTCTTTGTTAAAGCCCGGGGATCAGCTCTCGGTGCAGGTCAACGGCGACGATCCGGAGACGGCGCTGCGCGTGATTTTGACGCGCACCGGACTGCAAACGGAGCGGACCGCCGCGGATAGACCTTTCGACCACGACTCCGTCAAGACTCCGGAGGTGGCGGATACGCATTCGGCAGGAACGATGGAGGTCGCGGCTGAACCGTCGATCGGGTCGACGTCCAGCACGAGCGGAAATGGCGACGCGCCGGCGAGCCCTCGGGCTGCTGAACCACCACAGCCCACGCTGAGTCCGGACACGCCGCGTTCAGGAGACGCTTCCGCCACCGAGCCGCGGAAGCCGGTTGAAAAAGCTAAAGCTGTTCCGCGTCCGGGCTCGCCGCAAGACGATATCATCGATGCGGCGCGAGACGCGGCCGATCACTTGAACGACGGACTTCCGAACTTCCTCGTCCAGCAAAACACTACGCGATATTACAGCACAACGTATCCCGCCCAATGGCGGGTCCTGGACGTGGTGACAGCCGAAGTGGTGAGCGTGGGCGGCCAGGAAGAATATCGCAACATTATGGTGAACGGCAAGCCGTCCAACCGGCCGGTGGAAAAGACCGGCTCTTGGTCGACTGGTGAGTTCCAAACGACTCTCGACAGCCTGCTATCACCGTACACGGCCGCTGGGTTCCGCAAGGCCAATGATGATACTTTCGGCGGACGTCCCACCTACACGTATAACTTCATTGTTCAGCAGGACAACTCGAATTGGGACATCCATGCTCCGGACGGCTCTGTGGCGACCCCGGCTTTTAGCGGGACCGTTTGGATCGACAAGGACACTCACAATGTGATGCGGATCGAAGAGCAGACCGGGCCTTTACCCGCCAGCTTCCCGTTCGACAAGGCGGAAACAGTGGTCGAGTACGGTTTCGTTCGTATCGATGGAAAGAACTACCCGCTGCCGGTCCACAGCGAGATCCTGACTTGCCAGCGTGGGAGTTCCTCCTGTACGAAGAACGAGATCAATTTCCAGAACTACCGCAAGTTCGCAGCGGATTCGACCATCACATTCGGCAAATAATTCTCTGAGACCGCAACCCGAGGTGGTACTGTCACTCTGTTCCGAACGCGAGCAAGACATTACCAGGTATGCCTCGTAGAGTGCCCGGGTAGCCGGACGTGGCGAAGACCATGCCACCGGCGATCACCGGCCCTGCAGAACCGAACGACCCTCCTTTGGCGGGCACGCCGTTGACGGTGTCGAAGTCCCGTACGGCGTTGAACGTCCAGATCACCTTTCCCCCGGCATCTCCGCCGGCGTCTACGCCGGTAACTACGGCGCGCAGGATTCCATCCCATCCGCCCGTGAAGACGACTCCCGGGATGGCGCTGGCCGGCCCCGCCTGTCCGCGCTGGTCAGCGTTGATGGCGGCGTTCCAATCCACCTTGCCGGTCTTAATGTCGAGCGCCTTCAACCCGCCGCCGGCCTGCTGCAACGGGTAGTATACGCGGCTACCGTCGGCCGCGCCGCCCCAGACCACCAAACCGGAAGCCGACGGGGCCTTGGCCTCCCACAATTGAGTTCGCCACATCAACTCGCCTTTGTTGTCGGGATCGAGTGCAATCGCCACCCCGCCTTTTCCGGCGGCCAGCAGGATGTCCTTGCCGTTGATGGTTTGAAGAATGGCGGACGAACCTCCGAAGTCGTAGTCCGGTCCAAGGGTATCCGGGCAGTTTCCGCCGGCAGGGTTGGTCGCTTGGCAACGAGCCATGAACGCGTCATGTTCGAACTCCTGGTGGTGCCACACGATTGCGCCATCCGCCATCCGCAGGGCCAGGATGGAATCGCTGTTCGCTGACGCAATGCGTCCGAAGCTGTTGCCTGTGCCGACATAGATCAGACCGCGCTTAGCATCGACGGTAGGCGTGTTCCACACCGAAGCACCCGCGGGTCCCCAGCGTTGCTTACCATTTGTGTTTTCGCCAAGCTGGCGTAGCGGCTCCTGAACGCTCTGCGTGCGCCACAGCACTTTGCCTGTGTTAGCATCCAGCGCGGCCACAGCGCCGCGGGACTGGCAGCACTCGTAGTTCAGATCTCCCCCGACCAGCGTCTCGGTACCGGACATCGGCACGTAGAGCCGGCCGTCATGATAAGCCGCCGTGGCGCTGAGGTTATTCAGTCCGTTCCGGACCTGCGATTTCCAGAGCAGTTTGCCAGTATGCGCATCGAGCGCGTAAGCGTTGGTGGCGCGGGTGACAAAGAAGATCGCATACCGGGTCCCGGGATAGCCGGAGATGGGAGCAGCGATAGGAGCGAAACGGCCAAACATGTCGGCTTGGTAGGCCCAATAAACGCAGCCCGTCTTGGCGTCCAGGGAATACACCACGCCGTTGTCATTTCCCACGAAGACCCTGCCGAATGCCACGGAGGGCTGCGAATACATGCTCTTGCCATCGGGAAGTCCAAAGGCCCACTTGAGCTTCAGCTTGGGTACATCGGCCGCGGTTAAGCCGGAGGCAGCTTTAGTTTGAAACCGTGCGTTGCCCGCTCCGCCCCATCCGGACCAGGAGGGCGTGGCATCGAGATTACCGAGCTCGGGATTCGCCGGGCAGCGGTTCATCAATGCCGTGACCGCGCCTTCCGACACGCCGGCAGGCGGCTGTGCGAGCTGCGCCCGCAAAGAAGCCGCGAAAAGGGTGAGCGCGGCGGTGACCAGAACTGAAGATCGCATTTCGTTTGTCCTCGGAAGGTATTGTAGTGCAATCGATGCGTGAGGGGAGTGCAGCCGAGGCGATCTTCGAATCGAAGGGCGGATGTCAAAGGAGGTACGATTAGAAAATCCCAGGATGGCGATGGACTCCCAACGCTGGCAACAGATCGAGGATCTATACAATGCGGTGCTGGCCCGCACCCGGGACGAACGCACTGCGCTGCTGGAGCATGCCGACCCAGAGGTGAGGTGCGAGGTGGAACTCATGCTGGCGCAGGAGGGGTCGCTGCTGGATCATCCGGCGTGGACCGATCTACCGGACAATACAGTCACGATGCTTGCCGCCGGACAGCGTCTGGGACGATACGAAATCGAGGCGCCTCTGGGCGAGGGCGGCATGGGCGAAGTGTTTCGCGCCCGTGACACGCGGCTGAACCGGATCGTCGCGCTGAAGGTTTCCAAAATCCAATTTAACGAACGGTTCGAACGCGAGGCGCGTGCGATCGCCGCGCTAAATCATCCCAACATCTGCCAGCTTTATGACGTCGGGGCGTCCCCTTCCGGCTCCGGCTACCTGGTGATGGAGCTGATCGAGGGTGAAAGCCCCAAAGGTCCGCTGCCGCTGGGCACCGTCCTGAAGTACGCCGCACAGATTGCCGCTGGGCTGGAAGCCGCACACGAAAAAGGAATCGTCCACCGCGACCTCAAGCCCGCCAACCTCAAGATCACTCCGGCCGGCGTGGTTAAGATTCTCGACTTCGGCCTGGCGAAGACGGCCCCATCTTCGTCCGCCGCGCAGCAAAGCGGGCACTCACCGGATTCCGGCTTAACTCAGACCGGCGTGATTCTCGGTACGGCCGCCTACATGTCGCCCGAGCAGGCCCGCGGCGAACCGGTGGACAAGCGCACCGACATCTGGGCCTTCGGCGTCATCGTGTACGAGTTGCTAACTGGAGAGCGCTTGTACAAGGGCAAGACTGCGACGGACGTGCTCGCCGCCGTGTTGACCAAGGACCCGGATCTAAGCAAAGTTCCGCCGCAAGTCCGTAAGCTCCTGCGCCGGTGCCTGGAAAAAGATCCCCAGAGTCGTCTGCGCGACATTGGCGACGCGATGGCTCTGGTCGAAGAAGAAGCCCCTGCCGTCGAGGTGCCGCCGGGTGCGTCGCCCGCTCCTTCTTATGCCGCTTGGATCGCGGCTGCCGTTCTGCTCCTCCTCGCCGGGGCGGCAGGCTTCGGATGGTGGCGAGCGATCCAGCCGGTCGAACATCCTCTCATGCGGCTGGATGTCGACTTAGGCCAGGATGTTTCGCTGGCGCTGAATTATGGAGTTAACACCCGCATCTCGCCTGACGGAACCCGGCTGGCATACCTCGCGAGCCTGGGAGGCGGTCCGGTCAAACTGTATGTCCGGGGACTGGACCAGGCGACAGCCACAGAGCTTCCGGGCACGGAGGGAGCTTATTCGCCGTTCTTCTCCTCCGACAGCCAGTGGTTGGGCTTCACCACAGGCCGGAAACTTTATAAGATCTCCGTCGGCGGGAGCGCGCCGATTCCTTTGGCGGATACGTCTATCTCGACGGGTTCGAGCTGGGGAGAGGACGGATATATCGTCCACCCGTCCGTGGGAAATAGCATGCTGCGCATTCCCTCCAGTGGCGGCGATGCGACGCCTCTGCTGAATCTCGCCAGCGGAGAAGTCGCTTTTTCCAGGGCCCAGGTCCTGCCCGGAGGCAAGGCGGTCTTGTTTGCCGTCGGCGGCCCCCTGGTCCAACCGGAAAAGACGAATATCGAAGTTCTTACGTTGGCGGACCATCGCCGCAAGGTGGTGTACCAGGGCGCCACGTCACCCCGTTATGTGGCCACTTCCAGCAAGGGCGGGTACCTGCTCTATGCCGTCCGGAACACGCTGTTCGCTGTCCCGTTCGATCTGGAACGCCTGGAGACGCGCGACGCCGCCGTTCCCGTGTTGGGCGATGTCGAGCGCAAATCAGATAGCTTTGACTCTCAGTATGATGTTTCCCTCACCGGCACGCTGATTTACCGCAAGGCTGCCGCGAGCACCCAAACGTCGACGCTTCAGTGGATTGACGCCAGCGGCAAAAGAACCCCGCTAGTCCGCGTGACGGGCGAGATCGATACGCCGCGGTTGTCGCCCGATGGAAAGCGCCTCGCGGTGACGACCAGCGGTTCCGGGAGAGTGGATACCCAGGTTTACGATTTGGAGCGCGAGTCCTGGACCAATTTGACTTCGGGCGTAGAGAGGGACTTTTTCAACGCTGCCTGGAGTCCCGACGGTCAATTCCTGGTCTTCGGTTCCTTCACAGGGCTGTTCTGGGCTCGCGCGGACGGGGCAGGCCAGCCTAAGCAGCTCATCGGAAAACAGGACCAACAGGAACCTTCCATCGCACCAGATGGGAAACACGTGGCTTTCATCGAAGCAGCACCCGGCGGCAACCCTCAGATTTCTACCGCGCCCCTGGAAGTTTCAAACGGCGAGTTGCAAACGGGCCCGCAGGAGCCGTTCCTCAAGAGCACCTTCTCCGACGAATGGCCCGCGTTCTCGCCCGATGGCAAGTGGCTGGCGTATCAATCCAACTCTTCCGGAGCTTTTGAAATTTACGTTCGCGGCTTCCCGGACAACGGCGGGCTGCTTAAGATCTCGAACACCGGCGGACATGACGCGATCTGGTCGCGCAGCGGGCACGAGCTTTTGTACCAGGAGGGGGACCGGGAGATGGCCGTCGGCTATTCTGTCAGCGGCGGCAAGTTCATTGCCGATAAACCCCGCGTGTGGCTGGCCAAAGTCGAAGGAGCGGCTCTCGATCTCTCTCCCGATGGCAAGCGCCTGGTGGTTCAGGCGCAGGCGGACCCGGCCGACGCGCCCAAGGCCGCGCACGAAGTGGTGCTGCTGCTGAACTTCTTGGATGAGTTGCGGCGGCGGGTACCCGAGGCCAAGTAGCGATGGACTCCCAACGCTGGCGACAGATCGAGGAAGAGCGGATGCCGGCCGGCATCCGCCCTAGAGCGCCGCACCCGTTTCAAGGATTCGCCTGGTCCACCGTGACTCGCACCGCCGATATGTTTCCCGCGAGATGATCCAGCTTTTGTCCCGAGTTCGGATCGTAGACGTCGATGGTAAACGTGCCGGTGAACTCGTTTCCGCTAGGATCCAAAGTGACCTGTTGGCGGATGTCGATCTTTGCGGCCAAGTCGCCTGTGGTCGCGTCGTAACTGAGCGCGAAGTGGTTCAGCTCATAGGTGAAAAATCCAGATCGCACCCAGGTACCCATGCACCAGTTCCCCGAGGCGGGAGTGTGGCCGCCCGAGTTCATTAACTCGGTCCCGTCGCTGTGCCACTGGGTATATCCGAAATCGATCTGCGCTGTATCCGGGATGGGAGGATTGTGGGTCCCGTTGCCTTGAGAGATGAACTGAATGCTCCACATGCCGACGATGGTCGCGGTGTTAAACATCGCATTGCCTCTGGCGGCGCCTTCGGCAGCCGTGCGGCTGACAGCCTCAGCCCTTTGCACCAGGGCAGGCGCGTCCACGGGGGCCTTGGCAAACACAAACGGCGCTTGGAGCCTGGTGTAATCCCCGCATCCGGCGTGGACCATTGGAGCAAGCGCCGTAGCGACAGCCAGCGCTGAGAAGACACGGGTAACAAGTCGTAGTTTCTTTATCATTAGAGATTCCTCTTTCTGTCGCGGGCGAGCCCTTGGGATCGCCTTGTGCGTACATGCATAAAGCGCAATCGGAGGGCGAAAACTGGAATCCCTCGAAAACTTTTTTTCCGCCCGCTGGTCGTATACTTTACAAAAGGGCATGACCGATCCGTCTGTTTCCGAAACCACGCAATTGCTTCGGGCCTGGGCCAATGGCGACGAACAGGCCCTGGAGGCTCTAATTCCCAGGGTTTACCGGGAACTTCGGCGGCTGGCGGGACGCTGTCTTCAGAATGAGCAGCCGGGACAAACTCTACAGGTCTCGGATCTGGTTCACGAGGCCTATCTGCATCTGGCTGACCTCTCGCGTTTGGACTGGCAGCATCGGAACCACTTCTTTGCCGTGTCGGCCACGCTGATGCGGAGGATTCTAGTCGATCGCGCGCGCAAGCGGATGGCCGCCAAACGCGGCGGACGGGTGCAAGGGATTGACGTCGAGCAGGCGCTGGATGTGTCGTCAAAGCGCCCCGCCGAGATTGTCGCGCTGGACGACGCCCTCAACGAGCTGGCCCGCATGGCTCCCAGGAAGGCTCGTATCGTCGAGCTGCGCTTTTTCGCTGGGCTCGGAGTGAAGGAAACGGCCGAGGTGGTCGGCGTCTCCTCCGATACGGTCATGCGCGACTGGAGATTGGCCAAGGCTTGGCTTCTGAAGGAACTGACTGCCGCGTGACGTCCGGCGGTAGAATCGCGATCCGGAAGATGCAAGAATGGTCGGTTCCGGGGCGACATGGACTCCCAACGCTGGCGGCAGATCGAGGACCTATATAACGCAGTGCTGGCGCGCGAGCCCGGGCAACGCTCCCGGCTGCTCGATCAAGCCGACCCTGAGGTGCGTCGCGAAGTCGAATTGCGGCTGGCGCAGAAGGGTTCATTGCTCGATCGCTCGGCCCGGGAAGGCGTGACGGAAACAATTGTGACGCAGGCCATTCCGCAGAGGTTGGCCGGGCGCTATGAGATCGAGGCGCAACTGGGCGAAGGCGGTATGGGCGTGGTTTATCGCGCGCTGGATACCACGCTGAACCGGCCCGTCGCCATCAAGTTTCTTTCCAACGAATTCGCGGACGCGGCCGCGCGCTACAGGTTCCAGAGGGAGGCGCAGACCGCGTCGTCTCTGAACCACCCGCACATTCTCACGGTCTATGACGCGGGCGAGTTCGAGGGCCGGCAATACCTGATCACGGAGTTCGTGGATGGCGGCACGCTCAAGACTTGGGTCCGTTCCGCGAAACGTACGTGGCGCCAGATCGTCGAATTGCTGACCGGTGTCGCCGACGGGCTGGCTGTCGCTCATGCAGCGGGTATCCTGCATCGCGACATAAAGCCCGAGAACATCCTGATCAGCCAGAGCGGCTATGCCAAGCTGGCGGACTTCGGCTTGGCGAAGCTTGCGGAGGGCGCCGACACTGATCTAACCCGCACTTTGATGGAGGGCCGCACGCGCCCCGGCGTGATCATCGGCACGATCCCGTATATGTCGCCCGAACAGGCCGCCGGAAGGCAGGTCGATGTTCGCAGCGATATTTTCTCTTTCGGCGTCTTGCTCTACGAGTCGCTGAGTGGGCGGCGCCCCTTCACCGGAGATACCGGCCTCCAGGTGCTGCAAGCAATCCTGCATTCCCCGGCAGCGCCGCTGGGGCAAGACGTTCCGCTGCCGCTGCGGTCGATCGTCGAAAAGGCGCTTGAAAAGGATCCGGCCGAGCGCTATCAATCCATGCGCGACCTGGTGGTCGACCTGCGGCGTGCCACGCGCCAGACAATTGCTGAACCTGCGCTTGTCCCGGTTAGGAGCGACAAACCAGGCGGGCGTTCTTGGAAATGGATCGCGGCCGGTGCTGCAGCTGTGGTCGCGATCGGCGGAATCGCATGGATCCTCTTGCGACCGAAATCGCCCGATGCCGCGCCCCGTCTCGAATACACGCAGCTCACCAACTTTGCGGACTCGGCCGTCGCGCCGACGCTATCGCCGGATGGACGGATGCTAGCGTTTATTCGCGGCGAGAGCCCATTTATAGGGCCCGGAGAGGTGTACGTCAAGCTTCTGCCCGGTGGCGATCCGGTGCAAGTGACCCACGATGGTTTTTCCAAGGAAGGACCGGTAGTATTTTCATCGGACGGTAGCCGGATCGCTTTTACGGATGGCGGCAATACGTGGACTGCGCCCGTCCTGGGCGGCGAGCCGACCCGGTTGCTCGCTCGTTCTTCCGGCTTGAGCTGGATCGAGCCAGCGCCCGGCCAGCGGCGGGTGATGTTCTCCGACGATACCGGAGAGGGCATCCATATGGGGGTCTTTGAATCCACGGAGAGCCGGTCGGAACTGCGCACCGTCTATATGCCGGCCGGAGTGAACGGGATGGCCCATCGGTCCTTTCTTTCGCCTGACCGGCGCAGCGTGCTCATCGTGGAAATGGAACTAAGCGCTTGGCAGCCGTGCCGCTTGGTTCCTTTCGACGGCACCTCAGCCGGAACCCGCATCGGTCCGCAGCCGGCCCAGTGCACCGATGCCGCCTGGTCGCCCGATGGGAAGTGGATGTACATGGCCGCCAACACGGGCGATGGATTTCACATCTGGCGCCAGCGCTTCCCCAACGGCACGCCGGAACAGGTTACCTCCGGCGCAACCGAGGAGCAAGGACTCTCCCTCGCTCCGGATGGCCGCTCTTTCGTGACGTCGGTAGGCGGCAGCGAGAGCACGCTGTGGGTTCACGACGCCAAGGGCGATCGGCAGATTACCTCGGAAGGTTTCGCGTTTCTCCCCTCCTTTTCGAGCGACGGCAAGATTCTTTATTACCTGGTCCGCTCCCGAGCCAGCCGCCGCTTCGTCAGCGGCGCGTTATGGTCCGCCAGCTTGGAGACGGGACGTACCACAAGACTACTGTCGGATTACCTGATGGAACACTATAACGTCTCGCCGGATGGGAAGAGCATTGTATTCCTGAGCGTCGACGAGTCGGGGCACTCACAACTCTTGCTCGCGCCGCTGGATGGGAGTTCGCCGCCGCGCCGCCTGGATTCGAAAGAATACTTCGCCCGCGCTCTGTTCGATCCTCACGGGGGTGTGGTCTTCGTCGGTGCCGAGAACGGAATCGCATACCTCTATCATGTGAATGACGATGGGACGGGGTTACGAAAGCTGCTCCCCGAACCGGTCTTGTTCCTCTATGCCATTTCGCCGGACGGAAAGGCGGTCGCGGTGTGGTCGGCCAACGGGACGAACGGCGACGTGGAGGTCGTTGCCTACGACGGAAGTGCGAAGACGTTGGTCTGCAAGGGCTGCGGAACGGCGGGAGAAGAAAACCGTGGCGTGACGCCGGCGTTGCTGAGCTGGTCTATGGATCAGAAGTTCTTGTACGTGCATTCCACCCGTACGCGCCAGAGCTACGCCGTGCCGCTGCGTCCAGGCCAGCTTCTGCCGCCCTTGCCCCCCGGCGGCCTGGCGAGTCTTGGCGATGCGGCGAAGCTTCCGGACGCGAAGACCTTCCCCGAGCCGCGAGCTTCCGGCGGTTCGGACCCCTCGGTTTACGCGTATCCGCGCGTGACCACGCATCGCAATATTTATCGCATTCCCGTCCCTTGAAGAAGAGCCCGATGCGGGGCAGCATCGAAATCTTTACCAAACGAGGATCAACATGAATCGGACAACGCCCACGTTGCCACTACGCGAGGCGGCGGGGTAAGATCGGACCGTGAAGTTGCACTCTTATATCCGCTATCTCATCTGCATGGCCGCGGGCCTGGCCGCCTTGCTCGGGCCGCAAACCTCATTCGCAGCCGATCGGCCTCAGGTTCAAGCGCAGTTGCTCGATCACGCTGAAATCCCGTGCGCGAACTGCTTCTTCGGACCGAGTTACTACTATTACTGCTTCGAGGCGGACAACAAAATCCTGATCGGCTATCAGAGGACTCCAGTCATAAACTGGCAGGATGAATCGAAAAACTACCTGACCAAGGTCCACCGCGGATGGACGGCCTGGACCCCTCCCGGCCAGACGCTGCCGATCAGCTATGACGACAAGCACATCTGGGTCACGCGACCGGAAGGTAAACCGGTGAGGCTCAAGCAGACATACTCGCGGGACGTCTTCACCGCCAATAACCAGTGCCAGGACGCCGTTCGGACCAAAGCCCATTAGCCCCTAGAAGGGCGTCTCAAATTGGCCGGCGCTCGCGGTAATCCATCCTGCTTGGCGGGCACGCGCTTGTCCGCGCCTGAGCCAAACGGCCTACCAATAACTATGACGGACAGCCGGTCCTAAAAAAGGTCAGTCTTGAGATAATTGATCGGTTGGAATGATGATCGAGACGCAGCCGCCGGCATCTCCGCCGGAAAAAAATATACGCGACCAACAGGCACCATCGCAGCCAGCGCACGGAAAACCTAAGAAACGTGGGCTGATCTGGGTAGTTATCCTGCTGATCCTGGCCGGTGTCGCGGGGTACGCGGTGTGGCGCGCCGGACATCCGCTCGCATCCACCGAGAAAGGCCAAGGCGGCCGGGGAGGCGGTGGTGGAGGCCGCAACGCGCCGACCGGCCCGGTACCGGTGGTGGTAACCAAGGTCGAACGCGCCAGCGTCCCGGTCTATCTGCCCGGGCTGGGCAACGTGGCTGCGTTCTACACGGTTACGGTCAAGTCGCGGGTCGACGGCCAGTTGATGAAGGTAGATTTCGAGGAAGGCGATTTGGTCAAGGAAGGGCAGGTTCTGGCTGAAATCGACCCGCGGCCGTATCAGGTTCAACTGGATTTGGCGGAAGGGACACTGGCGCGCGATCAGGCTCTGCTGGACAATTCGAAGCTGGATCTGGAGCGCTACAAAGGCGCGATCGCCACCGACGCCATTCCGAAACAGCAATTGGACACGCAGGCCGCGCTGGTTGCGCAGTACCAGGCCGCGATCAAACAGGATACCGCCAACGTCGATAACGCCAAGCTGCAATTGACGTATGCGAAAGTGACGGCCCCGATTTCGGGTGTGGTTGGTCTGCGTCTGGTGGATCCGGGCAACATCGTCCATGCTTCCGATTCCAACGGCATGATCGTTATCACTCAGCTCCAGCCGATCACGGTGCTGTTTACCATCCCCGAGGACAACCTGCCGCAGGTCACGCAAAAGTTGCGGGCTGGCGCGCATCTGACCGTGGATGCGTATAACCGGGACAATTCCAAGAAGCTGGCGTCCGGAACAGTGACCACCTTCGACAACCAGATCGATAGTTCCACCGGCACTTCGAAGCTCAAGGCGGTTTTCGACAACACGGATAACTCGCTGTTCCCTCAGCAATTCGTCAACATCCGCCTGCTGGTGGACACCTTGAGCAATCAACTCGTGGTCCCCAACGTGGCGGTCCAGAATGGCCAGCAGGGCACCTTCGTCTATGTCGTGGATGACGATTCGAAAGTGCATCTGAAAACGGTTCAGGTGGGGATCACGACCGACAAAGTATCCGACATTCTCAGCGGCCTGATGGATGGCGACCGGGTGGTGGTCGATGGTACCGACAGGCTAATCGAAGGCGCCCAAGTCAGAGTGCGGAAGGCCGGGGAGCTGGAAAACCCGCCCGGCTACGATGATAGCGGCGGCGGAAAAGGAAAGAGCGGCCGCGGGAAAAAAGGCAAACAGGGAGGCGCCAGCCAGTGAGCCCGTCCCGGATCTTCATCCTGAGGCCGGTAGCCACCTCATTGATGATGGCGGGCGTGGTTCTCGTGGGTTTCGTCGCGTTCCGGCAACTGCCGGTTTCGGCGCTGCCGCAGGTCGATTACCCGACCATGCAAATTCAGACGTTTTACCCCGGCGCCAGCCCGGAGGTGGTAACGTCTTCGATCACCGCGCCGCTCGAGAAACAGTTCGGGCAAGTACCGGGACTGACGCAGATGACGTCGATCAGTTCCTTTGGCAGTTCGCTGATCACGCTACAGTTTTCGCTCGATCTCAACATTGACATCGCCGAGCAGGAAGTGCAGGCCGCCATCAATGCAGCGACGACTTTCCTTCCCACGAATCTTCCGGTCCCGCCGGTTTACAGCAAGACGAATCCCGCCGACGCGCCGATTCTGACGCTGGCACTTACATCTTCGACGGTGCCGCTGCCGAAGGTCGAAGAGCTGGCGGAAACGCGCATGGCGCAGAGGATTTCGCAACTCAAGGGAGTCGGCCTCGTGAGCATCAGCGGAGGGCAGCGTCCGGCCGTCCGGGTGCTGGCGAATCCCACGGCGCTCGCATCGTATGGCTTAAGTCTGGAAACTCTGCGAACGGCGCTGGCCAGCGCCAATGTGAACCAGGCCAAAGGCAATTTCGACGGACCGGATCAGGCGTGGACGATCAACGACAACGATCAGCTACAGGCCGGCGCGCAGTATGGGCCGATCATCATTGCCTATCGCAACGGCGCGCCCATTCGTATTCGCGATGTGGCCACCGTCATCGACGGCGCGGAAAACACCAAGCTCGCGGCCTGGGTGAACGCCGACCAAGCCATTGTTCTGAATATTCAACGGCAGCCCGGCACCAACATCATTAGCGTCGTGGATACAGTGCAGTCGCTGCTTCCCCAAATCGAGAATTCCCTGCCGAATGGGATCAACGTCCGGATCATTTCCGACCGCACCACCACCATCCGGGCATCGGTGCAAGACGTCGAATTCGAATTGATGCTTACCACCGCGCTGGTGGTTCTGGTTATCTTTCTGTTCCTGCGCAGCGCTTCGGCCACCATCATCCCGGGCATCGCCGTGCCTCTTTCGCTGGTGGGCACGTTCGCAGTCATGTACATGCTGGGGTACAGCCTGGACAATCTTTCACTCATGGCGCTCACGATCTCCACCGGCTTCGTCGTGGATGACGCGATCGTGATGATCGAAAACATTTCGCGCTACATCGAGATGGGTTATGCTCCCATGGAAGCCGCGCTGAAGGGATCGGCCGAGATCGGATTCACCATCGTGTCGTTGACCGTTTCGTTGATCGCCGTGCTGATCCCGCTGCTGTTCATGGCGGATATTGTGGGCCGGCTGTTCCGCGAATTCGCCGTAACCCTTGCCGTGACCATCGTGTTTTCGGCGTTCGTTTCCCTGACGCTGACGCCCATGATGGCGGGCCGGATCCTGAAGCACCATCCGGAATCCGAGCAAGGCCGCTTGTACCGCTGGTCGGAATGGTGCTTCGTCAAGACCATCGAAGTGTACGGCAGGATGGTTCGCGTGGTGTTGCGTCATCAGCCGCTGACGCTGCTGGTGGCGGCTGGCACGGTGGCTCTCACCATTTATCTCTACATCATCGTCCCCAAGGGATTCTTTCCCGTACAGGATACGGGCGCCATCCTGGGGATTTCGCAGGCGCCCGAGACGGTCTCGTTTCCCGCCATGTCCAGGCTCCAGCAGAGACTGGTCCAGGTCATCCGCCAGGATCCGGCGGTTGAGAATCTCACCTCCTTCATCGGCGCCGACGGTGTGAACACCACCATGAATAGCGGCCGGATCCAGATCACGCTGAAGCCACTGGAGCAGCGCGCCGACGTTTCCGCGGTCGATGTGATCCGCCGGCTCCAGCCGAAGCTGCAACAAGTGACAGGCATCGAGCTTTACATGCAGCCGGTGCAGGATCTGACCGTGGAAGACCGGATCAGCCGGACTCAATACCAATACGCGCTCGATGCGCCGGATAAGGCTCTGCTGGACCTGTGGGCTCCGCGCCTAGTGGAGCGCATGAAAGAGCTGCCGGAGCTGCGCGACGTGGCGAGCGATCAGCAGAACAACGGTCTCGGGCTGTACGTCAATATCGATCGCGATACGGCTGGCAGGCTGGGCATCACTCCCCAGAATATCGACGACGCGCTCTATGATTCGTTCGGCCAGCGGCAGGTATCGACGATCTATACGCAGACCAATCAGTTTCACGTGATTCTCGAAGTAGCGCCCCAGTTCCGGCAGGATAAAGGCGCTCTGACGGACATGTACGTGCCGATTGGATCGGCGTCGGCCAATCTGGCGTCGACCATCGCATTGGCGGGGACCAATACTGCTCTCACGGGTGCGGCCGCGCTCGCGCCCGCTCCGCTCAGATCGTTGGTGTACGCGAGTAGTATTCCGTCCCCGATTACCATTAACCACCAGAGCCAGTTCCCGATGGTGACGCTTTCCTTCAATCTGGCTCCGGGAGCCTCGCTCGGTGCCGCCGTGGACCATATCAAGCAGGTCACGAGGGCGTTGAATATGCCGGCCAGCATCGAATCCAGCTTCCAGGGGACGGCTCATGCGTTCGAATCGTCGCTGGCAAACGAGTCCATCCTGATCCTGGCGGCCATCGTCACGGTGTACATCGTTCTGGGGGTGCTGTACGAGAGCTTTATCCATCCCATCACCATTCTCTCGACGCTGCCGTCGGCGGGAGTAGGCGCGATCCTGGCACTGGTGCTGTTTAAGAAAGACCTGGACGTCATTGCGCTGATTGGCATCATCCTTCTGATCGGCATTGTCAAGAAGAACGCCATCATGATGATCGACTTTGCGCTCGAAGCGGAGCGCAAGGAAGGCATGTCGCCGGAGGAAGCAATCTACCAGGCGTGCCTGCTGCGCTTCCGTCCGATCATGATGACCACCATGGCCGCGCTGCTCGGCGCCGTGCCTCTTGCCTTCGGTAGCGGCGTCGGTTCCGAGTTGCGAAAACCGCTGGGTATCTGCATCATCGGCGGACTGATGGTCAGCCAAGTGTTAACCCTTTTCACGACGCCGGTGATCTATTTATTCTTCGGACGGATCTCAGCCTGGTTCGGCCGGTCCCGTAGTTCCGAGGAAGGCGACCAGCTTCTTCCCGCCGAATTGACCTAGAGCTGAGTATATGAGCATTTCCACGCCATTCATTCAGAGGCCGGTGGCGACGACGCTATTGCTGGCGGCGCTGACCATGGCCGGCGGGATCGCCTATACGCTATTGCCTGTTTCGGCGTTGCCCGAAGTTGATTTCCCGACCATCCAGGTCCGCGCGAGCCTGCCTGGTGCAAGTCCCGAAGTGATGGCGGCATCCGTGGCAACTCCGCTCGAAAAACAGTTCACGCGCATCGCGGGTGTCACGGAAATGACGTCGCAAAGCAATGTCGGATCCGCCCAGGTTGTGCTCCAATTCGACCTGAGCCGCGACATCAATGCAGCCGCGCGCGAGGTGCAGGCGGCCATTAATTCCTCGGTCGGGTATCTCCCGTCGAATCTTCCCTCGCTCCCCACCTACCGGAAAATCAATCCGGCCGACCAGCCGATCCTGCTGATGACGCTCGAGTCGGACGTAGTGCCCAGGCCGCAGTTGTACGACATCGCCTCCTCGGTATTTGCCCAGAAACTGTCTCAGGTCGACGGCGTCGGCCAGGTTCAGGTGGGCGGGAGTTCCCTCCCCGCGGTTCGCGTTGAAGTGAATCCGCAGCCGCTCTCCGACTACAACGTGGGTCTGGATCAGGTCGGCACGTTTCTCCAGGGCGCCAATGCGAACCGCCCGAAAGGGTCGTTAGCGAACAACGATGTCGAGCTTCCGATCTATGCAAGCGACCAGCT
>Ga0265313_10001344_pt1 | contig 23154 bp, 13 predicted proteins | sample 4123metaG_FD_203122 | JGI IMG/M metagenome (GOLD analysis project Ga0265313, IMG submission 203122) | Rhizosphere microbial communities from Carex aquatilis grown in University of Washington, Seatle, WA, United States - 4-1-23 metaG | ecosystem: Host-associated > Plants > Roots > Rhizosphere >...
AACGGATGGTGCGTGGCCACGTAGCGATTCTCCGCCTCGTCGTGCGTCATCAATGGGAAATCGACCACCCACAAAAACTTCCAGTCATCGGGCCGGATCGTGAGCTTGCCGCGCTTCTGCAACAGCGCCGCCGCCTCGAGCCGCAGCCGGCCGAGGATCGCGCACGCCTTCTCCCACGGCGCCGCCGCGAAAAACACGATGTCCCCCTCGGCCACACCAAGTTTCGCGGTGAGCTCGGTCTTCTCCGCCTCGGAGAAAAATTTCACGATGGGCGATTTCCACTCGCCACCCTCGACCTTGATGAACGCGAGGCCTTTCGCACCAAGCGATTTCGCAATCTCCTCGAGATTCTTGAGCTCACCCTGCGTGAGGTCGGCCAGGCCTTTCGCGTTGAGCGCCTTGATCGCGCCGCCGCCGGTTGCGGTCGAGGCGAACACCTTGAAAGTCGAGGTCTTGAAGAGCTCGGTGAAATCGACGAGCTCGAGCCCGAAGCGCACGTCGGGCTTGTCGACGCCGTAGCGGTTCATCGCCTCGTGAAACGCCATGCGCGGAAACGGCGTCGAAATGTCCACGTCGAGCACGTCCTTCCAAACTTTTTTCAACATCCCCTCGAACAGCGCGTAGATGTCCTCGCGCGTGACGAACGACGCTTCGACGTCCACCTGCGTGAACTCCATCTGCCGGTCCGCGCGCAAATCCTCGTCGCGGAAACAGCGCGCGATCTGAAAATACTTTTCCACGCCCGCGACCATCAGGATCTGCTTGAACTGCTGCGGCGACTGCGAGAGAGCGTAAAACTGTCCAGGATGAACGCGCGACGGCACGAGATATTCGCGCGCGCCCTCCGGCGTGCTCTTGAACAGCGCCGGCGTCTCGACTTCGATGAATTCCTGCGCGTCGAAATAATCGCGGATCGACTTCGTCGCCCGGTGCCGCACGAGCAGATTTTTCCGCATCTTCGGCCGCCGCAGATCGAGATAACGATAAGTGAGCCTCAGGTCCTCGTTGACCTTGTCGCCGCCCGCGTCGTCGAGCGGAAACGGCGGCGTGTCGGCAATGTTAAAAACCTCCAGCGACTCCGCCACGACCTCGACCTCGCCCGTCGGCAGCGAGGGATTCTCCGTGCCCACCGGCCGGCGCACGACCTTGCCAGAAATGCCGATCACCGATTCGAGCTTCAACGGCTTCAACTGCTCCGCGAGCGTCGCGTTCTCGTGCGGCTCGAGCTGGATCTGTGTGACGCCCTTGCGGTCGCGCAGGTCGATGAAGATGATGCCGCCCTGGTCGCGGATCGTGTCCACCCAGCCGAGCAGCGAAACGCTTTCGCCGAGATCGGCCGTGGTGAGCTGGGCGCAGTGATGGGTGCGGTGCATGAATGTGTGCGTAGAGAGCGGACGAGCTAAGCCGACCGCCACACCCGCGGGCAAATAGAATTTATCCGAGCTCGATTCGGAGGCGCCGAATCACACCAGCAGACTCTCCCCCGTCATCTCCGGCGGCTTCGGCAGACCCAGCAACTGCAGCACCGTCGGAGCGACGTCGGCCAGCCGGCCGCCGGTGCGCATCTTGGTTTTCTCGGCGCTGAAGCCTTCGCCGACGACGAAGAGTTCGACGAGATTCAACGTGTGCGACGTGTGCGGGCTGTTCGTCACCGGATCCCACATCTGCTCGCAATTGCCGTGGTCCGCCAAAATCACCGCGCGGCCGTGCACCGTCGCGAGCGCGGCGAGCAATTCGCCCACGCCGCGATCAGTCGTCTCGACGGCTTTGATCGCCGCGGGCAGCGAGCCAGTGTGGCCGACCATGTCGGGATTCGCGAAGTTCACGACAATAAATCCGTATTTGCCGGAGAGGATCGCGGCCTTCGCCGTCGCCGTCACTTCGGCCGCGGACATCTCGGGCTGCATGTCGTAGGTCGGCACTTTCGGGCTCGGCGGGCACGCGCGCTCCTCGGCGGGAAACGGTTCCGACCGGTAGTTGTTGAAGAAAAAAGTCACGTGCGGATTTTTCTCCGTCTCGGCGCAGCGGAACTGCGCGATGCCTGCCAGCGCGATCACCTCGCCGAGGATGTTTTTCAACTTCTCCGGCTTCGGCGAGATCACGTGCACCGGCAGGCCTTTTTCATACTCGGTCATCGTCGCGTAGTAAAGGTCGAGCTTCGGGCCGCGGTCGAAGCCGGCGAAATCGTCGAGCACGAACGCCTTCGTGAGCTCGCGCGGCCGGTCGCCACGGTAATTGTAGAACAGCACCGCGTCGCCGTCGCCGATCGTGGCCAGCGGTTTTCCGTCCGCGCCGACGACCGACGTCGCCGCCACGAACTCGTCGCCGTTCTGCGTCGCGCTCAACGGCGCGTTGTAGTAATGCTGCACCGCCGCCTCGGCGCTCGTCGCGGTCGTCATCGCCTTGCGGCCGGTGAGCATGTCGTAGGCCTGGCGCACGCGTTCCCAGCGGTTGTCGCGGTCCATCGCCCAGAATCGCCCGCACACGCTGGCGATTTTGCCGACACCGATTTTCGCGCACTGCGCATCGACTTCGCCGACATAGCGCAGCCCGCTCGTCGGCGGCGTGTCGCGGCCGTCGGTGAAGGCGTGGATGAACACCTGCCCCGCGCCGAGGCCGTCCTCCTTCGCCTGCCGCAGAATTCCGTAAAGATGCTCGAGCATGCCATGCACGCCCGCGTCGCTCACGATGCCCATGAGGTGCAGCTTCGCGCCGGGTCGCGACTTCACGCGCGCGACGATCGCGCGCCAAACCGGATTCGCTGCGAGGCGTTTTTCGGAAAAAAGTTTGTTCAGCCGCACCAGCTCCTGATCGACGATCCGGCCGGCGCCGATGTTTTCGTGGCCGACCTCGCTGTTGCCCATCACGCCGGCGGGCAGGCCGACGTCGAGCCCGCTCGCGGCGATCAGCGTGTGTGGATAATTCGCGTGCAGCAGGTCGTCGCACGGCTTTTTCGCGAGATAAACAGCGTTGAACGCGTTTTGCTCGGGATCGGGATTCTTGCCCCAGCCATCGCGGATGACGAGGAGGACGGGTTGGCGCGGAGTGTTCATGGAAAGATTGGGAGAAGACGCATGACACGGCGGCGCGCCGACGAAAGGCAAAACTCGCCGCACGCGTTGGCGCGAACCCGGTCAAATAATGCGCCATTGTGCCGAAATTGGCAGCAACATTGCTGAACAACACGAGGAGCCCACGATGACAATCATCATCCGAGACCAACTGGTGAACCCGCCCACGTGGTTCAGCTCCTTCCGCGACCTCACGCTCTACTGTCACATTTTTCTGCGGCAGGACGTGGTGATCGAGTCGGCCGACCCCGACCCGTATTTTCACTGGATGCGTCCGCGCGGCGGCCTGGACTTCGTCGAGGATTTCGTGCGCCCCGGCACCGAGGATGGTCTTCACCTCGACGTGGAGCACAACTATCCGCGCTCCGTCATCACCGACCGGATCGCGCCCGAAAACGTCCACCGCCTGATCGCGCAGATCAATTTCTGCCGCGGCCTGGCGTGAACGAACCTCACGCCGACCAACCGCGTCTCACTCCGCCAGCGCCTCGCGCAGCACGCGCGCCAGATCGGCGACTTCGTAGGGTTTCGCCGCGACGCCGCAAAAACCGTGTTCGCGATAGTTGGCGAGCACCGGATCGCTCGAGTAACCGCTCGACACGATCGCCTTCACCTTCGGATCGATCGATCGCAACTGCGCGATCGTCTCGCGCCCGCCCATGCCGCCGGGGACCGTGAGATCCATGATCACGAGCACAAACGGATCGCCCGCCGCCTGCGCCTCATCGTAGCGCTTCACCGCCTCCGCGCCGTCCGCCACGCACACGACTTCGAAGCCAAACCGCCTCAGCAAAAACGCCGCCATTTCCCGGATCGACTCCTCGTCATCCATGAACAGCACGCGGCCCTTCAGCGCAACGTTCCCCCTCGCCGGCGCCGCGGCGGCGGTCGCGGCCACCTCTTCGCGCGCCGCCGGCAGCCAGATGCGAAAAGTCGTGCCGTTCCCGAGCTGCGAATCCACGTCCACCGCGCCGCGATGCTTGTTGACGATCGAATAAACCGCCGCCAGCCCCAGCCCGCTGCCCATTTGTTTCGTCGTGAAATACGGATCGAAAATACGCGGCAGGTGCTCGGGCTTGATGCCCACACCGGTGTCGGCGATCGTGATCTGCACATAGTCGCCGGGCGCCAGCGCGGGCCGCGTCAGGCCATCGACGTGAACGTTGGTCAACGTCACCCGCACGGCGCCGCCCTCGGGCATCGCCTGCACCGCGTTGATCACGAGGTTCTGCACCACGCGGCCGATCTGGCCCTTGTCGGCGTCGGCCGGCCACAAATTGTCGGGGATCTCGAAGACCGCTTTCACGCGCGAACCGTGCAGCGTGAACGTCGTCATCTCGCGCACGATCCCGTCGAGCCGCACCGACGCGCGCACCGGCTCTCCGCCTTTCGCAAAGGTGAGCAACTGCTGCGTGAGGTCGCGCGCGCGCAAGGTCGCCTTTTCCGCCTCGCGCAGGCTGTGCCCCGGTTCCGACTCCGGATCGATGTCGAGCAACGCCAGCGCCACGTTGCCCATGACCGCGGTGAGAATGTTGTTGAAGTCGTGCGCGATCCCGCCGGCGAGGATGCCGACCGACTCGAGTTTCGTCGCACGCACGAGTTCCTGCTCCAGCCGCTCGTGCTCGGTCACGTCCCGGAACACCAGCACCGTGCCGATCACCGTGCTGTCCGCCGCGTGAATCGGCGCGCAACAACCTTCGACGAGCCGGCCCGCGCCGTTCGGAACCACCAGCTTCGTCTGCGCCGGCAACTCCAGCACGACGTCGCACCGCGCGACGCGCCCCACCGGCAGTTCCACCCGCTCGCCCGTGCGGTCGTTTTCGAAATGGCAGATCTCCGCCACCGGACGACCGATCGCGTCGCCGCCGTCGCGCAGCGTGAATGCCGCCGCCGCCGGGTTCAGGTATTGCACGCAGCCGTTGACATCGGTCGTGATCACGCCCTCCGCCATCGCGCGCAACGTCACCGCCAGCCGCTCCTTCTCCGCCGCCAGCGCCGCCTCGGCCTCCCGGAGCTCGGTCAAATCGACGAACACCATCACCGACTGGCGCAGATCGAGTCCGCTTTCGGTGCGTTCCATCCACCACCGCACGTGCATGTGGTGCAGGGCCCCGGCGAAATCCTTCATGTCGATTTCCGACTCGAGCGAATTGCGCCCCTCCCACAGCGCCAGCGTCACCGCCCGGATCACGCGCAGCGAATCCGGCGTCGCGAGCATGCCGCGCCGCCGGCGGAAATCGCTCTTGGATTTCGCGCGCAGCATCGTCTCCGCCGTGGTGTTGCAGTCCACGAAGCGCACCAGCTTCGCACCGTGCAGCCACGACTGTGGGTCGGCATCGAGTTGCGCCGCCAGATCCGTGACACCGGCGGCGCGCAACTCCTCCAGCCAACGACCGACCGCGCTGAAATCCGCCTCGACGATCGCGACCGGCGTGTGCTGGAACAGCGTGCGATAACGCAGTTCCGATTCGCGCACCGCCTGCTCCGCCGCCCGCCGCGCCGTGAGATCGGTGATCACGCCCACGAGCTTCCACTCGCCCGGCCCCACCGGCGTGATCGAAACTTGCTCGTGCAGCCAGAACTCCCGCGCGCCCCGCGGCGCGCGAAACTCCTGCTCGTAGCCGGACGCGCCCGACAACACGCTCGCGACCGCCCGGCCGTTGATCTCCGCGTTGGTGGCCGGATCGACCAACAAGTCCCAGCGCAGCTCCGGCGGATCGCCGGGATCGACGCCGAAAATTTCGCGGTAAAGCCGCGAGCGCGGCACGAACAGCACCCACCGCAGCTCCCGCGGCCCGAGCTTGAAAACCCGCGCCTGCCACAGCAGGCAATCGACCGTCGCCAGCATTTGCTCGACCTGCGCCTCGCTCACCCGGTGCGCCTCCTGCGCCTCGCGCTGCGCCGTGATGTCGGTGATCACGCCGACGAGTCGCGCCCGGCCCTGGGTCAACGGCGAAATGGTGACAACCTCGCGCAGCCACACCACGCCCCGGTCCTGGAAAATCACGCGAAACTCCTGCGCATAACCTGGCGCGCCGTCGCGGATCGCGCGCTCCGCTCGCCCATCGATCTCCGCCATTTCCGGCACGTTCAGTCGATTCCAGTCCAGCGACCCACTCATTTCGTTTTCGCCGAACAGCCGCCGGTAAAGCACCGAACGCGGCGTGTAGAGTTGCCAGTCGAGTCCGCCACCCGCCCGCTCGACCGTCGTCGCCTCCCACACCATGCAGTCAGCCATCTCGAGGATTTTCTGCAACTGCGCCTCGGTCGCGCGCCGCGCCTCCTCCGCCTCGCGCCGCGCCGTGATGTCCGTGATCACCCCGACAACCTCCCACTGGTCCGGCCCGACACGATTTATCGTCACCTGCTCTGACACCCAAACGTCGCCCTGCGGGCTTGGAATATGGAAAACCTGCTCGTAGCCCGGCTCGCCGCCGAGGATCGCACCGCGCGCGCGCGCCTGCATCGCTGGATGCTCCGGCACGCCGATTTCATTCCAGCCGAAACTCGCGCCCCGCGGATCGCGCCCGAAAATCCTCCGGTGCAGCTGCGAGCGCGGCATATACAATTCCCACGCCAGCTCATCCCGCTCCGTCCTCGTCACGCGGCCCTGCCAGATCATGCAGTCGGCGCGGCGGAGCAGCTCTTCGAGCCGCGCCTCGCTCTTGCGCTGCGCCTCCTCCGCTTCACGCCGCGCCGTGATGTCGGTCACGACGCCCACGATGCGCCACTCGTCGGACCCGACCGGCATGATCGTCACCTGTTCGTGCAGCCAGAAGGTCCGGCCGGCCCGCACCACGCGAAACTCCTGCTCATAGCCCGCCGCGCCCGTCACGAGGGCGTCGTGGCTGCGCGCGTTCATCTCGGCGAGTTCCGGCACTGTCGCCGGATCCCACAGCTGGTTCGCGTGCGAGTTGTTCACGTCGCCCAGCAAATGCGAATAAAGCCGCGACGCCGGCAACTCGAAGCGCACCCAGTCGATCGTTCCGTTGCGGCGGATGACGCTCGCCCGCCAGAGCAGGCAGTTCGCCCGCTCGAGGATTTCGCGCAGCGCCCGCTCACTCGCCTGGCGCGCCTCTTCCGCCAGGTGCTGCGCGGTGATATTCGTCGCCACGCCAACCAGCGAGAAACGCTGCGGGCCGGTTCGCTTGATCGACACGCTCTCGTGCAACCACGTCGCCCGCCCTTCGCGAACGACGTGAAAAATCTGTTCGTAGCCCGGCGCGCCGCCCGCCAGCGCCGACCGCGCGCGTTCGTCCATCTCCCCGCGCTCGGGGATGTCAAACCTCCGCCACAAACCGGCTTCCCTCGGCGGAACCGCCACCCCGAAAAGCAATTCGCACAACCCCGACGGCTGAACCTCGAAGGTCCAATTCCAGCCGCCATCCGCAGAAAGCTCGACCTGCGCCTCCCACACCAGGCAGTCCGCCCGGGCGAGCACCTCGCGCAACGCCCGCTCGCTCGCCTGGCGCGCCTGCTCCGCCTCGTGCCGCATCGTTGCGTCGGTCAGCAAGCCGACCACCCGCCATTCGCCGGGCGCGATCTGCCGCACCGTCGCCTTCTCGTGCAGCCAAAAGATTTGCTCGTTCTGTTTCGCGCGAAATTCCTGCTCATAGCCGTCCTTCCCGCCGAGAATCGCCGCCGTGCATCGTGCCATCATCTCGTCATAGGTCTCCGGCGAAACCAGCGAATGCCACGCCAGTGCCGCCGGTTCGTCGGGATCTTTTCCGAACAGTTGCCGGTAAAGCTTCGAGCCCGGCACATTCAGCACCCAATGGAGCTCCCCGTCCGGCCGCCGGAACACCCGCGCGTGCCACAGCAGAAAATCCGCCGCATCGATCACCTGCTGCAACTGCGCCTCGCTCGCCCGCTTCGACTCCTCCGCCCGCCGTTGCGCCGTGAGGTCGATGATCACGCCCTCCAGCTTCCACTCCCTCGGCGCGACGGATCGCACCGACACCTGCTCGTGCAACCACAATACGCCGCTCGCCGACACCACGCGGAACTCCTGTTCGTAACCGGGCAGCCCCTCCAGCATGGCCGCCCGGCTCCGCTTCTCGATTTCCGCGTATTCCGGCACCATCGAGCTCTCCCACAACATCCGCGGCACCGCGGGCATCTCGCCTATGATCCGCCGGTAGAGCTCCGATTTCGGAATGAACCATTCCCACTGAAATTCGTCCCGTTCGTCCAACCTGACCCGTGCCTGCCAGAGCATGCAGTCCGCCTGCGCCAGCAGCTGCCGCACGCGGTCCTCGCTCGTCCGCCGCGCCTGCTCCGCCTCGCGCTGCACCGTGATGTCCGTCACCAGGCCCACCAGCCAGAAACGATTCGGCCCCGCCGGCGTAATCGACACGCTCTGGCGCAGCCAGAAGGTCCGGCCGTCCTTCACAAAACGAAATTGCTCCTCGTAGCCCGCTTGCCCGCTCTGCAACGCCTCGCGGCAACGCGCCTCCATCTCATCCAGCTCCGGCGTATGTGCCCGCGGCCACAATCCCGCCTCCTCCGGCCGTGGCAGGCCGGCAAACAACCGCCGCGACAAACCCGTCGGTTGCACCGTCCACGTCCACTTCCACGCCGCCGCATCGACATCCGCCTGCCACAAAAGGCAGTCGGCAAACTCCAGCACCGACCTCAACTGTCGCCCGGCGCGCTCCGCCCGCCGCCCCGCGTGCCGCCCCGCGAACCACGCACCCGCCGCCGCCGCGAGCAGCAGCGCCGCCACGAACAGCCACTCCGCGCCGTTAACCGCGATCGCCGTGATCGATCCCCCCGCGCGCGCCGCGCACGGTGCCAGTAAACCGAAAACCACGAAACAACCGAACAGCCTCCGGCAACCGTTCCGGCGGGAACGGCGGCGAAGCGGCTTCAGGATAGGTCTCACGGATCTGGGTCAATCAATCGCAGTCAAAGCCGATCGGGGTGACGGCTTTGGAATATAAATATATCGGAACGCACCGAGGCTACTTGAGCCGCGCCACCTTGCCAAGCCTTTGCACGCACCGAATCCCTTCACCCATCGCGCACGCTCCCGCGCGATTTGTCTGCGCCAGCCAACATCGCTCGCGCCCGCCAATTGACATCGGCCGGTTTCTTCCGACCAATCCCGCCCCATGCCCAAACGCGCGGTCCTCCTCGTCAACCTCGGCTCGCCCGCCTCCACCTCGGTCGCGGATGTCCGCCGCTACCTGCGCGAATTCCTCGGCGACGAACGCGTCCTCGATCTCCCCGCGCCCGCCCGCTGGCTCCTCCTCGAAGGCATCATCCTTCGCACGCGCCCGAAAAAATCTGCGCACGCCTACGCCCAAGTCTGGACCGCCGAAGGCTCGCCACTCCTCGCCACCTCCCGCCGCGTCCGCGAAAAACTTTCCGCCGCGCTCGGCTCCGCCACGCCCGTCTATCTCGCGATGCGCTACGGCGAACCGTCGATCGCCGCCATCCTCGCCGAAATCGCCGCCGCCGGCATCGACGAACTCCTCCTCTTCCCGCAATACCCGCACTACGCGATGTCTTCGTGGGAAACCGTCGTTGCAAAGGTTTTCGCCGAGGCCGCCCGCCTCGCGCCGCGTATCCGCATCGAAACTGTCCAGCCCTTCTACGCCGACGCCGACTACATCGAAGCGCTCCACGCCCTCACCGCGCCGCACCTCGCGCAGCCCTACGATCACATCCTCTTCAGCTACCACGGGCTCCCCGCGCGCCACCTCCGCAAGGCCGACTCGTCGCGCGCCCACTGCCTCCGCGTCCCCGATTGCTGCACCACCTGCTCGCCCGCCCACGCCACCTGCTACCGCGCGCAAGTCCTCGCCACCACGCGCGCCCTCGTCGCCCGCGCCGGCATCCCGGCGGAAAAATTCTCCGTTTCCTTCCAGTCGCGCCTTGTCGGCGAACCGTGGCTCACGCCATTCACCGACCACGAACTCGTCCGCCTCCCGCAGTCCGGCAAAAAACGCCTTCTCGTTCTCTGCCCCGCTTTCGTCGCCGACTGCCTCGAGACGCTCGAGGAAATCCGCCAGCAGGGCCGCGCGACCTTCCTCGCCGCCGGCGGCGAATCCTTCGAACAAATTCCCTGCCCCAACGACCAGCCCGCCTTCATCGATTTTCTCGCCAAACACGTCCGCCTCTGGCTTAATTCACCACAGCGTTGAACGAACCGCGCCCATCGTCCGCCGAGCCCGTCACCCGCGACCCCACGGCCGCGCTCGCCGCGGTTTTCCTTCTCGACGCCACCGGCCGCATTACGCACGCCAGCCACGCCGCCCGCGAATTCTGGCAGGCCACTGAAAACGAACTCACCGGCGAACCGTTTTCCACGCTCTTCGCCATCGACGTCGTCTCCAGCGAACCCGATTGGCTCGAGGCGCAGTGGGACGTCATCCTCGCCGCCACCCTCGACCGCGTCGCCACGCTGACCGCGCAACCCCGCGAAGGCGCGCCCCGCGAGGTCCGCGTCCGCCTCGAAAAAACTTCCACCACCGCCTATCTCGCGACGATCGCGCCACCGCTTCCCGCCGCCGCGACGTTGAAGGAGAGCGACGACCACGATGCCGCCTTCGCCCTCCTCGCCGAAAAAGGCGCCGCCGGCTTCTTCGATCTTGATCTGAAAAACGGTCGCGTCCGCCTCTCGCCCTCGTGGAAAAAAATCCTCGGCTACGTCGATGCCGAGTTGCCCGACACGCTCGACACCTGGCGCCAGCTCATCCACCCCGACGACTCCGCCGCCGCGCCCGACCAGCTCGGAAAGAAACACACCGTCGGCGCCCGCCCCTTCAACGTCGAGTTCCGCATGCGCCACCGCCTCGGCCACTGGGTCTGGATTCAGTGCGTCGGCGTCCAGGTTCTCACCGCCGCCGGCGAACTCGAGCGCGTCGCCGGCCTCCACCTCGACATCACCGAGCGCAAGGAATTCGAGGAAACCAGCCTCGCCAACGACGAGCGCCTCGAACTCCTCGGCGGCGCCGGTCCGCTCGGCGCGTTCGACCTCGATTTCACTGCGCAAAAATTCTGGTTCGCGCCCGCGTGGAAAAAAATTCTCGGCTATCGCGACGACGAACTTCCCGACGAACTCGCCACCTTCGCCGCCGCGCTTCCGCCCGACGAACTTCCCGGCGGCATCGAGACGTGGCTGCTCCTCCGCGCGCCCGGCCAAAACACCTTCGTCGAGCCGCACGAACTCGTCGCCAAAAACGGCGCGCGCGTCTCCGTTTTGCTCGGCGCCCACCGCATCCTCACGCGCAAGCGCGACCTCGCCCGCGTCGTCGGCTTCATCTGCCCGTCCTCCGCCGGTCCGGCCAAAGACGACGCTCCGCTCCTGCAAGACGCGTTCGCCGCCCTCGCCGAAGCCGTGCTCGTCACCGACGCCGCCGGGAAAATTCTCCACGCCAACCCCGCCGCCGCCCGCCTCCTCGCCAAAAAATCCGCCGACCTCGCCGGCCAGCCCGTCGCCGAGATCTTCCGCCTCGTGAACCGCGAAACCGGCCGCCCCGCCGACGACCCCTGCGACCGCGCCCTCGCCGCCGATCAGCCGCTCCCACTCTTCGACGACGACGCTCTCCTTCCCGCCGCGGAATCGGAAGCGCCGCGCCCCGTCGTCTGGACCGCCCGCGCCTCGCTCGATCCCGACGGCCGCCCGCGCGGGGTCGTCATCGTTTTCCGCGATCCCGCCGAGATGAGCCTCACACCCGAGGAACTCGTCAAAGCCAACCGCTTCGAATCCCTCGGTCTCCTCGCCGGCGGCATCGCCCACGATTTCAACAACCTCCTCACCACGATCCTCGGCGGCATCTCCCTCGCGAAGGACAACCGCGACTACTCCGCCCTCGACGACGCCGAAAAATCCTGCCTCACCGCCAAGGGCCTCACGAAACAACTCCTCGCTTTCGCCAAAGGCGGCTCCGGCACGCAGATCGTCGTCACGGCGAAGGAAATTCTCGACGACGCCGTCAAGATCGCCGCCGCCGGCGCCGACGCCGAAATCACCGTTGATGTCCCCGAAGGCACCGAGCCCGTCCGTGTCGATCGCGCGCAAATCCTCCAGGTTTTCCAAAACCTCGTCGTCAACGCGCTTCAGGCGATGCCCCCGCCGCCGCACCGCGCCCGCCTCCAGCTTCGCGCCGCCAACACCACTCTCGCCGAAAACCAAATCCCGCCGCTGCCCGCCGGCGGCTACGTCGAGTTCGAGGTCCGCGACAACGCCGCTGGCATTCCGCCCGAAAACCTCCAGAAAATTTTCGACCCGTTTTTTACCACGAAAAAACACGGCACCGGCCTCGGCCTCGCGACCGTCCTTTCGATCGCCCGCAAGCACGGCGGCCAGGTCGGCGTCGATTCCACCGTCGGTGTCGGCACGGCGTTCACGATTTTTCTCCCGCGCGCCGACGCTCCCGTCGAGGTCCAGGCCCGCCGCGCCCCGTCGCTCCGGTTCGGCACCGGCCGCGTCCTCTTCATGGACGACGATCCGAAGATCTCCGCGCTCACGGCCAACATGCTCCAGAGCCTCGACTATAAATACGACCTCGCGAAAAACGGCGAGGAGGCGATCACCCTCTACAAACGCTACCTCAACATCGGCCGCCCCTACGACGCCGTGATCATGGACATCACCGTCATCGGCGGCATGGGCGGCGAGGAATGTTTCAAGGCCCTGCGCGACCTCGACCCTGACGTCCGCGCAATCGTTTCCAGCGGCTACGACAACGAAGACATGGCCCGCCGCTTTCTCGACCTGGGTTTCTGCGGTTACCTCACGAAACCCTACCGCGTCCCCGATCTCGGCAAAGTTCTCAAAGCCGTCCTCGGCTAAACCGTTTTCTTTTCGACCCGTCCGCCCAGCCGCTGCCCGGGCCGCCCGCGCGTTTCATTTTTTCTGGTGCTCGCCGCGCCCGCCGCCCGGCACTTTCAACACCTGACCCGCGCGCTCCACCGCGCCCGCCAATTCCTTCCGCACCGACTCGATCCGCCGCCGCTCCTCCGCGAGTGGATCGGCCGGCTCCACCACCGGCGGCAACCCGAGAATCTCCCTCGCCCGCGCCAGCGCCGCATCGACATCCGGCGTCACGTTTTCGCGCCCGATCCGCTCGAGAAAACCCGCGTTCTCCATCACGAACATCGGCTGCGTGTGCGGCGCGCTCAGCACGAGGTGCTTCCCCTTCGCGTGCAGCCGCTCGTAAAGATCCTCCAGTGCGTTCAAGCCCGTCGCGTCCATCGCCATCACTTTTCTCATCCGCAAAATCAGCACGTCCGGCTCCGCCTTCTCGCGCCGCAACGCGCTCTCGAGTTTGTCCACCGCGCCGAAGAAAAACGCCCCGAACATCCGGTAAATCATCACCCGCTCGGGAATCTGCTTCCCCACCAGCGAATGCTGCGACCCTTCCGTCTCGCTCGCCTCATCGACCGCCGTGATCTGGCTCGTCTCGCTCACGCGCTTGATGAACAGCACCGCCGCCAGCACCATCCCGATTTCCACCGCCACCGTCAGGTCGATCACGACCGTCAGCCCGAACGCCGTCAGAAAAACCAGCGCGTCGCTCCGCGGCCACTTCGGCAGCCGCGCGAAATTGTGCCACTCGCCCATGTTCAACGCCACGTTCACCAAGACCGCGCTCAACGTCGCCAGCGGGATGAATTTCGCCCACGGCGCCGCCGCGAGGATGATCAATAGCAGCACCACCGCGTGCACGATGCCCGCCACCGGCGTGCGCCCGCCGCACTTCACGTTCGTCGCGGTCCGCGCGATCGCCCCCGTCGCCGCGATCCCGCCGAACAGCGGGCTCACCATGTTCGCGATGCCCTGCGCCATGAGCTCCTGGTTTGAGTCGTGCCGGTCGTCGATCATCCCGTCCGACACGACCGCACACAACAGCGACTCGATCGCCGCCAGCAGCGCGATCGTCGTCGCCGGCTGCACGAGATTGCGGACGATGTCCCACGACAGCGTCGGAAAATGCAGCGCCGGCAGCGCCTGCGGGATTCCGCCGAACCGGCTCCCGATCGTCTCCACTGGCAGCGCGAACACCACCGCCACCACGGTTCCGAGCACCAGCGCCACGATCGAACCCGGCATGCGCCGCTGCCACGTCTTCGGCCAGAAAATAATGATCGCCAGCGACACCGCCGCCAGCGCCAGGGTCGCCCACTGCATCGTCCCCGCATGCCCGGCCAACACCCGCATTTTTTCGAAAAACTCCGACGGCACCTTGTCCACCTGCAATCCGAAGAAGTCCTTGATTTGCGTGCTGAAAATCAGCACCGCGATGCCCGCCGTAAACCCCATCGTCACCGGATAGGGAATGAACTTGATCATCGTCCCCAGCCGTGCCGCGCCCATCGCAAACAAAATCACCCCTGCCATGATCGTGCAGATGGCCAGGTTCTCCGCGCCATATTTCGTGTAGATGCCGTAGAGGATCACGATGAACGCCCCCGTCGGCCCGCCGATGCACACCCGCGTCCCGCCGAGCGCCGAGATGATGAACCCGCCGATCACCGCGGTGAAAATTCCCGCCTGCGGCGGCACCCCCGCCGCGATCGCAAACGCCATCGCCAGCGGCAGCGCCACGATCCCGACCGTCAGCCCCGCCGTCAGGTCGCTGGCGAAATTTGCCCGCGAATACCCGCGCAGGCATTCCACCAGCTTGGGCCGAAAAGAAAAATACGACGAATTGGTTTCGCTCATCGAAAATCGAGTCCGAGCGTGCCGCCCGCCGCCACGCCGCGCAAGCGCGCGGTCTTGTCATTCCCTGCGCACTGATTGCTCCGCGCTCGCTACCCGCGCCACGTGAACGCATGGCACAACGCCACGCCCGCCGCGTCCGCCTCGTCCGGCGCGAGCGTCCGCCCGTGCCCGAGCAGCGCCATCACCGTGCGCGCCATCTGCTCCTTGCTCGCGCGCCCGATGCCGACCACCGCCTGCTTCACGCGCAGCGGCGCATATTCAAACACCGGCCGCCCCTGCAACGCCGCCACCGCCATCGCCGCGCCGCGTGCCGCGCCGAGGATTTGCGCCGTCTGAAAATTCTGCACGAAAATCGTCTGCTCCATCGCCACGTGCCGCACCTCCGCGCCGTCGAGCATCGTCAAAACCGCCCGATGAATTTCCGCAAGCGCCTCGCTCATCGGCCGCTTCGCCGCCACGCGCACCGTCGCACAACGCAGCAGCACCGGCGCGCGCCCCGGCGCAAACTCGATCAGCGCCAGCCCCGTCCCGCGCAGCGACGGATCGATCCCCAGCACCCGTCCCGCAAACGCCGCGCGCGGCCGAGCCGCGAGCGCCGCGCTGTCCGGCAATTGCGACGCCGCCGCCACGGGTTTCCCCGCCAGTTTCGCCGCCCACATTTGCCTGACGTTCATGCGCGCCATCGTTTCGTCGGGACCGCCCCGCTCACCACAGCATCTTCAATCCCGCCGCCGCGCTCAGCGCCAGCGCCAAGTTCTCGAACAGCCGCTGGTCGATCTTCGCCAAAATCTTTTTGCCCAGCCACGCTCCGACAAACACCGCCGGCGCGAGCCACAGGTTGACCGTAAAACTCCCGCGGTTGATCAGCCCGAGGTCCACCATGAACGGCACCTTGAACAGATTCAGCAGCAGGAAAAACACCGCGCCGGTCCCCATGAATTCCATCTTCGGCAGCCGCATCGCGAGCAGGTAAATCGCCATCAGCGGCCCCGCCGCGTTTGCCACGAGCGTCGTGAATCCCGCCAGCACGCCGACCACCGGCGGAAACCACCAGCCGCGCTCCTTCTCCGCCTTCACCGCTCCGCGCCGCCGCGCCAGATGCAGTGCGAGCAAACCCAGGACAATCGCACCGACCATCACCTTCGCCTGTCGGTCGTCGATCCGCCCCAGCGCGAAAAATCCCAGCACCACGCCCGCCGCCGTCCACGGAAACAGCCTCCACAAAAACCGCCACTGCGTGTGCTGCCGATACGACGACACCGCGATCACGTCGCCGAAAATCAGCAGCGGCAGCACGATCCCCGTCGCCTGCTTCGCCGGCATGATCTGCGCAAAAATCACCACGAACAACATCCCCAGCCCCGCGATCCCGGTCTTCGAAATTCCCACGAGCAGCGCCGCAAAGATCGCCAGCACCCACTGCCACGTCTCGAAGTGCATCATGCGCCCGCCCGTTCGTTGAAATCCCCGGCCTTCACCTCAAAGATCTGCCACGCGCCGAGCTCCGCCTCCGGCAAACTCGTCCCCGTCGCGATCACCTGCGACTCCGTCTCGACCGCCGTCCAAAATCTTTCCCGTCGCGCCGGATCGAGTTCACCGAGCACGTCGTCCGCCAACAGCACCGGCCGCACGCCACTCTTTTCCTGAAACCACCCCGCCTGCGCCAGCCGCAGCGCGAGCACGAGCGAACGCTGCTGCCCCTCCGACGCAAAATCCCGCGCCGCCGTCCGGCCCACCGAAAAACAAAAATCGTCCCGGTGCGGCCCGACGAGCGTCGTCCGAAACTGCGCGTCGCGCGCCCGCCCCGACTCCCAGCGCGCGAGCAGCATCTCCGCCGATGGCTCGTCAAAACTCGGCTCGTATTTCAAACTCGCCGGCTCGGCCCCGTCGCACAACCGCGCATAAGCCGCCTTCAGCGCCGCCCCGATCGCCTCGATCCCGCTCGTCCGCCGCGCGATCAATTCCGCCGCCGCCGGCGCGAGCGACTGTTCGAACGCATCGAGTTCCTTGTCCGCCACGACGCCGCGCTTCAGCAGCGCATTCCGCGACGCCAGCGCGCGCGCGTAGGTTTGCAGCGCGCGAAAATAGTCCGCGTCCATCGCCGCCAGCGTCAGGTCCAGCCACCGCCGCCGCAGCGCCGGCGCGCCGCGCACCAGCAGCAGATCCTGCGACGAAAACACCACCGTCGGAAATTTCCCCAAAAAATCCGCCAGCCGCGTCACCCGCGTCTGGTCGCACCACAACTCCTTGCCGTCGCGCCGCAGCTTGATCGTTACGCGCGTGTCGCCGAGCCGCTCGTGCTCCAGCTCGCACGCGATCGCCGCCACGTGCTGCCCGTGGCCGACGAGCAGCTTGTTCTCCGTCGTCCGAAACGACCGCAGCGCCGTCAAAAATCCCGCCGCCTCGAGCAGATTCGTTTTCCCTTGCCCGTTCGCGCCCACGAGAAACTGCCGCCGCCCGGAAAATTCGAGCGCGGTGAAACCGATGTTGCGAAAATGCCGGACGGTGAGCTTTCGCAGTCGCATGGAGTTCCCGTCGATTACGCAGACGGACGCCGCCGAGTGGAAACCAAATCTTCGCGTCCCGCGGCCGCCGCCTCGATCGGCCCAACAATTTTGCTTCTTGCGCGCGCGCGTTCTCCGCAGTTGCTTCCGCCCTTCATGAGCACACCCGCACCCGCCGCCGAACACGCCGTCATCAAAACCAGCTACGGCGAAATGACCCTCGCCTTCTGGCCCGAGGTCGCGCCGAAGACCGTCGAGAATTTCAAGAAACTCGCGAACGCCAAATTCTACGACGGCACCGCGTTTCACCGCATCATCAAGGGTTTCATGATCCAGGGCGGCTGCCCGAACACGCGCCAGGGCGAGTCCGGCCAGCCCGGCACCGGCGGCCCCGGCTACAAGATCAAGGCCGAGTTCAACGCCAAGTCTCACGTCCGCGGCGTCATCTCGATGGCCCGCTCCGCGCACCCCGATTCCGCCGGCAGCCAGTTCTTCATCTGCCACGGCGACGCGAAATTCCTCGACCGCCAATACACCGCCTTCGGCGAACTCGTGCAGGGCGACGACGTGCTCGAACGCATCGCGACCATGCCGACGCAGGGCGGCGGCGGCGAAAAAAGCACACCCGTCGAGCGCGTCGAAATCGAGAGCATCCGCATCGTCCCTGCCGCGGCCTGACGCCGCACCCTCACCCGCCCTTGCCGGCCTCAGGTTTGGGCGCCTCTTCCGGCGGGGTTTCGTCGGGCGCATGTTGCGCGATATATTCGCGCAGTGTCGCGCACGCGCGCGATATCTCCGGCCGCCGTGGGCTTTTCTCCAAAACCCCCACGATCGTCCGCGCGGTCTTGAAATCGCCGACGCGCACGCGGATCACCGCCAGCGCGAGCAGCGTGCGGTTCTTGTCGGACATGGCGCCGACGTGCTGCTGCACCAGATTGATCTCCTTGGCTGACGGTTTTTCGACCGCGGCCTCGACCCATGCGAGAATTTCATATGCCTGCGACTGGTCTGGCGCGCTCTCGATCGAGCGATGCAGCAGGTTGCGCAGCCGCTCGGCCGCCGCAGCCGGGAGCCGGAAATCGAGATCGAAACGCGAAAACCACGTCCGGTCTTCGATCGCGGCGAGTTCGTGAAAAATCGCGGGGTTCGTCGAACCCGCCGCCAGCGCCTGGTTCCAGCGGTCGCGCGCTTCGTTGTCGTTGCCGTCGATCGCCGCATCCATGCCCAGCGTCTCATACGCAATGTAGTCGGCGGGATTTCGACTGATCGCATCGAGCAGCGCGAGTTTCGCCAGCGGCGAGCGGTTGACGCGCAAGTCGAGGGTCGCGAGCTGCCGGCGAATTTCGTCCCGCGACACCGGGCGCACGACATAACTCTCCCGCGAAGCTATCTTCGGCCGCGGCACCTTGAACCGATAATACGTGCCGCGCTCGACGTAACTCTCGAGGTCTCGCGCCATCGTCGCGTAGTTCCGCCCCAGCGCCTGCTCGAAGAGCTGCCGGCGAACCTCCGGGTCGCCCTTTTCCGTCTCGCTGCGGATGTATTCGAAAAACCGATCGCGCAACCGGAGCCGCTCGGGCGTCAGCTTCAGGTTCCCGCAATACCAGTAGTGCATGAAGGCCCATGATTCTGCGTAAAACATCCCCGCGCGCTTGTCCTCGTTGTAAGCGCCCGACGTATGGTCCGTCGCGAAGAGTGCGGCGAGCGGCATCATCTTCTCCTTTCGCAGCTCCTGGAGGTGCTCCGGAATCGATTCGCCATATTCGAGCCCGTCGGAGTTTTCCTTGATCGTTGAAAACAGCTCCGCGACTCCCTCGGCATACCACAGCGGCGGATCGTCGCCGGCGATCGCCGTCATATGGTGGATGTATTCGTGGAAAATCAGCCGGCGCGCCCAATCCGAGCCCCACGTCGGCGAGACCACGATCACGGCCCGGTCCGGCCGCCGCAGGTAAAACGCCGCCGTCCGCTCTTCCGAACGCATCGCCGCCGGCACGTAGGGGAGAAAAGCGTCTTCGTCGCGGAAGTAATAAATCGTCACCGGCAGCGGCATCCGCGCGCGAATCCTGGCCGTCTCCAGGAACATCGCGTGAAGCAGCTCCAAGCTCTCCAGCAGCTCGCGGGAATCCGCATCGTCTGCCCGGCTGAATAATTCGAAGTGCGGCGTCTCATAGCACCGCCACTTGTCGTCCACGCCGGGAAATGGCTCCTTCGCCGCTTGGGCAATCGCAGCGCCCGCAATCAAGCAGGCGAAAGCAAAAAGACGGCGGCAGCGCACGCATTCTTCTCTGTCAGCAAACGCTCTGCATCAAGCCTGCATATTGGCCGACGTGACTATATAGTTTCAGTGCTGCGCTCGGCCAAGAGATCTAGCGGTTCAGTCGCGCACCTGCTCGCGATCGTCGTTCGTGACGCCCGGCGAAGTCCCCTGCGCCAGCAACCAGCTCAGTCCGGCGACGCTCACGCGTAGCCCAGCGCCTTCGCGACCGCGTCGTAAACGATCTTGCCATCGCGCGTGTTCACGCCGCGCGCGAGGCCCTTGTGCTCGGCGAGCGCGCGCTCCACGCCTTTCTGCACGAGCATCGCCACGTAAGGCTCCGTCGCCTGCGTCAGGCCCAGCGTCGAGGTGCGGCCGACGAGCGCAGGCATGTTCGGCACCGCGTAATGGCTCACGCCATATTCCTGATATACGGGCTTCGAATGCGACGTCGGCCGGATCGTCTCGATGCAGCCCCCTTGGTCGATCGCGATATCGACGATCACGCTGCCCGGCCGCATCCGCGCGACCATTTTTCGCGAGACGACGATCGGCGCTTTCGCCGCCGGAATCAGCACCGCACCGACCAGCAGGTCGGCATCCGCCACCGCCAGCTCGATGTTCGCCGGATTCGAGACGAGCGTGACGACACGGCCGCGATATTCCATGTCGAGCGCCTCGAGCTTGCGCGTGTCGAGATCGAGCGCCGTCACGCGCGCGCCCATGCCCACCGCCATCTGCACCGCGTGCGCGCCGGAATTTCCCGCGCCGACCACGACCACGTGCCCCGGCATTGTGCCGGGAATCCCGCCGAGCAACACCCCCGAACCGCCATGCTGCGATTGCAGAAAATACGCGCCGATCTGGATCGAGAGCCGCCCCGCGATCTGCGACATCGGTTTCAGCAGCGGAAACTGTCCGTCGCCGCCCTCGACTGTTTCATAAGAAATTCCGAGGATGCGTTTCTTCAAAAGCACCTTCGTCAACTCCGGTCCGGCCGCGAGGTGCAGGTAGGTAAAAAGATTCTGCCCCTCGCGCAGCAACTCGTATTCGGCCGGCAGCGGTTCCTTGACCTTCAAGATCAGGTCCGCCGCCGCCCAAACTTTTGGTGCACTCGCCGTCAGCGTTGCGCCGGCGTCGCGATATTCCGCGTCGATGAAACCGGCGCTGAGGCCGGCGGATTTTTCAACGAGCACCTTGGCGCCGAGCGTCACGCAACGGCGGCAAAGACTCGGGGTCATCGAGACGCGCGTCTCGCCGATTTTAATTTCGCGGGGAACTCCAATTTGCATGGCCGGCATGACATGGATTTCCCGCCCGTGCGCAACGCCGGAAGCGCGTTCGATTCGTGGCCGTCGCCCTTCGCTCGTTAGTTCGTCTCTGGCGCAGGCTTCCGAAAAGGTTTACGATTCCGCCGTCATGCTTGCGCCTCGATATCGCGACCGCCGCGACGCCGGCCAGGCTCTCGCCCGGCTCTTGCGCGACTGCGCCGGACGCAACAACACGCTCATCCTCGCGCTCCCGCGCGGCGGCGTGCCCGTCGGATTTGAGATCTCCGCAAGCCTCGGCGCCCCGCTCGACGTTTTTCTCGTCCGCAAACTCGGCTTGCCCGACCAACCGGAACTCGCGATGGGCGCGATCGCGAGCGGCGGCGTCCGGCTGCTCGACGACGCGCGCATCGCGGAGGAACAAGTCTCCGCCGCCGTCGTCGCCGAAATCACCGCGCGCGAAACCGCCGAGTTGAAACGCCGCGAGGTGCTCTATCGCGGCGACCGGCCCGCGCCCGATTTTTCGCGCCGCCGCGTCATCCTCGTCGATGATGGCGTTGCGACCGGCTACACGATGCGCGTCGCCGTTCTCGCGCTCCGCCGTCTCGGCCCCGCCACGATCACCATCGCCGTCCCCGTCGGCGCGCCCGAAACATGCGCGGTTCTCGCGAACACGGTGGACGAACTCATCTGCCCGCTGCGGCCGGACCTGTTTCAAGCCGTCGGCTATTGGTATGATCGTTTTCCCGCCGTGACGGACGACGAGGTGCGTGAATGCCTCGCGCATGCCGCGCCGAGTTCGTAGTCCCGGCTTCGGCCGGCTCCGAGATCGCGCCGCATGATCGCCTACCGAAAATCGTGCGACGCCTGTGCCGGCACCTCGCCCAGCTTCAGCGCCTCGATCACTTCGGCCCGCACGTGAATCACTCCTTGCTGAATCTGCAATTTTCCCACGATGCACAGCGCCGGCTCCTCATTGACCGTCATCCGCCGCCGCTCGAACAAATCCGGCACCACGACCGCGTTCGCGATCCCCGTTTCGTCCTCGAGCGAGATGAACACAAATCCGTTCGCCGTCCCCGGCCGCTGCCGGCAGATCACGCTGCCCGCGATTTTCACGCGCTCGCCGTCACGCCCGAGTGGCAGGTCCGCCGCGCGCCACACGTCCGGCAGCCGCGCGCGCACCAGCGTCATCGGGTGCGCGCCGACCGTGAGACTCAGCCCACCGAAATCCGCCTGCATCCGCTCCGCGCGCGTCATCGGCGCGAGCGGTGCCGTCGTCTCCGCCAGCTTCGCGCGTTGCAGCAGACTCTCCTCCGCCGACCACGCCGCCTCCACCTGCCAGAGCGCCGCCCGGCGATGACTCGCCAGCGCGTGCAACGCCCCGACCGACGCCAGCGCGCGCCGCTCCGCCGCGATGAATTTCGTGCGCGCCAGAAAATCCTCCATCGACGCAAACGCCCGCTCCCCGCGCGCCGCCAGCATCGCCCGCACGCGTTTTTCCTGCACGCCTTTCACGTAACGCAGCCCGAGGCGAATCGCATCCTCGCCCTCGACCGTGCACTCCCACTGCGACGCCGCCACGCACACCGGCCGCACCTTCAACCCGTGCCGCCGCCCGTCCTGAACCAGCGTCGCCGGCGAATAAAATCCCATCGGCTGGTTGTTCAGCAGGCTCGCGAAAAATTCCGCCGGCCGGTGCACCTTCAGCCACGTGCTCGCATACGCCAGCAGCGCGAACGAGATCGCGTGGCTCTCCGGAAAACCATACGCCGCGAACGCCTGGCATGAATCGACGACCTTTTTCACGACCGTCTCGTTGCGCCCTTTCGCCCGCAGCGCCGCGCGCAACTTTTCCAGCGCCTTTCCCAGCCGGCTCGAGTCCCGCGTAAATCCCATCGCCCGCCGCAGCTCCTCCGCTTCGCCGCCGGTGAAATCCGCCAACTCCATCGCGATCTTCAGCATCTGCTCCTGGAACAAAATCACGCCCAGCGTTCGCTCGAGCGTCGGCTTCACCAGCTCATCGACGCTCGGGTCGATATACGTGACCTTTTCCAATCCCTGCCGCCGGCGAATCAACGGATGCACCAGGTTCCCGACGATCGGCCCCGGCCGCACGATCGACACCTGCATCGCCACGTCGTAAAAATTCGCCGGCCTGAACCGCGGCAGTGTCGCCATCTGCGCGCGGCTCTCGACCTGGAAAACGCCCACCGTATCCGCCGCCTGCATGCTCGCGTAGGTCTTCGCGTCGTCCTGCGGGATCGCCGCCAGATCCGCCGGCCCGCCCCGCGCTTTGCACAACTCGAACGTGTCCTGCAGCACCATCATCATGCCGAGCCCGAGGAAATCGATCTTCACGAGCCCGAGGTCCTCGCAG
>Ga0265313_10001347_pt1 | contig 23138 bp, 18 predicted proteins | sample 4123metaG_FD_203122 | JGI IMG/M metagenome (GOLD analysis project Ga0265313, IMG submission 203122) | Rhizosphere microbial communities from Carex aquatilis grown in University of Washington, Seatle, WA, United States - 4-1-23 metaG | ecosystem: Host-associated > Plants > Roots > Rhizosphere >...
CGCCGCGACGCTTCCATCCACGCTCGACTGGCAACTCTGGCTCACCGGCGACGGCCCCGCGCGCCACGAGTGCGAACACCTCGCCGCCAGAAAACACCTTGGCGCCCGCGTGAAATTCCTCGGCTTCGTCTCCGACCCGTCGCCGCTCTACACCGCCGCCGACATCGCCGTCCACGCCTCGTCGAGCGAATCGCTCTCGAATTTTCTCATCGAAGCCCAGGCCCACGGTCTCCCTGCTGTCGCCTGCGCCGCGCAGGGCATCCGCGAAAGTTTTGTTCCCGGCCGCACCGGTTGGTCGATTCCGCCCGGCGACCGCGCCGCCTTTCGCGCCGCCCTCGAACGCCTCATCGCCGCGCCGCCCGCCGAGCGCGCCGCCCGTTCCGCCGAAGCCCGTGCCTACGCCCGCGCCCACTTCGATCCCGCGCACCAGGTTGCGGCCTATCTCGAATTGTTTCACACCTTGACCAACGCGCACGCCACATGACCAACAAGCAGCGCACCGATCTCATCGAACGCCATCTCCGCGAACACCGCTACGCCGATCTCCGCGCGCTCGCCACGCGCTTCGCCAGTTCGCTCTCCACCGTCCGCCGCGCGCTCGACCAGCTCGAAGCTCGCGGCATCGTCCGCCGGCATCACGGGGGTGCTTCGCTCGTCGAGACCGACGCCCTCGCCCGCGAATACGATTTCGCCGCACGCGACCAGCAGCACCCCGACGAAAAATTCGCCATCGCCCGCCTCGTCGCCGACCAGGTCCGGCCCGGCATGACCGTGATCCTCGACGGCGGCAGCACCACCTACGCCGTCGCCCGCCTCCTCGCCGACAAGCCCCTTCAGGTCATCACCAACTCGCTCCCCGTCGCCAGCCTCTTCAGCGAAATCGGCACCATCGAAACCACCGTGACCGGCGGCACCCTCTACCGCCGGCTCGGCACGCTCGTCGGCCCGCTCTGCGAAAAATCCTTCGATGATGTCCACGCCGACCTCGCGATCGTCGGCGGCGCCGGCATCACCGAAAAAGGCGTCTGGAGCCACAACGCCCTCATCGCCGCCGTCCAGCGCCAGATGATCGCCGCCGCCGGCCGCACGCTCTTCGCCCTCGACAAATCCAAGTTCGGCCGCACCGCCCTCAGCCTCACGACGCCCTTCGACGCGCGCTTCACTATCGTCACCGACACGCGTCCGCCGCCCGCCGTCACGCTCGCCATCCAGACCGCCGGCGCCCGCCTCACCCTCGCAAAAAAATAGTTGCAGGCGCGGCGTCCTCGTCGCGCGCCGCGGGCACTCCTGACAACGTCCTGTCAGCAGAGCGCCCCGGTCGCGCGCGCTGAGTTGCCTTCGTCGCATCCGTGTTCATCCGTGCCATCCGTGGTAAAGAATTCCCGCTCCGCTCCCGAGTGCATCCGCCTTCGCGGCGTCCGCCAGAACAACCTGAAGGGCTTCGACCTCGATGTGCCGCTCAACCGCTACATCGTCGTCACCGGCCTGAGCGGCGCGGGAAAATCCTCGCTCGTCTTCGACACCCTCCATGCCGAGGGCCAGCGCCGCTACGTCGAAACCTTCAGCGCCTACACGCGCCAGTTCCTCGATCTGCTCGACAAGCCCAAGGTCGATTCCATCGAAAACATCCGCCCGTCGATCGCGATCCAGCAGACCAACACCGTCAAGACCTCCCGCTCCACCGTCGGCACGATGACGGAGCTCACCGACTATTTCAAAGTCTGGTTCAGCCACGTCGCCGACTGCTTCGATCCCGCCACCGGCGAAAAAATCGAGGACGACAACCCGCACACCATCTGGGGAAAAATCACCGCCGTTCACGCCGACCGCACCATCGTCATCGCGTTCAAGGTCGCCAAACCCGACAACCTTACCTGGCCCGAAATCCTCAAAAATCTCAAAGGCCAGTCCTACGTCCGCGTCCTCATGCCCGGACACGGCCCGCGCCGCGAACTGGCCGATGTCGTCGTTCGCCGCGTGGACGATCTTCTCGCCGACCCCGCGTCCATCGTCGCGCCGCACCTCTTCGTCGCGCAGGACCGCATCGCCCTTACGCCCGAGGAAAAAGCTCGTTTCCTCGAAGCCGTCGAAACCGCTTTCCACTTCGGTCAGGGCGAAGTCCATCTCTTCGCCGGCGGCAACTACGCCGAACTCGGCCACTATTCGCGCGGCCTCCATTCGCCCAAAACCGGCCGCACTTTCCGCGCCGCCACGCCCGCGCTCTTTTCGTTCAATTCCCCGCTCGGCGCCTGCCCGCAGTGCCGCGGCTTCGGCCGCATTATCGAGATCGACTATCGCCTCGCCCTCCCCGACCAGTCGCTCTCGATCGACGCCGGCGCGATCAAGTGCTGGGAAAGCGACATCTACGGCGAATCGAAAAAGGACCTCCTCGTTTTCGCCAAAAAGAAAAAAATTCCCACCGACGTCCCGTTCGCCTCGCTCACGCCCGAGCAGCGCGACTACATCGTCAACGGCGAGCCCGGCTACGGCGAGGTAAACGGCAAATCGTGGCCCGAATATTGGTATGGCCTGAAAGGTTTTTTCCGCTGGCTCGAGAAGCATACCTACAAGATGCACGTCCGCGTCTTTCTCGCCCGCTACCGCGCTTATAATCCCTGCCCCGCGTGCGGCGGCCAGCGCCTCCAGCCCGAGGCTCTCTGCTGGAAATGGCGCGGCCACACGCTCCCGCAACTCTACCAACTTTCCGTCGCTGACCTGCTCGCGCTCCTTACCGACGTGGGCGCGGCATCCTCACCGCGCAGTTCTGAACACAGCGCTTCCCTCGCGTTCGACTCCATCCTCACCCGCCTCCGCTACCTCGAACACGTCGGCCTCGGCTACCTCACCCTCGACCGCCAGTCGCGCACGCTTTCCGGCGGCGAAGTCGAGCGCGTCAACCTCACCTCGTGCCTCGGCACGTCGCTCGTCGATACGCTCTTCGTGCTCGACGAACCCAGCGTCGGCCTGCACCCGCGCGACATCGATCGCCTCATCGCCATCGTCCGCTCGCTCACCGACGCCGGCAACACCGTCGTTGTCGTCGAACACGACGAGGCGATGATCCGCGCCGCCGACCACGTGATCGAGGTCGGGCCCGAGCCCGGCGGCCGCGGCGGCCACATCGTCTTCCAAGGCACCGTCGCCGCCATGCTCCGCGCGCGCGCCAGCATCACCGGCGCTTATTTCTCCGGCCGCGAAACGATCGACTCCCCCATCCAGCGGCGCTCCGTCGATTCCGCCACGCCTTGGCTGAATTTCAAAAACGCCACCAAGCACAACCTCTCCGCCCTGTCCTTCCGCCTCCCGCTCCAGCGCCTCGTCTGCCTCAGCGGCGTTTCCGGCTCCGGCAAATCCACGCTGCTCGACAATGTCATCTACCAGGGCCTCCTCGCCCAGCGCCTCCAGCTCACCGAGGATCCCGCCGCGATCGAGTCCATCTCCTCCGACCGCGATTTTTCCGAAATCGTCCTCGTCGATCAATCGCCGCTCTCGCGCACGCCGCGCTCGAATCCCGCGCTCTACACCGAGGCGTGGGAACTCATCCGCGAACTCTACGCCGCCTCGCCGGCAGCTCTGGAAGCCGGCTTCAGCGCCTCGTCGTTTTCCTTCAACAGCGGCGACGGCCGTTGCGATCACTGCCTCGGCCTCGGCTACGAGCGCGTCGAGATGCAGTTCCTCTCCGACGTTTTCGTTCCCTGCCCCGTGTGCGAGGGCCGCCGCTTCAAGCCCGAAGTCCTCGCGATCCGCTGGCGCGACCGCTCCGTCGCCGACCTGCTCGCCACCAGCGTCACCGACGCGCTCCCGCTCTTCGCCGATCACCCGAAAATCCACCGGCGCCTCTCGTCCCTCGATTCCGTCGGCCTCGGCTACCTCACGCTCGGCCAGCCACTCAACACCCTCAGCGGCGGCGAATCCCAGCGCCTGAAACTCGTCCGCTACCTCGGTGACTTCACCGCCGAAACCCAACTCGTCACAAGTCACACGTCACAAATCACACCACCGGGCGCGCTTCTGCTGCTCGACGAGCCCACCACCGGCCTCCACCGCCACGACATCAAGCGCCTCCTCGCCGTTCTCCAATCGCTCGTCGATCGCGGCCACAGCGTCGTCGTGATCGAGCACAATCTCGACGTTCTCAAATCCGCCGACTGGCTCCTCGAAATCGGCCCCGAAGCCGGCGCCAACGGCGGCCGCATCGTCGCCGAGGGTCCGCCCGAACTCGTCGCCGCTGGCGACACCGCCACCTCGCCCTATCTCCGCGCCGCACTCGCGCTGCCGCTCGAAAATTCCGGGCTGATCGCCGCGGAGCCTCCGGCCGTTTACAGCTCCAAACTTTGCGCCTCGCCCTCCGAGCTCACGATTGTCGGCGCCCGCGAAAACAACCTCAAAAATCTCTCGCTCTCGATCCCGCACCACGAACTCTCCGTCGTCACCGGCGTCTCCGGCTCGGGCAAGTCCACCCTCGCGTTCGACATCGTCTTCGCCGAGGGCCAGCGCCGCTTCATGGAGTCGATGTCGCCCTACGCGCGCCAGTTCGTCGAACAACTCCCGCGCCCCGCCCTCGACCGCCTCACCGGCATTCCGCCCACCGTCGCGATCGAGCAACGCGTCACCCGCGGCTCGCGCAAGTCCACCGTCGCCACGATCACCGAGGTCGCGCAATACCTCCGCCTCCTCTACGCGCGCCTCGGTATCCAACATCACCCCGACACCGACAAGCCCGTCCAGCCGCTCTCGCGCGGCCAGTTGAAAGCTCTCCTCGCCCGCATGCTCGCGACGCCTCGCGCCCGCCGCGCGAAGCACCTCTACCTTTGCGCCCCGCTCATCCGCGGCCGCAAGGGCCACCACCAGCCGATCGCGACTTGGATTGCGAACCAGGGCTACGAACTCCTGCGCGCCGACGGTCAGCTCACGCGTGTCGATGCCTTCCAAAAACTCGACCGCTACAAGGAACACGACATCGAGGTCGTCGTCGCCGATCTGAAAAATAACAAAACCGCCGACGCGCTCGACCGCGCGCTGAAGCTTGGCAAAGGCGCCTGCTTCCTCCTCACGCCGCAAAACGAAATTCTCTCGTGGTTCTCCACCACGCGCACCGACATCGACACCGGCGAATCCTTCCCCGAACTCGACCCGAAACATTTTTCCTTCAACTCCCCGCGCGGCTGGTGCCCGACCTGCCGCGGCCATGGCCGCGTTTTCCCGTGGATGCTCGAACCCGCCGACGAAGCCGACCGCGACGATCCCGCCGTTCGCCTCCGCGAATTCGGCGTCGAATCCGCCGAGGATCTTTCCGACGAAGGCACGCCCTGCCCCGACTGCCACGGCGCCCGCCTCAACCGCGTCGCCCGCGCCGTGAAACTCCACTTCCGCGGCAGCGCCAAACAGCCGCCGCTCTCGCTCCCCGCGCTCCTCGCCGCCACGCCCGCGCAACTGCTCGCCCACCTCCGCCACCTCGCGCTCGACGCCCGCGGCCGGCTCATCACGCAGGACATCGTCCCGCAAATCGAGGAGCGCCTCAAATTCCTCGATCACGTCGGCCTCGGTTATCTCTCGCTCGACCGCCCGACCGAGACGCTCAGCGGCGGCGAAGCGCAGCGCATCCGCCTCGCCGCGCAGCTCGGCTCGAATCTCTCCGGCGTGCTCTACGTGCTCGACGAGCCGAGCATCGGCCTGCACGCGCGCGACAACGACCGCCTCATCGAAACCCTCCACGCCCTCCGCGCCAAAGGGAACACCCTCCTCGTCGTCGAGCATGACGAGGGCGTGATGGCCAGCGCCGACCGCATCATCGACCTCGGCCCCGCCGCCGGCATTCACGGCGGCGAACTGCTCGCCAACGGCACGCCCGCCGAAATCAGGCGCAGCGAAAAATCGCTCACCGGCCTTTTCCTCAACCACGGCATCGCCCACCCGCTCCGCGGCGAATACCGCACCGTCGAAAATTCCTCCTGGCTCACGCTCACCCGCGCCTCGTTTCGCAATCTCAAATCCTTCGACCTCCGCCTTCCGCTCGGCCGCCTCATCATGGTCGCCGGCCCGAGCGGCGCCGGAAAATCCACGCTCTTCCGCGATCTCCTCCGCCCCGCCGTCGCCCACGCGATCGCCACGAAAAATAAAAAACTCACCGGCCGCGCCTTCGTCCGCGCCACCGGTTTCGCCGGATCGGACCTTCAACCTTCAACTCTCAACCTTCAACCGTTTGAACTGCTCCGCGGCGCCGAGCAGTTCAAACAAGTCATCGAAGTCGATCAGTCTCCCATCGGCAAAACGCCGCGCTCCACGCCCGCGACCTACCTCGGCATCTTCGATCTCATCCGCCAGTTCTTCGCCGCGCTGCCCGACTCGAAAATCCGCGGCTACACCGCGTCACGCTTTTCGTTCAACACCGCCGGCGGCCGCTGCCCGACGTGCGCCGGCGCCGGCCGCATCAAGCTCGAGATGGCGTTCATGCCCGACACCTACCTGCCGTGCGACGACTGCCGCGGCCTGCGCTACAGCCCCGAGCTCGCCGACATCGTCTGGAAGGGAAAAAATATCGGCGAGGTGCTCCAGCTCACGTTCGACGAGGCGGCCGGGTTTTTCGATTTCCATTCGCAGCTCTCGCAGGTCTGCCGGCTCATGTGCGACTGCGGCCTCGGCTACCTCACGCTTGGCCAGAGTTCACCCACGCTTTCCGGCGGCGAGGCGCAGCGCCTGAAGCTCGTCACCGAACTTTCGCGCGGCCTGCAAACCTACACCGAGCGCTCGCGCGGCATCCAGCCGCGGAACCTCTATCTCCTCGAGGAGCCAACCATCGGCCTGCACTTGAGCGACTGCGAAAAACTCATCCGCGTGCTCCACTCGCTCGTCGATCAAGGCCACAGCGTCGTCGTGATCGAACACCACCTCGATCTGCTCGCCGAGGCCGACTACATCGTCGAGCTCGGTCCCGTCGGCGGCCCCGATGGCGGTGAACTGCTCTATCAAGGCGAACTCGCCGGCCTGCTCAACGTGAAGCGCAGCCCCACCGCGCCCTACCTCCGCGCCAAACTAAAAGCACCGGGCCCGGCGCTCGCGCCGCCTATCGAGCCGCCACGCTCACATCGTGCGCCTTCGCCGCGTCGCTCACCACCTTCAACAGTTCCGGCAGCGAGACCGGCTTGAGCAGATAACGAAACAGCGCCGCTTCGTTAACGCTGCGCATCAGCATCTCCGGTTTCATGTAGCCGGTCACGAGCACGCGTTGCATGTGCGGATACTCCTCGCGCACGCGCACCAGGAAATTCATTCCGTTCCCGCCCGGCATCAGATGGTCCGCGACGACCACTTTGAAATCCCGCTTGTGCAAAATAAACTCAGCTTCCCGCGTTGACTGCGCCGTCACCACTTCGAACTGCGGCGACAGCGCCGCCGCAAACACCTCGAGCAACGATTTTTCATCGTCGATCAGCAGCACGGCGGGCTTGGTCTGAACCGGGGCAGGTTTCGCATCCGCTAACTTCATTGGCGCCAATCGTGGGGTCAGCCCCCTAGTTGGCAAATCGAAATCATCCCGGAAACGCGCGCCGGGGCTTTTTATTTGCATCATTCGCCCGATAAAAGCTAAGTGACTCGCGCGCCCGCCATGCCAAACTACGACCTGCACCAAGCTGCCCGGCTCGGCACCCTGAACAATGTTCCAGCCGAGGTCTTGTCGTCCGGTCAGCTGCTCGCCCGCAACGCCTCCGGCACCACCCCGCTCCACAGCATCGCGCGCCACGGCGGACTCGAGTTGCTTCCGCCGTCCGTGCTCACGTTGGAAAATCTCACCCTGCGCAACGACTCCGGCTACACGCCGATCCACCACGCCGCCGAGGGCGGCCATCTCGACAAAATTCCGCGCGAACTGCTCGCCGGCACCCTCCTCACGCTCGCGAGCAATTCCGGCTACACCGTTTTTCACGTGGCGGCCGCGCAAGGTCACCTCGACCAAATTCCCGCCGCACTGCTCACGTCGGAAGTCATTCTGAGCAAAACCCACCTCGGCAACACGCTCCTGCACGAAGCCGCCGAAAACGGCACGCTCGACCGCGTCCCGCCGCGTTTTCTCACCGCGGAAAATTTTCTCCAGCGCAACCTCGGCGGCGAAACCGTCCTCCACGTCGCCGCCTTCAACGGCCACCTCGATCAAATCCCGCCCATCTTCCTCACCGCCGACGCGCTCCTGCAAACCACCACCTCGGGCGACACCGTTTTTCATTCCGCGGCGATCTCCGGCCACCTCGAGCAGATTCCCGTCGAACAGCTCACGCATGACCATCTCGTCCTTGCCAGCAAGACCGGATTCACCGCGATCCACGCCGCCGCCGAGTCCGGCCAGCTTTCGAAAATCCCGCGCGACCGCCTCACCGCCGACCTGCTCCTCACGCGCAACGACAACGGCGACACCCCGCTCCACGCCGCCGCCTACGAGGGTCACCTCGACCAGCTTCCGGCGTCGCTGCTTTCACGCGAAAATCTCAACGTCCGCAACTACGACGGGGTAAGCGTCGGCCGCACCGCCTGCAACCGCGGTCACGTCGAGCAGCTGCCCCCGCAGCTCCGCCCGAAAAACCACGGCGCACTCGGCCGTTTCCTCGAAAGCATCGGCGCCACCAAGCCGCCGTTCTGACGGGCGTCCAAGTGGCCTCGCGGGTCCCCGCGTCGCTCGCATTGGTCGCGAACGTCCTCGCAGCTCGCGCGCCACGCCGTTTTTTGCCGTTCCGCGCGCGTTTCCTGCTCGTGACGCACGGGAGACTTGCCCCGCGCCGCACAAGCCCCCACACGTGATCGTTTATTTTTTCCATGAACACCACCATCACCGCCATCACCGCCCGCGAAATCATCGACTCGCGCGGCAACCCAACCGTCGAAGTTGACGTAAAGCTCGCCTCCGGCGCGCTCGGCCGCGCCGCCGTTCCGTCCGGCGCTTCCACCGGCGAACGCGAGGCCCTCGAGCTGCGCGACGGCGACAAGGCGCGCTATGGCGGCAAGGGCACCCAGAAAGCCGTCGCCAACGTGAAGGCGAAAATCGCCCCCGTCCTCATCGGCTTCGACGCCCTCGATCAGGTCGGCGTCGATCGCGCGATGCTCAAGCTCGACGGCACCTCCACCAAGTCGAAGCTCGGCGCCAACGCCATCCTCGGCGTCTCGCTCGCCACGGCCAAGGCCGCCGCCATCGCCCTCGGCCAGCCCCTCTACAAATACCTCGGCGGCCCCAACGCGAAAGTCCTCCCCGTTCCGATGATGAACATCATGAACGGCGGCGCGCACTCCGACGCCCCGATCGACTTTCAGGAATTCATGATCATGCCCATCGGCGCGAAATCCTTCGCCGAGGGTCTCCGCATGGGCTGCGAAGTTTTCCATGCCCTCAAAAAAGTCCTGAAGGAAAAAGGCCTCTCGACCGCCGTCGGCGACGAAGGCGGCTTCGCCCCGAAACTCGAGTCCGCCGGCGCCGCGCTCGACTCCATCGCCCTCGCCGTGAAATCCGCCGGCTACAAATTCGGCAAGGACATCGCCATCGCCCTCGACCCCGCCGCCTCCGAATTCTACGACGTCGCCAAGAAACGCTACGTCTTCAAGAAATCCGACGGCCGCGCGCTCACCGGCGACGAGATCGTCGCCCTCTACAGCAGCCTCGCCGCCAAATACCCGATCGTCTCCATCGAGGACGGCTGCGCCGAAAACGACTGGGCCACGTGGAAAAAACTCACCGACGCCCTCGGCGAAAAAATCCAGCTCGTCGGCGATGACATCTTTGTCACCAACACCGAGATTCTCGCCCGCGGCATCAAGGAGGGCGTCGCCAATTCGATTCTCGTGAAGGTGAACCAAATCGGCTCGCTCACCGAAACCCTCGACGCCGTCGAGATGGCGAAGGAAGCGAACTACACCGCCGTCATCAGCCACCGCTCCGGCGAGACCGAGGACACCACGATCGCCGACATCGCCGTCGCGACCAACGCCGGCCAGATCAAGACCGGTTCGCTCTGCCGCACCGATCGCGTCGCGAAATACAACCAGCTCCTCCGCATCGAGGAGGAACTCGGCGCCAGCGCCATCTACGGCGGCAAGATGCGCGGCCTGTAACCGCTTCGAATTGTGCCAGCCGGCCCGGTCCTTGCGCGTTTCTGACGCATCGGACCGGTCCTTTTTTTGGTCGTCGCCTCGACTCCGCGCCTGTTTCCGATACGGTTCGGCAGCGTCATTATCCGAGCATGAAACTTCGTTTGTTCATCCCCATCGTGAGCATCGCCTGGCTGGTGACGGTCGCCTTCGCCGCCGACCCCGCGCCCAAGCAAACCGCCACCGACGACGAAATCAAAGCCCGGCTCGCCGAGCACACGAAGAAAAAGGCCGACGCGGTCGCCGCCGAAACGCCGAAAAAAAACGACAACGCCGACATCGCCGCGCCCGTCGCCAAGGGTTCAGCCGCCAAAACCGCCGGTCCCGCCCCGGCCGTCGGTCCCGAGCCGCCGCAGGTCCTTCCCAAGTTCGAGGTAAAAGTGGCGCCGATCACCGAGCTCGACCGCCAGCTCGACAAGGAAAACCGGGAAAGCGCGCGCGAAAAACAAAACACGAAACCGACGCCGCTCGACGACGCCCTGAACGGCCCCAAAATTTCCCACGCCCTCGCGATTTTCGGCGGCCAGTCCGACGACTATCGCGCCGGCATGGCGAAGGAGCGCGTCCGCATGATCGAGGACGAGAAAGATCTCATCGAGGAGATCGCCCAGGCGAAGACGCCCGGGGAAAAGAAGGAGCTGCAGGAAACTCTCGACGCGATTCGCGACATGCGCCGCGACCTCGAGCATTCGCTGCGCTGACTGGATTTCGTTCGCGGCGCCTCGCACCCTTCATTTGGTCGCACCTTCCGCTCTCGCCGCGCTCGCCTACGGCAGGGGAATATTGAACTGCACGCTGCCTCCCCGATACAGAACCGTGCCGCGATAAATAAGCCGGCTACCCCAGTAAGCCTCGATGTAGTAGGGCTCGGGCCGCGGCGGCACGTTGGCAAAATAGTAGTAACCGTTGGGCGCGCTGAACGAAGGCTTGCCGCGCCCGAGCACCGGATGCACGAGCGAGACCGTGACGCCGCCGATCGGCTTGTTTTGACTCTGCCGAAAAACGATTCCCGAGATCGGCGGGCCGGCGGGAGCCTGCGCCCAAACGCGGCCCGGAACGGCGAAGACCAGCAGCGCGAAAACAAAAATAAAATACCGGCGCGTCATGGCGCGTTCAAAAACCCCTCGCCTGGTTCAACGGCGCCAGCGCGGCTCCCGCCGGCAGCGGCGCGATGCTTCCCGCCGCCGGCGCGCTCTCGACTTTGGTGAACGTCAGATCGTCGGGCAGCGTGAGGCTTTGTTTTTTGGCGTCTTCCACCCGCAACGTGAATTTGCTCTGCGGCGGCGTATAACCCGCCGCGTTGATCAACACCTGCACGCGTCGGATTTCCGGTCGGAACTGTTTGTCCAGTCTGCCATCCGAGTCTGGCGTGAAGACGAGCGACGTCTCCGACAAATCGGGCTCGACCGTGACGGTGACGAGCGACGGATCGGCGATCTGGAGCTTGCCCACGATGTTCAGCGGCTGAATTTCCGCCGGCTTCGAAAACCACAAGGCCAGCATGACGAACAGAAGCCCGATCAAAAAAAGCGCCAGCGCCGGATAGCTCGTGCTGATCTTGATCCTCTTCTCGACCTCGACGCTGAACCCGCCGCCCTTGCCGGCTTCGGATAATTTTATCACGCCGGTGCGCAGCAACCAGATCGCGCCGCACACCATCAGCACGCCGCAAATCCCGCACAAAAAAACCGTGAATTCGAACGCCATTTTGCTGGAAAACTCGGGCCACCGGCCATTGGCGAAACGAAACTTCGAAAGCAGCCTGCTCGCCCGTGTCCGCCGCCCTTGCAGGCCATTGCCTTGTCTCTAAAGACACCCCGGGGCAAGCGCAATTCGCCAGCAACACGACACGCCTTCTTTCGTGTGATCACAATCGCTTCGGCAAAAGACGAACGCGGCCTTCTCGCCGCCTATTCCGCCTGCACGATGTAGCCGCGCAAATATTCGCTCTCCGGCATCGTCACGAGCACCGGGTGATCCGCCGGCTGGTGACAAAACTCCCGCACGCGCACCTTCCGCTTCGCATCCGCCGCCGCCTCGGCGAGCACGCCGCGCAGTTCCGCGTCGTGCATGTGATGCGAACACGTGTAGGTCGCGAGCACTCCCCCCGGCGCGAGTCGTTGCAGCGCCCGCAGGTTGATTTCCTTGTAGCCGCGCAACGCCCCCTCGAGCGCGCTCTTCGATTTCGCGAACGGCGGCGGGTCGAGCACGATCACATCCCACAACGGTTCGGCGGCGCGCGCCGGATCGTTCAACCAGTCGAACACATTCGCCACGCCGAATTCCGCGCGCACGCCGTTGCGCTCCGCATTCCGCCGCGCCGCCGCGATCGCATCCTCCGCACTGTCGAGCCCGAGCACCTTCGCCGCACCCGCCCGCACCGCGTGCAGCGCAAACGGCCCCTGGTTGCAGAACGCGTCGAGCACGCGCTTGCCCGGGCAATACTTCGCCACCGCTGCATGCTGCTCGCGCTGGTCCAGATAAAATCCCGTCTTCTGCCCGGCCTGCAAATCGAGCCAATACTCGATCCCGTCGATCGCCACCCAGCGCGGCTCCCACGCCCGTCCCGAGCGCGTGTGCACCTCGAATGGCAGCCCCTCGAGGCGCCGGATCGGCGCGTCGTTTCGAAAAATAATTTCCGCCGGCTTCAATATCTCCGCAAGCACGTCACCGAGCAGCGCGCTGCACCGCTCCATCGCCATCGCCTGCACCTGCACCACCAGCGTCTCGCCGAACTGATCCACCACGACGCCCGGCAAATCGTCCGATTCCGACCACACGAGTCGACGCGTCACCTGGTTTGGCGTTTGAAGTTTGGAATTTGAAGTTTGCCGCCGCGCCACCGCGGCGGCCACCGCCCCGCGCAAATACGCCTCGTCCAGCGCCACCCGCTCGCGGCTCAACCGCCGCCACACGATCTGCGATTTCGAATTATAAATTCCACTCCCGAGAAACCGCCCCGCCCGGTCGCGGCATTCGACCACGCCGCCATCGTGTTCCGCGGGCAGCAGCGCCTCCACCTCGTTCGCGAAAACCCACGGATGTCCCGCAAGCACGCGCGGCTTCGCGTTGGGCTTGAGTTTGAGCGACGGCGTGCCAATCACGCCGCTACCGTTCAGGGATTGCCGCGTGTCGCGACGAAAAAATTCCGGGCGAACTCAGTTCTCGTCGTCGTCCGCGCCCTCGTATTCGTAGCGTTCGTTCCATTTCGTGGTGACGAGGGCCACGCCAAACATCACCGCGAACAGAAAGAAGGCCGCGATTGAAAATATCGCTTTCATTGTGCCCGGCATCGGCACAAACCGCGCAAAATTAAGCGAAATCCACCGCATTTCATCGGGGTTTTCCCGATGAAAAGAAGTTTGGTCGCGTGGAAAAACCAGCTTGGCGCCGCCGCCGCAAGAATTTCGTTTCACCGCTCGACACCCGCGAATCCGCCCGGTTTTCTGCTGGGCTCGACCCATCGCGGTCCTTCGCCACTCGTCACTCTCGATGTCTCCCGCCGCCGAAATCGCCCGTCGCCGCACCTTCGCGATCATCTCGCACCCCGATGCCGGCAAGACCACGCTCACGGAGAAATTCCTCCTCTACGGCAACGCCATCCACCTCGCCGGCGCCGTCACCGCCCGCAAGAACCAGCGCGCCACCGCCTCCGACTGGATGGAACTCGAGAAACAGCGCGGCATCTCGATCAGCTCGACCGTCCTCCAGTTCGACTACGCCGGCTACGCCGTCAACCTCCTCGACACCCCCGGCCACAAGGATTTCTCCGAGGACACCTACCGCGTCCTCACCGCCGTCGATGCCGCGCTGATGGTGATCGACGCCGCGAAAGGCGTCGAGGCGCAGACGCGCAAGCTCTTCGAAGTCTGCCGCCGCCGCGGCGTCCCGATCTTCACGTTCATGAACAAGTGCGACCGCCCCACGCGCAACGCACTCGAACTCCTCGACGAACTCGAACAAGTCCTCGGCCTCCAGTCGTCGCCCGTCGTCTGGCCGCTCGGCAACGGCCCGAGTTTCCGCGGCGTCTTCGATCGCCGCACGCGCGAGGTGCATCTCTTCGAACGCGTCCCGGGCGGCGCCTATCGCGCGCCAGAAAGCGTCGCCTCGCTCGACGATCCCGCCGTTCGCGCGAAACTCGACGACCACAGCCACGCCGAAGCGCACGAACAACTCGCGATGCTCGACGGCGCCGGCCATCCGTTCGACCTCGCCGCCGTCCGCGCCGGCAAACAAACGCCCGTTTACTTCGGCAGCGCCGTGAACAACTTCGGCATCCAGCTCCTGCTCGACGGCTTTCTCCATGATTCCGTCCCGCCGCAGCCGCGCTCCTCCGTCTCGATCGCCCATCCTCACTCGGAAATCGACCGCCACATCGTCCCCATCGAGTCGCCGAAATTCTCCGCCTTCGTTTTCAAAATCCAGGCGAACATGGACCCGAAGCACCGCGATCGCATCGCGTTCGTCCGCGTTTGCTCCGGCAAGTTCGAGCGCGACATGCTCGTCATTCACCAGCGCACCGGCAAAACCATGCGCCTCTCGTCCTCGCACAAACTCTTCGGCCAGGAACGCGAGACCGTGGACGAAGCCTGGCCCGGCGACGTGATCGGCCTCGTCGGCCACAGCGAATTTCACATCGGCGACACGCTCACGGAGGACAAATCCATCCTCTACGACGAAATCCCGCGCTTCCCGCCCGAGGTCTTCACGTTCATCGTCAACCCGAGTCCTGCCGACGCGAAAAAATTCCGCGCCGGCCTCGAACAACTCCTCCAGGAGGGCGTCGTCCAATCGATCACCCTCCGCGCCGGCATGACGACCGCCACGCTCCTCGCCGCCGTCGGCACGCTGCAATTCGAAGTCGTCCAGTTCCGCCTCGAAAGCGAATACGGCGCTGCCTCCCGCCTCGATCCCTCGCCGTGGACGATCATGAAGTGGCTCGCGCCCGCGAACCAGGACGAAAAGCTTTCTGACCCTTCGCAATTGATCGTCGCCACCGGCGTCGCCTTCGCCACCGACAAACTCGACCAGCCCGTCGTCCTCTTCCCGAACGACTGGACAATGCGCTATTTCGTCGAAAAGAATCCCGGCGTCCGCCTGCACGATCTCCCGCTCGAACAAAAACAGTAGGCCCGCCGGATCGTTTCCGCATGCCTCGCCGTCTCAAAAAGTCTTTCGGCCAACCGCACGCCATTCATCCCTACGCCTGGCTCCGGGAGCCGCTTGAGAGCGATCCCACGTTTGTTCTCAGCGCCATGTTCGGCGCGAAGTCCGTTTACCTCGGCGGCAAAATCATGCTCTGCTTCTGCGCCGAGGAGGAACCCTGGCGCGGCGTCCTCGTGTGCACCGACCGCGAACGCCACGCCGCGTTGGCCACCGAGTTTCCCGAACTCGCGCCCCATCCGCTCCTCTCGAAATGGCTTTACCTCCCGGAGAGCGCGGAAAACTTCGAGCGCACCGCCGCCGCCCTCGTCGCCCTCGCCCGCCGCCGCGATCCGCGGATCGGCGTCGTGCCGCAGCCGAAAAAAAAGCGACCTCCGCGCGTCCTTCGCCTTCCCGGTCACCCATGAACCCCGTCCATTTCACTGCCGTCGTCGATTTCCACGTCTGGCTCGAAAAAAATCACGCCGCTGTCTCCGAGCTCATCGTCGCGTTCCCCACCAAAACCTCCGGCCGCGGCGGCCTCACATACCCAGAAGCGCTCGACGAAGCCCTCTGCTTCGGCTGGATCGACGGCCTCCGCCGAAAACTCGACGCCGACCGCTTCTCGATCCGCTTCACCCCGCGACAGCCCCGCAGCACCTGGAGCCTCGTCAACATCCGCCACGTCGAACGCCTCGCCGCCGCCGGCCGCATGCACGCCGCCGGCCTCGCCGCCTTCGCCGCGCGCGATCCGAAAAAATCTGGCATCTACTCCTTCGAGCAGCGCCCGCAAAATTTTCCGCCCGCGCTCGAAAAACTTTTTCGTGCCAACAAAACCGCCTGGACCCACTGGCAGGCGCAGCCGCCCGGTTATCGTCGCCTCGCATTGTGGTGGATCGTCAGCGCGAAGCAGGAAGCCACGCGCCTCCGCCGGCTCGCGACCCTGATCGCCGACTCCGCGCAAGGCCGCCGCCTCGCCCTCGCGTCGAAGTGACCGCTTTCTGATCGCCTCCCGGCCGCGCCACCCCAGTTTTCATTTTTCATGAAATCCCGCTCTCTCGCCGCGGCGTTCTCCCTTGTCGCCGCTTCCACCGCGTTCGCTGCCGAGCCAGCCGCGCCCGCCAAACCCGTCCTCCTCGCCATCAAGGCCGCGCACCTCATCGCCCCGCAAACCGGCGCGGTCCTCTCCGATCAAATCGTCGTGATCGACGGCGAAAAAATCCAGGCCGTCGGCCTCGCCGCCACGCTTCAACCCGCCCTGCCGCCCGGCACCAAGATCATCGACCTCGGCGACGCCACGATTCTTCCCGGCCTGATCGACTGCCACACCCACGTCACGTCGCAGCCCGAGGATTACTACGCCGACCGCTTCCGCCGCAGCCCCATCGATGTCGCCATCACCGCGCACGTTTACGCCCAGCGCACGCTCGCCGCCGGCTTCACAACGATCCGCGACGTCGGCGCGCAGGAATACATCGATATCGCCCTTCGCAACGCCATCAACGCCGGCAAAATTCCCGGCCCGCGCATGCTCTGCGTCGGCCTCCCGCTCAGCTCCACCGGCGGCCATGGCGACCTCAACGGCTTCTCGCCCTACCTCCACTTCGACCGTTTCTCCAACATCGCCGACGGTCCCGACGCCATCCGCAAGCTCGTTCGCCAAAACATCAAATACGGCGCCGACTGGATCAAGATCCTCGCCAGCGCCGGCGTGCTCTCCGAAGAAGAATCAGTCGGCGCGCCGCAGTTTTCCTTCGAGGAAATGAAGGCCGCCGTGGACGAAGCCTCCATGTGGGGCCGCAAGGTCGCCGCCCACGCCCACGGCACCGAGGCCATCAAAATGGCCGTCCGCGCCGGCGTCGCCTCGATCGAACACGGCAGCCTGATCGACGACGAAGGCATCGCCCTTATGCTCCAGCACGGCACCTGGCTCGTCGCCGACATCTACAACGACGACTACATCCTCGCCGAATACGCGCGCCTCGGCTATCCCGACAAAATCATCGAGAAGGAGCGCAAGGTCGGCCGCCTCCAGCGCGAGAATTTCCAGAAAGCCGCCAAGGCCGGCGTGAAAATCGCCTTCGGCACCGACGCCGGCGTTTATCCGCACGGCTGGAACGCGAAGCAATTCCGTCACATGGTGAAATGGGGCCTCACCCCGATGCAGGCCATCCAGTCCGCGACAACGAGCGCCGCCGACCTCATCGGCTGGAAGGACAAAGTCGGCCAGCTCGCGCCCGGTTTTTATGCCGACCTCGTCGCCGTTCCCACCGATCCGCTCGCCGACATCACCGTCCTCGAAAAAATTCCTTTCGTGATGAAGGGCGGCGCCATCGTCAAAAACGAGCTGACCGCGAACTAAAAAAGCCAGGCCGGTTGTCCCCCGCCGGCCTGGGTTTTTTCTTTGCATTCCCGCACCGCAGCGCGCTTGCAGTCGCATCGTCGCGTTTCCTCTCGCACGTCGCCGGAAAATTTCTCTCTCTGCGCCAATGATTTTTTCTCATCGCTCCGTTCTCGCATTTTTCTTTTGCGCCGCCGCGCTCGCGCCGCTCGCCGCCTTCGCTAAAACGAAAAAAGCCGCCGCCGCCGAATCCGGCGCCACCTACAAGGGCTACATCGTCATCGACGCCGCCACCGGCAAAACGCTCGCCGAGGATCACGCCGACGAAGTCAGCCCGCCGGCGAGCATGGCGAAGCTCATGACCTTCGCCGTCCTCCACGACAAGCTCGCCGCCGGCACCATCACCCTCGCCACGCTCGTCCGCATCACGCCCGAGGACGCGCACATGGGCGGCACGCAGGTTTACCTCGACCCGAAGGAAACCTATCCCGTCGAGGAGCTCATCTATGCGATGATGATCCAGTCCGCCAACGACGCCGCCCACGCGCTCGCCCGCACCGTCGCCGGCTCCCCCGAGGCGTTCGTCGGGCTCATGAACGCCAAAGCCCGCGAACTCGGCATGACGCGCACCACCTTCCGCACGCCCCACGGCCTCCCGCCTTCGAGCCGCCACGTCGTCGAAGGCGACCTCACCACTCCGCGCGATTTCGCCCTGCTCTGCCGCCACCTCGTCCAGAAAACCGACGTCCTCAAATACACTGCCGTGCGCACGCGTAAATTCGGCGAAGGCGTCCGCCCGCCCGACAAGGTCATCGCGATGATCAACCACGACCACCTCCTCAACCGGGTCTCCGGCGTGGACGGCCTGAAGACCGGCTACACCGAGGGCGCCGGCTACTGCCTCAGCTCGACCGCGCAGCGTAACGGCCACCGCCTCATCGTCGTGATCATGGGCGCGTTCGGCCCGAACGGCCAAAAGGACAAGGGTCACTCGCGCGATCTCAAAACCATCGAGCTGCTCGAGCGCGGTTTCGCCGCCGTTCCGCCCGACGCCCCGGCTTTCGCGCCCGCGCCGGGCGCCGTCGCCGCTCCGGCCGCCTCGCCCATTTCCGCTGCGCCGCTTTCCGACGACGATAAAAAATCCGCCGACACCGACGACGACTCCGGCTCGCCCGCCATCAAGTTCCCGATCCCGGCGAAAAAATAAACCGGCGCCGGAGCGGCCCCATTTTTCACCGCTCCAGCACGACCACCAGCACGCCGAGCGCGCAAAACAGCACGCCGAGCAGCCCCGCCTCCCACCGTTCGAACGCCTTCACGTTCACCCGCTCCAGCCCGACGAGCGCGAACCACGTGAACAGCGTCATCCCCGCCAGCGCCGCCACCGCGAGGATCGCGCTCAGCACGACGAACCCGTGCCAGCCGAACTGCACGCCCGACAAATACACCGGCAAAAAACCTTCGCACGGCGACAGCGTCAGCATCAGGAACAGCCCGCCGATCACGCCCCAGTCGCTGCGCCGCGCCGACACCAGTTCGCTGTCCTCCAGCTCGTGCTCGAAATGGCTGTGCCCTGCCTCGTGCCCGCACTCCTCGCTCGCGTGATGATGCCCGCCCAACACGACGTGGTGGCAAACCCCGCCGCCGCGCACCTGCCGCCACCCGAAATAAATCCCGACCACCACGAGCGCGCCGCCTGCGATCCACGGAAACGCCCGCCCGAGCCGCTCGTCGAGCCGGAACCCGAACCACGCGATCCCCAACCCGAGCAGACTCGTCAGCCCCACGTGCCCCAGCCCCGCGAACAGCGTCACCGCGATCGTCTTCGCCCGGCTCCACCCGCGCGCCCGCGACACGAGCACGAACGGCAGCCAGTGCGTCGGAATCGCCGCGTGAAAAAACGCCACGGTAAAACCCGTCGCGGCGATGGTCGTGAGGACATTTGAATTCATAAAAAACCGGCGGACGGGCATCAACGCCGACCCCCGCCGCCAAGTCGAACGCCAACTCTAGCAAACCCGTCAATTGCTCGCGCCCGTTCCGGCGACCGCCCACTTGCGACGCGCGGCGAAAAACGTTCTCGTTCTCCTTCCTCGTTCCCGTTCTCTTTTCCCTTCGTGCCGTCACTGCCCGACATCGCCGCCGTCCGCGCCTGCCTGCTCGCTCTTCAAAACACGATCTGCGCCGCGCTCGAACACGCCGACGGTTCCGCCCGCTTCCGCGAAGACGCCTGGCAACGCCCCGACGACACCGGCGGCGGCCTCACCCGCGTCCTCGCCGGCGGCGCCGTGTTCGAAAAAACCGGCGTCAATTTTTCCCACGTCCGCGGCGCCGCGCTCCCCGCCTCCGCCACCGCGCATCGCCCCGAACTCGCCGGCCGGCCTTGGGAAGCCCTCGGCCTCTCGCTCGTCATCCACCCGCTCAACCCCTACGTCCCGACCAGCCACGCCAACCTCCGCTTCTTCATCGCCGGCGCCGCCGCTTCCGGCTCGTCACTCGTCACCGGTCACTCGTCACTCGCGTCCGCATCGCCGACGTGGTGGTTCGGCGGTGGCTTCGACCTCACGCCCTTCTACGGTTTCGAGGAAGACTGCATCCACTGGCACCGCACCGCCCGCGCCGCCGTCGCGCCGTTCGGCGACGCGCTCCACGCGCGTTTCAAAAAATGGTGCGACGATTATTTTTTTCTGAAACACCGCGCCGAGCCCCGCGGCATCGGTGGCCTTTTCTTCGACGATTTCAACGAAATCGGCTTCGATCGCTCCTTCGCCCTCGCGCGCGCCGTCAGCAACGCGTTTCTGCCCGCTTATCTTCCCATCGTCGCCCGCCGCCGCGCCACGCCCTACGGCGAACGCGAGCGCCAGTTCCAGCTCCGCCGCCGCGGCCGTTACGTTGAGTTCAACCTCGTCCATGATCGCGGCACGCTCTTCGGCCTCCAAAGCGGCGGCCGCACCGAGTCGATCCTCATGTCGCTCCCGCCGCTCGTCCGCTGGGACTACGACTCGCAACCCGAGCCCGGCTCGCCTGAAGCCCGCCTCACCGAATTTTTTCTGAAACCCCGCGACTGGACCCATGAATAGCCGCGACCGTTTTCTCGCCGCCTGCGCCTGCCGGCCGCTCGACCGGCCGCCGCTCTGGATCATGCGTCAGGCCGGCCGCTACCTGCCCGAATACCGCGCGCTAAAGGCCAAATCGTCCTTCCTCGAAATGGTCCGCACCCCCGCGCTCGCGTCCGAGGTGACCCTGCAACCGCTCCGCCGTTTCCCCGGCCTCGACGCCGCGATTCTCTTCTCCGACATCCTCGTCATCCCCGAGGCGCTCGGCCAACCCTACCGCTTCCGCGACGAAGGCGGCATCGCGATGGAATTTTCCCTCGACTCCCGCGCCCGCATCGACGCCCTCGCACCCGCCACCGCCATCGCCGAGCGCCTCGCCTACGTCGCCGACGCGCTCACGCTCCTCAAAAAAGAACTCGCCGGCTCGCACGCGCTCCTCGGCTTCGGCGGCTCGCCGTGGACACTTGCCACCTACATGGTCGAGGGCGGCAGCTCCGAAAATTTCGAGCGCATCAAAATCCTCTTCTACACCGATCGCGCCGCCTTCGACACTCTCCTCGAAAAACTCACCGCCGCGCTCATCGCATATTTTCAGCTCCAGATTCACGCCGGTGCCGATGCGATCCAGATTTTCGATTCGTGGGGCGGCATCGTCGCTGGCCCCGACTACGAAGCCGCCTCGCTCCGCTGGATTCGCGCCATCGTCGCCGCGCTCCCGCGCGATTTTCCCGTCATCCTCTACGCCAAAAACACCGCGCCGCACTGCGCTGCGCAAGCCGCCACCGGCATCCGCGTCCTCAGCGTCGATTGGACCGCCGACCTCGCCGCCGTCCGCCATCAGCTTCCCGCCAACGTCGCCGTGCAGGGCAACCTCGACCCCGTTCTTCTCAACACCACGCCCGCGATCGTCCGCCGCGAAACCACGCGCCTCCTTTCGTCGATGCGCGGCGCACCCGGCCACATCTTCAACCTCGGCCACGGCATCCTCCCCGACGCGAAAATCGAGTGTGTCGAATCGCTCGTCGAAACCGTCACGACGTGGAAATGACACCGCCTGCGAAATCCATCGCCATCCTCGGTGCCGGCGCCACCGGCCTCGCCGCCGCGCACCGCCTCAGCCGGCTCGGCCATCGCGTCCGCGTCTTCGAATCGTCCAACCGCGTCGGCGGCGCCGTCCGCACCGAACTCACCGCCGATGGCTGGCTGATCGAGGCCGGCCCGAATTCCCTCCTCTCCGGCGAGCGCGCCGTCGCCACGCTCATCGACGAACTCGGCCTCGCCACCGAGCGCGTCGCCGCGAACCCCGCCGCGAAGAACCGCTACATTGTCCGCCGCGGCCGCCTTGTCCCCGCACCGCTTTCGCCGCCCGGTTTCCTGACGTCGTCGCTGTTTTCCCCGTTCGCGAAACTCCGCGTCCTCTGCGAACTTTTCGCCCGCCCGCGTATCCGCACGACCGATCTTAGCCTCGCCGAGTTTATCCGCTCGCACTTCGGCCGCGAATTCACCGACTACGCGCTCAACCCCTTCGTCGCCGGCGTCTATGCCGGCAATCCCGAAAAGCTTTCCGCCCGCCACGCGTTTCCGAAGCTCTGGGAACTCGAGCGCACCCGCGGCTCGCTCCTCCGCGGCCAGATCGCCGCCGCCAAATCCCGCCGCGCCCGCGGCGAACCGCGCTCCGAAATTTTTTCCTTCCGCCGCGGTCTCCAAACCCTCACTGACGCCCTCGCCGCCCGCCTTCCCGCCGGCACAATCGCGCTCGAAGCCACGCTCGACGCTATTGTTCCCCGCGAAAAATGGAACGTCATCTGGCACGACTCTGCCGCGACCCACACCGAAAACTTCGACGCCGTCGTCGCCGCGCTCCCCGCCCTGGCACTCGCCCAACTCCGCATCGGCCCGCACGGCGAACGCCCCCTCGCCGCCCTCGCTGCGATGGAGCATCCGCCCGTTTCCTCGCTTTTTCTCGGTTTTCGCCGTGACCAAATCGCCCAAAAACTCGACGGCTTCGGCGCACTCGTTCCCGCCGTCGAAAAACGCTCCGTCCTCGGCATTCTCTTTTCCTCGTCGCTGTTTTCCGGTCGCGCCCCCGACGACCACGTCGCGCTCACGGTCATGATCGGCGGCGCACGTCAGCCCGAACTCGCCGTGCTGCCAACCGAAAAAATTCTTACGGTCATCCGCCCCGACCTCGCCGAACTTCTCGGCGTAACCGGCGATCCCGTTTTCGTCCGCCACCATTTCTGGCCACGTGCGATCCCGCAATACAACCTCGGCCACGAACAGTTCCTTACCGCGATCGTCGCCGCCGAGCGCGCGCACCCCGGCCTGTTTGTCGGTGGCCAGTGCCGCGACGGCATCTCCGTGCCCTCCTGCCTCGCCGCCGGCGAAAATCTCGCCGCCCGCATTTTATAGCTCGCACGCGCCAACCGAATGGCGCCTCCATCCACCGCGCGTCGCGCCGACGGGTGCTG
>Ga0265313_10001351_pt1 | contig 23097 bp, 20 predicted proteins | sample 4123metaG_FD_203122 | JGI IMG/M metagenome (GOLD analysis project Ga0265313, IMG submission 203122) | Rhizosphere microbial communities from Carex aquatilis grown in University of Washington, Seatle, WA, United States - 4-1-23 metaG | ecosystem: Host-associated > Plants > Roots > Rhizosphere >...
GAGGGTGACCGCCTCGCCGGTGTGCAGCGCATTGCCCTTGATGGATACCGGGCGCGACAGGGTCCGTTGTTTCATTGCTTTGTGAATCAGTGTCGCCAACAGGGGCCGGAAAGCGCAAGCGCGGAGCGCAGAGGGCCCGGCCTTGACAGGGAGGGCCGCATGCTTAGGACTCATCCTTCCACCATAGAAACCCGCCCCTCCCGATCCGCCCAGCCGCCATGCCCGCAGCCAACGACATACGCAAAGGTCAGGTTATCAAACATAACGGCGAGGCCCACCTCGTCATGGAAACCCAGCACCGCACGCCGGGAAACCTGCGCGCCTTCGTACAGGTGAAAATGCGCAACCTGCGCTACGGGAAGGCCCTCGACCAGCGGTTCGCCTCGACCGACACGATCGAGGTGCTCCCGACGGACCGCCGCACCCTGGAGTTCAGCTACGCGGACCGCGACGCCTACGCCTTCATCGACCCGTCGACCTTCGACCAGATCGAGCTCACCGCCGAGACGCTCGGGGACGTGAGGAACTACCTGACGGCGGGCGGCAAGGTGGACGTCCTTTTCGTCAACGACAAGCCCCTCACGGTCGAGCTGCCGTCCGCGGTCACCCTGAAGGTCGTCGAATCCGCGGACGGGATCCGCGGCGACACGACGAGCAACGTCCAGAAGCCCGCGAAGCTTGAGACGGGACTCACGATCCAGGTGCCGCTCTTCGTGAAGGAAGGCGAACTCGTCCGGGTCAGCACGGCCGACGGCTCGTACCTGGGCCGCGCCTAGCGCGGTCCCGACCTAGAACACCCGCGCCCAGAGCACCTTCAGGTACCGGCTCTCGAGGCAGTTGGAATAAACCGGGTGGTCGGGACCGGGACCGGTCCGCTCGAGGAACTGGAGCCGGCGTCCCAGCCGGTGCGCGGCCTTGATGACATGTTGCTCGAAGTCCTCGAGGCTCAGGAGCCCCGAGCACGAGCAGGTGACCAGGATGCCGCCGGGCCTCACCAGCCCGATCGAGAGCTGGTTCAGGTCCTCGTATTTCTGGCGCCCCTCCCAGTTGCCGTGCGCGTCCCGGGTGAAGATGAACTTCGGGGGGTCCAGGACGACCAAGTCCCAGGACTCCTTGTTCTGGTACATCTGCCTGGCGTAGGCGAAGGCGTCCGCATGGACGAAGCCGAGGCGCACCTGGTTCAGGTTCGCGTTGCGCCGGGCCTGGGCGATCGCCGCCTCGTCCAGGTCGACGCTCGTCACCTCCCCCGCCCCGCCGAGGATCTTCGCGCAGAGGGAGAACCCCCCCGTGTAGCAGCACAGGTCGAGGACGCGCGCCCCCTTGGCGAACTGCGCGACCCTCCTGCGGTTCGCGCGCTGATCGCAGAAGAAGCCCGTCTTGTGGCCCTCGGCGAAGTCGACCTCGTAGCGGACGCCGTTCTCGCGGATCTTCACCGTGCGAGGCGCCGCGGCATTCGTCTCGTTGAAGGTGGAGGGCTTGATCCCCTCGAGACTTCCCAAGTCGTGGTCCACCTGGACCCTGGCGAACCGGGTCCCCGCGAGCTCATGAAGGAGCGGCAGCCACCGGGGCAGCCGCTGCGCGATTCCAAGGCTGAACACCTCGCAGAGCAGCACGTCACCGTAGCGGTCGATCGTCAGGCCGCTCAGGCCGTCGCCGTCGGAGTTCACGAGGCGGTAGGCGTCGCTCTCCTGGTCGAGCTGGAGCAGCTCGCGGCGCAGCGCGACCGCCCGCCGGATCGCAGCCTCGAAGTAGTCCTCGCCGATCGGTCCGGCGCCGTGCGCGACGACGCGCAGCGGGATCTTGGCGCGCGGGTTGAAGAGGCCCGCGCCGACCGGCTCACCGTTCTTGTCGAAGACGCTCACCCAGTCGCCCGGCCTCGCGTCGGGCGACACCTTGCCGAGCAGCCTCGGGAATATGGCCGGCTGGAACGTGATGTACTTGAGCTGGGCCCACGGGCGCGGCCAGGACGAGCGATCCACGGGATTCGCGGCGGTCGGGTCCGGAGGGGTTTTGGCCATATGGCGCCCAACGTAGCGATGGGACCCCCGCAGCCAATCAGATTGCGAATCGCGCAGACTTTTCTGAATCCAAGCGGCCCCCGGGACGCCACTCACCCCCTGAACCTCCTCCACCCGATGACCCACCTGCTCCCTCCCGGACTCCTTTCCGAATTCCATCCAGGCGAATTCGTGCCCTTCATGGGCATGATGATCCCGATTGTCATCCTGGCGCTCGTCTTCGGCCTCATCGCCACAAACCTCTATTTCAAGAGCAAGGAGCGGGAGCGCTGGCACGAGACGGTGCGCCTCGCGCTCGAGAAGGGCCACCCGATACCCAACATGAACGAGGCGCTGAGCGCCCCGATCGAGCAGGCGCTCACCTCCCGGCTCGCCCCGGATTCGCGCCAAAAGCAGCGGATGGGGCTCGTGACCGGGGGCCTCGTCAACGTCGCCGTCGGCATCGGCCTGTACTTCGGCCTCTCGGAGATGCCCGGGGTCCAATTTGCCCGCTTTTTCGCGCTCATCCCGGGCCTCATCGGCGTGGCGCTCCTGATCAGCGCATTGATAGATGCGATATTCTCCGATAGACACTCCGACTCGGGCAATGACGCGCCCAGGTCGTGACCCCAACCGATTCCGAACTGATCGCACGCGCCCTCTCGGAGAGCCGGGCGGAGGCGTTCGGGATGCTTGTGGAGCGCCACCAGTCGGCGGTGCGCCGGTTCCTGCGCCACCTGACGCGGGGGGACGCGGCCACGGCGGACGACCTTGCGCAGGAGACCTTCATCGGCGCCTACCGCGGGCTCGCGCGCTTCCGCGCCGACTCGAGGTTCGAGACCTGGCTGCTCGGCATCGCGTACAACCGCTTCCGGAGCCTGCGCCGGCAGGGGCACCCCGAGGCCCCGCAGTCGGGCGCGGAGGCCGGCGAGGCGTTGGAGCCCCCGGCGGAGCGCCTGACCGATCTCCAGCAGGACCTGGCGTCCGCCATGGCCCGCCTGTCCGAGCATGAGCAGACCGCCCTCAGGCTCTGCTTTCAGTTCGGCCTCTCCCATGCCGATATTGCCTCGGCCACCGGCTGGCCGCTCGGCACGGTCAAGACCCACGTCGCCCGGGGCAAGGGACAGCTCCGCGAACTCCTCTCCGTATGGAACCCGAAGACCTGACGCCCCCTGACGAGCCCGGGTTCGACGATCGGCTTCGCGCGGGCCTGGCGCGGCCCGCGCTCGCCGACGGCGGGTTCACCGCGCGCGTGCTGCGGTCCCTCCCCCCGCGGCCCGCGGTGTCGCATTACCGCTCCTGGCTGCGCCTCTCCTGGGCCGGGGCAGGCAGCGGATTCCTCCTGGCCGTGTGGGCGTGCAGCGCATGGCTGGGGCGGCAGATGGCCTGCCCCCGGGGGGCGTGGCCCGTCCCCGACCTGCTGGGAAATGCGTGGCTCTACCTGGCGTTCGCGGCGGCGCTCGCGTCCTGCCTCATGGCCTGGCGCGCGACTGACCCCGCCCCGGGGGGCTGACCCGTCAGGCGACCCGCTCGACGATGGCCGGCGGCGGCGTTGGCCGCTTCGGCGCAAGACGGTAGGCGTTCTTGAAGTACTCCAGGGCCTGCTCGAGCTTCGCCTCGTCGTTGTAGTGGATCATCATGAGGGGCTCTCCCTGCTTCACCTGCGTGCCGACCTTCTTTATCTCGGAGACGCCGACGGAGTGGTCGATCCTGTCGTGCTGGGTCTCCTTGCCCGCGCCCAGCAGGTGCACGCCGCGGGCAATCATCGCCGCGTTGATGGTGTGGACATAGCCACGCTTGGGGGCCGGCAGCTTGCGGATGTGCCGGGCCTGCGGGAACTTCTCGGGATGGTCAATGTAGGTGGTGTCGCCGCCCTGGGCCTTGACGAGCTCCTTGAACTTCTCGAGTGCGGATCCGTCGGTCAGATGGCGCTGGACGGTCTGCTTGGCAGACAGGGTCGAGCCGGCCACACCGGCCAGGCGCACGATCTCCATGCCGAGCTTGAGGACGAGCTCCTTCACATCCTCGGGCCCCTCGCCCCTCAGGAGCTGGATGGCCTCCTTCACCTCGAGCGCGGTGCCGACCGAGTCGCCGAGCGGCTGGTTCATGTCGGTGACGAGCGCAACGCAGCGGCGTTTCATCGAGCGGCCCACCCGCGTCATTGACCGGGCGAGCTGCTTGGCCTGTTCCAAGTCCTTGATGAATGAGCCGTTACCCCACTTGACATCGATGACCAAGCCCTCGGCCCCCTCGGCCAGCTTCTTGGAGAGCACGCTGCCGGTGATCAGGGGAAGGCTGGGAATCGTGCCGGTGTCCTTGCGCAGCTCGTAGAGCTTGGCGTCGGCCGGGGCCAGGTCCTCGTTCTGGGCGACGATTGCGCCGCCAATCTTCGAGAGCTGGAGCGCAAAATGCTCGTTGGACAGGTGGCCCTTGAACCCCGGGATGGCCGCGAGCTTCTCCAAGGTGTTGATCACGTAGTCGTGCTCGACCCCGCACATCATCGGCACGACGACGCCGGAAGCCATCGCCAGCGGCACCAAGACGAGCGACGTCTTGTCGCCGACCCCTCCCGTCGAGTACTTGTCGATCTTCGGCTTGGCGATGTGGGAAAGGTCTATCACCTCGCCAGATAGCATCATCTCCTCGGTCAGGTCAGCCGTCTCCTGCGCCGACATCCCCGAGAAGTAGATGGCCATCGCGAGCGCAGCCAGCTGGTGCAGGGGCATTTCACCGTCGAGCGTGCTGTCGATGATGTAGCGAATCTCCTCCTGTGTGAACTCTCCGCCGTCTCTCTTCTTCTCAATCAAGAAGTTAAACGTCGGCTTGATGAAACGTCGTGCTGGGATGGTGCGTTTGCTCGTCATGGAGTGGGTAGCGGAAGAGAACCTGCCCCGGGGCGGGGAAAGCGTACGAGCAAAACACCTCCCGTGAAAATGTCGAGCCAAAACGGCTCATGGGACTCCGCGCTTGCGCCTGCCGCCCGCCGGGTGGTGAAGTGCCCGGATGCACCTGGCCTTCGATTTGATGCGCGGTCTGGAACGGGCCCTGGCGGACGCCGCGGCGGCCGCGGGAATCGAGGCCGGGGCGTTCGAGCCGGGGGTGCGCACCTCAGACCCGAGGCACGGGGATTTCCAGGCCAACGGGGTCCTGGCGGCCGCCAAGCGGGCGGGAAAGCCGCCCCGGCCGATCGCCGAGGCCCTCGTGGCGAGACTCGGCGACGACATCCGGAGCGCGTTCGAGGTGAGCGTGGCGGGCCCCGGGTTCATCAACTTCAAGGCGAGGCCCGCGGCGCTGCTCGCCTGGCTCCAGGGACACCGCTCGAGGGCCGACCTCGAACTCGGGGCCTCGGCCGCGCACAAGGGCGAGACCTGGGTCGTCGACTACAGCTCCCCCAACACGGCCAAGCAGATGCACGTGGGGCACCTGCGTTCGGCGGTCATCGGCGAGGCGATCTGCCGGCTCCTCGCCTTCACCGGGGCGCGCGTCGTGCGCGACAACCACATCGGCGACTGGGGAACCCAGTACGGCAAGCTCATCTGGGCCTGCAGGCGCCACCTGGACGAGGCGGCGCTCGCGAGGGACCCGATCGAGGAATTCGAGCGCCTCTACAAGATAGGAAGCTCCGCAGCCGACTCGGACCCGGCCGTCATGGAGGAGGCCCGGGCCGAGCTCGTGCGGCTGCAGGCCGGCGACCCGGAGAGCCTGGCCCTCTGGAGGCGGATCAACGAGGCAAGCCTATCGGCCTTCCAGCGGATCTACGACAGGCTCGGGATCCGCTTCGACGAAACGCTCGGCGAGAGCTTCTACAACGACAAGGTCGAGCGGGTGTACGCCGAGCTCTCGGCCGACGGCATCTCGACGATGAGCGACGGGGCCCAGGTCGTGTTCCACCCGGAGCATCCCAGGTTCAAGACTCAGCCGATGATCGTGCGCAAGTCCGACGGCGCCGCCAATTACGCGACAACCGACCTCGCCACCATCCTCTACCGCTCGGAGCATTTCCACGCGGACGGCATCCTCTACGTCGTCGACAAGCGCCAGGGGGACCACTTCGAGCAGCTCTTCCTGACGGCGCGCAAGTGGTTCGAGAGGCGCGGCCGGAAGATCCCGCGGCTCCAGCACGTCGACTTCGGGACCGTGCTCGGCGAGGACGGAAGGCCGCTCAAGACTCGCACGGGCGATAACATCAAGCTCCGGGAGCTCCTGGACGAGGCGTCGGAGCGTGCCCTGGCCCTGGTGAACGCCAAGAGCCCGGACTTCCCCGAGGACGAGCGCAGGCGGATCGCCGAGACGGTCGGGGTGGGCTCGGTGCAGTACGCCGACCTCTCGCAGAACCGCTCGAGCGACTACCTCTTCTCGTGGGACAAGATGATCTCCCTCGAGGGCAACACCGCGGCCTACCTCCTCTATGCGATCGCCCGGATCCGCTCCATCTTCCGGCGCCAGGGCCTGGACTGCGGCGACCCCGCCGCGGAGTCGGGCGCCGACGCGTTCCAGAGCCCCGATGAGATCGCGCTCGCGCGAAAGCTGGTCAAGTTCTCCGACGCGATCCGGCTGGCGACCGAGACGCTCTGCCCGCATTTCCTGTGCCTGTACCTTTACGAGCTCGCCGGGGAGTTCAGCGCATTTTACAACGCCGACAAGGTCATCGTGGACGACCCCGTCGTTCGCGCCCGCAGGCTCATCCTCTGCGCGCGCACGCTGCTCTTCCTCGAGACCGGCCTCAGCCTCCTCGGGCTGCGCACGCTCGAGCGGATGTGAGCAAAACGCGCTTGCCGACTCGCCCCGCCGCGACCACCCTGCCCCCGACATGGCCACGACGCAGGAGTACTACATTCGAGAGGCGTCCGAGAATGAGGCCCGGGGCCCGTTCAACATGGAGCAGCTCGTCTCCCTTGCGGAGACCGGCCAGCTGACCACGGAGACGCTCTGGTACGATCCGGCGGTCGAGAACTGGGTGGTCATCGGCAACAATGACGACCTCAAGGCGGCCCTGTTCCCGGAGAAACGAAAGCTGCGCATGAAGATGCGGGAGGCGCTCCCCCAGCAGAAGCAGGGGGACTCGATGGCGCCCATCACGGTCGAGGACATGCTCGCCGGGGCCGAGGGCCGGACGGCCGACACCAAGGACAAGGCGGACCCGGCGATCATGCAGGCCCATGCCGCGCGGATCGGGATGTGGTCGGCGGTCGCGTGCCTCGTGCTGATCGCGGCCGGCGAGATCCTCCCGGTCGCGGACGCGATCGCCGCAATGGACCTCAACAAGATCCTGGACCAGCCGCTCGTGTTCCTGGGCGGGCTCGACCTCTTCATGGCGGTGATGCTCGGACTTGGCGTCGTTTCGCTCTATCCGGTGGTGAGGTTCCGCGCGGCGCTCGGACTCGGGCTCTACGGCTTCGTCTACTTCGCCCAGGGCATGCCGATGCCGGTCCTCGCCGTGGCCGGGGCGTCGGCAGGGCTCTATTTCGCCACGGTGTTCGTAGACATGCTTCCCGTGCTCGTCGCCGCCTCCCTCGGCGTCCTGGGCTCGGCGGGACTCGCGTACTTCATGCTGTCGGTTTGATCACGCGAATGCCTTTCAAGGGCGCCGCGGCGGGGCTCGCCCGCCTTTGGAACAGGGACATCTGGCAGTCATCGAACCTGACGGACCATTCCCCGAAGGGCCGGTTCTACGCCCTGCTCCGGGTCGTCTCGACGACGGCCACGACCTTCAGCGAGACCCGGACGCTCAGCCGGGCGGCGGACCTGAGCTTCAGCTCGCTGCTCGGCCTCGGCCCCCTGATCGCGATTGCCATGCTGGTGGCGACCTCGCTCCTCGGCGACCGCAACCCGAATCTGGCCATCGACGCGCTCAACCGGCTCATCACCTTCGTCGCGCCTCAGCTCGACCAGTACGAGAGCGTGGCGAACGGCGGCAAGGTCCCCGTGAACCCCGAGCTGGTCGAGATGATCAACGGGTTCATCCGGGGGGCCCGCTCGGAGACGGCAGGCATCGTCGGGGCCGTCCTGCTCGTCATGATCGTCCTGCTCCTCTTCAAGGCGATCGAGGACACCTTCAACGAGATCTGGGGCGTGCGCCGCGGCCGCACGCTCTTCATGCGGGTCGTCCTTTACTGGACCGTGCTGACCCTCGGCGGCGTGCTCCTGTTCGCCGCCGCCGCGGTCCTGGGAGCGGGGGCCTTCGCGAACGTGTTCTTCACCCGGACGCCCATCGGGGCGGGGATCGGGTGGCTGGTGCGCTGGTCGCTGCCGTCGGTCTCGTTCGTCATCCTGGTGGGGGTGCTGGCGGTGTTCTACCGCGCAATCCCCAACACGAGGGTGCGGTGGCGGCCGGCGCTTTGCGGCGCTCTCGCCGTCGCCGTGCTGCTGACGGGCAACAACTTCCTGCAGTTCCTGTACCTCAAGCGCGTGCTCCTTACCCGCAGCCTCTTCGGCCCGCTCGGCATCATCCCCGTCCTGATGTTCGGGCTCTTTGTCTTCTGGCTCTTCGTGCTGGTGGGGGGCCAGATCAGTTACGCGGTCCAGAACGCCCACCTGCGCAACGCCCGCCTTGCGTGGGGGAGCCTGAGCGCGGCGAACCGCGAGCGCCTCTCGCTCCGGGTGCTGATGGCGGTCTGCCGCCGCTTTAACGCGTGCCAGCCGCCCGTCTCGGTCTCGGAGCTCTCGGTGGCCGTCCGGCTGCCCGCCCAGGTCGTGAACGAGTGCCTGAACCGGATCGTCGACTCGGGCTATGTCATGGCCGTGCCGCCGCCGCCAGGCTCGCGCTCGGCGGAGGCCCTCTTCCAGCCGACCCGGCCGCTCAACCGGATCAACTTGTTTGAGTTCAAGAAGGCGGCCGACAGCCTCGGAGTCGACCCGGCGGGGGATACGATCGAGGGCGCCGACCCGGTCGTCGCGCAGTTCAACGCCTCCCTTGAGCGCGTGGGAGCCGAGGCGTACTTCGGGAGAAGCGTGCAGGAGCTCCTCGACGAGGAGGCGCCGCCCAAATAAGCGTTGCCAGACATGGGCCCCGGCCTAGCCTCAATACCCTTTTACCCAAATGATTTCCTGGATCCAGCGCACCTTCCAGCACCACTTCCGCCTCATCTTCGCCGTCCTGTTGGTAGGCATGGTGATACCGTTCGTCTTCACGATCGGATCGACCCCGGGCATAGGCCGCGCCGAGCGCTCCGCCTCGGGCCGGGACTTCTTCGGCCACAACCTCCTCTCCCCGAGCCAGACCCAGGCGCTCATGGGCGACACGCGCCTGAGCGCCGAGCTCCAGTACACCTCCAACGTGAGCGCGGAGCAGCTCCAGTTCTACATGTTCCAACGGGTCGCGGCCCAGCACCTGGCGGACGAGCTGCATCTGCCGGCGCCCTCGTCGGAGGACATCACCACCTTCATCAAGACCCTGCACATCTTTGCGGGGCCCGACGGCCAGTTCGACGTGACGCACTACAACGCGTTTCGAAACTCCCTTAAGGCGAGCTCCTCGGTCACGGAGGGCGACATCCTCCGGGTGCTCTCCGACGACGTGCGGATGATCAAGCTGCAGCGCCTGTTGGCGGGCCCGGGCTACGTCATGCCGGGCGACGTCAAGGACCTCCTGCAGCGGGCCGATACGGCCTGGACAATCTCCACGGTCACGACCGACTACGCGGCCTACTCCCCGGACCTCAAACCGACGGATGCTGAGATTTCCAAGTTCTTCACCGACAATTCATTCCGGTACACTGTGGCACCGCGTGTCGTCGTCGACTGCGTACGGTTCCCGGCCGAGGACTTCGAGGCCGGCCTCACGCCCACCGACGCGGAGCTTCGCGCGTATTACGACGCCAACCCCTCGAAGTTCCCGAAGGCCGCCGCCGCAAAGGCCCCCGCGGTGAAGGCCGATCCCGATGCCGACTACGCCCGGGCGAAGCCGCTGGTGCAGGCGGCGCTCACCCTCGACATGGCCAAGAGCAAGGCGGTCAAGGCGGCCAGCGACCTCGCCTACGCCCTCTACGAGGGCAAGGTCACGCGCGCATCGCTCGACACGTTTCTTGCGGAACGAAAGCTCAAGGCGGAGGGCCTTGCGCCCTTCACCGCCGAGGCCGGCCCGCCCGAGTTCTCCGGCTCCCATGAGATCGCCGCGGCCGCCTTCGAGCTCAACGCCGACCGCTTCTACTCGGAGGGGATCCCCAGCCCGACCGGCGCCGTGGTGCTGATTTGGAAGGAGCTCCTGCCCTCCCACCTGCCCGCCCTTTCCGAGATCCGCGACCGCGTCGTAGCCGACGCGACCGACAATCAGAAACGCATCCGTTTCGTCGAATTCGGGCGGTCGCTCAAGGCCGGGATCGAGCGCCGCCTCAAGGCGGGGGAACCCTTTGACAAGGCCGCCCAGGAGTCCGCCGGCTCGGCCAAGGTGACGGTCAAATCCTACCCCCCTTTCAAGCTTCGCGACCAGCCGAAGGACGTCGACGAGGCGGTGTTCGGGCTGCTGGACCGCCTCGACAAGGGTTCGGTCTCGGACATGGAGGCCACGGCCGACAAGGGGGTGCTCGTGTACGCCGCGGACAAGAAGCCGCCCGTGTCAAACGAGTCCAACCCGCTCTATGCGCAGGTCAAGGCGCAGCTCGCCGATAACTTTGCCCGCACCGACACGACGTCGGCCCTGCACGAGGTCTTGGACGCCGAGCTCAAGCGGACCGACCGAACGGTGAAATAGGCGTTCCTGGCGGTTGCCGCTCGACCGCGGCTTTCGACCGTCCCGGCGCGTCAGGTCGCCGCAGGTCGAAAAAGAGTAACTTTGAGGCGCTTAGCCGTGTTGATTCATATGGAAACGCAGCATCCCCTCTCACCTATGCTCAGACCCTCCGTGTTCGCGGGCCTTGCCCTGCTCTGCATCGTCCCCGCCCTTCCCGCTCCAGCCGAGGACCACGCCACCCCGGCGCCCTTCGGCGAAACGGAGCCGCCGATCGACCTTTCGGGGACCGTGAACCTCCAGAACTGCGTCGGCCTCGCCCTGGGCCGCAACTTCACGGTGCGAATCCAGCACTTCAATGTCTACGAGGCCGTCGACTCCGTCGAGGTGCAGAAGGCCGTGTTTGAGCCGACCTTCGGGTTCACGGCGAGCCGGCAAGTGACGCAGAGCGCGACGAGCCAGACCGTGTTCACGGTTCCCTACAGCGCTTACGACTCGTCCACGATCTCGGTCAATGACACGCTGATCACCGGCGGCACCCTCTCGGCGGACTACAACCTCTTCCGCTCGGACCTCAACCCGAGCTACGGCGAGCTCAACCCCTCCTACGCGAGTTCGGTGTCGATCTCGGTCGCGCAGCCGCTCCTCCAGGGTGCGGGGACCGACTACAACCGCGCCGCGCTCGAGAGCGCCAGGCTCGGTGTCAAGATCTCGAACCTGACCTTCAAGAGCACGGTCCTCACGATGATCCTCAATGTCGAGACGACCTACTACAACCTCCTCTACCAGCGCGAGCAGTACAAGGTCCAGGAGGAGCAGCTGAGGCAGGCCCAGCAGCTTCTCGACGAGAACACCATCCGCCGCCAGACGGGCACCCAGACGGACCTCGACGTCATGAACGCCAAAGCCGGGGTCGCCGCCGCCAAGAACCAGCTGATCCTCGACAAGCAGATGGTCCAGAACAGCGAGGACGGCCTCCTGAAGCTGCTCGGCGACCGCGAGTTCAAGTCGGCGGTCGGCGTCGTCGAATTTCCCGACGTCGGCGAGCCCGACGTCTCCTTCGACCGCTCCTACAAGAACGCGAGGGAAAACGGGCCGGACCTCGCCGTGGCCCAGGCGACGATCGACCAGTTCAAGCTGAGCGCGCTCAAGGCCAAGCGCAACACGCTGCCGGAGCTCAACGTCAACGGAGGCTTGGGGTACAGCTCGTTTGCGCAAAGCGCCAACCAGTCGGTGACAGGGCCCTGGAACGGGTACAACTGGACCGCGGGCGTCACGCTGAGCATCCCGTGGGGCATGCATGCCAACAAGGCGCTGTACCATCAGGCGCTCTCGCAGGTCCGCAGCCAGGAGGTTGCCTACGACCAGGCCGACCAGAACCTGATGGTCAACGTGAGGGCTTCCGTCCGCGCGGTGCAGGCGAGCGTCGAGAGCGTCCGCTCTTCGGCCGAGAACACGCGCTTCGCCGAGAAGGCCTACGAGCTCACGAAGGCCCAATTCGACGCCGGTCTTGCCACGAGCTACTTGGTGCTGCAATCTCAGAACACTCTTGAAACCGCCCGCGTCAGTGAGTTGCAGGCGAAGGTCAATCTGCTCTTGGCGATCGCGAACCTGCGCTTCCTCGAGGGCAGTTCGCTGCAGCTTTATCGAATCAACCTTCCTGAATGATGGATCCGGCCGCGAGGCAGGATTCAGCCTCGTCGAGCTTTCGGTTGTCGTGCTGATCATCGGGATCCTGGCCGCGGCCTCGGTTCCGGCGCTCAAGAAGAACGCGATCAACGCGCGCTCGTCCGCCGTCATGAACGACCTGAGGGTGTACTCCGGGGCATTCCAGGCCTATGCCCAAGAGCACGGGGACTGGCCGCCCGGGGGTGCAGCACCCGGCGTGTTTCCCGCGGGAATGGACGGCTATCTGAGCGCGACAAACTGGTCCCGCACGACGCCCATAGGGGGAAACTACCAGTTCGCGACTCAGAGCCCTCAGGGGGGAGGCCGTTACGCAGCGGTCATCATCATCTCGTCGACCTCGAACAACCCCGTCTCCTCGGACTTCAACCAGCTCTCCGACATCGACAAGAAGCTGGACGACGGCAACCTGAACACGGGGAACTTATTCCTCGGATACCGCAACTACCCGGTGTTTGTGTTGGAACACTAAATGTACCTGGTCACGACCTCCCATCTCGGCCCGGACGCGCGCAGGACGAGCGCGGCCTCCGAAGCCTTGGACCGCGGCGACCTCACGTCGTCCGAGCTCACGGCGCTGCTTGACGCGTTCGTCGAAATCGACCCGGCCGACAACGAGGTGCACGACCCCCACGTGATCGTGACCGGGCGCGGCGCCAAGCTCATCATCCGCACAAGCCGCGGGCGCCTCCAGGTCTACGACGTCCGCGACCATGCGGCCCCGGCCGTCGAGATGACCGTGGCCGGGGTGCTCCAGAGGCTCGACCGCGTCGAGACGACCTCTCCGTTCGCCCAGGCTGAGGAGCTGCCCGCGCCGACCGCGCCCCACCACGGCATCGCCTTCGCGATGCTGGCGCTCGGCCTGATCCTCAACGGCTACATCCTCTACTCCGTCTTCTACGTCGAGAGCGTGAACAAGAAGGTCGAGGTCAAGCTTCTCACGGACGCCGACGAGATCAAGGCCAAGGAGGCGACCCTCGCCGGGATCTACGCGACGGGCGCCAAGACCGGGGACCGGGTGATCGAGATTGGTGCCGCAGGCCAGGTGCACTTCTACGAGATCGGCGCCAAGGGGCCCATCAATGACTTGAAGGACACGTACCGGATCGGCCGCCGCGACGGGCTCCTGTGCGTGACGACCACGGACAGCGGCGTCATCGACCTGGTGGGCGACACGCTGGTCTACTACCGGGACGTCTACCAGCGGCGGCGCCCCTCACCCTAGGAACAGGGCCGCCTCGTCCGCGCAGAGGGAGGCGTCGTGGACCGCGTGGGGCGGCAGCTGCGTGCGGAACCACGTCCGCTGCTTCCTGACGAGCGCGCGCGTGTCCCTCGTAATCGCCGCCGCGAGGCCGGCGGCGGGCTGCCGGCCCTCGAGCACGTCGATCGTTTCGCGGTAGCCGATGGCCCTCGCCGCGCTCGGGTTTGAGCGCAGGCCCGCGCCCAGAAGCCGCCTCACCTCGTCGACCAAGCCGTGGCCGAGCATCGCGTCGACCCGGGCCGCGATCCGAGCCTCGAGCTCGGGGCCCGCCCGCTCGAGGCGGGCCAGCCTGACCTCCCAGCCCTCGAACGCCGGCTTGGTGCGGGCGAAATCGGCGGACAGTTCCGCGAGCGTCCGCCCCGAAGCCAGGCAGCGCCCGAGCGCGCTCGCCACCCGCCTGGGGTTCGCCTTGTCCAGCCCCTCTAGGCCGGCGGGGTTCAGGCGCAGAAGCTCAGCGACGAGGGCGGCTAGGCCTCCCGACTCCAGCATCGCGTCGACCCGGGCGCGGATCTCACGCGGGACCTCAAGGCCGTCGGCGACGGGTGCGAAGAACGACCTCAGGTAGAAGCCGCTGCCCCCGACGACCAGGACCTGGCGCCCCCGGGACAGGATCTCCTCGGCGGCCGTGCGGGCCATCCGCGCGTAGGCCGCCGCGTTCATCGGCTCCGACACCTCGCGGATGTCGATCAGGTGGTGACGCACGCAGGCACGCTCGGCGGGCGAGGGCTTGGCGGTTCCGATGTCCATCCCCCTGTAAAAGAGGAGCGAATCGCAGGAGATGATCTCGGCGGCGTGGGCCCGCGCCCAGCGCAGGGCCCACTCGGTCTTGCCGACCGCCGTGCACCCGGTGAGTACGTGCAGCACCCGGGCACCCTCTGCCCCGCCGCTCACGGCGCGCCTCGCGCATCGGGCGCGGAAACGGCCCGGTTGCGCCCCCCCGCCTTCGCGGCATAGAGCGCCTTATCGGCCGCGGCGAAGAGGCCGGCCGCGTCCTTAGCGTCCGACGGGAGCTCGGCCACGCCGGCGCTCGCCGTCACGGGCAGGCTCAGCCCGCCCCCAGCCGTGATCGGCTCCGACGCCACCGAGGCGATCGCGCGGCGCGCCACCTCGAGCGCCGAGGCCCTGTCGGTCTGGACCAGAATGAGCGCAAACTCCTCGCCGCCAATGCGCGCCGCGCGGTCGACCGTGCGGATCGCGCCGGCGATCCGCCGGGCGGCCTCCTTGAGGACCGCGTCCCCGGCGGAGTGGCCATGGAGGTCGTTGACGGACTTGAATCGGTCGAGGTCGACGATCACGAGCGCGAGCGGATTGCCGAAGCGCACCGAGCGCTCCTCCTCCTCGGCGAGGATCCGATCGTACTCCCTGCGGTTGAGGAGGCCCGTCAGCTCGTCGCGGGTCGCAAGCTGGCGCAGCGCCTCGAGCGTGTCGCCGAGCTTCAGCGCGTACCGGAGCGACCGCTCGAGTGAATGGGGCGAGATCTCGCCCTTCACCAAGTAGTCGAGGGCCCCCGCCTCCATCGCCTGGATGTCGATGTTGTCGGACGATTCGGCCGTGAGGAAGACGATCGGCGTGCGGCATCCGCTCGCGGCGGCCTCCTGAATCAGCTGGAGCCCATCCCGCTGCCCGAGGCGGTAGTCGAGCAGGCACACCGCGTAGGCGCCCGTCAGGAGCCTCGCAAGGCCGTCCTCGTAGGTCTCGGACCAGTCAAGCTCGTATGAGCCCCTCCTGAAGTTCCTGAAATGCTGCTGGAGCAGCCGGTACTGCAGGCGGTCGTCGTCAATGACAAGGACGCGGGTCATCTCTTCGTCGTCCCCCCTGAAAGGTCGGCCACCTTCGCCGCCAGTGCGGGCCCGATTCCCTGACGCGACCCGAGGCCGTCGCGAATCACGTTGACGAGCGCGCTCCCGACCACGACCCCGTCCGCAAGGGCCGCCGCCTGGGCCACCTGCGCGCGGGTCGATATCCCGAAACCCACGGCCACAGGAAGCTTCGAATGGGTCCGGATGCGCGCCACAGCCTCCCCGATGCCGCCCGCCAGCTGGTCGCGGACGCCGGTGACTCCCTCGCGGGACACGTAGTAGATGAAACCGGTCGCGGCGGCCGCGATCTTGGGGAGTCTCGAGTCGGGGGTCGTCGGGGCCACGATGCAGACGGTGTCGACGCCATGCCTCGCGCAGGCCGACGCCGCCTCGCGCGCCTCCTCGGGCGGGAGGTCAAGGATCAGGAGGCCGTCGACCCCCGCCGCGCGCGCCTCCTTGACGTAGGCGTCCACGCCGTTCGAGAACACCAGGTTGTAGTAGGTGTAGAACACGATCGGCACGTCGCTCGACTCCCGCACCCGCCTCGCAAGCTCGAATACCCTCGCGGCGGTCATCCCCGACTCGAGCGCCCGCTGAGCGGCGAGCTGGTTCGTGAGGCCGTCGGCCAGCGGGTCCGAGAAGGGAACCCCGAGCTCCAAGATGTCGCTCCCCGCGCCCACCACGGCGAGGCAGGCGGCGAGCGACGTGTCAAAATCCGGATCACCCGCGCAGAGATACGCGACGAAGGCCGCCCGGTTCTGGGCGGCGGCGCGGGCGAAGGCGTCTTTGATCCGTGGCATGGAACGCTCTTTCAAAGGCAATTCGCCCCTTCACGCCACTGAAAACTCAACGAGGACGGGCCGGTGGTCCGACAGGAACGAGCGCACGACCTCGCTGCGCACGGCCCGGCATCCCGGCGGCATGAACGCGAAATCGAGCGCACGGCGCGGCAGTGGCGACGGGAACGTCCGGCCGAGGAGGGGGTGCAGGCAGTAGTCGCCATAGTCTCTCAGGTGGCTCAGGAGCGCCGCCGTCGCGTCGTCATTCGTGTCGGGCACGTTGAAGTCGCCGCAAACGATCGGCGGCAGGGCCCACACGGCGCCCCTCTCCCGCTCCTTCAGCCGGAGCCAGTGGACGAGTAGGTCCAGCTGAAGAAGCCTCTTCCGCCTCGAGCTGTGATGGAGGTGAAGGTTCACGATCGGGACCACCCGGCCTCCGACGTCGATCTCGGCGAAGAGGAAGCCCTTCTCCCCGAGCCGGCGCTTCCCAAACACGATCGTCTCGGTCTCGGCGATCGGAAACCTAGACAGGATCGCGTTGCCGTAGCAGAGGTTGACGAGTCCCGACCTCCGGTTGTTGATCCCGAAGGCGGCGTGCTTGAATCCGGCGTGCGCCCGAAGGTAGTCCAGATGGTCGAAGCTACCCGCCCAGACGGAACATTCGTCCACCTCCTGCAGGGCGACGAGGTCCGCCCGGAGGTTGACCAGCAGGCCGGCGATTCGCCTTAGGTTGAAACGCATCCTTCGCGACGAGGTGAGGCCCTGGATCGGGTTCAGCCCCCGGCCGTGTGCGATATTGAAGGTCACCAGACGCAGACGCTGCGAGGACACGGCGCCATCCTATGGCCTTACCCAGCCGACTCAACCGGGAAACGGGTTGACAGGAGTTTCTGCGGCCGGGAAAGTCTCCGCTCCTCAAATTTACGGCGGTCATAGCTCAGCTGGTTAGAGCACAAGATTGTGGATCTTGGGGTCGCGGGTTCGAGTCCCGTTGGCCGCCCCATTTTAAAGCGAGGAACCTCAGCGAGTTCGACTGGAACCGTTGGTCGGGGAACAAATCTAGGGCCCGAAAGGGCCACGACTCGAGGAGTCGCTGCAGCGGCGAGGGCTTGTTATTGGCATCGAGCTTCCCCAGCTTCCCCCCTGCTCCCCGCTTGATGCCCGATACCCTATCAACGCCAAAAGGTGCGGTCTTTCTAAGCTATGCCTCACAGGACGCTGAATCCGCTAGGCGCATCTGCGAAGCCCTGCGCGCCGCGGGGGTCGAGGTCTGGTTCGACCAGAGCGAGCTTCGCGGTGGCGACGCCTGGGACCAGAGCATCCGCAAACAGATCAGAGAATGCGCCCTGTTCATGCCGATCATTTCAGCGCACACCCAGGAAAGGTCCGAGGGCTATTTCCGCCTGGAGTGGCATCTCGCCGAGCAGCGTTCGCTCCTGATTGCCAAGGGGCGGCCGTTCATCGTGCCGGTAACAGTGGATCGGAGCAGCGACCGCGGAGCCCTCGTGCCGGATGCCTTCCTCGCGGTGCAATGGTCCAAGCTGCCCGGGGGTGAGACTCCCCCGGCTTTTGGCGAGCGGGTGAGGAATCTCCTGGCCGGACCATCACGCGAGACTGCGCACCAAGTCCCGACAATGGCAGGCCCTTCCTCGCTTCTCCCGGCCAAAGCATCTCGTTTGTGGATAATTCCGGCCGTCGCAGGCGTGATCGCTTGTCTGGCCCTGGTCATCTGGCGGGAGTGGCGCAAGGCAGAGAACCCGTCCCAAGCGGTTCAAATCGCCCCGCCCCCTTCAGAGGCACAGCAGCTTGTCGCAAAGGCCTGGGAGCAACTCAACAAGACTGAGTTGGGCCCGGAGGAGCTGGAACTTGCGGATGGATTTTGCAAGCGAGCCGCCGAACTCGATCCGTTAAGCGCCGACGCATGGTCCGCGTGGGCGCAGGTCAATTCATGGTATATCTATCACAATTTTGACACCAGCAAGGAACGTCGGGAAGCAGCCCGCTCATGCGCTGCCCGTGCGCTCCAGCTGGCACCTGCATCGTATGAGGCACGCCTGGCCCAGGCCTGCTTTCTGGTCCGCGGCGCAACGGCCGGAACCGGGATGGGGGAGGTTTCGACGTTCGCCCCGGAAGCAAATAGGCTGCTTCATCAGTTGCTTCGAGAGAAGCCGGACGAGCCACGAGCATTGTTCACCTTGGCGATTCTGGAGCGAAATCTGGGCCACTTGGACGAGGCCCGAGCCGAGTTCTCCCAGCTCGCCAATAATCCCCATTTTTCGGCGACGGCCTGGAACGAGATTGGATGGATAGAATATCACACCGACTCATGGTCCGCAGTTGAAAAACCCCTCGAGCGTTCCCTTGCCATCCAGCCATTTTGGGGAAATCTCGGCCTGAAAGTGTATTTTTCCCTGTATTGGCGTGGGGCTGTCGCCTCGGCACGAGCCGCCATGGACCAGCTTCCCGTAACGGCTTTGCAGACGGACTTCGGTGCGGCGCTTGCGGATCTCGTATTTACCTACCAAAGGAAGCCCGACGAGTGGCTCAAGTTCAGCAACGGTATTGGACGCGATTGGTTTCGGTCAAACAGCCTCAATGGACCGGTTGCGGCCTACAATGGCTTCGCCCAGAAGATGGCGGGGCGGAACGAAGCCGCGCGCATTGAATGGCAAACGGCTCTGAAACAGGTAGAGCACGGCCTGGCCGATTGGCCCGCAAGTAAGGGTTTGCTACGTTGGAAAGGCAGATTGCTCGCCTACCTTGGGGATTATGGTGAGGCGGAAAAGGCGCTGAAGCTCGCGGCAGATTTTTCGGGGAAGCAGCCGGACCTTTTGGAGTTGAGAATCGAGGAGGGTAAACTTGACGCCGCTATGGGCATCCTGGAATCGGATCGGTCCTATACCGCAGCGATTCTCCGCCTCGACCCCTTCTTCGACCCATTACGAAACACCCCGCGTTTCAAATCACTTCTAGCACAGGCCGAAGCCGACCCCAAGAGGTCGCCGCAAGCACCAAGCAGCAACACGGCCACCGTTTCGCAGCCCGCTTCGCGGAATTGACGGGCAAGGAGCTTCAACTCGCTGGGTGAGCTATCCCAAAGAAAGCCACCCCCGCAAAGAGCTGTCGATCGCTCGCATATCGGATGCCGCCAACCTACCGATGGAGGTTGCAATCCGTTCCCGGCGCAGCGAGCTCACCTTGTCGACCATGACTTCTGAGGGCTCGTTTAGGCCATTGTTCTTGTCTGGGGCAATCATGATACGAAACATGCGCAGGCCTGTCAGGTGCGTTGTCAGCGGACAAACCGTTACAGACGCGTGGGATTCGAGATAAGGTCCCGCCTGTACGATCACGACTGGACGTGGCTTTCCGAAATCACCCGGAACGATAGCTGCAACGACATCCCCGCGCGCCAATATCATCGACCGGGAAGATCGCTCTCAATCATCTTGTCCCAGGCAGAATCCGGCCGATCGAGCTTCGTTGCCAACTGCGACTGGCGACGGGCCTCTGTTTCGTAAGCAGCTTGATCGTCCTCCCTCAAGTATGACTCAAGGGCGTCAATAATGACTCTGTTCCGGCCACTACCTGCCGAAACTGCCTTTCGATCTATCCTTCGCTTCAGATCTCGCGGAAGGCGAACGCTTGTGGTGATCGACTTTTGCACACGAGGATCTCTGAGTGTGTTGCACTGTGTTGCAACAAAGATTTGTATGGGTGCCCCCAAAATCTTTCTTGCGGCTTAATCAACCAAGCGATCGCGAACGAATGCTATCTTCTCCCGTCCATGCGGGCGACCTCGCCGAGGATTGCGGGGAAATCCTCGCAACGCCCGTGCCATAAATTGCCATAAGAACCCCGAGCTAAATCCACTTTGGGTCTCTTTTGCCCAGGCTAACCCATTCAGACGCCTGAGCACAAAATTGTGAATCTTGGGGTCGCGGGTTCGAGTCCCGTTGGCCGCCCCATCTTTGACGGCTTCAAGATGCCCCATGAGTGCGCACGATTGCCCCGTCCCGCGCTTTTGAGAGGGGTTGAGCCACTTGGGGGTGAAGGCGCAGGCTACTTCCAAATCCTAAGGTTAAAGCTGAGCTTGCGCCTTTCCAGCCATAGGCGCCAGTCGACAAAGAGAAAGGAGCATATCACCACAATGCCAGCCGTGCCCGTGACGATAGCCTTCCATGAGTAGATGCCACTAATGACGCCCGCCATGTTCCTGACGGCAAAACCTCCCGTTAGGACCATGAGAGCGTCACTGGCAAACTTCCCGACGAAGAAGGGCGGAATGACATAGAGCGGGCTGACGCGCGCGATGCCTGCAGCCGAAAACAGGGCGGTGGTTGAAAGGGGCAGAAGGGAATAGGTCAGGACGAATAGCCAGCTGCGCCAGATGTTCTGCTTCAGCTTTCTACCGACAAACTGAAGTTCATGGTACTTGTAATCCTTGATGAATCGTTTGGAGATTTTGGGCACATATAGCCCCAGAAGATACCTGCCCAATGTCGATCCGGGGACGCCAGCTGCCAGCACGATCCATGGATTGAGGTGAAACTTGACCAAAAGGAAAACCATGGCTGTCCACGCAGGCGGTGCAATGACCGGGATAAGATCGACCGCAAAGGATGCCAAGAACACCAAGACGTACCAGGCGGGATGGTCCAGCGCCTGCGAGGGTGCTACCACCGCAAGAATGCCCGAGGTCCAAGGCGCAGCAAAAGCGAGCGAGTCCATGGATCCAGGATTAGTCAGGCCTTGCCGGCCCGTTCGGCGTCTACACCGTCCCTCAGCTCTCCTGGTCGAGGGTCACGTTGTCGCAGGGGAGCATTAGATTGGCAACCCGGCGGCAGCCGATATCCGAATCAACTATGTTTATCCGCGCTGTCCTTGATACTGTCTCCGGCCTTTTCGACATCGGTACCGACTCCATGCATGGTTGCGCAACCCGTGGTCAGCGTGACCCATGCCGATGCGAGCACGAGCATTAGAACATATTTCTTCATCCAATGAGAATACCTTGGCAACCATTCGGTCGCTATGGGGTTGTTTCCGTATTGGCTCGAGTTAGGACAGCGGCGGCGTCACATCACGACGCAGTAAAAGGTCGCCACGAACAGGGAGGAACGCATGGAAATCGAGACAACACCCGCGCCGTAACCGCGCCGTCATTTCCCCCGAGGGAAACCGCATTCCTCCACTCTCCTGACGTATAGGTCTATCCTTCTGGCCGGGGCACAAAATTGCGAATCTTGGGGTCGCGGTTTCGAGTCTCGATGGCCGCCCCATTTTGATAGTTAGGAACTTACGAAACACGGGATCGTGTCAGTGACAACAGAGCACTGAAAGCCCTAGATCGTGACTGGTGTCGCGAAATCGAACGCAGAGGCTAGCTTTTCTCTCTGTCGGCAAATGACTCAGCGACCCGTGAAACTATTTCTAGGGCCATATTGGCCGGAAACATCCGAGACCTGCTCACCGTCAACCCTGCGTCGATTGGCTTCAACTGCTCTTTATCGTCGGTTTCGGAAAAAGCAAAACAGGCGGCAGGGGCCGCGCCGGATCGTGGTGTAGCGCCGGTTCAGGAATTCCGCGGCCGTTACGTGCGAGTCAAACACCCCAGAGCCTTCCCGATGCCATGGCTTCGTCCATTTCCTTAAATTTTTCCAACACCTCGGTGCGATACTCAGGCGAGACCGAAACCGCCTGCGCTGCAATTCGTTCGCAGTAGCCGCACGCCTGGCAGTCCGTGGAGGCGCAGTCACGGTTCCGAAAGCCGTCCAGGAAATTGTCCGGGATTTTCCGCGCATCCACCCGAATCGGGCACTCCGGCAGCGGTGAATGCCATCCTTGCAGGCGTGCGAGGTCGCGAAGCGGCTGGAGTCGAAACGGACTCACCTGCTGTGGTTTCCAGAAATGACGTAGACTCCAGAGCGATTCCCTGCGCACCGCTTGATTGAAGCCATACGATAGCAGCAGTTCCGCCAGATTTCCGTCGAACCGCCGATCGCTGTAGGCTTTGACGCGACGCAGTAGTTCCACCGATGGAATCCCCCGTTCGAGGATCTTGAAGGTCGTATACCCCATCGCTTCATAAGTGGCGAGGTCCTCCGGCCGAATCCAAGCCGATTTAATGAACTGCGACGGATCCGTGAGACGGGTCCGCGAACAACGCAGGAAGCAGTAGTCGATAAAGAGTGTGCCAGTCTCGTCAGACGCATGCGCGAAACCGTTCTGATGATAGGTTTGCATCGGACAGTTCATGAGGCAGGCGTGGTTCGCGATTAGCTCCAGATCGCAACGGACTGCTTGGCGGATGGCCGCCAACCGGCGAAAGTTACGGTTGATCGAGAAGCTCTCCAGCACGATCGCATCCGCCCCGAGTTCTTCCCAGAAGCGGGCGCGCCGGGGGGTGTCCACCTGGGCATAAATGCCGATCCTGACCTTGAACTCGGGGAAACGCCGTTTAACCAGTTCCAGCAAGAACGGGGTCGACACGGTGACCCGGCGCACGCCGAGTTCGCCGAGCTTGGTCAGCAGAGCGGCCACCCGTTTCTGCCACGGCCGTGTCCATTCGCGGTTGCCGAAACAGGCGCCGTTCAGGAGATAGTTGAAGGCAATGCCATGATGGTCGAGCAGGCGAATGTAGCTCTTCAGATCTTCCTCCGAAAGCGGTGTCGCCAGATAGCGAGGGCGACCACTGCTGACACCATCGTTGGGAAGCTTGCCGTAGATTTCATCCACCGGGTAGGCGGCGAGCGCCGGAACCAGTTCTGGATCGTAGTTTGCCGCCACCGAGAACTTGGTTGTTCGGGGCATCGCAAGCGCGTCAGCTGGATCGGAGGCGGTCATCTTCATGGAGGAGCGATCTCAGGCGTTCAGGAATGCCTGCTGTTCGGCATTGGGCATGTCTTCG
>Ga0265313_10001353_pt1 | contig 23081 bp, 25 predicted proteins | sample 4123metaG_FD_203122 | JGI IMG/M metagenome (GOLD analysis project Ga0265313, IMG submission 203122) | Rhizosphere microbial communities from Carex aquatilis grown in University of Washington, Seatle, WA, United States - 4-1-23 metaG | ecosystem: Host-associated > Plants > Roots > Rhizosphere >...
GGGCCCGCCGCGAAGAACAGACCCTGGCTACAGCAGGCGTCCGCGCGGCCGCGGGCCGTCAGTAGCAGGGGGAAGGTCCATTGACCACGTTGGGCGAGGTGAGCGCGCCGGTCGCGCCGCCAGCCACGGCGCCGATCGCGGCTCCGGCGAGCGGGGCGCCCGTGATGGCGCCGATTACCGCGCCACCGGCCGCGCCGACCCCGGCGCCTGTAAGCGCACGGCAGCCAGGTGTCTGGCCACAGCCCGAGAGCGCGATGCAAGTAACTGCGATCGATGCAAGCAATAATGAACTGCGCATGACGATCCCTCCGAAGTAACGGCCATCCATGGCCACCCACGCGATGTCGCGCTTCGTGACGGATCGGCAATCCCTGCCATCAAAATACCCCGAGATTTCCCCAAGCCTGCTGTTTTGTTGCGGCAAGTTACCGCACCGCCGACGGATAGCCGTTCGTGCGCTCGTCAAAGTGGGCGCGGCATGTGGGATGGTTACCTGGCGCAGCTGATGTTTGACACACAAGCGCCGATTTTTGCCACTGCAGCCGTCGATCGCTTTCACCATGTAGAAGCGCAGTGAACATCGGTGCCCACCTAACTGAAATTCATCTGGGGAGGAGCATCATGATGGTGCGCTTCTCGGCGTACGCGTTCGTAGCCCTGGCATTCGTGGTTATAGGCACCTTCGTCGGCAATTTGATGCCGCTGCCGTGACCACGGCAGGAGTCTGGACCTAAGCAAAGACTCGCTGCTGTTGCCCTTCACACGGCGAGTCCATGGCGTGGCCCCCTCGTCCACGCCGACAGCCGCCGCTGGCCCCCATCAGCGGCCAGCGGCGGCCCCATTCTTGCCTGCATGGCCTGCATGGGTGAAGCTATCCCTGGAAAATCCGCCGCCGTTCGACCGGCACAGGGGGACGCTGATGTGTACCCGTCGCGGCTTTGTTCTCGGCAGCCTTTCGGCGCTGGCAGGTTGCAACATCCTGCCGACCAATGTGCAGGTGCCGACAAATCTCTATTCGCTGCGGCCCAAGAATCAGTTCCCCACCGACCTGCCGACCGTGCGTTGGCAGCTCGTGGTGGAGCTGCCGACGGCCGCGGCGGGAATCGACACCTCCCGCATCGCCCTCAGCCATGACCCCTTTGTCCTCGAATACTTCGCCAAGGCCGCATGGACCGACAATGCGACGGGAATGATCCAGACCCTGCTCGTCGAGTCCTTCGAGCGCACGGGAAAGATCGTGGCCGTCGGACCAGAATCGGCCGGGCTCAGGCCTGACTACATCCTCAAGACCGATCTGCGCGCATTCGAGGCCGACTATCGGGGCACGGACCCGATTCCAACCGTCGTTGTCCGCGTGAGCGCCAAACTGGTGGCCATGCCTCAACGCCGGATCATTGGCGCCGTCACGTCGCAGAAATATGCCAAGGCGACAGGAAGCAAGTTTGAAGACATCTTGAACGCCTTCAACGACGCGCTCGGGCATGTGCTGCGGGACGTCGTCGTCTTTACCTTGACGACGCCGCCCGCCGGGTAAGGCAAGCGGAGACTGCCGCGCCACGGACGGCCCGGCCGTCACGCCTGCTGAGTCGAATGTTTCCTTGCGGCCCGCGGGCGCAGGAATTCAAGCCCCTCGCGCGTGCAATGAGTTGGTGGCCAGGCCGAGACACACCCCACTTTGGGCGAACGGGAAATAGGGTCGAGATGAAGGTTCATAACGCCTTTGCCGTCGCCTATGTGATGCTGGCGATGCTTGCGGCCCAGCCGGCGGGCGTCGCGGCGGCCGACGAAGTGACGACCGCCAGATTTGTCCGGGAATGCCGGTCGAGCGTCGAGGACTGCAAGCTGATGGTGGACGAGGTCGCCATGGACAGCAATGCGAGTTGTGCCCCCAGCGTCGACCAGGTCGTCGCCGAGATCAGCCGGCATCCCGAATGGTCCGGCCAGCCATGGGCCGAGAGCGTACAATCGGCCATCGAGGCAATCTGCAAGCAATGAGCGGACGACTTGAGTCTCGAATTCAAGCAGGGGCTTTCGCCGTAGTGGCCCCATAGAACGCTCACGTCTAGGCGCTTAGATGGCATCCCGCCCGGCGCCGGCCCCGGAGATACTCCTCGATCAGCTCGGCCAAGCGCCGGCGGCCGAAGCTCGGGAAATGGCCGCCATGGATGGTGCTTGCCGGCAGACCGGCCAGGCGCCGGAGCGAGGCTTCGTAGTCCCCATGATTGGAGTGATAAGCGTCGTCGATGAGCGGCCCGTCATAGACGATGTCCCCCGAGAACAGCAGGCCGGTCTTCGCCTCCCATAGCGCAATGCCGCCGGGCGAATGGCCCGGCGTGTGGATCACCTGGAAGGTGCGGTTCCCCAGGTCGATCACGTCGCCGTCGGCGAGCAGCGCCGTGGCTGGGGCCGGCCGCACGCAATAGGTCGCAGCGTCCCAGCCCGGTGGCAGGGCATCGAACATCTCGTCCGTGGCGTAGATGTCGGCCAGTGTCCATTCCCGGCGCGGATCGGCGAGGATGTTCGCCTCGTCACGATGAATCCGGCGATCCTCGAACTCGTGATGGCTGCCGATATGGTCGAAGTGGCCGTGGCTCGCCACGCAAATGATGGGCCGGCCGGTCAGCAGCGTGACATGGGCGCGCAGCGGCACTTGACCCAGCCCGGTATCGAACAGCAAATCCCGATCGCGCCCGCGCACATGCCACATGTTGCAGCGGAAGAACGGCTTGATCGCGGGCTCGTGGAAGAGGGTGACGTCCTCGCCCTTGGCGATGGTCTCGTACCAGCGCTCGGCGCCGATGACCTTCAGTTCAGCCATTGCGGGATGATAGTGCAACGACGGAGCCGAGTCGCCAGTCAGCTTTGCGGTCAGCGCGGCACGAGCATCGGGGTCGCGCCGCTGAGCGACATTCGGCTGTTGACCTCGGTGAGCACGAGGACGAGTCCGGGCACCTGAAAGCTCACGCGTACTCCACCGATGTCCGTAAATTGTGGATTGGGTTGGAGCTTCACCACGCCGTGTTGTTCCACGTGGTAAAGGCCGTCGCCACCAACCGCCCATAGGCCTTCGCCCGCGGCAGCCAGGCCGAAGAAGCCGATCGTGCAGAAGGGCTCGCCGTCGCTGTTGACTGCGTTGGAATATTGCTTCTCGCACGGCTTGTAGTACAGCCGCTCGACACCGCCGCCGCATACCGTCACCAGTCGACCATGCATCTCCATATGCACGAGGCCGATTGCCACGATGACGCAGCCGCTTTTCCACGGATCGGCCGCGATGCCGTTCACGGGGTCGCAGTCCGTGTTAAGAGGCCCTTCGCACAGCCCCCCGCCCGCATTGCATTGAATGATTGCCGCCGTTCCGGTGCCGCGGTCCACGCTTGCCATGCCTCCGCCCCATTCCCCCGCGTTGAAGCCAAGGAACAGCTCATCGCGTGTGGCATATGAAGCGCTCACCCGCCCATATCCAAGCTTCCCCGATAGCATGACAGCAGATTTCCCCGCCGGCGTTATCGTGATCAGCCGACGCGTGGTCAGAAACATGATCTCGTTGGCTGCACAATTCATGGCGATGAACTCATCGCCCTCCCGGGGAATTGTGGCTTCGAGCGACCATGCGGACGCGGTATGACGGAGGATCGTCCACGCCAAGTTATCGCCGGGAGCGCCGGTCAAGACGGCAGGGCTTCCGCCAAGCACGCAAAGATCCAAAACCCGAGCCGGGTAGGATTCGACAACACGACGCATCTCCCGTTCCCGCACAACGGAGAGCTCGCCTGCGTCCGAGAGCATCCAAAGCCGCCCCTCGGCAAACACCGCTCGCGTGAGGAAATCTTGCTGACCGGGCCGTTTGGGCTGCAGGGCGGAGCAGATGCAGGGGGTGGTGATCAGCAAAATTGCCAGTAGCAGTCCGCGGACAGTCATCGTTCGTCCCTTGAAACCGGTCAAGCGCACATCCTTCGGGGAATATCGCACCCGTTACGATAACGCACTTCCGTAGGCACTCTACCGGAACAGGTATCATTCTTCCATCCCCCACGTCGCGACCCCATTGCCGCAGGGCCACCCTGTTGCGTGTGCACAAATCCAACTGCACGCAGCATGAAATTGACGCCGCCCAGCCGAATTCCGCTCGGATTCGGTTTCAGGACTCCGGCGGCTAACGCGTCAGCAGCACGAGGTCGCCGGCGGTGCAGCTGAGCTTCAGCACCATGCCCGGCTCGATCACTGCCTGGGGCGGCAGGCGCAGCACGAAATCCTGCGCCGGCGACTGGCACGAAGCCAGCACGCGGTAGTGGGCGCCCTGGAACACCGCTTCCCGTACCCGCGCTTCGCCCAGCGCGATTTCGCCGCCGGCTTCGGCCCGGATGTTCTCCGGCCGTAGAATGAGGGTCACCCGGCTGCCGGCCTCGAGATCGCCCGTCACCGGCAGATGTCCCACGGGCGTTTCGACCAGCAGGCAGTGGGCCGATGCCCTCTCCGCCACGCGCCCTTCGAATTGCGTGCTTTCGCCCATGAAGGTCGCGGTGAAGCGGGTCGCGGGCCTGGCGTAGACGCGCTGGGGTGGCCCCATGTCCTCGATCCGCCCCTTGTTCATGACCACGATCAGGGAGGCGAGCGCCATGGCCTCCTCCTGGTCGTGGGTGACGTGGACGAAACTGCGGCCGGTGCGTCGCTGCAGGTCGAGAAGCTCGTCCTGCATCTGCCGGCGCAGGTTGAGATCGAGGGCACCCAAGGGTTCGTCCAACAGCAGGATCTCGGGTTCGACCACCAGGGCGCGGGCGAGCGCCACCCGCTGGCGCTGGCCGCCCGAGAGTTCATGGATGCCGCGGCGATCGAAGCCGGCAAGCCCGACCATCTCCAGCGCCGCGCCGACCCGCCGGCGCTGCTCCGTCCCCGCCACGCCGCGGATGCGAAGGCCGAAACCGACGTTGCCGGCCACCGTCATGTGGGGGAAGAGGGCATAGTCCTGGAACACCGTCGTGGTCGGCCTGACGGCGGGCCCGAGCGCGGTCACGTCCCGGCCGGCGATGGTGATGCGTCCGGCGCTTGGGAAGGTGAAGCCGCCGATGACCGAAAGCAGGGTGGTCTTGCCGCTGCCCGATGGTCCCAGCAGAACGACATAATCCCTGGCGCCGACGGCAAGGGATACGCCGTCCAGAGCGACCACCTCGCCATAGGCCTTGCGCACGTCCTCGACGACGAGATGGGCGTCTCCCCTCATCGGCGCTGCCTCAGGAGCAGGAGTTCCACCACCACCATGAGCAGGATCGAGCAGAGGAAGATGAAGGAACCGGCGGCATTGGTCAGCGGGCTGACGCCGCCGCGCAGCAGGCTCAGGATCACGACCGGCAGGGTGACGTCGAAGCGCGTGTTGAGAAGGGCGATCAGGGTCTCGTCCCAGGACAAGGTGAAGCAGAGGCAGAAGGCGGCGATGAGCGCCGGCGCGATCATCGGCGCCGTGATGCTGAAAAGCACCCGGAAGGTGGAGGCGCCCAGGTCCCGGGCGGCGGCTTCCACGCGGCGCTGGTGCTCGCCCAGCTGGGCGAGGCAGATGACGAAGGCGAGCGGCATGTTGACCACCACATGACCGACGACCACCGTGCCGAGCGAAGGGCTGAGGCCCAGCCATGACGCACTCACCAGCAAGCCCATGCCGATGAGGAGATAGGACACGGCCAGAGGCAATATGACGATCGCCTGGATCGCGCGCTTCAGTGGGAACTCGTAGCGAGCGATCCCATAGGCCGCGAAGAAGCCGAGCAGAACGGAGAGAGCCGACGACGATCCCCCGACCAGCAGGGAATTGGTGAAGCCGTCCACCAGCCGGCCATCGGCGGAGGCCGCCTGATACCAGCGCAAGGACGGGCCGTTGAAGGGCGGCGCCGGCAGGTCGCCCGACTGGAACGAGAACAGCACCAGCACGATCACGGGCAGGAATATGAAGCCGTAGCAGAGCGCCATGTAGAGGGCGCTGAGCGCGGTTCCGGCTCCCGGCCAGCGCATGCGCCGGGTCACAGCCGCGCCATCCTGAGCCAGCGCTGCATGGCGAGATAGGCGAGCGCCACCACCAGGGTCAGGACAAGAGACATGACCGAGGCCATGGGCAGGTTGAGCTGGCGCTGAATCTGCATCATCACGACCTGGGGCAGCAGCAGGCCGCGGAACCCGCCCAGGATCTGGGGCGTCACGAAATCCCCGATGCAAAGCACGATGGTGAGAAAGGCGCCGACCGCGATGCCAGGGATGCTGAGCGGCAGGGTGACCGAAAGAAAGCAGCGCCAGGCCGAGGCGCCGAGGTCGCGCGCCGCCATGACGTAGTGCGGATTGATCTGCGCCAGGTTGGCGTAAATCGTGAGCGCGTTCAACATGATGAAAAAATGGACGAAGCCCAGCTCGGTCGCCTGAGGATTGTAGGCGAACAGGATCGCGTGATCGATCACGTGGAGTGCCAGCAGGGCGTGATTGATGAAGCCCACCGGCGAGAGGGCGAGGAGCCAGGCATAGGAGCGCACGACATAGGAGGTCCAGAACGGCAGTATGGCGAAGGCAAGCGCCAGACGCCGCCAGCGCCTGGGCACCACGCGCGCGATGCCATAGGCGAAGGGATAGGCGAGCAGGCTGCTGGCCACGACGACCACCACGGTGGTGACCACGGAATTCCACAGCGCCGCGGTGAAGGCGCTCTCGGCGAAAAAGGTCTCGTACGCCCCAAGGCCAAGCGGCCCGGGACGCCCGTCCGGACCCAGCGGCATCAGGCTGTAGGCCGCCATGATCACGATCGGGGCGGCGAAGAAGAGCAGGATCCAGGCGACCGCCGGCAGCGCGAAGCCGAGGCCGGCGAGCCGGGCGCGCGCCTGCGCCCGGCTTTCCGCGGTTGGCGGGGAAACGCCCGCTTTCACTTGCCTTGCATCACCTCGGCCCAGAGCGCCTGGAGCTTCTGGTCCATCTCCGGCGTCATCTGCAGATAGGGATAGGAGACCTTGATGTAGCCCGGCTGATCGTCCCAGCGCAGGATCGCCTTCTGGTCCGCCGTGAGGGAAGCCTTGCTGTTGGCCGGCATGCCCCAATAGCAGGACGAGGTGGCGAGCTTCGCCTGGCCGTCCGGGCTCAAGATGTACTGGATGAACTTGACGCCCAGGTCCTTCTGTTTCGAGGTGGCGAAGACGCCGAGGCCCTGCTGCCAGCGGATGCCGCCCTGCTTCGGAATGATGTAGGTCAGGTTCGGCTTGTCCTTGGCCAGGCCCGCCGTCACCCATTCTCCGCCGCCCACCAGGATATCGACGGCGCCTGTGGCGAGCGCCTGCTGCACCGGCGTCACGTCGCCGACCATGGCCGCGTTCGCCTTCAGCGCCGCGAGCTTGTCCTTGATCGCCGGCAGATCCGCGTCCGTGATCGCGGTCGGATCCTTGCCGATGGCGAGCGCCACATATTGGATCTCGGGCACATAGTAGTCATAGACCGCGACCTTGTTCTTGTATTTCGGATCCCAGGGCGCCTCGATGTCGGACATCACGTCGTCGGAGACCACCGACTTGTCATAGGCAACGGTGTTGTAGCCGAACTTCTCGGGCACGGTGTACAGCACGCCGTCGAGCGAGCTCAGTTTCGGATTGGCGATCTCCGCCGGGATGTCGGCGAAGGGATAGTCCTTGGCGTCCAGCGCGCTCAGCATGCCCATCTTGGCGAGCCGCCCGGTATCGGTCTGGTCCATCACCACCACGTCCCAGTCCCCGGGTTTCGACTGGCCGAGCACGGCCAGGATCTGGGCGGTGCTGGAGATGTCCTTGAAGTTGACTTTGACGCCGTTGGCGGCCTCGAACGGCTGAAGGAGCGTCGGGTCCTCGTGATCGCACCAGGTGAGCACATTCAGGCTCCCGTCGGCCCGGGCGTCGCTGGGCACCGCCATCTGGGTAGCGAGAGCGGCGGCGAAGACCACGGGGGCCATGGCCCAGGGAACTATGACACTGCGGAGCATCGAGCGCGGATTCATGGCGTCCTCTCCCTGTGACAGCGGATTTGCGTTGCTTGTCGCAAAAAAATGAATGAGCTATAAATTTGGGTCAAGCCCTAAAATATTCATCGGGTCGTCATGGCGGGATTGCGCGAAAGACAAAAGGCGGATCGGCACCGGGATATCCTGAAGGCAGCGGGAATGCTCTTCCGTCGCCAGGGCTTCGCCGCCACCAGTATCGAGGAGATCGCCGAACAGGCCGGGCTCTCCGCCGGCACGGTCTACAACTACTTCGCTTCCAAGGGCGATCTGCTGCTGGCCCTGGTCGCGCTCGACGGCGCCGAAGTGCGTGCCGCCGGTGCCCGGCTCGTGGCCCGTCCGCCGGCCGATCCCATCGCGGCGGTCAGCGCCCTGCTGGAAGGTTACGTCGATCACTCTCTGGTCCATCTCGATAAGCGGATGTGGCGCCAGATGATGGGCATGGCCTTGAGCTTCGCCGAAACGCCGCTGGGCGCAGGCTATCGCAGCCTCGACCGAAAGCTGGCGGCGCAAGTGGTCGCCCTCTGCCGGGCCCTGCAGCAGCGCGGCGACCTGCCGCCGGACATCAGTTCGGAGGATGCCGGCCAGGTGCTGTTCTACGTCTGCAATTCCCTGTTCGTGGAATTTGTCGCCGACGACGCCATGCCGCTCTCCAGCCTGAAGAAGCGCATGTCGCGCGAGGTGAAGCTGGTCTTTCGGGGGCTTCGCGACGTCGCGGTGCGCCGGTCGCTGCCCAAGCGCCGCCGGCGGGTCGCGGGGGCCGGGCTCGTCACGTCGGCCGACCGCGCGGCCTAGCCCGGGTTTCTCCCGGGCCTGGCTCAATCCAGCGCCTGGTCCAGATCGGCGATCAGGTCGCCGGTCTGCTCGATGCCGACCGAGAGGCGAAGCAAATCATCGGGCACCTTGCTGTGGGGGCCTTCGACGCTCGCCCGGTGCTCGACCAGGCTTTCCACCCCGCCGAGGGACGTCGCCCGGGTCCAGAGTTTGACTCTCGCCGCGACACGAAGCGCGGCCGAGCGGCCGCCGGCGACCCGGATCGACAACATGGAACCGAAGCCGTCGGTCATCTGGCGCGCGGCGACGTCATGCCCTGGGTGACCGGAAAGACCGGGATAGAGCAGGACCGCGACCCTGGCGTCGCCGGCGAATCGCTCGGCGATCGCCATGGCCGAAGCGGAGCTTTGCCGGACCCGTACATAAAGCGTGCGCATGCCGCGCAACAGCAGCCAGGCTTCGAACGGACCCGGCACCGCGCCGGCCTGGCCGCGCAGATCGGCGATCCGCTGCCAGTATTCATCCGCCTTTCCGGCCACGAGCGCACCGCAGAGCACGTCGCTATGGCCGTTCAGGTATTTCGTCGCCGAATGCATGACCAGGTCCGCGCCGAGCGCCAGCGGCCGGGTATGCACCGGCGTCGCCGCGGTGCTGTCGATGGCGAGCCTGGCACCGGCCTTGTGCGCGATCGCGGCCAGGCCGGCGATATCCGCGATGCTCCAGGTCGGGTTTGCCGGCGTCTCGGCCCAGATGAGCCTGGTGCGCGGTTTCACCGCGCTTGCCACCAGGGCCAAGTCGGTCATGTCGACGAAGTCGACGGCGAGGCCCTGGCGCTGACCGAAATCGATCAGCCATTGCTTCAGGCCCCAATAACCTTCGGCTGGAGCCAGCGCGTGGTCACCGGGGGCAAGTGCCAGAAAGGCAGCCGTCGCCGCGGCCATGCCGCTGGAAAAGAGCAGGGCGCCTGCCCCGCCTTCCAATGCCTTCAACAATGCCTCGGGCTGATCGTAGGCCGGCGCCTGGGCGCGGATGTATGAGCGGCCCCCCGGCAGGCTCTGGTCCGCCGCCCGCTCGAAAGTGGTGGCGAGATGGATCGGCGGTACGATCCCATGGGCGCCGGGTTCGATCCAGCCGAGGCCGCGTGCGGCCAGCGTCGCCGGATCCAGGGGTTCGTTCGCCTTGGGGTCTTTGGCGTTCATCGGGCTCTCGAATGGGCTAGGGTCCGTCGGGACGCATGCTGGCGAAGCGCGGCCGGGGATGCAAGTTGGCACCTTGGGGCACCCCGGCTATTCTGCCCACCGGGAGTCCGGAGATGAGTCGATGATGCGCACATATCTGGCGGCGGTGGTCGTGGTGGCGGCCCTGATCGGCGGCCTCGCGCCGGCCGGGGCCGACATGAGCGGCTCGGGCGGAAATTCCAGGGACACCAATCCGAATCAGCGTTCCTTGGACGACAAGCGGGTCGATCAGATCTCGCTCAAGACCGACATCAACGCCCTCGTAACCAAATTGGTCGTGATGACGCCGGACTGCGTCTTTCGTGGCAGCACCGATGGAACCACGCGGCGCAACGTCAACCGCCTGGGCTTCACCCAGGATCTGCCGCTGATCGGCGGGCTGTTCGAGCAGACCCCACGCCAGGACGATCTCACGGCAAGCAATCAGCTTGGCCTCTCATTCCTGAAGGACGGAACGATCTTCGTCGATCTTCGTCCCTCGGCCGGCACGGGCGCGCCTGACCCGGGGCTGCTGACGGCGCTGGCCGACGGCCCGACGGGCGGCGAGAGCCAGGTCTTCGCGGTCGCCCGGGGCGCGCCCGCCCTGCAAAGCGTCGGCGTCCTCAATCGCGATTTCGAATTCCTCGTCCGCCCGGGCAATTTCACCGCCCTGGCGCCGATGGGACGGCATTGCGGCGCCAACGCGCTTGCCGACCTGCCGCCCATCGGTTCCCTGTTCGACAAGCCGCTGGGGGCCGTCTATCTGACCCAAGCCGGGCTCATCGTCGTCGCCAAGCCCAGCATCATCGGCGGTTATTGAGGCTGCCTTCGGCCGCATGAAGAAAGCGATCATCGGCCTGCTGTGCCTTGCCGTGCTGCTTGCCGGCAGCGCATGGGGCTATGTCCACTTCATGTTCGACCAGCCCCGGCCGATCGATTGCGACCTGCCCTTGAAGCCGCGCTGCCTCGCCGAGGCGGCGCGTCTGAACAGCGAGCCGGGCGGCATTGCCGGCTTTTTCGGTCTCGATCGAATGCTGCCAGGCGAAGCGCCGGACGATGCCGTGCTCGACGCGCTCGCCCAATCAGGCGACTTCGAGGCTGCGAGCGCCGTGGCCGCGAAGCTCCCCTCGCCCGCCGTTCGCGCCGCCGCCTATCGCCGCCTTGCCGTCGATGCCGCCCGGGCTGGCAAAAAGGCCGAGGCAAAGGCGGCAGCCGCGGCCGCAGTGGCCAATGCCGCGCTCTTGACCACCGACTCCCCCCGACGGCTGGAGGCCGCCGGCGACGCAGCGGTCGCCGAGGCCGCAGCCGGCGACCTGGCGGCAGCCCGCGACCGGCTTTCGGCTTCGGTCGGCAGCGCGACCGTGCTGGCCGATGGGCCCGACAGGGATGATGCATTCGCCGCCCTCGCACCCGCCATGGCGGTCGTCGCGGAGGGAAGCGAGGCGCTGGGCACAGCGCGAAAAATCCGCGATGCGGCGAAGCGCAACCAGGCCTTCGCGGCCATCGCCGTGGCACTGGCCGCGACCGGCGATCCTCTCATCGACCGCGCCATCGCCGCCATCACCAGCACCGCCTGGCGCGTGATCGCTCTTGCCCAATCCGCCGAAGCCGCACAGGCGGCCGGGCAGGCCGATAGCGCCGCCGCCAACCTTGCCGCGGCGGCGGCCCTCGCTTCGGCCATTCCTGACGCTCCCGCGGCCGATCGGGATTCGCCCTATGGCGCCCTGGCGCTCGCCGAGGCCGAGCTCGGCCGCCTGGATGACGCCTCGGCTAGTCTGCAGGACTGTGGTGGCGATCTTTCCAGGCTCCCGGTGCTGACCGAAATCACGGCCCGCCGGGCTGCCAGCGGCGATAGCGACACCCTCAAGACCCTTGATCAGGTCCAGGCGATCGTCACCCATCTGGATGGCACCTCCGACTATACTGCCGCCCAGGGCTGGCTCGCCGCCGCTCAAGCCGCTCTCGGCGATGGCGACGGCGCACTCGCCACCCTTGACGCCATTCAAGGCGGGCGCGCCCGGGCCTTTGCCCTGGCCCGGGTTGCCGTGGCGCTGGCTCGGGCTGGGCAAAGCTGAACCATCGGACCGCTCCCGCGTTGTTGTTACAGCGCCCTGGTTGACTTGGTGGTACGGTCGCCGATCAGGGAGCCGTCAACAAATAAGGAGAGCTGCGATGACTGCGTCAGCCAAGAGCTCGCCGTCGGACGAAAGCGGCGCCGATATCGACAAGATCAAGGAAGACTTGGCGACCCTGAGGAGCGACCTGGCCGAGCTCGTCAAGGGCATCAAGGCAGGCGCCTCCGACCACATGACCAAGGAAGCCTCCCGGATCTATGACAAGCTCATGGCCGAAGGCGAACATTCCCTGGATGCCGTCACGCGCGAGGTTAAGGAGCGCCCGCTTGCGAGCCTCGGGATCGCGCTTGTCATCGGCTTCATCTGCGGCCGGGTCCTCTCCCGGTGAGCTGAGATGCGCCCCGGCGGCCTCCTTGAGATCGGGCTGGCGGTGCTGTTGCGGACAATTGCTGCCGGTTCGATCCGCAGGACGTTGTTCCGCGTCGCCCTCCTCGCCGCGCTCGCGGCTCTCGCCGGCCTGGCTTTCCTGGCCGCCTTCGCGGCGGCGGCTGCAGCCTTGTGGCTATGGCTTTCGGCTGAATTGGGGCCCGTTCACGCGGCGCTTATCATGGCCACCGGCTTCGTCGCCCTCGGCGTCGCGATGCTGCTCGCTTTCTGGCTGGCTGCCCGGCGGCCCCGGCGACGCGGCGTGGCCGATGGCTTGCTCCATTGGCTCAAGGTCCAGTCGAGGGAGCATCAGGACGAACTCATGCTGGCCGCGGTCCTTGTCGGTCTCGTCGCCGGAATGGCCGGTTCGAAGTCCTCGCAGGCGAAGCCGAACAACTAGATCGCTGCTTGCCCCATCAGTGTGCGGCTGCATAGCGTCTTGATCCCAATGGGCCGGAACCTCCGCCGCCGGGCGGCTCTCCCGATCCCGAAAGCCTGACGACCCGCGGAAACGGAAGCCTGGGCGGCAGAGATGAGGCTTGCCACGGCGAGGAAGGGGATGCGATGAAGGTCGCGTCCGGCCTTGCGGGCGGCCGCCAGCCGGTGAACGGTGTACCCATTCCCCGAGAGCAATTGGCCCGGGGAACACAATTCACAAACTTGGATCGATGCGCTCAATCACGGACTATCGGATTGCCGAGTGGATGGCGGGAACCCCGTTGGTTCACGGGTTCAAGCTCGGCCGGAATCGCCTGATCGGGAGTTATTTCTGCGCCCAGGATCGCGCCAAAGGCGCGGCGCTGATCGAGAGCCGGCCCGAGCTCGCGGCCAAGACCCTGATCTGCGTCATCGCATTCAACGTTCCCTGGATCATCGAGCTGCTATTGGGCTCTGCCGGCCGTCTGACGGACGCGGCCCTGGTCATATTCGACAACTCGCGAGATCCGGCGGCCAGGCGCGAGATCGAGCGGATCTGCCGCGAGCGCGACACCGCCTATCTGGCGCTGCCCTTCAATCCGGAGCGCCATCCCTGCCGGTCCCATGGCCTGTCCATGAATTGGGCCTACTACAATGTCGTCAGGGTGGCGAAGCCGCGGGTCTTCGCATTCCTGGATCACGACCTCGTGCCCACTGCGGTCTACGACCTGGCGGGCAAGGTCGCCCGCCAACCCGTCTACGGCTTGCTGAAGCAGTCGTCATGGGGCTGGCATCTGTGGGCAGGCTTCTGCATCTTTGATTTTGCGCAGGTCAGCGCCTATCGGCTGGATTTCAATCACGACATTCCACGCCGCCTCGACACCGGCGGACGCAATTGGCATGCCCTTTACCGCCACCTCGATCGGCCAAAGATCGCATTTGCGAAATCTGAACCGTCCTGGATCGCCGGCGCCGGCGACGGTGAACCGGCGCTCGCCGAAATCATCGACGACACGCTGCTTCACATCGCCGGAGTGGGTCACGGGAACAGGCGATTCGCGCCGGTCCGTCCACAGCTCTACAAGAGCGTCATGAATGCCATCGGGGGCGGCGCCGATATCTCCCAGTTCTTGGTGGCGCCTCCCTGATCGGCATCTGATCTCCGGGCCGCAGGCTCGCCCGCTCACCTCGCCTGGTTGTCACGCAACGCGCGCTGCGTCGTTGCATGAAGATCCAGCCAACCCCTGCCGATCAACCAGCCCCGATTGGTCGCCTTGCCCCAGCGACGCAGCAGGTAGCGGGCCATCGCATTCATGTGCGGCAGCTTATTCCAGATTTCCATGCGCCGGGCGAAGCCGTCAAAATCCGTCCAGAAGTCGGGCCTGAGCTCGAGGCCGAAGAGCCCGCTCATCTTTCCGTGAAAGACGACGTTTGCGAAATCGCCCTCCCGGGGAGGACGCGGGGGACGCCAAAGGCGCAAATGGCCCTGGTTGACGATCTGGAACCGGTCGTAACCCGCTTGCTGCAGAAGCCGGGGCACTTCGAGGGAATCAAACTCCACCGAAACGAATTCCGGGCGGCGTTCTGCGCCAATGAGCTGTTCGGCAAAAATCCGGTCGGCGCCCTCCAGGTCGCATTTTGCGTAGTACGGAACGCCATATTCATTGAACAGATTGCCAAGCGTGGTTGTTTGCACCTCGACCCGTCGGCTCGGCGACCCATCCCGCTCGGCCATCTCAATGAAGATGCTGCTCCAGAGCGTGGATTCGTCACGGATGTGAAAGGGCACGGATGCATCGGCACCGGTCCATAACGCCTTCTCGACCAGGTGCAGGCGCCCGGCAGCAATATCGGCCGCAAAGTCGGAGCGAGCCTGCCTGCACAACAGCGGGTTCGCTTCGAGAGCCACGACGCGGAATCCCTTGTCGAGATAAAACCGCGCGTCGTGGCCCTCGTGCAGGCCAAGGTCGTAGACCAATCTCCGAGCGGTCAGTCCAGCCTCTCATGGCTTCGCGGGCCGAAGCCGCTTGCCGAGCATCGTGCGAACCGGGAAACCTATCTTGATGCAGTGGGCGGCCCCTGCAAATGAGTTTTTCGTCGGCATTTTCCGCCGGAGCAGGTGCCGGTTCGATGCGGAACATGCGACGGCACCAGGCGATTGAGGGCACATCCGGATTCAAGCGGACGGGAACATGCCCCGCGGCGGCATCCGGCCGTTCCCCCCAGTTCAGCCCGCGAGCTTCTTCTTCAACAGTTCGTTGAGCAGCGCCGGGTTGGCCTTGCCGCCGCTCGCCTTCATCACCTGGCCGACGAAGAAGCCGAACAGCTTCTCCTTGCCGGCGCGGTACTCGGCCAGCTTGTCGGCCTGCTGGACCAGGACCTGGTCGATGACGGCTTCGATGGCGCCGGTATCGGTCACCTGGCGCAGGCCCTTCTTCTCGACGATCTTGGCCGGCGCTTCGCCCGTCTCTACCATGTCGACGAAGACGTCCTTGGCGATGCGGCCCGAGATGGTACCGTCGGCGATCAGGTCGATGAGACCGCCGAGCGCCGGCGCGGTGACAGGCGAGCGCGCGATATCGAGGCCCGATCGGTTGAGCGCCCCGAACAGCTCCGAGATCACCCAGTTGGCGGCCAGCTTGGGATCCCGTCCCTTCGCCACCGCCTCGTAGAAATCCCCCGTTTCGCGATCCGCCACCAGCTGGCCGGCGTCATAGGCCGAAAGTCCGTATTCGCGGCTGAGCCTGGCCTTCTTTGCGTCGGGCAGTTCCGGCAGGGATGCCTTCAGCCTTTCGACCCAGGCCGGATCGAGGTCGAGCGGCAGCAGGTCCGGATCGGGGAAATAGCGATAGTCGTGGGCATGCTCCTTGCTGCGCATCGGCCGGGTGATGCCACGGCCGGAATCGAACAGGCGAGTCTCCTGCTTCACCGTCCCGCCGCCCTCGATGAGCTCGATCTGCCGGCGCGCCTCGTATTCGATCGCCTGCTGGACGAAGCGGATGGAGTTGACGTTCTTGATCTCGCAGCGCGTGCCCAACGCCTCGCCCGGCCGGCGGACGGAGACGTTCACGTCGCAGCGCAGGCTGCCCTCCTCCATGTTCCCGTCGCAGCTCCCGATGTAGCGCATGATCGAGCGCAGCTTGCGGATATAGGCGGCGGCCTCCTCGGCCGAGCGCATGTCCGGCTCGGACACGATCTCCATCAGCGCGACGCCGGCCCGGTTCAGATCCACGTAGGTGCGATCGGGATGCTGGTCATGCAGGCTCTTGCCCGCGTCCTGCTCAAGATGCAGGCGCGTGACGCCGATCTTTCGCGTTCTCCCGTCGGCAAGATCGATCTCGATCTCGCCCTTGCCGACGATCGGCTGCTGGTACTGGGAAATCTGATAGCCGGCCGGCAGATCGGCATAGAAGTAATTCTTGCGGTCGAACACCGAGCGATGATTGATCGTGGCATTGATCCCGAGGCCGGTCTTTACCGCCTGCTCGACGCAGAAGCCGTTGATCACCGGCAGCATGCCGGGGAAGGCCGCGTCGACGAAGCTCACCTGGCTGTTGGGATCGGCGCCGAAATTCGTCGCCGCGCCGGAAAAAAGCTTGGCCTTCGAGATCACCTGGGCGTGGACCTCGAGCCCGAGGATCACCTCCCATGGCCCGTTATGGCCTTCGATCAGGTCGCTCTTATCCACGCTATTCATTGCACCGCCATCCCAATCCCCTCATCCTGAGCCTGTCGAAGGATGAGGTGCACGCGCGTTCGGGCGCAGCGCGCTTATGGCAAGCTTTCTGATTTGAAAGGTTCAACATGCAGTCTCTGCCCGGCCTGACTTACTCTTGGACAAACTCACCAGCCGTTCGAAATCTCCAGCTATTAGTGCTTCCTTCTTCGCTCGCGTCCACCCTTTGAGCTGACGTTCAGCCGCAATCGCATCTGTGATGCGCTCGAAGTGTTGCGAGAAAACCAGGATGACGGGGCGTCTTGGCTTTGTATATCCGTCATAACTTCCTTCGTTGTGTTCGGCAATTCGGCGTTCGAGGCCGCCACGTGCGGTTCCGACGTAGTAATGCCCGTCGCGACAACGAACCATGTAGAGATAGGCGCCCACAGCCGTTCAGCCCTCATCCTTCGACAAGCTCAGGATGAGGACCCTTAGCGGGTCGCTCATGCCAAGCTCTCCGGCCGCGCGGTGAACCCGGCGGCCTCTTCGAGGGATCGTGCCACCCGGAGCAGGGTCGCCTCGTCAAAGGCCTTGCCGATGAGCTGCAGGCCCAGCGGCAGGCCCTTGTCGGATAGACCGCTGGGCACGGAGATTCCCGGCAGGCCAGCAAGATTGACCGGCACGGTGAAGACATCGTTCAGGTACATGGCGATGGGATCATCCATGCGTTCGCCGACGGCGAATGCGGCCGTGGGCGTCGCCGGGGTGAGAATGGCGTCCACCTTCTCGAAGGCCATGGTGAAATCCCTGAGGATCAGGCTGCGCAGCTTCTGTGCACGCACGTAGTAGGCGTCGTAATAGCCGGCCGAGAGCACATAGGTGCCGATCAGCACCCGGCGCTTCACCTCCGGCCCGAAACCGGCCGCCCGGGTGTTCTCGTACATCTGGTCGAGCGTCTCCCCCGGCAGCCTGAGCCCGAAGCGCACGCCGTCGTACCGCGCCAGGTTGGACGACGCCTCGGCCGGAGCGATGATGTAGTAGGTCGGCAGGGCGTACTTCGTGTGAGGCAGCGATATCTCCACCATCTCCGCGCCGGCATCCTTCAGCCAGCCGGCACCCTTGGCCCAGAGCTTCTCGATGCCGCCGTCCATGCCGTCCGCTCGATATTCCTTCGGGACGCCGATCCTGAGGCCCTTGACGCCCTTGCCGAGCCCGGCGCGGTAGTCGGGCACCGGCAGATCGACCGAGGTGGAGTCCTTCGGATCATGGCCGGCCATGACCTGGAGCATCAGGGCCGCATCCTCGACACTCCGGCAGAGCGGCCCGGCCTGGTCGAGAGACGAGGCGAAGGCAACGACGCCCCAGCGCGAGCAGCGCCCATAGGTCGGCTTTATCCCTACGAGGCCGGTGAAAGCCGCCGGCTGGCGGATCGAGCCGCCGGTGTCGGTGCCCGTGGCGCCCATGGCCATGCGCGCGGCGACCGCGGCCGCCGAGCCGCCCGAGGAACCGCCCGGCACCAGCTCCCGGTTGTCGCCCCGGCCGCGCCAGGGATTGCGCACATGGCCGTGGTAGCTCGTCGTGTTGGAGGAGCCCATGGCGAACTCATCCATGTTGAGCTTGCCCAGCATGACTGCACCCGCCCGCCAGAGATTGGCGGTCACCGTCGATTCATAGGGCGGGGCGAAGCCGTCGAGGATGTGAGAGCCGGCCGTCGTCAGCACGCCCTCGGTGCAGAAGAGATCCTTGATGCCGAGAGGAATGCCTTCCAGCAGGCCGGCCTCGCCATTGCTGCGCCTGGCGTCGGACGCGGCCGCCATCTCGATCGCGCGTTCGGGCGTTTCGGTGATGAAGGCGTTGAGCGCCCGGGCGGCTTCCATGGCCGAGAGATGCGCCTGCGTCAGCTCCCGCGACGAATACTCGCCCTTGGCAAGCCCGGCGAGAGCGCCCGTGATGGTGAGATCGGTCAAGCCCCGCATCATTCCACCACCTTGGGCACGGTGAAAAAGCCGAGCGTCGCTTCCGGCGCGTTCAACAGCACCCGGTCGCGCATGCCGCCGTCGGTCACCTCGTCGGCGCGCCGAGGCAGATGGCGGGCGACCACGCTGGTCATCGGCTCGACGCCGGCCACGTCCACCTCGCCCAGTTGCTCGACCCAGGCCAGGATTTGGCCGAGCTCGCCCACAAGCGCATCGGCCTCCGCGTCGCTGACACGGATGCGGGCGAGGGTGGCGATATGGCGTACGGCTTCGCGGTCGAGCGACATGGGCGAGCCCTTCTTGGACAAGGCCGGTTGTTGCGAAATGGCGCGGACCCTAGCAAAGCGCCCTGCGGCCCGCAACCGAGCCGGGACGCGAACATCAAGGAACGAGGCCGAGCCCGAGGCTATAGACCCCGAAGCCTATGATCATGGCGCCCGAAACCCGGCTGATCCAGCGCCGCGCAACGGCGTCGAGGCGATGGCGGAGCACCCCGACCCCGAGGCTGAGGCAGAGCCACCAGGCGGCGGAGCCGGCGAGCACGCCCAGGACCAGTTCCATGGCCCCGGAAAACGACCGGCCCGCCGCGGCCGTGTCCATCACCGCGAAAATGGCCACGAAGGCAAGGATGGTCATGGGGTTGGCGAGGGTGAGCATGAAGGTGCTGGCGAAGTCTCCCAACAGGCCCATGGCGCCGCGCCTTGGCTTGGCCGCGTCGGTCGAGCGCTTGGTGAGCAGGCTCCTGGCGCCGAGCAGGCAGAGGAAGCTTCCGCCCACGAGGGCGATGGCGCGCCGGTGGTCGACCAGGAAACTCTGGACCAGGCTGAGGCCAAGGGCGGCGATGGCGCCATAGTAGGAATCCGCAAGGGCGGCGCCGAGCCCGGTGGCAAGCCCCGCCCGCCAGCCGGCCGAGATGGTGCGCTCGATGCACAGCAGCGCGATAGGACCCACGGGCGCGGCTATCGCGAGACCCACTATCAGCCCCTTGACGTATAACGGCAGCTCCAAGGCTCCGCCCGGCGCCTTGCGCGCCGGCCCCCGATTCGTGTCTTTTGTGCACGCTAGAGACGCCGCCAGCGCCCGGCAAACGGTTTCCGCCATCGGCCGGGCGCTTGCCGTGCCCCGGGCCCCCGGCTAGACCTTGGCCATGGCGGTCGTCCCATTCGCGCAACTGAAAGAGCTGCTGCCCGCCGGGGGCCGGTTGCTGGGCCTCGACGTCGGGACCAAGACGATTGGCATTGCCGTCTCGGATTCGGCCCTGGCCGTCGCCACGCCCGTGGCGGTGCTGCAACGCGGGCGCTTTGCTGCCGATGCCGAGGCTATCCGCAAGCTTGCAGCAGGGCGCCAGATCGGCGGCATCGTCGTCGGGCTTCCCATCGGCCTCGACGGCAGGGAAGGGCCGCGCAGCCAGTCGGTACGCCAGTTCGCCCGGAATCTTCTGCAGCAGGTCGACCTGCCTTTGGCTTTCTGGGACGAGCGATTTTCGACGCTGGGCGCCGGCCGGGCCCTGGAAGGGGCCGAGCTCTCTCATCGCCGCCGGGGCGCGGTCATCGACAAGCTTGCCGCGGCGTACATCCTCCAGGGCGCCCTCGATCGCCTGACTCGGGGCCCCGCCACGGCTTGACGATTCCGGGCCGCCCATGGACAGTCGCGCCGCTTCAAGGAAGGAAGAAGGACCAGCCTCCATGCCCGGCCCGCTCGCAGGCATCCGCGTCTTCGATCTCACCCGAATTCTCGCCGGCCCGACCTGCACCCAGCTCCTGGGCGATCTCGGGGCCGACGTCATCAAAATCGAGAAGACCGGGGCCGGCGACGACACCCGCAAATGGGGGCCGCCTTATGTCCAGGACAAGGAGGGCCGGAACACCAGCGAGAGCGCCTATTACCTCAGCTCCAACCGCAACAAGCGCTCGCTTGCCATCGACATCGCCACGCCCGAAGGCCAGGCGCTCGCCAAGCGCCTGATCGCGCGTTGCGACATCATGGTCGAGAATTTCAAGGTCGGCGACATGGCGCGCTACGGGCTCGCCTATACCGACCTCAAGGCGGCCAACCCGCGGCTGATCTATTGCTCCATCACCGGCTTCGGCCAGACGGGCCCCTACGCGCCACGCGCGGGCTACGACATGCTGGCGCAGGGGCTGGGCGGGATCATGAGCGTGACCGGCGAACCCGACCGACCGCCCATGAAAGTCGGCGTCGGCATCGCCGACATCATGTGCGGCATGTATGCGACGGTGGCGATCCTCGCCGCTCTCCATCACCGGGACCGGACGGGCGAAGGCCAGTTCATCGACCTCGCCCTCCTCGACAGCCAGGTGGCCTGGCTCGCCACCGTCGGCCTCAATTACCTGACGTCCGGCAAGGTGCCTGGCCGCGTGGGCAACGAGCATCCCAACATCGTGCCCTACAATGTCATGGCGGCCTCCGACGGCCATGTGATCCTCGCCGTCGGCAACGACAGCCAGTTCGTCAAGTTCTGCAACTTCGCGGGCCACCCCGAATGGGCCCAGGATGCGCGCTTCGTCACCAACGAACGGCGCATCGCCAACCGCCGGGCGATCTATGAACTCATCGAGCCGGTGCTACACGCGCGGACCCAGAAGCATTGGGTCGAAGGCCTTGCACAGATCGGCGTGCCCTGCAGCCCGGTCAATACCGTGGACCAGGTCTTCACCGATCCCCAGGTGCTGGCCCGCGGCATGAAGATCGCCATGCCCCACGCGCTGGCCGGCAAGGGCGAGGTCGACCTTATCGGCAACCCCATCAAGTATTCCGCCACCCCCATCGACTACCGCCTCCCCCCGCCCCGGCTCGGCGAGCACAGCCGGGAGGTTTTGAAAGAGCTGCTGGACATGGATGAGGCGGAGTTCGAGGCATTGAAACGGCAGGGGATCGTATAGCCGACGAACGCCCGCCATGCTGAAACGCTTCGTCTTCGAGCGCGAGGATCGGCCGGGCCAAGCCTGGCTGGTGCGCTTCGCGGCCGGGCGGGATGAAGCAGAGCGCTGGTACCGGGGCGAGGGCCTGGCGGACCCGCCTTCCGCCGCGGAATGCAGCGAGGCCATCAGCCGTCACATGCCGGAACTGCTTCCCCATTATGATCGGGTCTGCGCACTTGTCGGCAACGACGACATGGCCTGTCGAATTCTCAGCCACTATCGCCCGCCGCAGGAATCCCAGGGCTGCACCCAGGCGATCTGGCTCGGCAACGGGGGTCCGGCCTTGGTCCGCAACTACGACTATCCGCTCGATGTGGTTTCCGGTCGGTTCGAGATCACATCGTGGTCCGGCCGCAAGGTGATCGCCAAGGCCCAGCGGCCCTGGGGCGGCTGCATCGACGGCATGAATGAGGACGGACTCGTCGCAAGCCTGACCTTCGGCGGCGCCGGCAGCCATGGCCTCGGATTCTCCATCATCCTGATACTCCGCTACCTGCTCGAAACCTGCCGAGACGTGAGTCAGGCGATCACGGCCCTGAGCCGAATTCCAGTCGCGACTTCACAAAATGTGACCTTGCTCGACCGGTCGGGTGCTTTCGCGACGCTGTTCCTCGGGCCCGATCGCGAGCCGGCCTTCTCGCCGGGCCGGACTTGCGCCAACCACCAGGAGATCGCTACGGCGCAGGACTCTCCGGCCATCAGAAACTCCATCGAGCGCGAGCGGGCCGCGTTCTTGGCCCTGAACGATCCAGCCGCCACCTTGTCGAATCTGACCGCGCGCTTCCTTGAGCCGCCGCTCTACTCCCGCCGGGCCGCGTCCCCAACGGTCTACACCGCCGTCTACCGCCCTGCCGAGCTTCGGGTCGACTACCTCTGGCCCGGCACCACCTGGACCCAGCGCATGGACCGGTTTGAGTCCGGCGACTACACCCATGATTACGGCGAGCTCAGACATTAGTCCGCGACCAATTGAGGCATCGCCTCGCCATCGCTTCCTTTCTGCGAAGCGCGAGGTTATAAGCAGCCTTCGATGAGCGCCGCCGCCGCCCTTCGATTCGGCCACCGCCACCTGCTGGGCATCGAAGGGCTTTCCAAGGCGGAGATCGGCGGGCTGCTCGACCTCTCCGAAACCTATGTCGCCTTCAACCGCAGCGCGGAGAAGAAGCGCGACCTGTTGACCGGCCGGACGGTCATCAACCTGTTCTTCGAAAGCTCGACCCGCACCCGCACGTCTTTCGAGTTGGCGGGCAAGCGCCTGGGCGCCGATGTGATCAACATGCAGGCGGCCTCCAGCGCCATCAAGAAGGGCGAGACCCTGATCGACACGGCCATGACCTTGAACGCCATGAATCCCGACGTGCTGGTGGTGCGCCACCCGGATTCGGGCGCGGTCAACCTGCTGTCCCAGAAAGTGGACTGCGCCGTCATCAACGGCGGCGACGGAAGCCACGAGCACCCGACCCAGGCGCTTCTGGACGCGCTCACCATCCGCCGGCGGCGCGGACGGCTGGAGGGCCTGCTGGTCGCCATCTGCGGCGACGTGCTGCACAGCCGGGTCGCGCGCTCCAACATCCATCTGTTGACTGCGGTGGGTGCGCGCATCCGG
>Ga0265313_10001356_pt1 | contig 23076 bp, 21 predicted proteins | sample 4123metaG_FD_203122 | JGI IMG/M metagenome (GOLD analysis project Ga0265313, IMG submission 203122) | Rhizosphere microbial communities from Carex aquatilis grown in University of Washington, Seatle, WA, United States - 4-1-23 metaG | ecosystem: Host-associated > Plants > Roots > Rhizosphere >...
GAACGCGATCTCCCCCCGCAGCCTGCCGACGGGAACGGGGTTGGGCGGGTCGACAATCGTCTCGGGCTCGTTGAGAACCTCCTCGAGCCTCTGGAGCGAGGCGGAGCCCCTCTTGATCTCATTGTTGATCGCCCCCAGCTTCTTGATCGGATCGTAGCTCAGGTAAAGGGCGGTCAGGATGCCGAGAAAACTGCCGCTGTGGACGTTGAACCGGTAGGCGTAGACGAAGGTGATCGAGATCCCGATCGCCGACAGGATCTCAATGCTGGGGGACAGGCCCTGGGCGTACTTGACGACCTTCATCTGGGCGCGCACGAGCGAGCGGCTGAGTTTCGCGAAACGGTCGACCTCGATCTTTTCGAGGCCGAACGCGCGGACCTCCTTCACCCCGGAGAGGTTTTCCGTGAAGCGGTTCGTGATCGTGCCGGCCTGGGCCTGGAGGTGAATGGCCCGCGAGACCATCTTCTTGCCGACATAGCGGATCGGCAGTACGGCGAGGGGCACGGTCAGAAGGCAGACGAGGACAAGGACGAGGCCCTGCTCCTGATAGGCCAGCAGCACAACCGCGAAAACCGTGCTGATCAGCTGGGCGGGCTGCTTGACCAGGTCGTTGGAAATGACCGTGAGCGTGTTCTGCAGCTGGTTCGTGTCGTTGAGCCCGCGGGAAATCAGTTCGCCCGTGGAGAGCCGCTGGAAGAATCCGAGCGGCAGGCACTGGAGCTTTCGAAAATAGTCGAGGCGGATCTCCTCCAGGATATGCACGCCCGCATACTGGATCAGGTAGGTGTTCAGGTAGCCGGCCACGCCGCGGACGAGAAAGATCATCGGCACCCAAAGTGCGATCGCCCAAACCTGCCAGAACGAAAGGAGGGGTCGCGCCGCGGCTTGGAGTTGCGGGGCTGGCGCCTCCGGGGACGGGGCCGTGGCCTGCTGTTGGGCGGGCAGCAATCTGTCCATCCATCTGTCCGGATTGACATGGGTCCTGAACCACCCGACGACTCCGGGATGCTGCGCCTGGACCGCGTGCCCCGATGGAGGAGGATCGGGCAGGAGGACCCTGGGAATCACGTATTTTATCATCAGCGGCATCCCCAGGCCGCCGGCGGCGCCGTAGAGGACTCCGCAGAGGACACCGACGATCAGCGCACCGCGGACTCTGCGCAGATATCTGAGATAGGGAAAGAAACGGCGCATGGACGGGGATGGGGACGGAAGGATGCGGGTCAGTCCTTGGATGCCCGGACATCCAACGCATCGCGGAGCCCGTCGCCGAGAAAATTAAGCGAGAACAGGGTCAGGGAGAAGATCGCGGCCGGGAACACGAGGAGCCACCAGTACTCCTCCATCGAATCGGCGCCGTTCTTGATGAGGACGCCGAGCGAGCTCATGGGCGGCTGCACGCCCAGGCCGAGGAAGCTCAGGAAGGCCTCCAGAAGCATGACGGAAGGGATGGTCAGGGTCGTATAGACTATGACCGGCCCGAGAACGTTCGGAATTATGTGCCGGAAGATGATCCGGCGGCGGCCAAAGCCGAGCGTGCGGGCCGCCTCGATGAATTCCATGCGCTTTACAGACAGCACCTGGCCGCGAACGATCCGCGCCATCGTGAGCCATTCCACGGCGCCTATGGCGAGGAAAAGCAGGAAAATATTCCGCCCAAAGAAGACCATGAGGAGGATGACGAAGATCGTGAACGGCAGGGCGTACATGATGTCGACGATGCGCATCATCACGGTGTCGGTCTTTCCCCCGGAAAAGCCGGCTGTCGCCCCGTAGGTGACGCCGATGGCGAGCGCCACAACCGTTGCGATAAGCCCGACTGTGAGGGAAATCTGCCCCCCGTAGAGGAGCCGGGCAAAGAGGTCGCGCCCCAGCGTATCCGTCCCGAGCCAGTGCGCGGCGCCCGGCGGCGACGCGCCGAGGTCGAGATTCTGCTCCTCGTAATGCTGGGAGAAGAACGGTCCGATGAAATAGAGGAGGAAAAGAGTGAGGACGACGATGCCGCCCGCCACGGCCAGGCGGTTCTTCCGGAGGCGGCGCCAGGCATCGGTCCAAAGCGAGTGTCCGCCCTCGGCCGGCTCTGGGACGGGCGGGGGCGACGGCAGGTTTCGTGGCGAGAGCGAGACCATGGTCACTCGAACTTGAGCCTGGGGTTGAGCCAGACCTGGACGATGTCGACGACGAGATTCAGGACAATGATGAGGCCCGCGTACAGGATCACCGTTCCGAGAACCATCGTGTAATCGCGATTGAAGGCCGAGTTCACGAATTCCCGGCCAAGGCCGGGGATCTGGAATATCGTCTCGATGACAAAGGAGCCCGTGAGGATGCCCGCCACCGCGGGGCCCAGGAAGGACACGACTGGCAGAAGCCCGCCGCGCAGCGCGTGGTGAAGGATGATCCGCGCCTCGCTCGCACCCTTGGCGCGCGCGGTCCGGATGTAGTCCTGGTGGAGCACCTCGATCATTCCGCCGCGCGTGAGGCGCGCGATGTAGGCGGCGTAGAAGTTGCCCAGGGTCAGGCAGGGCAGCACACGGTCGATCGGGCTGTACCAGCCCGAGGCTTCGAACCAGCCTGTGTGGATCGCGAAGGCGAGGACAAGCAGGGGCCCGAGGACAAAGGTCGGAACGCAGATGCCCGTCATGGCCAGCGACGAGCAGACGTAGTCGATCCACGTGTTTCGCTTGACCGCGGCGAGGATGCCCAGGGGCAGGCCGAGGCCGAGCGCGACCAGGAGCGACCAGCCGCCGAGTTCGAGCGACACGGGGAGCTTGTCGGCGATGATCTCGTTGACGGTCCTGTTCGGGTACTTGAACGACGGCCGGAAATCGATCCCGAACGCCGCCTTGAGGTCGAGGCCGTTGGCGAGCGCAAGCGGGTGAAACCGCTTGGGGCACAAATCCCAGACATAATCCGTGTACTGCTTCCAGAGCGGGTCATTCAGGTGATAGTAGGCCTCCAGGTTTCGCAGGACCTCCGGCGTGACGGCCTTCTCGGCCGTAAAGGGTCCGCCCGGGACGAACCGCTGCATGAAGAATGTGCCCGTGATGATGATCAGCATCACGGGAATCGTCTCGAGAATGCGGCGTCCTATGAAACGAAACATGATCCCGGTTTTTTTGCGGATCGTCAGTTCCGGGCGCCCGCCATCATCGCGTCCCGGCGGGCCTTGAATTCATTGCCCGGCTTCCACTCGGGCCACCGATCGCCGTCGGCCACGCGGCGGCCGATCTCAAAAAGCGTCCGGGCGTCCTGGACGGCCCCCTCCAGGGTCCAGTCGGGCTGGATCGTGTCGGTGACCTTGTGGTAGCGGTTGGTCACGAAGTCGTCGATCAAGTCATGCCCGTACTGCTCGGGATGCCCCGCAAAGTGCCAGCCGCCTGCGATCATGCTGGAGGGGACGCCGACCTTTGCGAATTCGAAGTGGTCGCTCCGGTAGTAGGTGCCCCGTTCCGGATTGGGCTCGGCCACCATGAACCGGCCCTGCGAACGGGCGAGTTCAGCCGCGACGTCGTCGATTGTCGTCGAGCCGAGGCCGACGCTTTCCATGTCGGATGTGAGCCCGTGCACGTTGACGCCGTCCAAATTGATGTCCGCCAGGGTCCTTGTCAGGGGATAGAGGGGGTTTTGGGCGTAGAAACGCGAACCGAGAAGCCCCTTTTCCTCGGCGGTAACAAAAAGGAAAAGGAGGCTCCGTTTCGGCCGGGCCGCCGCCGGAAGGGCCGAATAGGCGCGGGCGATCTCGAGAAGGGCGGCCACACCGGAGGCGTTGTCGAGGGCGCCGTGAAAGACGGGGTCCGGCTTGATGCGCGGGTCCCGGCCGAGGTGGTCCCAATGCGCGGAGTAGATCACGTACTCGTCCCGGCGGACGGGATCGGATCCTTCGAGCCTGGCCACCACGTTCTGGGAGGCGACCTCGCGAACCGCGTTTTGAATTGTGAAGCTTGCCCTCGCCCCGAGCGGAATCGGCCGGAAATCGCGGCTGACCGCCGCGGCCTTGAGCTTTGCGAAATCATATCCCGCCGCCGTGAAGAGCGCCTTTGCACCGTCCAGGGTCAGCCACCCCTCCACCGGGACGTGCCCCAGCGCCCCGGAAGGCGTTCCGAGATTGAAGTTCTCGCGCCCCTGGCTCGCGGCGATGACCGCGAAGGGATAGCCGGCGGGCCCGGTCTCATGCACGATCAGGCAGGCGGCGGCCCCCTTTGCGGAGGCCTCCTCATACTTGTAGGACCACCGGCCGTAATACGTCATCGCCTTTCCCTTGAACACCGATTCGTCGAGCTTGGTGGGATCGCGGGGATCCGGGACGGGAGGGTCGTTGACCAGGACGATGATGGTCTTCCCGCGCATGTCCTCTCCCTTGAAGTCGTCCCATCGATACTCGGGGGCGACCACGCCGTATCCGGCAAAGACGATCTCGCTGTCCTTCACCTCCACCTTCGGGACCCACCGGGGCGAAGTGGCGACGTAATCATTGATCCATGCGGGAACGATCGTGCGCGCGCCGATCGAAAACTTCGTTTCGGTCTTCGAGGTTATGCCGACCAGCGGCACCTTTTGCACGAAGGTGCCGTCGGGATTGCCGGGAAGGAGGGCGAGTTCCTGGACGCAGCCCGTCAGGTAGGCCACCGTTTTCTCCTCCCCCTGGGTGCCTGGCCCCCGGCCTTCAAAGTCGCTGGCCGAAAGGATTTCGATGTGGTGCCGGATCCTTTCCACCGAAATGTCGGGCGCGGCTGCGGGGGCCGTCGCGGCCGATGCCAACGCTGCTAGCAGTGCGAATAAGGGCTGTCGCATGGCGGGACTTTCGATCCTCGCGGCCGCGAAGGCAATGAGAAGCTGGGGCATGCATCCCGGGGCGGGTCGCGCGCCGGGTTCGGCCGGATTGGGGAGCGGCCGCCCGTCATCTCCCGCGCGGATCAGCGCCCCTTTGATTCGGCCGGGGCTCCCGTCCCGTCCATCCACAGGTCCACATAGTAGCGGGTCCACAGGGCGTCTTCATGCCAGCCATGGACGTAGGTGCCCATCACCCAGTTCTTCGAGTTGAAATAAACGGGCGCCAGCGGGGCCTCGATGAGGAGGCGCGATTCCGCCGCGCGCAGCAGCCGTTTGATTTCCGCGGGGTCGCTTGCGGCCGCCGCCTGGGAAACCAGGCCGTCGAATACCGCATCCGACCATTGCGGGTAATTGTTCGGCGAACCCGTTGTGAAGTCTTCCAGAATCGAGATCGGGTTGGCGACATCCGGTATCAGGGTGATGAAGCCCACGTCATATTCTCCGAGGCGAAGCGCCGCGACGTGGGCGCGGGCCTCCCGGATGACGATCGCCGCATCGATTCCGAGTTCCTTCTTCCACATGGCCTGGATCGCCTCGAGTACGGGGGTGCTCGACCAGCCCGCCAGCTCAAGACGCGGAAAATTGCGGCCCTCCGGGTAGCCTGCCGCGGCGAGAAGCCGCCGCGCCTCGGCCGGATTGTGCTCGGGCATCTGGAAAGGGCTGTTCCCCGGAGCACCCGCCGAAATGGCGGCGGGAATCAGCTGACCGGCCGGTTCCTGTCCGCCGCGAAGCACGTTGTTGACGATCCTCCTGCGATCGAGGGCCAGGGAGAGGGCCCGGCGAATGCGCGGATCCTTCAGGGCCGGGCGGCTCGTGTTGAATGACAGGTAGCGGGTCTCCGCGAGCGGTGCACGATGGAGCTCCGCGGGCCTTTCGCGTGCGTAGGTCTCGATGCGCTCGGTGGGAACCTTCATCGTCACATCGACCTGGCCGGCGCGATAGGCGCGCTCCTCGCCGTCCTCGTCGTCGAACCGCACGAACTGAATCGCCGCGAGCCGGATCTGGGCGGCCCCGCGGTAGAGCGGATTCGGCGCCACTGTGATGCGCTGGTTGGGCAGCCATTCGGTGAGGATGTAGGCGCCATTGCCCACGAAATTGCCGGGCCGGGTCCATCGCCTCCCAAGCCGGGAAACCGTCCTGGGATTGACGGGAATCCAAGGCCCGCTCGCGGCGTACAGCAGGAACTCCGAGGGTAGCATCGGCCGGGCGAGGGTGACGACGAGGGTGTGGGGATTCGGCGCCTTGAGCCCGACGGATCTGAAATCGTCGAGACTGCCCGAAAGAAACTCGCGCGCATTCTTGACGGGGAAGAAAAGCGCGGCCTTCGGAGCCGCGGTGCCGGGGCTCAGGGCCCGGCGGTACGATTCGAGAAAATCGTCCGCAGTCACCGGCTCGCCGTTTGACCAGCGTTCGTCGAAACGAAGATGAAAGATGTATGACAGGTGATCGGGCGAGACATCCCACCGCGCGGCCGAGGCCGGAAGGACGGCCTCCCCGTCCGGCGCGGGAATCACCAGGCCTTCGCTCAAGGCTCGAATGATGAAAAACTCGTCCGGCAGCGAGGCAATCGCCGGGTCGAGATCGGCGGGTTCATTGCGCTGGCTTATGCGCAAGACCTGCTTCCCGGCGGGCTGAGGCGCCTGGTCGCGGCGCGCGCATCCGGCCAGCGCCAGCACGGCGACAAGCGGAAACACCCCCCATCTTTTTTGCGAGTTCACGGTCAGAGCCGCGGACGATATCAAACTGCGGCCCTTTTTGAAATCCTTTTGGCGAGGCGCCTATGACTTCAGTCCGGCTCATCCGCGGTTGACCTTGCCTTAATACCGACACACCGTGACTTGAACGGCAGTCAGTCCACGGAGGAGTGGCTGAGTGGTTAAAGGCACCTGACTTGAAATCAGACGTGGGCGCAAGCTCACCGGGGGTTCGAATCCCTCCTCCTCCGCCATCTGAAGCGACGCCGCACGATTTTGATACATTAGGCATTCATGCCCTGGAAGATCTGAAGGAGGGATGAGAACCCCCGGGGTTCGACGGAGCGAAGCGGAGATGGGTCGACCGAAGGTCGAGGGCGAAGCCCCGAGCGAAGCGAGCCAATCCCTCCTCCTCCGCCAACCTACTTTGCGACCGGTCCGATTGGAAGGACGACGGCGCCGTACACTTCGTTGATCACCAGGGCGAGGCCCGTGTACATTGCGAGCAGGCCGCAGACGATTCCCTCGTAGCCGCCGAAATGGGCCAGGGCGGTATTTCCGGAGAACTCGGCGCCGGCGAGGACGAAGAAAAGGATGACCAGGGTTCCAAATACAAGCTGGAGGGCGCGATTGAGGCGCAGCGTTCCGTAAAACATGACGGAGGTGAAGATCCCCCAGACGATCAGGTAGTATCCAAGCGCGCCCGGCACAGTCGGGGCGACGCCGGTCGTGGTCTTCGGCAGGAGCACCAGGGCCACGAGCGACAGCCAGAAGAATCCGTAGGATACAAACGCCGTCGTTCCGAAAGTGTTGTTCTTCTTCCATTCCATGATTCCGGCGATGACCTGGGCGAGGCCGCCGTAGCAGATACCCATCGCCAGGATCATGCTGTTCAACTCGTAAAAGCCGGCATTGTGGAGATTCAGCAGGACGGTGGTCATGCCGAACGCGAGCAGGCCGAGCGGTGCGGGGTTGGCGGTCGTATCCTTCTGCTGGACGATGCTGACTTCTGCCATGGGGGTATTGGGGTTTGACTTGACTCGAGCCCGTTCGGGTTGCGAAGAGCCATGGGGAGGATCCGTCGCGTCGAGTTTCGCGCAAATAGGATGCAAAATTTTGAAGAGTCAAGGATCGTGCCTAAATTGTGCGGTGGAAGCCGTTCCACGCGTTCTTGAGGTCGAGGATTTCATTCAGGGTGGCGGCGGCCCAGAGCGGCCGCGAATCCCTCAGTCTCTCGTATGTCGCCGGCAGCCTGTCGGGGCGCAGGACGGCGACCATGACGCGGCCGTCCGCGCACCGGCGATAGGGCAGGTTGCCGTCGGCGGGAAGGCCCTCGCTGATCCAGGCGCAGGCGTCCCCGGACCAGGCGACCCGGCCGAACCGATGGCATCCGTGTCGGCGTATCAGCCAGGAAAGCCAATCGTTTGTCTTTATGAAGCCGGCGCCGGCCAGCAGGAATTCGTCGAGCAGGCAGTGTTCGGGCCGGTTGAGGGAGGAGTCGATGCGCTCCATCACGTCCGGTGTCAGGATGCCGGCCTCCCTCAGCTCGGAAACGAAGATTTCGTCCGGGCTACCGGGGAGCAGATGGATCATGGCGGGAACCTTTCCGCGGCCAAAGAAGGCCGGTCGAGGCGAGCGCGCAGCCTGCCGGACCGAGGACCTGGGCGTGGCCGTTGTGCACAAAGCACAGGCTGACGGAGTACATGAAGCCGAATGCCAAAGCCGTCCGCCGCCAGCCGAACGCGATGCAGGCGATGGCGCCGACGGCCAGGACCATCCCCGCCGAAAGCCAAAGGGCGGCGGCCACCTGCTCATGGACGATCCGCAGGACTTCCTGCAGCCGTTGCGGATCGATTGGGATCGCGGAATCGTCGGGCTGGCTCATGGCGCGTTCAGCTGGACGACAATGGGCTGGGGTTTGAGCATATCCTCCGGGTTGATTTGGAATGGGCGGCCCCTCCTGAGGAGATAGTCGTGGAATCGCCCGTCCCGCAGCAGTTCGACGCGCTCGGGCGGGGTCAGTTCGGCGTAGGTTTTCGGGCGATAGGTGAACGGCCCGATCAGGGGACTGAAGCCGGACAGCCGGCCATCGGGGACATGTGCCGGATCGGCGTTGCGCTGCAAGTCCGCTCGATAGGCAGGTGTCGACGCCGCGGACTCGGAGAGGAAATGATTGAGCGTTTCGAGTGCGTTCCCTCCGGGCGCGCCGGTCGCCGGCGCCGGCGTGCAGGCGAGCGCCGTGGATGCGAGGATGGCAACCGCCCATGGATTGCGGCTTCGCCGGCGCAGGGCTCTCTTTCGCAGGGTCGATCCGGTGAACCGCATGGTTTGGGGATAATAGCAGGGGGGCCGCCTCTACTGGAAAAGGATCGGTTCGCCGGCCAAAAGGGCGGTCTCCGCCAGGCCAAGAAGACGCAAGAGGAGCGGTTCGCCGTCCACATCGATGAAGCTTTCAAGGGCGTTGCGCGGTGCCAGGCGGAGCGTTTGCGCGAGCGAGGCCTGCCAGCCCGGAGGGAAGCCCGGGGCCGGCCGCTCCCTCATGGCCTCGATGGCAAGTGCAAGCTCGTCGCGGAGGGCTGCGCAATCCTCCGTGCGCCACTCTCCCTCGCAATCGGAATGGAGGATTAGGCTCGGATAGCGGGATCCGGGCATCCCATTTTCGAGGTGCAGGGCGATGTACTGCCGCAGGCGGTTGAAATCGGAGTACGAACCGGCATCGACGCCGCCGGCTTCCGCGCCGGAGACAAACACGCACAGATAAAGGCTCATCGCAGGTCCTCGCGGTGGATGATTCCCGGGCGGCTCCGCATCAGCTCCTCCAGGGTTTTGTCGAGGCGGCAGGCGGCCGGCGTCATCAGGATGAGCTGTTTGTGCAAGAGGGCGGCCTTTGCGGACAGGAGCAGGATTTGTTGCGTGGCGCGCAGCAAAGGGACGTTCTTGACCAGATAGATGCGTTCGTCGGTCTCGGCATCCGGGAGGGCGCCGGACGGAATCGGCAAGGGAGCGTGCGAATGGGCTGACGGATCCATGGTTGGGGAGGGTTTCAGGGGCCGTGCCCCGGCAGGGGTTCGATCTTCACACCCCAGGGATCGAGCCATTGGCCGAAATCGATGTCGATCGGGCGGCTCGTGTAAATGCGCAGCGGCCGCTCCTCGATGACGGAACGGTAGGTTTGCAGGCGCAGCTGGTAGGTGGAGTTGAGGATGCTCGAACCCGACTTTATCTCGGCGAGACCGTCCGCGACGCTGTCCACGATTGTCCCCCGGGCGATCCCCCGGACGGTGTAGAGCGGCCGGCCCACGATCGCGCGAAAGGCCGGGCTGTCGACCTGCTGGCGCGACGGACGCCAGACCTCCGTGTTCTTGGCGGCGTGCAGTGCGGAGAGCGCCCGGGCTTCCGCATCCTGGCCGGACGAAAGAATGGAGGGAACAGGAGGCCTGACGCCGGTTCGGGGCGGCGCAAGCGGGCGGGGGCGCTCGAGAGAGTCGAGGAAGAGCGAGGACGGCTCCCGCAAGGGGTGATCCGGGTCGGCTTCATTGAGCAGCGACGCGGCTTTCCGCAACCCGGCCGGGTCCGAAAGCCATCCGCGGGCCGCGGCGAGTTCGACGGTCCAGCCGGGATCCCGGACCGCTTTCTCCATGAACGCGTCGGGCTGCCTTACGAGTGTGCTTTGGGCAAGGTGCCAGGCCCATTTGGGCTGCGCGCCAACATCGTCGGGAGAAACGGAAAGACCCCGGTTGGCCAGATGGGGCAGGGAAATGTAGGCATAGAATGGATTGGACAGGACCACGTCGCGGTAACGGGCCGGCCGCTCGGATGGATTGCGGATGAGGAAAAGCGCTGCCGCGCTGGCGTAGTTGCGCCTTTCGTCCCCGCACCATGCCTTGACATCCGACAGCAGGCTTCCGTTTCCGGTGCGCTGCGCGTGCCTGAGGCCCCAGTATCCGTCCGTGACGAGGGCGCGACGGTAAAAGCTTTCGGGTTGAAGCAGCTTCTGGCCCCTGAGCGAAGCCCAGTTGAGAAGCGTGCAAACGGATTCTCCGCACCCGGCGAGGCTCGGTTCGAGAGCGGGCGCTGTTTCGTTATAAAACGAAGTGATGAGGGTGAGGGCGCAGGGAGGATTGGCGAACAGGACCGACCGGAGGGCCGGGTGGCCCAGGGCCGCCGGCCCTATGCGGCGGAACAGGTCGGGGCGGTAGGGCAGGACGCCCAGGGCGCTCCTCGGAAGGCAGGGGTCTCCGCTTCGCAGCCGGCTGCGGATTTCCCCAACCACACGCGCGTCAAATTCATCCCTCCATCCCGGGGCCCGCCCGCGCCACAACTCGCGGGGGCGGGCGAGGACGGGTGGATGCAGGGCCATGGCGGGCGAGGCGGGGCCAATAGTAGCAGGGCGGAAACGCTTGCTACTATCGAAGGCGAGCCCCGTTCATGAGACCCTTCCGTCCATTGGCCGCCTTTTGGCGTTTTGCGGTGGTCGCTCTCGCGCGGCGCATGCCGATCGAGTCTCCCGTCGCCTGCATGGGCTTCAGCGTCCTGTTCCTGGTCAGCGGCCTTTTCCTTGTTCCCGGCGTTGAGGATGCGGTTCGAGCCGCCCCGCTCCTGGCCGATGCGGTTGACGCGGCTGGGTTTGGCTGGCGGGGTCTGCGGATTCTCGAGTGGACGATGATCGGGGCCGCGTGCCTTGGCGCGGGCATGTTCCAGGCGCGGTGCCTCCAGATCTGCTTTCCGCGGGCCTTTGATCCGTACGCGGACGAGTGGGCGTCCGCAGGCCCGGTGCGCGGCATCCGGCGGTGGCAGACGGGCCGGGGGCGAAGGAAACGCGGTTTCACGATCGCGGGAATGCCGGCAAGCCTGGATGACCTGTGCACCTCCGTCCTGGTGACGGGTGTGACCGGCTCGTCGAAAACTGCAGGCGTGCTGATGCCCGCCGTTGCGCAGCTTCTGGCCGCCTACAACGAGGAAACCGACGGCGAATGCTCAACAAACCCTTTCCAGAAGCTGGGCGCCTTCATACCCGAGGTGAAGGGAGACCTTGTGGACGGCTGCATCTACCTGGCCCACGAGGCGGGCCGCTGTGTTTCGAGGGATGTTGTGATCATCTCCCCGTGCAGCCGGATCCCGGTTGTCCGCTACCGCGACGAGGCGGGGTGCCGCTGGTTCCTCTCGGGCCGAGGCGGGGCCGGCGGATCGGATGCGTCCGCGCTGCTGCCGAGAATCGCGTATCCCCCGGGGCACCCCCGGGCCGGGCGGCAGGTGAGCGGGGACGTGTTTGAGTCGAAGGCGGACTTTGAGGCGGTGATGGCGCAGCTTTCGGAGATCAGCATGCCGCTCGGATCGTCAAGGCCGCGGTTCCTGGGCTGGCGTTGGCGGGGACGGAGGCTCCTTCGGATCAGCCACACCGTCGGCCGGGACAGGGTCGTGCCGCAGGCCGGCGCCGACGGAAGGCAGGAATGGGCTGCACCGCCGAAATTCCTCCGCATCGACGGAGTCGCCCACGTCGACAGCGGAGTCCATTACAACCTGATCGATCCGAGGCTTCCGCCGGCCGAGGCCGCCGAGCGGATTACGAAGATTGCGGCGATGTCCCGGGGCGGGCAGGGCCATGGCGAGAACGACTATTTTTACGAGCAGGGCCGCAAGCTGATAGGCGCCTGCATCACACTTCACCGCGCGGTCGAAGCCTCTCCATGCACGGCCATCGACATCGTGCGGCTTGCGACCCGGGATGACCGGCTTGAGTCGGCCCTTTGCGCCCTCGCAGGCCGGATAGAGGATTCGAGAAACGCCGCGGCGGGCCTTCCCGAGCACGATAGGCAGGCCATCGAGCGGCGGGAGATAGCGCCGCTCGAGGATCTGGCGGCGTACTTCCGGAACGAGTGGCAAAGGATGGTCGCCGACGGCAAGACGGCCAATGTCATCAAGTCCACGATCTCCGGAGCCTTCGATGTGTTTCTCCAGGACCCGGATCTCGCGGAGACGTTTTGCCAGGCTTCGACATTTTCATTCGAGGACATCCTCCAGTCGGGAAAGATCATCGGCCTTGTTCCGGGCGACCGCTACGAGCAGCTCGGCCGCCTCCTGGGGAGCGCATGCAAGCTGGATTTCCAAAGCACGATGCTCTCCCGGACAGGCCGGCCCGACCTCAACGCAGCACGGCTTGCGCTCTATTTCGCGGACGAGTGCCACAAGTACGTGATATCCGGATCCTCGACCGCCGGGGACCCGTATTTCATGAATCTTTCCCGTTCAAACAACGTGGTGAACCTGTGCGCGACCCAAAGCTACGCCTGGATTGTGGAGGTGCTCGGCCGCGATGCGGCCAATGTCTTCATATCGGCCTTCGGGATCCAGTTCTGGCTCCAGCAGACCGACCCGGAAACGTGCCGGCGCGCCGCCGAAATCTGCGGCACCGTGACGCGCGAGGAGGTCAGCGCCGATCACAATCTGAATTTCGGCGGGGTGATGGAAGCCCTCGGCTCCGGCCGCGAAGTGCGCGTGCGCCACCAGGTGCGCTGCGCCGACAAGGAACGGTATCGCGCCGAGGACTTCGCCCACCTCAACGTGGGCGACATCATCGCCTTCAACAAGGGCCGGATGGGCCGGTCATCGAAGATCGTGCGCGGGAGGGCGGAGTATCACTTCTGCACGAAAAGGCCCGATGGCGTCGCCGCCGTCCGCGAGCGGGTGCGCGAGTACTACCGCGAACTCCTGGAAAATCTCGCCCATGAACGCGGCGAAGGGGAACGATGGGACCGCCGGTGCGGGGCCGCCGGCACACCCCAGGCCGGATGACCACTTTTGGTCCATGGATTGCGCGGGGTTTGGGGCGTACCATGGGGCCGATGAACCGCGATTCGTACGAACTCAACGGCCCCGACTTTGCCGGGACCGCCACCTTTGCGCCCGAGATGCGGGGAGATCCGCTGGAGGCCTTTCCATCGCTTTGCGTCCGCGGGCGGCCATTCAACCTTTCGCTGACGACGGAGCTTCTGGAGCCGCTCCTGGAACGCTGGACCATGCGGAAGCGGAGCCGTTCCGAATTGGCGGAAACGGTCGCCGCCGACGTCGATGACGCGATGGGGCGCGCCTGCCTGGCGTTCGGAGAAGTTGCAAGCTCGGCCCCGGCGCCGTGCGACCAGGCGCTCCTTGCGGCTACCGGGGTGGCGGCCAATCTGCAGCGAACGCTCGCCCTGCTCGGGGAATTCATGCTCGGCGACGCACCGGATAACGGGGGCGAGTTCGCCCTTTCGCGCCTCTGGTGCGGCCTGGTCGACTACCCCCGGGGCACGGGCTATTTCTCGATGAGCGTCGAAGCGGCTGCAGCACCGGCGGCCCTGCGGCCAAACCGCCGCGACTACGGCCACCTTCGCAACGCCCTGCGGTGTCCGATCCGGGAAATCGAGACGCGCTGCGGGGAGGGCCTCCGGGATCTCGGGGAGCACCTCCGGCGAACCGGAATGTTCGGACCCGGGGACTTGCGCCACCTCCTGACAGCCTCGATCCCGTGGCGGCAGGGTGCGCAGCTTACGAGAACAGATCCGGTGTTGTCCGGCCGAGGAATTCCTCCATGTAGGAAGTCGTAGCCTTCCCTTCGATGAAGACAGGGTCGGCCATGATCGCCTTGTGGAGGGGAATTGTCGTCTTTATGCCGCGGACCAGAAATTCACTGAGGGCCCGGTACGTGCGTTCAAGGGCCTCCTTGCGCGTCTTGCCGGAGCAAATGAGCTTTCCGATCATCGAGTCGTAATAGGGCGGTATCGTGTAGCCGCTGTAAATATGGCTGTCGACCCGGACGCCGGGGCCGCCGGGGGAATAGTAAAGGCCGATCGTGCCGGGACATGGGGCGAAGTTGCGGGCCGGATCCTCCGCATTGATGCGGCATTCGATCGCATGCTTCTCCCATTTGATGTCGCCCTGGTCGAACTCGAGCTTGTCGCCATTGGCGACGCTGATCTGCTGCTTGATCAGGTCGATCCCCGTCACTTCCTCCGTCACTGGGTGTTCGACCTGGATCCGCGTGTTCATCTCGATGAAGTAGAACCGTCCTTTCGGATCGACCAGGAACTCGATCGTGCCGGCGTTCTCGTACTCCGCCGCCTCGGCGGCCCGGATGGCGGCCTTGCCCATCTTCTTGCGCAGGTCGGCCGTCAAGAAAGGGGAGGGGGACTCCTCGATCAGCTTCTGGTGCCTTCGCTGGACCGAACAGTCGCGTTCGCCGAGGTGGATGATCTTGCCGTGGCTATCGCCCAGGATCTGGAACTCGATGTGGCGCGGCTGCTCGATGTATTTTTCGAGATAGACCGCGCCGTTCAGGAATGTCTTCTCGGCTTCCGCGCGGGCGACGTGGTATTCCTTTGCGAATGACACGTCGTTGTGCGCGATCCGCATGCCGCGCCCGCCGCCGCCGGCGACGGCCTTGATGATGACCGGGTAGCCGATCGAACGGGCGGCCTTCATCGCCTCCGCCTCGGATTCGACGGGCCCGGCGCTTCCGGGAACCGTGGGGACCCCGGCTTTGGCAACGGTTTCCCGGGCGACCGCCTTGTCGCCCATGATCTTGATTGATTTGGACTTGGGCCCGATGAACTTGATGTTGCACGATTCGCATTGCTCGGCAAATTTCGCGTTCTCGGAGAGAAACCCGTAGCCCGGATGGATCGCGTCGACGTCGGCTATCTCGGCGGCGCTGATGATCCGGTCGGCGCGCAGGTAGCTGTCGACGCTCTTGGGCTGGCCGATGCAAATGGCCTCATCGGCGAGCTGGACGTGCAGAGACTGAACGTCCGCCTCGGAGTAAACCGCAAGCGTCTTGATTCCGAGTTCGCGGCAGGCGCGGACGATTCGGAGGGCGATTTCACCGCGGTTGGCGATGAGTATTTTTTGGATCATCTAGGTCTGGAAATTGAAAATAAGGGCAGCGGCTTTTGGCCTATGTCTGGAATCACGGCCTTTGATGCGCCGGGTCCGGGCTACCCGGTGAACCGGGCTATGGGCCCGGAACCTGCGATCAAGGCGCGCAATTCAGCCGAATTTGACCTTGAACAGCCGTTGTCCGTACTCAACGGGCTGCCCGTTTTCCACGAGCGCTTCGATGACCGTCCCCTTGGTTTCGGCCTGGATCTCGTTCATGATCTTCATCGCTTCGATGATGCAAACGACGGTGTTATCGACGACCGCGGAATCCTTCTCCACGAACGGTTTGCTTTCCGGCGTGGCGGCCCGATAGAACGTGCCGACCATCGGTGACTTGACGTAGCCGACGCCGGCTTCTTCGGCGGGAATCGGAGGATTGGATAAGATGGCTGGGGCCGGGATCGGAGGATGCGAGGCCCCTGCCTCGGGAGGCGAGGCTGTGGTTCGGTTGTGGGAAACGATCGGCAGGCCGCCAGTGCCGCGGCGGATCTTCAGTTTGAACCCTTCTTCTTCAACAGCGAACTCGGACAACTCCGAGCGTTTCATCAGCTCTATGATCTGCTTAATCTGTTTTAGGTCCAATTGTCCCCTTAGTTGAAGTTGACGGAGCTTGCAGGCAATTTGGTTAGTTGGTGTTAGGGGGATCGCCGTTCAAAACATTTATCAGAAATAAGCAATCCTAGTAATTGCAGATTATTTGCGTTAGTATAAATTCTCGTCAAAATCGCAGAAAAACACGCGATTTCAGCAGAAAAAGGCCGGTTGCTGCCTGAAAAAGTCCGAAATTCATCCACCGCACTCGCGCGTTCATTTGCGATTTCAGCCTCGAATTGACGACTTTGCGCCGGCTTCCGAGGGACAGGCCCTTGGGAGGGCCCCGGGGGCAGGCACCCGTGAAATGGTATTTTGACCGTGAATAAAGGGAGGCTGTCCCTTTGGAAACACGGCGTTTTGGTTGGTCATTTGGCCGGTCGGGCTTATGAACTGCACGCTACCGATGAGCGACACTGCATCTGCCGCCATGACCCCGCCGCGCATGCCGACCGGCGGAGTCCGCACCAAGTCCGTCTCCATGGTGTTTGCCGGAGCTTTCAAACTCCTGGGGCCGCATTTGGAAGCCCTGGACCGTCTGCTCGAATCCCAGCTTGCGGCCTTTGAGCCCGAAATCCGCGGAATGGCGGAATCCTGTATCGATACCTCTGGGAAACGCATCCGCCCGGCGCTTGTTTTCTTCAGCGGCTGGAACCCGGCGGGATCGGTCTCACCGGACATTGTTCGCGCTGCCGCAGTCGTCGAGCTGATCCATCTGGCGACCCTCGTCCACGACGATATCATGGACGGAGCTGATATTCGCCGGGGGCATACCACGGCCACCCGCGCCTTTGGATCGGCCTCGGCTGTCCTCTTGGGCGACGCCCTGTTTGCGCACGCTCTCAATCTCGCGACCCAGTTTCCGACGACCGAGGTTTGCGCCGCGGTGTCGGATTCGACCCGACGTGTTTGTGCAGGCGAAATCGTACAGACCCTGCGCAGGGGGTCGTTTGATGTCACCCGTTCCGATTACCGAAGAATCATCGAACTCAAGACGGCCGAACTTTTCCGCGTTTCCTGCTTCCTCGGCGCCCGCCTTGCCGGGTCGGAGCCGGCCTATGTCGAGGCTGTAAGCCGTTTCGGCGGGCATCTCGGGGTTGCCTACCAGATCTACGACGACTTGGTGGATTTTTTCGGCGAGGAAACGCGAATCGGCAAGACCCTGGGCACCGATCTATTGAGCGGAAAGCTGACGCTTCCCTTGTTTGCGCTCATGGAACGCCTGCGGCCGTCCGAGAAAGAGGCGCTGAGGCGCGAGATTGAGGGCCGCGAGCCCGCGCAGCTCGCGTTGCGCCTGAGGCAGATGAACGAACTGGGTGTATTTTCCGCCGTGGCGGAGGCGGTTGCCGCCGAACTCGCCTCCGCCCGCGCAGCCCTGAGCCCCGGTTTTGACCGTCGCCCGCCGACTCCCCTCCTTCTGAGCCTTGCCGAACTGCTAAGTTCCCAGGTTTGCGCGCTCGAACCCTGAAGCATGCGGGCTAAGGCTGTTTTTCGGTTGCCCCGGCGGCGGTGTTGGATTCCTTGGTGTTCGTGCTCGAAGCCCTAAGAATCCACGGAAAGACGCTTGTGGCGTCGCCCGAGCGGCTGCAGGAGGCCGACGAGGATTGGAGCATTGTTCGGCGCGTCCAGGAGGGCGATGTCGCAGCGTTCGACCGGCTGACAGTGAAGTATCGGAATCGCGTTTACGGGGTGGTGTACAACCTGACTTCGAATAGGGAGGACGCCGCCGATCTGACGCAGGATGCGTTCATCAAGGCTTTCCAGTCGATCCAGCGCTTCCAGGGGCAGTCGTCCTTCTTCACCTGGATCTACAGGATAGCGATCAATTCCACGCTGAGCCACCTGAGGAAGAACCGGGTGCGTTCCTTCTTCAGCCTCGAGAAGATCGATTCCGACGAGCCTGTATCGCGCGAACTCATTGCCGCCTTGACGGATAAGACGGGTGCCGACCGTGAGACTTTTGCCCGGGAGCTTCAGGAAAAATTGAACGAAGCGATGCAAAAACTGTCTATCAAACATCGTACCGTGGTCACCTTGTTCGAGATAGATGGTTTGAGTCATCAGGAAATTGCCGAAGTGATGAACTGCTCTGTCGGCACTGTTCGCTCGCGACTGCACTACGCCAAACAATTGCTTCAAGCAGAGTTACAACCTTACCTGAGCTGATGAATTCCAACAGAAAAGCCCGGGTGACCCTCGAAAACCTCCTGCGTTTCAAACGCAATGAGCAGCCGCCTGCGGAATTCTGGCAGCAGTTTGACCGCGAGCTCAGGGCGAAGCAGTTGGCTGCAATCGTGGCCAGAAGGCCGTGGTGGACTCCGCTTTCGCGCTATGCCGGGCTCGTCTCCCGTTTTTCGCTTCCGCTCGGGGCCGCTGCCGCACTGGCAGTCGCCTTGGCTGGATTCCATGAGTACCGAGTCTACGCCCCGGCGCCGCAGGGTGTGAAGGGTGAGGAAGGCGTTGAGGCCTCTTTGCCCGATGCAACAAAGGTTGCCGAGTCCGATTCGCCTGCGACCGCCGTACAGGAGGACCATTCCAAGGTTGCGATGGCTTCCGTGGGCCGGGGAGTGGCTGCGGTTGCCGTTTACAACGATACTGCGAAGCGCGCAGCCGCCACTCCGGTCCGGATGGATGCCCGAAGCCTGGCGCTTGATGCGGGATCGGAAGCCGTCGAGTCGCCTTCGTCGCGTTCGATCGCCGCCAATCTCGCCGCCGCGCAGGCAGCCCAGCCGGAAGTGATCCGCAACTTGCTCGGGCTGTCGCGCAGCCTCGACGCGCGGATGATTCCCGCCGTTCGCGCGCGCGCCGAACCGCTCGAGCACATGAGTCCACCCGCTTCCGAACGGCGCTCGCGCCTTTTGGGTGGGGTCGTCCCCGCGCTCGCCACGTACAGTGGAGACGCCCCTGCGCCCGTCAGCGATCGCAACGTTAAGGACCTTTCCGACGACCGGCTTTACCAGACGATCAGCCGCTACGCCGAGGGCGGCGACTACCTTTCGATCAAGGTGAAGTTCTGAACGCGGCGGTCTGTCAGTGCGGGGGGACGCAGGCGCCGCAGGTGTTGATGAAGAAATCGTTCCCCTTGTCGTCGACCAGGATGAACGCGGGGAAGTCCTGCACGTCGATCCTCCAGATCGCCTCCATCCCGAGTTCGGGATACTCGAGCACCTCCACCTTGCGGATATTCTCCTTCGCGAGAATCGCGGCCGGGCCGCCGATCGAGCCCAGGTAGAATCCGCCGTGCTTCCTGCAGGCCGCGGTGACCTGGGCGCTCCGGTTTCCCTTGGCCAGCATCACCATGGACCCTCCCTTGGACTGGAACAGGTCGACGTAGCCGTCCATTCGGCCGGCCGTCGTCGGCCCGAAGGATCCGGAAGCATAGCCTTTCGGCGTCTTGGCCGGGCCCGCGTAGTAGACGGGATGGTCCTTCAGGTACTGCGGAAGATCCATGCCGGAATCGAGCCGCTCCTTCAGTTTGGCGTGCGCAATGTCGCGCGCCACGATCAGCGGGCCGGTCAGGGAAACGCGGGTCGTCACCGGATGCCGCGACAGTTCTGCGAGAATCTCGGGCATCGGCCGGTTGAGATCGATCTTCACGATTCCGTTCTCCTTCAAGGCGCGCTGCCCGGCCGGGATGAACCGGCCCGGATTGGTCTCGAGCTTTTCGAGGAATATTCCGTCCCTTGTGATCTTCGCCTTGATGTTGCGGTCCGCGCTGCAGGATACGCCCATCGCGACCGGGCAGCTCGCCCCATGGCGCGGCATGCGGATGACGCGCACGTCGAGCGCGAAATACTTTCCGCCGAACTGGGCGCCGATGCCGCTGTGCTGCGCGATCTCGAGGATCTTCCCCTCCCATTCCAGGTCGCGGAAAGCCCGGCCGTGCCCGTTGCCCGACGTGGGCAGGGCGTCGAGGTAGCGCGCCGACCCGAGCTTGAGCACCTTCATGCAGCTCTCGGCGCTTGTGCCGCCGATGACGAAGACAAGGTGATACGGCGGGCAGGCGGCCGTTCCGAGGGCCGGCAGCTTCGCCTCGACGAACTTCGCAAGGCTCTTTGGGTTGAGGAGCGCCTTGGTCTCCTGGAAGAGGAACATCTTGTTCGCCGAGCCCCCGCCCTTGGCCACGAAAAGGAACTCGTAGGCGGCGCCGTCCGTTGCATAAAGGTCGATCTGCGCCGGAAGGTTTGTCCCGGTGTTGACCTCATTCCACATGTCCAGGGGCGCCGTCTGGGAGTAGCGCAGGTTCTCCTTCGTGTAGCACTCATACACGCCGCGGCTCAGCCACTCGGCGTCGTTTGCGCCCGTCCAGACGCACTGGCCCTTCTTTCCGATGATGGCCGCCGTTCCCGTGTCCTGGCACATCGGCAGTATGCCCTCGGCCGAGATTTCGGCGTTCTTCAGCATTGTCAGCGCCACGTACCGGTCGTTGGCCGAGGCCTCAGGGTCATCGAGGATCGCCGCGACCTGCTTCACGTGGGAGGTGCGCAGGCAGAAGGCGCCGTCGCGAAAGGCCTGCTGCGCCAGGAAGGAGAGCACCTCGGGCTCCACTTTAAGGACCTCGCGTCCCTCAAACTGGGCGGTGCTGACTCCCTCCCGGGAAAGGAGGCGGTATTCGGTTGTGTCGGGGCCGAGCGGAAGCGGCTCCTGGTAGTGGAAAGGCGGAGTGGCCATCGCATCAAGGATGAGCCAATGCAGCCGCCAAGTAAAGTCAGGCCGCAGCCATCGAATCCACGACGCCCGCCAGTCGCGGAAGATCGGCGCCGGTAACTACTTCGCCCCGGTCGCGCTCCCACCCGTTGGATCCGGGCCACAGGCCGAGTGTGAGAAACTGGTCGATTGTCGACTCGATTCCGGCGACGTCGATATAGTCCTTCTGGTCCTTTTCGTCGCGGACTCCCGTCACGAGCGCGGCCGGAATGGGGGAGATACGGCCGCTGGAAACGTAGGCGAGATCGTTCAGCATCACGAACGGGCGGCAGTCGGCGAGGGTTGTCGCAGGCCGGGGGGATTCGCCCCGCAGGTAGCGGTAGAAGTCGAGGTGGTTCTCCCCGAGGCCGTCGAAGGGATCCAGGACCGCGCGCTCCGTGCGGCCGTCGTTCCACCGCACCTCGCAGTGGCTCCCGACGGCGTACCGGAGCTCGGCGAGTTCGCAATGGACGGTCTCGACATGCACGCTTGGGCCGGCGCCGGCGTGCGTCAGGGCAAATCGGATCGGAATCCCGCTTTTCGCGTGGGCTTCGACGAAGAACGTGTCCGCGCCCTCGGTCGGGTGCACCCGGTAGAATTCAGCCTGCACGGCGGCGATCTCGGCCCAGCTGAAAAGTCCGGGTCCGCCCGCCCAGAAAAGCATGTTGTGCACGAAGTGGGCCATCGCGTTGCCGAAGCAGGAGTCGAGAAGCATCCTGCCGCCGACCATGAGCCTGCCGGCCCAGCTATTGCGCGAGAAATATTCCGCCGGCCGGGGCCACCGGGCGCCCAGGGTCGCCCCGCTCATCGGGCCGAACTCCCCCGCGAGCAGACGCTCCTTTAGGGAAAGCCTGGGTTTTTCGACGATGAAATTGAAGCCCACGACCGACGACTTGCGCACCCGGCGGTCGGCCGAGATCATCGATTCGAGCTCCGTGTAATCGAGGGTGGGCGGCTTCTCCACGTAGGCCGGCAGACCGCGCGCGGTCACCGCCTCGTGCATCTGCGCATGGAGGTTGATGGGCGTCGGGATGACGACAAGGTCGAGCCCGCGGTGGCAGGTTTCGAGCATGGCGCGATAATCCTCGAAAACGGAAACACCGCGCGGGCCGAAGCGCAGCGACTGCCGGATCGCGGCAAGCGACGCAACCTGGGGATCGCACGAGCACACGAGCCTCAGGTTCTCGCGCTCCTCCAGTCTTGCGACCGTGGCGTGGTGCGCTCCGGCGAAGCCGCCCATTCCGATGATGCCGATCCGCAGGGGCGTCTTCACACGATCTTGAACTTGGGCAGATCCTGGCCGTCCAGGATGCCGACCGGCCTTCCGCGTCCGTCGACGACAATCAGGTCGTCGACCCTGTGCATCTCGAACAGGCGCAGCGCGTCGACCGCCAGGGCGTCCTCGCCCACCGTTTTCGGGGTGCGGGTCATGAATTGCGCGACGGGGCGGTCCAGGAAATCCGCGCCGGTCAGCGCGCTCCGGCGAAAATCGCCGTCGGTCAGTATCCCGTTCAGCCGCCCGGCGCGGTTGACAAGGGCAATGCAGCCGCTCCTCGCCTCGGTCATGGCGAGGATGGCCTGCTGCGTCTTGATCGTGTCCCGGGCGATTGGGATCCTGTCGCCCTTCCTCATGATGTCCTTGACGCGCAGGAGCAGGATGCGACCCAGGTTCCCCGCCGGGTGGTAGCGCGCGAAATCCGCCCGCGTGAATCCACGGGCCTCGAGAAGGACCATCGCCAGCGCATCGCCCAGGGCGAGCGCCGCCGTGGTGCTGGCGGTGGGCGCAAGCTTCAGGGGACACGCCTCGCGCGGCACGCGGTACAAAAGCCGGTAATCGGCGTTTCGGGCGAGATCGGAAGCCGGGTTGCCCGTGAAGGCGACCAGCTTCAGGCCGAGGCGGCGCAGGAGGGGAACGAGGCGGAGAAGCTCCTCGCTCTCGCCGCTGTTGCTCAGGAGGAGGGCGAGGTCCCCCTCCTCGCAAAGCCCGAGGTCGCCGTGCAGGGCCTGCGTCGAATCAAGGAAGCAGGAGGAAACCCCCGTGCTGTTGAAGGTCGCGGCGATCTTCTGGGCGATGTGAGCCGACTTGCCGACGCCGCTGAAGATCAGCTTCCGCCCGGCCGCAAACGTCGTTTCCACCGCCTTTGCCGTGGCCGAGAACTCCCTCCCGAGGCCCCTGGCGGTCATTCGCAGGGCGTCGATTTCGATTCGGATGCAGGTTCGGGCTCGGGACAGTGCGGATTTCGGATCGATGGCCATTTAGAGTTTGAGTAAGGGGAGCAGAGTGCGGAATTTACGGCCGATCACCTTTCATTCAAACCCTTTTCCGGCCTGTGCGTAGCCTTGCCTCGAGAACCTTTGC